>ENA-OPCE01001739-OPCE01001739.1-human-gut-metagenome-genome-assembly--contig:-NODE-1739-length-12761-cov-20.145286_pt1 | contig 12761 bp, 8 predicted proteins | sample MGYA00241247_ERZ501474 | MGnify/ENA primary metagenome ERZ501474 (study PRJEB25962, sample SAMEA2042572) | human gut metagenome | biome: human gut; feature: human-associated habitat; material: faeces... | reverse complement strand
AGTTTGATTAATTGAGAAAAGGTCTTATTTTTGACCCGGTTTTTAATTCATACTATTGCAAAAACAAACTCAATTACCTAATTAAATCACAAGAGAATGGAACAAGTTTTCGGCTATATCATCGGCTTAGGAGCTGCAGTGATGATGCCTATAATCTTTACAATTTTGGGAGTATGCATCGGCATTAAATTCAGTAAGGCGCTAAAGAGCGGTCTGCTGGTAGGTGTCGGTTTCGTTGGTCTGTCAGTTGTCACTGCGTTGTTGACCAGCAGCCTCGGTCCTGCTCTGAGCCAAGTCGTTGAAATTTACGGTCTTCAGTTGAAAGTATTCGATATGGGATGGCCTGCAGCTGCGGCTGTAGCCTATAACACATCGGTGGGTGCATTCATCATTCCGGTATGTTTGGGAGTAAATCTTCTGATGTTATTAACGAAAACGACCCGTACGGTCAATATCGACCTTTGGAACTACTGGCATTTCGCATTTATCGGCGCAGTCGTTTATTTTGCCAGCGACAATATCTGGTGGGGCTTCTTCGCCGCTATCATCTGCTACATCATTACCCTGATTATGGCCGACTATACCGCCGACAAATTCCAGGGATTCTACGACAAGATGGAGGGTATCTCCATTCCCCAGCCTTTCTGCGCAGGTTTCGTTCCATTTGCCGTAGTCATCAATAAAGCATTGGACAAAATCCCCGGTTTTGACAAATTGAACATCGATGCGGAAGGCATGAAGAAGAAATTCGGCTTGCTGGGTGAGCCTTTATTCCTGGGTATTCTGGTCGGTTGCGGTATCGGTGCCTTGTCTTGCAAGAACGGTCAGGAACTGGTAGACAAGATACCTTATATATTAGGTTTGGGTATCAAGATGGGCGCCGTAATGGAGCTGATTCCGCGTATCACCGCTTTGTTCATCGAAGGCTTGAAGCCTATTTCCGATGCGACCCGCGAACTGATTGCCAAGAAATTCAAAGGTGCTGTCGGCTTGAACATCGGTATGAGCCCCGCATTGGTTATCGGCCATCCTGCAACGCTGGTGGTTTCCCTGCTGCTGATTCCCGTAACCATACTGCTGGCTGTCATCCTGCCGGGTAACCAGTTCCTGCCTTTGGCGTCGCTGGCCGGAATGTTCTACCTCTTCCCGCTGGTACTGCCCATCACGAAAGGAAATGTAGTAAAGACATTCATCATCGGACTCGTTGTACTGACCATCGGTCTTTATTTCGTAACAGACCTCGCCCCCTATTTCACACAAGCAGCCCACGATGTATACGAGAAGACACAAGATGCTGCCGTGAATATCCCCGCCGGCTTTGAAGGCGGCGCACTGGATTTTGCATCCAGCCCCTTTGCTTGGGTCATTTTCCACCTGACCTACTCGTTGAAATGGATAGGCTCCGGTATCCTTGTATTATGCACATTGTTCCTGATGATTATGAACCGTCGTGCTATCATCAAATACCAGAAATCAATCAAAAATTAAAAGTTAAAAATTAAATAGTAACGGATTATGAAAAAGTTAGTACTTGCATTTATGATGGGAGCAGCTGCCATGGCAGCCAATGCCCAAGTGAATTACAAAGTGCAGACCGCCTGCCATCCGCAGGACGTGAAGCATTATGACACGGAACTTCTGCGCAGCAGATTCATGATGGACAAAGTGATGGCTCCGGATGAAATCAACGTAACCTACACCCTCTACGACCGATTGATTTACGGTGGCGCCATGCCGGTGAACAAGACATTGAAGTTGGAAGTGTTCCGTGAACTGGGTCCGGAAATCACTTACTTCCTCGAACGCCGCGAACTGGGTGTCATCAATACCGGCGGTGACGGAGTGGTTACTGTAGACGGTAAGGAATACCCCATGAAGTATAAGGAAGCCCTTTACGTAGGCTGCGGAAATAAGGAAGTAACCTTCAAGAGCAACGACGCTACCAATCCCGCCAAGTTCTACATCAACTCGGCCCCGGCCTACAAACCCTATGTTACTCAGCTGATTACCACCGATGCCAAGCTTCAGAAAGCCAACCCCAAGAAATATGCACTGGGCATCTCCGACCATTATGGAAAAATGGAAGACAGCAACGACCGTATCGTAAACCAGCTGATTGTGAAAGATGTACTGGAAAGAGTGAAAGACGGCGGTACCAACCAGTTGCAGATGGGACTCACGGAACTGGCTCCCGGCTCTGTATGGAATACCATGCCTGCCCACACGCACACTCGCCGCATGGAAGCTTACTACTACTTCAACCTGAAACCCGGCAACGCTATCTGTCACCTGATGGGCGAACCGCAGGAAGAACGTTTGATATGGCTGCACAACGAACAAGCCATCACTTCTCCCGAATGGTCCATCCACGCTGCTGCCGGAACCAGCAACTATACTTTCATCTGGGGTATGGGCGGTGAAAACCTGAAATACAGCGACAAAGACGAAATCAAATACATCGATATGAAATAAAGTTGCCCTGCAACGTCCGATAGGCATGGACTTAAATAATCCATGCCTATTTTTGTCATTTTCTACATCCTTTTTACTCAATATTACACCTCGAACAACACACAAACCCCTACATTTGCATCAAAATATAAATCTATTATCATGAGTACATTTCAAAACACCGCAGGGCGGATGACCAATTACCGTTGGATTATCTGCGCCATGCTATTCTTCGCGACAACCGTCAATTACCTCGACCGCCAGGTTCTTTCATTGACCTGGAAAGATTTCATCTCCCCCGAATTCCACTGGACCGATACACACTACGGCTACATCACAGCTATCTTTTCCATCGTCTATGCCTTAGGCAATCTGTTTGCCGGACGTTTCATCGACTGGATGGGAACGAAAAAAGGGTATTTATGGGCCATTGCCGTATGGTCTATCGGTGCTTGTATGCACGCCCTCTGCGGACTTGCCACAGAAATGACCCTCGGCATTGAAAATGCCGCCAACATGATTAGCGCTACCGGTGCATTGGCCTCTACCATAGCCATCACCAGCGTTTACTACTTCATTGCCGCCCGTATCATACTGGGCATCGGTGAAGCAGGAAACTTTCCTGCCGCCATCAAGGTGACTGCCGAATATTTTCCAAAGAAAGACCGTGCCTTCTCCACTTCCATATTCAATGCCGGCTCTACCATCGGAGCACTGATAGCCCCATTGTGTATCCCTACCCTGGCCCGCTACTTCCAACGCATGGGCGTGGGCAACGGCTGGGAAATGGCTTTTATCGTTATCGGCGGATTGGGTTTCATCTGGATGGGACTGTGGATATTCATGTACAAGAAACCTGATGAAAATCCACACGTAAACGCAGCTGAGCTGGCATATATAGAACAAGACAAAGACAATGAGAAGGATAAAAAGGCGACTACTCCGACAACCAAGGATGAAAAGAGCATTTCTTTCCTGCAATGTTTCAAATATCCGCAAACCTGGGCTGTATTTTTCGGCAAATTCATGACTGACGGTGTATGGTGGTTCTTCCTCTTCTGGGCACCCGCATACATTTCGGACGTTTACGGATTCTCCTCAGATACTCCCACGGCACAGATGCTTATCTTTGTGCTCTATGCCATCACGATGTTGTCCGTCTATGGCGGGAAATTGCCCACCATCATTATCAACAAAACCGGTAAGAACCCCTACGCCGCACGCATGCAGGCCATGTTCATCTTTGCACTGTTCCCGCTATTGGCATTGTTTGCACAGCCATTGGGCAACAAGGAAGTATTTGGCGAACAAGCCTATTGGTTCCCGATTATCATCATAGGTATTGCAGGCGCTGCCCATCAGTCCTGGTCGGCCAACATCTATTCTGTGGTAGGTGATATGTTTCCCAAGAGCACCATTGCCACCATTGTGGGAATCGGAGGTATGGCGGGCGGTATCAGCTCATTCCTTATCAACATGAGTTCCGGTTTGCTGTTCGACTATGCCGACAAGACACAAATGGTATTTCTTGGATTCCAGGGCAAGCCTGCCGGATATTTCATCATCTTCTGTGTATGTGCAGTGTCCTACCTGATAGGCTGGTGCATCATGAAGGCACTGGTTCCGAAGTACAAACCGATTATAGTGGACTAATCAGAAGTCTCTATATAGATATTCAGAATCATGCGGAGTTTGCAAACTGCATTACATGCCTTGCAAACTCCGCACAAAAAAAGCCTTTTCTCACGAAATGGCTTTTCTTCGTTCAATTACAGTCAAAAACAAAAAACTGTAAATGGAACACAATTTAAGATGAAAAAAAGGGAAGTCTCACGACTTCCACAATTCTTCTAACCTTAAATCTAAATCTCTATGAAAAAAACGTGATGCAAAGATAATGGTTTATCTCACACAGCGTTATTAATAAACTCTATAAAGAAGCAGAAAATATTTAAGATTTACTAAATAAGACGGTTACGAATGGCAAACTACAGACAAGAGCTCGGCATAAATAGGATTAAGTTTCAATAGTTGCGGCACTCCTGTCATAAACATCTGCCTGCGGGCACGAGTAAGGGCAACATTCAATTTCCGGTCAATCCGAGTACCGTTTTCCTCCGTCATATTTGCCAGAAACTTCAACTGATAAGCCCGGTTCACACAGAAAGAGTAGATAATAACATCCCGTTCGCTACCTTGGAAGCGTTCCACGGTGTCTACCAATATATCCTCCAAAGGAGCAATACCCAAAGCAGCAATCTCTTTCTTAATCAAGGCTATCTGACTGCGATAAGGAGTGATGACACCTAAAGTGACAGCCGGGTTGAAACCGGAAACAGCTGCATACTGCCGATAGATAGCCGCTGCCAACCGTGCCACAATCCGCGCCTCCGAATGGTTCATCTTGGCCGACTGTGCCGGCGGTTCGACTGCGGCAGGCAGAAAAGCGACACGACGAGTCAGCAAGCCGGCAAACTCACAATCACACAGCTCAGGAGCAAGAATCAGCTCTCCCTGCTGGTGCGGCAGACCAACCGGTTCCAACAGACCACCGTAAAAAGCCCGGTTAGGAAACAAAGCTACCTCGATATTCATACGACCCTGACGGCAGAGCATGTCGTAGGAGGGATGAGGGATAAAAGATGAAGAATGAGAGGTTGATGCCTGGCGATTGGCACTTTCCTTGGAGAGATTCCTATAAAGGCGTTCGAAAAGGGAATCTTTCAAATTATACAATCCGATGGCCTGCAAAGCTTCGTCACACACTTCCGACTGCTCGGACGACTGCAAGACCACTGCGGGTAGCTGCTTATGGTCACCTATCAAAATAAATTTGCCGATGGCATCCGCGCCTGCGGGATTGCGGGTACAGAGTAATCCCAGCAGTTGTGGTTCCAAAATTTGGGTAGCCTCATCCACAATCGCTACATCAAAAGTCTTCAACCGGAAAAGTTCGGTCTTGGAAGAAAGCGTGGCAACCGTACCGACAAAAACACGGCAACGGGCAATGCGCTCCTGCACCTGCCGCCGAGTGGCACAAGATTCCAACACATTCTCAATCAGATACGGGCGGAATGAGTCATCGCAAGACAACTCACTGCCTAAACGGATAAAGTCTATTTCAGGCTCAATGGAAGCCAGCGCCTTACTGATTTCATCTACAGCACGATTGGTATACGAAAGCAGTAGAATCTGTTTCCCCTCCCGGTAAAAGGCTTCTACCATGCCCCGCAGCGCGCGAGAGGTCTTGCCGGTACCCGGCGGACCGATTAAAAGGAAATAGTCGCGGGCAGCCTGCGCTTTTAGAATAATCCGCGAAAAATCATCCGGAGCGGTCGCAATACCAGTATCCAAAGAAGCATCGAACTCGGGAGGGCGCTGCCCCAACAACAAATCACGCCGTCTTTGAGTGGCAGAAAGGAAAGCGGAAAGTCCCAGATACATGCTACGAAAGGAGGTGTCCATATAGTCGTGCTCTATGGCATAAAGGCTAGCAGCAGGCAATACACCCGCATTCTGCTGAGTGGCACGAAGACGGATACAGACCTCGTTATCGGATATGCGCTCTATATTACCTTTAAACACCATCTTGTTGGTAACGTTGTCGGTATCCGTATTCCGTTCGTAAAGAACCACCGCATCACCCTGACGGAAATTGGGCAGAACCCGCTCCTGCCGGGAAGCAACCATTTGCTTCGTTCTGAGTGACAAATACGGTTTATGCGCATCTGCCGCATGATTCTCGCAAATAGCCAAATCGTACAGAATTTCACCTGCCTCACATTTCTCAGCCAGTGTGGAAAGCCAGAGGGCGGCAGCACCGGTACGTCCTTCATAATCCACATCTCCAGATTTGGAGGTATAGAGTTCCTTGGTTATAAAGTTATAGAGCGTATAAAAATAGCTTTGTTCCAACGACGAAAGCGAACGGATGCGTTGCGCTACGGCATCGATGGAGGGGCAAAGGAAGCGTTTCCACAAGGTATTGTCCAAACCGCGCTCATTCAAGGTATCCGGATGGATGTCTTTCAGGCGCTCTGCCGTATACTGTGGGCTATTCCGTAACTGGATGCCATATTCATTGGCTACAATCCGGTTACGCACATCCATCACACGGCGCACCATTGCCCACGAAGGACGCGCCGGATAAAGCAACGGATAACGGGTATAGAGCAGATAAGCCTTTACACGTCGATGGTCCATTCCCATAGAATACTCCAACACAGCCTGATAGAGCAACATCTGCACCTTATTGTTTTCTTTAGGCTCCACCTTACCACGGATGGAATACTCGTCCGCCTTACCGGACTTCATTTCAATGAACGAGGTCATATCCCGCTGCATGTAGTCCAGACGCCCTTGCAAACCCAATGCTTCACAGATGTAAGAGGGTTCCAGCACGGCATCAGTCCTATCGAGCTCATAGCCGGATGCACGGAATGTTTCTGTCACCGTCCGGTGGATATTATCGAAATGGCGCTTGCAATCGGAAAAGAATTCAGCTTCCTTCTCCCGGTCGCGCAGGTCGGCACATGCTGCCAGCTCGATGGGATAAGAACGGAAGGCCTTCTTCATGCATGCCAAATAATCGGGTGCCTCCTTGGCATGAATCCATTCGTCCAGAAAGAGGTTGGCAATATTACCCAACAGTAACGGACGGGTATTGTCTGGCGACTGGAGCCGTGCCAGGATATAATTGGCAGGATGATGCCCGTAATCCTTGAAGCATTCGGCAAGCGAACTGATGTCTATCAAGTAATCGGGCTCAAGTATAATAAAGGAAGGGGTGAGTATGCCGACTTCGTCCACCGTAACATCCAGCAGATTGACCTGGGCATGCCGCCACAGAATCCGGCAGATTTCTGCAAACTCTTCATTAATCTGAGGTACATTATAACGGACACGCAACGGCTCATCGGCTACAGTGTCTACGGGCAGTACATATAAATAAGTATCATCGGCATACTGAAAACAGACGCGCATGCGCTTTATCCGTTCTTTGGCGGGCGGTGCCACTATATAGGTGGCATCCGCACGGGGTAGCAGGCGATAAAGTTCGGCAGGTATCTCCTCCCCCGTCAAGCGCTTGACAAAGAATGCCAGTGTCTTGGCATCACGCAACAACTGTTCACGTTGCGGTTCCGCCTGGCGGTTCAGAATAGCATTGGAGGTCAGCCGGAAGGTATGCAGACGGTTCTGTTCCACGGTGGAAAGTCCGGCCTTCGAAGCCACGAAACTGATACGTGCAGAAAGGTCCGTCATCTGCAAGCTGCCGTCGGGCATCTGTGTACGGCACAAACGCTCCAGCAACTCGCGCAATTGCCGATAGGCCACGTCCAAGGAGATTTCCTCAACGTAGCAGGCTTCCAGCAATATACTAAAATATTCCTTTACTTCACAATCCATCATTCCTCTGTCTCCACTTCTTCCGCTTCATCATCAGTCTTTTTATCCTTTATCATCAGGATACTCAACTCATAGAGCAGATAAAGCGGCACCGCCACTACTGTCAAGGTAAACGGGTCACCGGTCGGAGTAATGATGGCCGAGGCAATAACAATGATGACAACAGCATGACGGCGGTATTTCCGCAAAAAGGTCTTGTGCACCAGTCCCAGCAGGGAAAGCAGCCATGTCACCAGCGGCAGTTCGAATGCCAGTCCCATGCAAAGCACCAACATCATGAAATTGTCGATGTACGAGTTCAGGGAAATTTGATTCTCGATGGCTGCGCTCAATTGATAAGTGGAAAGGAAACGCAATGTCAGCGGATAGACCATAAAATACCCCAGCAACACACCGATAAAGAACATCACCGTACCTATACCCAGCGCTTTCCTCACCCCTTTACGCTCGTTTGGATAGAGTGCAGGGCTTACAAAGCGCCAGATTTCATAGAAAATATAAGGAGCAGCCGTTACCACCGACATCCAGAAAGCGGTAGACATGTGGACAAAGAACGGTGCGGCAAGATTAATATTGACGAGCTTCACATGAAACTCCTGGGTAAAGAATTCATCCTGCAAGTCCAGTCTCTGCCCTATCCAGCGCAGCAAGTCATAGAAAATGAAGTCGTTATGGCAAGGAGCCAATATCACATTGTCAAACAGATAAGGCATGGCAATAAAATAACCGATAGCCAATACAAACCACACACCGAGTACACGAAACAACACCCGGCGCAACTCGTCCAAGTGGTCCCAAAAGGTTAGTTCTTTTTCTGACATAAAGGGATTTACTATTTGACAATTTACTATTTACTATTTGGGCTGCGCTGTGGGGATTTACTATTTGACAATTTACTATTTGGGCTGCGCTGTGGAAAAGGCAACAAGCCTACCCATACTCCTGAACTTCTCAGAGTATCAAATAGTAAATAGTAAATTGTCAAATAGTAAATACCCTTGTTCCTTTATTTCTTTTCAGCCGGTTTATCCAAATCTTCCTGAGCCTTGTTTATCTCTTCTTTGGCTTCATTCACGCCATCCTTGAAGCTCTTCACTCCTTTGCCCAAACCACGCATCAATTCGGGAATTTTCTTACCACCAAACAACAGTAAGATGACCAATGCAATAATTATCCATTCGGAACCGCTGGGCAGAAAGCCTAATAAAAGTAAGTTTGTCATAGTTATATCTGATTAATTATAGTGCAAAGATAGGAAAATTAAGGATTAGGGATTAAGGATTAAGGATTAATTTTATCGCAATCCCTAATCCCTAATCCCTGCCCCCTATCTTCAGTCTTGATAATAAATACGTTTTACCCGCGTAGAAACGCTTGTCAACACCTCATAAGGAATAGTTTCGAGTACATCGGAAAGAACGGTTATAGGCAGATGGTCACCAAAAATTTCCACACTGTCACCCTCCTTGCAATCAATGTCCGTCACGTCAATCATACAGACATCCATGCAGATATTCCCTACATAGGCTGCCCGTTGGCCGTTTACAAGACAATAAGCATGTCCATTTCCAAGATGGCGGTTCAGGCCGTCGGCGTAACCGATGGGAAGAGCCGCTATACGCGACGGACGGGTGAGATGCCCTTTCCGGCTATACCCCACCGTATCCTCTTCGGGAACATCACGTATCTGGAGGATGGTAGTCTTCAACGTGCTCACATTATTCATAATGGAATTGTCTATGGGATTGACACCATAGAGGCCGATACCCAGGCGCACCATATCGAATTGCGCCCCCGGGAAACGCTCGATACCTGCGGAATTGCAGATATGGCGAAGTATCTTATGCGGAAAAGCCTCCTGCAATTCCATGGACGCTTTCTCGAACATTTCTATCTGCCGGCGTGTAAAACTGTCGAATTGTTGCGAATCGCTCCCTACCAAATGCGAGAAGACGGAACGGGCAATCACGGCATTCTGTCCCTTCAGCCGTTCTATCAGCCGGGGCATATCCTCCGGAGCAAACCCCAGGCGGTGCATACCGGTATCCAGCTTTATGTGGATGGGGAAGTTTGTGATACCTTCCTTTTCCGCTTCTTTAATCAAAGCGTCCAGCAGATGGAAGCTATATACTTCGGGCTCCAGCTTGTAATCGAACATGGTCTTGAAAGCAGTCATCTCAGGATTCATGATAATGATATTCGCAGTGATGCCCGCTTTGCGGAGTTCGGAGCCTTCGTCGGCAACCGCCACGGCAAGATAATCGACATGATGTTCCTGCAAAGTCTTGGCTATCTCGTAAGAACCTGCACCGTAAGCGGAGGCTTTCACCATGCAGACCATCTTTGTTTCCGGCTTCAGCTTGCCACGATAATAGTTCAGATTGGCAATCACCGCTCCAAGATTAACCTCCAGAATGGTTTCGTGCACCTTCTTCTCCAATACTTCCGTCAAGGAGTCAAAACCGAACTTACGTGCACCCTTAATCAGAATTATTTCGTTTTCAAGGCGAAGTTCCCCACGCTGAATGGCACGTATCAAGGCCGCTGTATCCGGATAAAAGGTCTTCTCTATATTAAAGCGTGCAGCGCAGGAAGATATTTCATTTCCTACACCTATGATGCGTTCAATGCCACGGCTGTTTACCAGCTGTGCCACTTGTCGGTAAAGTGTCGGCGTGTTCTGACCGGTCTCCAATATATCCGAAAGAACCAAAGTCCGCCTCAATCCCTTACTTTGCGAACGGCGGTAAAGAAAATCGAGTGCAATATCCAATGAGCCAAGGTCAGAATTATAACTGTCGTTAATCAACAGACAGTTGTTTTTTCCCTCCTTGACTTCCAGCCGCATGGCGATGGGTTCTAGCCTTGCCATACGTTCTGTAATCTGTTCGGCAGGAAGCATCAGATAGAGGCATGCGGCCAGGCAGTTCAGCGAATTCTCGATGGAAGCATCATCTATGAACGGTAGAGTAAACGTATTATCCATATCCAGATAGCGATAGGAAATGACAGTACAGTCATCCCGTTTCTCCACCTTACTTATATATAGAGGACGTTCCATATCTTTCCGGCTCCACGCAATCTCACGTGCAGACAGCATGGACTTCGCCACACAGTTGCTGACGAACTCATCGTCACCATTATAAATCACTACATCACAATTCTTGAAAAGCGTCAGCTTCTCCATGCATTTCTCCTGCAACGAGAAGAAATTTTCCTGGTGAGCCCCTCCTATATTGGTCAGGATACCTATGGTAGGCTTGATAATGTTCTGCAAAGCACGCATTTCCCCCGGCTCGGAAATACCGGCTTCAAAAATAGCAAGTTCGGACTGTTCGTTCATCTGCCACACAGACAAAGGCACTCCAATCTGGGAGTTATAACTGCGGGGAGAACGGATAATGGCACGTTCCGGACTGAGCAACTGGTGCAGCCATTCCTTCACAACAGTCTTACCGTTGCTTCCCGTAATACCGATGACCGGTATCTGGAACCGGTTCCGATGCTGTTCCGCCAGTTTTTGCAAGGCTTTCAGCGGGTTGGGAACAATGAGATAATTGACAATTGACTGCGCATCATCACGCTGCATAGCATTGTCAATTGTCAATTGTCCATTGTCCATTAATCTAAAGCTTTCTTCGCTAAGCACAAAATTACGTACTCCACGGGCATATAAATCTGCAATATAGCGCGCACCGTCATTTCTCTTGGTGGTCAAGGCAAAGAATAATGTTTCCTCAGGAAAATTCAGGGAACGGCTGTCAGTGAGCAGCCAGTCTATGGTAGCCGGCGCGTTTCCCATACGCCGTGCGCCAATACTTTCGGTTATGCTTTCAATCGAATACGACATATTTCTCTCTCTTTTTGGAAATCTAAGTACGGGTATTTTCCGTTAAGTTGGTCTATTTTTAACACAATTTGTCCTAAAAAACGCTTATACTCTTCTGAAGCGGGATAAAATGGCTTATGTGACAACATCTTACGGATATTTTCACTTTCTTCCATAATCCGTAACGCATCGGCAGAGATACACGACCGGGTAAACCGTTCCCAGACATAGCGAATGGCCGTTTCGGAAGGATGCACCATGTCTTCTGCATAGAAGCGATAGTCACGAAGCTCGTCGAGCAGCAACTCATAAGCCGGAAAATAGAAAACATGTTCCGGGAAAGTGGCTTGCAACTGGTTCACGGCAAGCAGCAAGGTAGCTTTACTGAGCTGGTTGGCATGCATTCCGTCACGCACGTGGCGGATGGGGCTGACGGTGAACAATACTTTCAACCGGGGAATCCGCGCCAGCAAGCCGGAAAGCAAAGAGGTGTAGTCAGATACTATTTCACTGACAGAAAGCATACGGCGGGTAAAGCAGGACTCAGGTTGCTTATGACAGTTGGCAACTACAGTTCCCGTCTTTTCATTTTCATAAACCCAGGCAGAGCCGAAAGTCAGCAACAGACAATCCAACCGGTCCAGCCTTTCATGGGCGCTTTTCAAACGCCCGTTAATACCTGCCAATGTTTCCTCTGCAGAGACTGAGGAAAAGCTACCATGATGCATGGCACTGTGCCAAAGTTCATGAAAGAGGAAAATATCGTTTTCATTGTAGCATCTGCCCGCAATGATTTCACGCAATGCCGCAGAAATGGAAAACGGATTATAAAGCACACCATAAGGATTGACGTCACAACGGAACTTGGCATCCGCCAGCCTTTGCCCCATCTCGGACGCAAAACAAGAACCCATCAGCAACAGATTATTCTCTTGCGAAAGAAGGGGCATACTGGAAACTACTTCTACAGGCGTATAAAGATTCATAAGCTCGGAATAAATAAACCATTCACTTTCTCGAAAAAAATGATGTACCAACTGCTTGCTACGCCACAAAGATAGTAAATTTCAATATA
>ENA-OPCE01001733-OPCE01001733.1-human-gut-metagenome-genome-assembly--contig:-NODE-1733-length-12809-cov-2.088443_pt1 | contig 12809 bp, 12 predicted proteins | sample MGYA00241247_ERZ501474 | MGnify/ENA primary metagenome ERZ501474 (study PRJEB25962, sample SAMEA2042572) | human gut metagenome | biome: human gut; feature: human-associated habitat; material: faeces... | reverse complement strand
AAAAACAGGTGTACTGTTACAGACTTGGGATGGAGACGCAGAGTATGAACATCCGAAATATGCAGAAAAACTGCGCACACCATGAAATGGTGCTGACACATTTGCTGGAATTTTATAAGGAAGAAGCAGAGCGTCTGACGCCGGAGAAAAAAGCATATGTGGCGGAAGGCGTAGCGAAAATATTGACAAGCCAGTATAAAATTTATTTGAGTTATCCGGCAGAGGCGGTTCACAAAAATCAAATTGTGGCTTGGGATAAACGAATTAAAAAAGAATTTCCGGATATTTACCACAGTGTGACAAACCGTGCCGTGAAAATGCTGCGGCATAGTGGGTATGGATTGTATCGTTTGGCGTCGTATTTATGCCGGAAGGCATACGGATGCGACTAGAGAATGGAGGTAGTGTATGTCATTATTTGTTGCCAGAATAAAGGGCTTTGTCCGATTCAAAGATTTGATGGGACAGCTTGTGAGCAGGGATTTGAAATTGAAATACCGCCGCAGTGTGCTGGGGTATTTGTGGAGTGTATTAAACCCGTTGTTTATTATGATTATCATGGCGATTGTATTTTCAAAAATGTTTACGAGAGCCAGTATTACGAACTTCCCGGTATATTTGATGAGCGGCCAGGTTATGTTTAACTTTATGAATCTGTCCACGAAATCGGCGATTCAGTCGATTAACGGAAGTGCATCACTTCTCAAAAAAACATATGTACCGAAATATGTTTTTACCGTTTCAAAAATTATCAGTGGTTTGATTGACTGTGTATTTTCAATGGGAGCACTTTTGATTGTTATGTTATTTACCGGGGGCGAATTTACGTGGCGGCTTTTTCTGTTCCCGCTTGTACTCGCACAGAACTTTGTATTTACCATGGGACTGGGACTTTTCTTGGCGGCAACCAATGTATTTTTCCGAGATATCCAGTATATTTACAATGCGATTACAACGGCATGGCTTTATCTGACGCCGATGTTCTATCCAATTGAAGCACTGCCACAGAATCTTCAGTACATTGTATCGCATCTGAATCCGATGTACTCCTATGTTTCTCAGTTTCGTATGCTGACACTGCCGGGGTTTGTGCCGGTGGGAATCAGTATTATGTGGCTTATTATAATTGGAATTGTGTCGGCATTTCTGATGCTCATCATCGGACTGTGGGTATTTGTAAAGACGCAGGACAAATTTATTTTGTATATTTAAGGAGGAGAATGACATGAATGATATTGCAATCGATGTAAAAGATGTGACGATACGGTTTAATCTGGCATCGGAAAAAATCGATAATCTAAAAGAATATTTTGTAAAATTAATCAAACATGAACTTCTCTTTCAAGAGTTTCTTGCTGTCCGGGATGCTTCTTTTACAATCCGTAAAGGAGAGGCATGGGCTCTTGTGGGAAGCAATGGTTCCGGCAAGTCGACACTTTTGAAGGCAATCAGTGGAATTTTGAAACCGTACAAAGGAGAGATTGTTGTAAATGGAACGATTTCTCCACTATTGGAACTTGGCGCCGGATTTGATATGAATTTGACGGCAAGGGAAAATATCTTTTTGAATGGAACAGTGCTTGGACATTCCAAGAAATATATGCAGGAGCATTTTGATGAAATTGTGGAGTTTTCAGAACTTCATAAGTTTTTGGATTCGCCGGTGAAAAACTTTTCATCCGGTATGCGTGCAAGGCTTGGCTTCTCGATTGCTACGATTGTGCGTCCGGACATTTTGATTGTGAGATTCTGGCGGTTGGAGACTATTCGTTCCAGCAGAAGTGTTTGAAGCGAATGGATGAAATGATGGGCGGCGGAACAACGCTTTTGTTTGTATCACATTCGATTGACCAGGTGCGTAAACTCTGTGACCATGCGGTGTGGATTAATAAGGGACAGATTATGCAGATTGGCGAAGTAAACGAAGTGTGTGATGCCTATATGGCAACTCAGAAGAAATAGAGGATAAAAATGATATTACAGAATTTAGTTTTTCCAAAAGAGAATATTTGCAATGAGCCGGAGCTTTATTTCCACGGCACAACAGACGGTAAGATACCGGCTGGAAATGAAGCGGATTTATTTACTTATTTTAATAGTTTTTCGGCTTATAAATGGAAAATGTATACGAAAATAAAAGAGGTTCGATTCCGCCTGCGCTGTAAGGGAAGCTGCATGGTTCGACTGTGGGATGCCGGAGTTACGGATGGAACAATGGCATTGACTGAAAATTTTACCAGTGAGAGACATAGGCAGGCAGATCCGGAGGAGGTTTCTCTTTCCTTTTCTCTGGCAGACGTAGAGGGAATTGTTTACGCAACGGTTAGGGCAGACAGTGATACGGAGATTCTCGGTGGATGTTTTGAGACAGTTTTTGAACCCATTCAGTTAGCGAAAATAGCGATTGGAATTTGTACTTTCCGGCGCGAAGAATTTGTGAAAAAAACGCTGGAAACTTTGAAGCGTGAAACGATGGAAAATCCGGATTCACCGCTTTATCAAAATGTGTATGTGTATGTGTCGGATAACGGACAGACGCTTCCTTGCGAAGAGTTGTCAAACGACAGAATTTTTGTGATGCCAAATCGAAACACCGGCGGCTCCGGCGGTTTTGGACGCTGCATGAAAGAAGCATATGAGGACAGGGAAAAGTATGGCTTTACACATATTTTATTGATGGATGATGATATTGTGCTGGAACCGGAGTCACTTTTCAGAACGTATACACTTCTTAACTTCTTAAAAGAAGAGAGGAAAGGGGCTATGCTCGGCGGAGGACTTTTGCGTCTTGATATCCCTTACATTCAGCATGCGAATGGAGAACTTTGGCAGGGGGGACGTATTGGTTTTACTAAGCGTGGCTATGATTTACGGAGAATGACAGATGTTGTCCGCAATGAATATAATCTCCCGATGGACTATAATGGCTGGTGGTACTGCTGCGTGCCGTTAGCAGAACAATTTCGTGGTTTTCCGCTTCCGATTTTTATTCATGGCGACGATATTGAATATGGTCTGCGTTTCGATGGAAATATTATGACAATGAACGGAATTGGTGTGTGGCATGATGCGTTCGATAATAGAAAGGCATCTTCCATGGAATATTACGATATGAGAAACACATTGATTGCCTGTGCCATCCATCATCCGGAGTATTCTCGTCTGCACATGATAAAACGTGTTGCGAGACATCTTATTGGACAAATGCTTCATCTTCGCGTGAAAGATCAGGAATTGACGATGAAGGGCGTCGAAGATTTCTGTAAGGGAACGGAATTTTTGAGGGAATTAGACCCGACAAAACTTCATCCGGAAATCATGAAAATGGGTTATGCCATGCAGGATGTTTCCGATGATTTACACAAGTTTGGCGTTGATGTGGAAAAGACAAAGCCGCAGCCTTCGCATTTATATGAGGACGGTGGTTTCGCAAAGAAACATTTGCTGTCTGTGAATGGATGGCTTCTTCCGGCGAAAAAAGAGACGGCGGTGTTTCCTATGGGCGTGCATCCGGATGCTTTGTACCGCAGAAAAACAGCTCTTTTATACGACCCGGATACAAGCCGCGGATTTTATGTCGAACGGAAAGCAAAAGATTTCTTTGTAACCATTGGCAGATGTTTCAAAATGGGATGGCTGCTTGCCGGCAAGTATAAAAAGACCGTGAAGGATTTTCAGAAAAATGGTGCGGAATTGATTTCGTATGATTTTTGGAAAGAGTATTGAGAATTGCAAAAAAAGTCGAAAAAAGCAAGTTTGTGCATTTGAGTGCATAAACTTGCTTTTTTCGTAAACTGTTTTAATATTTATTCTTAAATATTTTCCCCCTGATATTATCACAGTAATAACAGTAACTCTTATAAATCCAACGATAAATAAATTTCGATTTTTTCATCGACATTTCAAACGATTTTGTATGGTATGACTTTCCGTGCATCCAGTCAACAATTGTACGGAAGGTTACCGGAGGAGCGTATTCCTCAGCACGTTCGCCAAGTGCCACGGCATCCTTGAGGCTTCCAAAGACATTCAGTAGAATCGGATCGTCGGTTGTCTGCTTGAAGTTTGCCATGCCAAAGTCATACAGGTAATGGCCGGTTGTAAATTCATCCTCTAAGTTGAGTGCACAGAAATCTTTTGCAAAGCGAACCAGATAAGTTTTCAATGCCTGATTCATTTCTTCGTCATTTTCACAGGAATTAAATACCGGCTCGATGCGTCCATTTTTCTCTTCGTAGGTTTCGATGGTACGATACGGAAGATTTGCAAAAATGGATTCTGCAAAAACAACGGAATGTGTGTTGCAGGTGTAGTTGTAGCGGATGGATTTGCCGATGGTCGGGTAAATGCTTCGTACATAATACATCGGGTCATCTACTTCGTGACCGGCGGCATCGGCTAACAATCTTGTCAGGCAGTCCTGTGTATAGCCACGGCCCCAGTATTCCACAAAGGCGAATGGCTCGTCAAAGTTAATTTCCTGACGAAGATAGTCGGAAACGATGACACGCTGCTTTTTGGCAACGGCAAGCAAATGTTCTTTGTAAGCATCGGAACGTTTTAATTTCTGGCTCACATCAGAAATTAACTGGTCTGAATAACGCTTCGTTGTTTTTAAGTAACCAAGCTCCGGAAAGAACTTATCAAATGTTGCTTCGTCAATCAAAAGGGCGGAAAGCAATTTGTTGAAATTGCGAACGCCGCTGAAGTTGCCGTAAGGCTCGAAAAATTCTTCATCCACTTTGTCGATAAACGATGGCACACGCCATGCTTTTCGTGAACCGTAAATATATTTTGTGCGCAGCGGAAGTCCTTTGCTCTCAATTACGGCATCCGCCATAAGTTTCAAATAATAGCCGTCACGGGAAATAAAATAAAGTGTTTTGTAACCTCGTTTTAAGGCGTCGTGAACTGCCCAGTGAACATAAGGAACGAAATAAAGACTGGCATATTTGTAGGCAAAAGTCTCTTTGTCCGTGTGCTCCTCCAGACGGAAGTTGCGGAACAATTTCACAACACTGTGCATACCATATTCTTCAATGTAGGCTGCCATATGTTTTTCATAGTCGTCAAGTTCCGGAACCGACACCGGCTGTGTGTGGATGCCAAGACGGGATGGCTGGGTGTCGTCGGCAAATTTATTATCGCCAATGTGAATCCATTCCGAATAATGGTAGTCGAGAGAACTATATACTTCCAAAAATAATTTTCTGGTTGTTTTTTGATAACCTTTATCGCTCGATAAAAACAGTGGAAGTGTGGCAAGAAGCGGGTCCGCTTTTGCTAACATTTTCTGAATCGTTTCTTTCAGGAACGGATAGTGGGTGCAGCCAAGAACAATGCCGGTAATATCTTTATCCTTATATGGGTCAAGCAGGTTATGGAGAAAGGTTTCAAGTTTTTCGCCAGATAAAATACCCTGTTCAACAAATTCCATAAGGCCTGGACAAGGCAGTGGATAAATGTCTGCCTGTTCATCGTAAAGACTTTCTAATTTGTGAAATTTCTCTTCGCGTAATGTCATCGGTGTAGCCATGACAACAACTTTTGCATGTCCTGTGGCTAATACTGCTGGTTTGATAGCTGGTTCTACACCGACTAAAGGTAGGTCGGGATACATATCCCGAAGAATTCGTACTGCGGCACTGGTTGCAGTGTTGCAGGCAACAGCAACGGCCTTTGCATGTTTTTCCTTAATAAGATATGTAATATGTTCAATCGTAAGCGCGCGCACTTCCTCGAGAGTTTTTGTTCCATAAGGGGCATGTTTGGAATCACCGTAATAAATAAAATCTTCATTTGGCATCAGCTTTGTCATCTCTCTTAAAACACTGATGCCGCCCATGCCGGAGTCAAATACCGCAATCGGGTCGGATAGTTGGTTCATAAATCTATGTTCCTCCTGATTATATTTATGTATTCCCTGAATCATTTTCTGGATTTGATTTTTTGGTGTATTCTTAATTAGTTATATCCGGATGCATTAATGCACGCATCCTGTATAGTTCAAAAAATGAACAAAACTAATAAAAAATCTTCTTACAAAATCAAGCACAAGAAGATTCAGAAAGTACATATTTTCATTTGTCTTTAAAATAGTATAGTTTCTTTTCTTTACGAAATCAAGTGGGATTATGCATAAACAGTACCTAATTTGTACATTTCCGTTGAAAGGTGGCGAGGGATGTGGTATCATTTAATTCGCTTTAATGAAAATGAATTATGTAATATAGAAAGAAAATGAATAAGTAAAGTGAATAAATAACAGGAATAAGCAAGAGTAGAGGGAAGGATGGCGAGTATGGGACAGAAGTATTTAGTGGTTAGTGATAATCATGGAAATATGTCGAATCTTGAGTATGTGATTGAAAGATTCCGTGGAAAGATTGAGGCTCTCATTCATTGCGGAGATATGGAGATTCCGCCGGAAATGTTAGAGGAATTGGCAGGATGTCCGGTTTATATGGCAGAAGGCAATTGTGATTATAATTTTAGCAGGGATAAAGAAGATATTTTTGAACTTGGCGATCATGTTGCATTTGTAACGCATGGGGATGCCTATGGTGTGAGCTGGGGAGAAGAAGAACTTGTAAGTAAGGCTCAGGAGATGGGAGCGGATGTTGTTTTTTATGGACACACACATTGTCCGGCTTTTCATTACTATGAAAAAGAGGGCGTGACTGTATTTAATCCGGGAAGTATTGCACTGCCAAGACAGATGACACCGGCAGGACCTACATTTTTAATTATAGATTTAGCGGATGACGGGAGATTAACCCCGGAATTATATACGTTATAGAAAGTTTCACAGTAAATATTTTATAAATGATATTTTATAAGAAATATTTTGTGGGAAGTATTTCAGAACTTGTTAGTATATTTTTTTGAAAAATATGATTGAGAAAGAGAAAAGAATAACAAGTATAATAAAGATTTGGAGGCAATATGAAACGACAGAAAAGAGTAGCGGTAATTAATGATGTGACCGGATTTGGCAGATGTTCTGCTGCTGTGGCACAGCCAATCATTTCTGCGATGAAGATACAGTGCTGCGTGATGCCGACAGCAATCCTGTCTGTACACACGGGATTTCCAAACTATTTTTTACAGGATTATACACCATATCTTAGGACATATATGAATAGCTGGGAAGAGACAGGTATTGAATTTGATGGAATTACAACGGGCTTTATCGGGTCGAAAGAACAGATAGGGCTTGTTATTGAATTTTTTAAACGGTTTAAAAAGGAGAATACATTAGCGGTTGTTGATCCGGTTATGGGAGATTACGGAAAGCTTTATTCATCTTATACAGATGATATGTGCCAGGAAATGAAAAAACTTCTCCCATATGCGGATGTGCTTACCCCGAATCTTACGGAAGCCTGTCGCATTCTTGATTTGGATTATCACAAAGTAGATTTGTCAGAAGAGGGACTTGTAGTGATTTGTGAGGCTTTAAGCGATATGGGGCCAAGTAGAATTGTGATCACAGGCTTACAGCAAGGTGATTTGATATTTAATTATATTTTTGAGAAAAATAAGACTTCAGAATTATTATCAACAAGAAAAATCGGTGGAGACCGTTCGGGAACAGGCGATGTATTTTCTTCTATTGTAACAGGGGCTTTGATTCAGGGACAGGATTTTAAAACAGCAGTAAAAAGAGCAGTCACATTTCTTGATAAAGCGATTGCTTATACGGCACAGATGGAACTGCCGTGGAACTACGGAATATGTTTTGAAGAATATTTAGAGGAGATTTAGCGATGATTTTATATACAGTGAAAAATGGTGTTTACTATAACTTAGAGGACTTTAAAGAGGATTTATCTGATCTTGGGAAGAACGGATTTCCGAATAAGATTTATATTAACATGACAAACAGATGCTCCTGTTCCTGTACATTTTGTTTAAGAAGTTTAAAGGAATTTAACGAGCATAACAGCTTGTGGCTTAAGGAAGAACCTTCTGTAGAATTAGTAAAAGAATTATTTTCCAAGTATGACTGGTCTAAAGTTGCAGAGATTATTTTCTGTGGTTTCGGTGAGCCTACGATGCGTTTTAATGATGTAGTAGAAGTAGGACAGTGGTTAAAGAGCATCCATCCAGATATTCCTCTGCGTATTAATACCAATGGTCTGTCTGATTTAGTCTTTGGTGAGCCGACTGCAAGTCGCCTTGCCGGAATTTTTGATACTGTTTCCATCAGCTTAAATTCTTCTACTGCACAGAAGTATCTTGATGTGACGAGAAACCGCTTTGGACTCGCTTCTTACGATGCAATGCTCAGCTTTGCAAAGGCCTGTCAGCGTTATGTGCCAAATGTAGTAATGACCGTTGTTGATGTGATTGGCGAGGAAGAAGTCGCAGCCTGCCAGAAAGTGTGTGATACACATGGACTTTATCTCCGTGTACGTCCTTATGAGGCAAATTAAAAAGTTTTGTATATTTTCCTTAAAAACAGCAGAGAATACCTCCGGTAAGGAGGTATTTTTTTATGGAAAAAGCAGATAAAAGAAAGATAGTTCTTATTGGAACTGGAATGGTGGGAATGAGCTATGCCTATGCACTGTTAAACCAGAATTTATGTGATGAGCTTGTCCTTATTGATATTAATAAAAAAAGAGCTGAGGGCGAGGCGATGGACTTAAACCACGGGGTAGCATTTAGCGGTGGAAATATGGAAATCTATGCGGGAGAATATACAGATTGCTGCAATGCAGATCTTGTTGTGCTGACAGCAGGCCTTCCGCAAAAAGAAGGGCAGAACAGGCTTGATTTATTAAAGGAAAATCGGAAAATATTTGAGACAATTCTTCAATCTGTACTGGAAAATGGATTTCACGGCATTTTTCTTGTTGCAACAAATCCGGTAGATATTATGACAAGGATTGTATATGAAATCAGTGATTTCCCGCCAGAAAAAGTGATTGGTACAGGAACAGCACTTGACACGGCAAGACTTCGATATCTTCTTGGAGAAAAGTTTATGATAGACCCAAGAAATATGCATGCTTACGTTATGGGAGAACACGGAGATAGCGAATTTGTTCCGTGGAGCCAGGCGATGATGACTACTAAGCCCATTTTTGATTTGTGTGGGGAGACAGAAGGGTGTCATTTTCAGGAACTCCTTGAATTAGAGGAAGAAGTACGTATGGCAGCCTATAAAATTATCGAGGCCAAAAAGGCAACGTATTATGGAATCGGTATGGCAATGGCACGGATTACAAAAGCAATTTTTGGAAATGAATACAGTGTTCTTACCGTATCTGCACATTTGCAGGGAGAATACGGGGAAAATGGAATTTATATCGGAATTCCATGTGTTGTAAACCGAATGGGAATCCAGCGGATTGTAGAACTTCCATTAGGAAGTGAGGAAAAACAACGGCTGCATTCTTCCTGTGAAACGTTAGAAAACACATATCGGGAAATTTGACTATAAAAATTTTTGAAAATATGATATACTATGAAACTGTGATGATTTATTACGTTAATGTATGAGTGAGGTTCCCAGTTTTTCGGGAACCTGTCAAGATACTGTATTCTCGGAATCTTTTTGTGCTTGATTTTGTGAGAAGATTTTTGTCAGTTGTGCCCGAATTTTTGAGGCGTACGTTGATGAAAATTGGGTGCAGCTGGCGGAAAATCAGCCACAAAAGCAAGCGCAAGAAAGACTCCGAGAGTACATGATAATAAAATGGAGGCAAAATGGACTATTTATTAGATGTACATACCCACACAATTGCCAGCGGCCATGCATATAACACCATCATGGAGATGGCAAAGGCAGGGTTTGATAAAGGATTAAAATTACTTGGAATTACAGAACATGCACCAATGATGCCGGGTACCTGCCACGCAATGTATTTTCATAACTTAAAGGTAGTTCCAAGAACAATGTGCGGTATCGAATTAATGCTTGGTGCAGAACTTAATATTTTAGATTATGACGGACATATAGATTTAGATACCCGTGTATTAAAGCAGTTAGACCTTAAAATCGCAAGCCTGCACAGTGTTTGTATCCAGCCAGGAACAAGAAAAGAGAATACACAGGCGGTTTTAGGAGCAGTTCATAATCCGTTAGTAGATATTATCGGACATCCGGATGATGGAATCTATCCTCTTGAATATGAACCAATCGTGGAAGCAGCAAAGGAAACGAACACACTTCTTGAAGTAAATAACAACTCTTTAAACCCTGCCGGTTCCAGAAAACACACCAGAGAGAATCTGATTGCAATGTTAGAGCTGTGTAAGGAATATAAACAGCCAGTTATCATGAACAGTGATTCCCACGTATTTTGCGATGTAGCAAGAAGAGATTTTTCAGAAAAACTCATAAAAGAAATTGATTTTCCAGAAGAATTGATTGTAAATCGTTCTGTCGATGTATTTAAAGAATACATTCACCGAAAATATGAGGAAAAATAAGTGCGAAAAAATTAAAATAATTATGGAAAACGAAATGTAATTACGAGGAAAAATAATTACAGAAAAGTCAATTAAGACAATAAAAGTTTTAAAGGAAGAGGTGAAACTTATGGGGAAAAGTGTACATAACGAAGAAACTAAAAAGTTAATGGAAGGCATTTTAAAGCTGCAGTCCGTAGACGAATGTTATGCTTTCTTTGAAGATTTATGCACAGTCAATGAACTATTATCCTTAGGACAGCGCTTTGAAGTAGCCAACATGCTTCGCAATCATAAGACTTATAACGAAGTAGCCGAAGCAACAGGGGCCTCCACTGCGACAATCAGCAGAGTAAATCGCTGCCTGAACTATGGAACAGACGGGTATCAATTGGTGCTGGGACGTATGGAGGAGGATAAATAGCTGAGAGTGTTTGGCGGAAGACAGACGAATCCTGCAAGCAAAATAATTCATATCTGTGACTTTAGTCGCTGCGAATAGGTATCTGCAAACAGTATCTCATTAAAATAATTGATTTTGACTCCGTCGTAAAAAACACAAAGTCGCAAAATCAATTATTTTAATGAGATACTGTTACCAATGTTGTATAATCGCAGCTCCGAGGCCGCAGATATGGATTATTTTTAGGAGGATAGTGCTATTTCTTTTTCGACCCTTTCTTCTTAGGAGGATTTTCTTCTCTTCTCTTATCAATGAGTTTTTCGATAATCTGTTTTCGGATATAAATATCATATCCAAGCTGGTAGATAAAAGAAAAATCATCAAGATATTCTGATTCTTCGGTGGAAGGCGAATGCTCTGCAAAAGAATTACGAGTTCGTTCCCATGTTTTTATAATGTCTTCTGAAATGTATTCTTCATTAGCGGTGTTATCGTCAATGATTTTCTGGTAAATATCAGAGAGGGTCAGACCATTTTCCTCATTCTTTGGAAAATACTTCTCGGAGAGAGGTTCTAACAGGCTCTGGATATCTGAAATTGATAACATGCTCTTTAGATAATAAATCATAATGAGAAGAAAGACGTGTTCTCTGGAATATTTCTTCTTGTCAGAAGGGGGGAGCAGATGATTCTTCGTGTAGTTATTGATCATTGTTTTTGTCAGAATCTTATCGTCAGGATATCTCTTAGAAGCAGCTAATCTGGTATCCATTAATGTTGTTACCTGATCCATATATAATCCGATGTCTGGAATGTCTTCCGGAGGAATCGGTTCTGTTTTTAATAAGGCGTACAGCCAGTCTTTATAATTATCCAAAATGGTACCTCCATATATTTGATGTGCTCCAGAGTATTTTCAAACACGCTCTGAAGTATATATACAAATGTTTGTGTAACTATATTATATAGTTTTTATTACTATATAGCAAGGGAAAATATCAGGAAAAATATCAGGAAAAATAAAATCTATCTCATAAGTGACAAGAATGGAAAAGTAAGGTATAATAAAAATATATATCTGTCATTTGACAGCGGATATAAAATATATAATAGAGATGTACTTTCGAATCAGATTGTACATAAGTGCAAGGAGGTTTATTATGGGATTATTCAAAAGTCAGCTTGCCAATGTAGTAGAATGGGAAGAATACAGAGATGACGTTATTTTCTATAAATGGAATAACAGTGAGATTAAAAAGGGCTCCCGTTTGATTATCCGTCCGGGCCAGGACGCTATTTTTTTATACAATGGTGTTACAGAAGGTGTTTTTGAAAAAGAAGGAAATTATGATATAGAATCAGATATCATTCCATTCCTCTCTACACTAAAGGGATTTAAGTTTGGATTTAACAGTGGCATTCGTGCGGAAGTCATTTTCATCAATACGAAGGAATTTACGATGAAGTGGGGAACGAAACAGGCTGTGAATCTGCCGACAGAGGCTCTGCCAGGGGGAATGCCGATTCGTGCGAACGGAACATTCCAGTTTAAGGTAGGAGATTATCAGATGCTTATTGACAAGGTGGCTGGTGTCAAGAAGCAGTATACAACCGATGAAGTAAGAGAACGTGTATTATCCATGCTTAACCAGCTTCTTCTTCGCTGGATTGTCCGCGAGGGAAAGGATATGTTTAACATTCAGGCAAATGCAGTGGAGATTTCTCAGGGAATCTTAGGGGAACTGAATACAGAGATGCAGAAGATTGGTCTTGCTGCAACCAGTTTCCAGATTGATTCTGTAAGTTATCCAGAAGAAGTCCAGAAGATGGTAACGAAGGTAGCAAGCCAGAGTATGGTTGGCGATATGGGAAGATACCAGCAGATGGCGATGATTGATGCCATGACGAATACAAGCAATAATGGCGGCGGCAATAATATGGCAACAGATATGGCCTCCATGCAGATGGGAATGATGATGGGGCA
>ENA-OPCE01001718-OPCE01001718.1-human-gut-metagenome-genome-assembly--contig:-NODE-1718-length-12899-cov-3.972361_pt1 | contig 12899 bp, 10 predicted proteins | sample MGYA00241247_ERZ501474 | MGnify/ENA primary metagenome ERZ501474 (study PRJEB25962, sample SAMEA2042572) | human gut metagenome | biome: human gut; feature: human-associated habitat; material: faeces... | reverse complement strand
CTGTCAAGCCGTTTTCTATTCGTATTTTCGTATGGTTGCAACCAGAAGAGGGATAGTTGTACTCGCAACGCCGGATGGCTCTGCCTGATTGGTTGCGGAGGTATGAAAGGGGAGGGGACATATGTGTGAAAGCAGTTCGATAGGGAGATTTTCGAACCGGAGGTTATTGTAAAGAAGTAGTGTGGATTGTTTAAAAAGAAAGCCCGTCCTCCTTTTAGGAGAAACGGGCTTTCTTTTACTATGACATTATTGGATTCTTTGCTGATTATACGATTCCTTGTGCCATCATTGCTTTGGCTACCTTCATGAAGCCCGCAACGTTTGCACCTTTCACGTAGTTTGTGTAGCCGTCGGCTTGTTTGCCGTATTTTACACATTGTTCGTGGATATTCTGCATGATACTTTTCAGTTTGGCATCTACCTCTTCGCTACTCCAGCTCAGTTTCTGAGCGTTCTGTGTCATTTCCAGACCGGAAACAGATACACCGCCGGCATTAGCTGCCTTACCCGGAGCGTACAGGATCTTAGCTTCCAGGAATGCGTCGATAGCTTCAGGAGTAGAAGGCATGTTAGCACCTTCCGATACGGCGATACATCCGTTGGCAAGCAATGTCTTGGCATCTTCTCCGTTTAGTTCGTTTTGAGTTGCACTCGGCATTGCGATGTCGCATTTTTCTCCCCAAGGACGAGCACCAGCCACATATTTGCAACCATATTGTTCTGCATATTCACGGATACGGCCACGATACAGGTTCTTCAGTTCCATGATGTAATCCAGCTTAGCACGGTCGATACCGTCTGGATCGTAGATGTAACCGTCCGAATCGGACATTGTCACCACTTTGGCACCGAGGCTGATCAGTTTTTCTACAGTATATTGGGCTACGTTACCTGAACCTGAAACACAAACGGTCTTTCCTTTGATGTCGATTCCCTTTGTATTCAGCATTTCCAGCAGGAAGTAAACATTTCCGTAACCAGTCGCTTCGGGACGGATCAGTGAACCGCCGAATTCGCGTCCTTTGCCGGTGAATGTCCCCGTGTTTTCCTGAGCCAGTTTCTTATACATTCCGTACATATAACCGACTTCACGTCCTCCAACACCTATATCACCTGCAGGAACATCCGTATCCGGGCCGATATGGCGCCATAATTCCAATACGAAAGCCTGACAGAAACGCATGATTTCAGCGTTTGACTTACCACGCGGGCTGAAGTCGGAACCCCCTTTGCCACCGCCCATCGGCAGAGTTGTCAGTGAGTTCTTGAAAGTCTGTTCGAAAGCCAGGAACTTAAGGATCGACTGGTTTACAGAAGCGTGGAAACGGATACCTCCTTTATACGGGCCGATCGCATTGTTGTGCTGGATACGGTATCCCATGTTGGTTTGGATCTGTCCTTTATCATCCATCCAGGTTACACGGAAGGAGAAAATACGATCGGGGATACAAAGACGTTCGATCAGATTGCTCTTTTCAAATTCGGGATGTTCATTGTAAGCCTCTTCGATTGTTCCTAATACTTCTGAAACTGCCTGGTGATATTCCGGTTCATTCGGAAATCTTCTCTTTAAGTTGTCTAAAACTTCACTTGCCTTCATAAGACTGATTTTATTTAGAATGTTATATTTATAATCAATTTGTTAACCGGTAGCCGTTTTTTTAACGACCTCGCAAAGGTAAGCTAAAATTTTACACAAACAAATATTTGAAAGAAAAAATGCATTAAAAATATCATTTCGGTATTTTAAACGGGTAAAAGTAACTAAATGTCATTCGTCTCTTCGTCTTCTACTCTTATAGATAGGGACGAACACGATGATTGCTGACGCTACTAGGGCAAAAACGATATCAAAGGTTATCTTTTCGCTGTATGCAAGCAGCATGTAGCAAAGGACACCCCATAAAAGAGTGATACATACGGCTTGACTATTTGTAATCTTTCTGCGTGCCATAGTTTACATTTGTTTAGTTGGATGATACAAGCGAACCGAAATAAATGACCAAGGCCAAAAATACGGCTACAAGGATAAAAAGAACGATAATTTGTTTTTCGAGAGGAAGATGACGGAGGAACGGAACGTGACGTGTCCAACCTGAAACGACTTGAATCTGTTCGGCTTCTTCGTCTTCTTTCGGAAATTCGTATCCGTTTGCTTCCAAAATCTCCATTGCACGGGGAACTTCGCTTTCAAGCAGTTCAATGCGAATGCCACCCATATTGGCTGGGTACATGACCTGGCTCGTATATTCGTTTCTCAGATAACATTTGATTCCTTCCGATTTAAGGAGGGATTCGATCATCTGTGCTGCTTCCGGTTCATAGAAACGAGCTATTTCAACTATTTTATCTTCCATTTTTCCTCCATATTAATGTATTGTATAATGTAAATGATGAATTTACCCGTTTATTAATTTATTCGCAATTTCTGTGGCTTGGCGGATACGGTCAGCCATGCCGATACCGCCTTTGATGTTTCCGGCCAATGTAAGGCCTGGGTAATGCGCTTGCAATTCGTCGATCGTTTTGAAGCGGGTGCCGCTATTCTGTTCGTATTGCGGAATGGCATGTTCGTGACGGAAGACACGGATCATATCAGGTTCCGTCTCCTCCGGAAATTTCAACATGGTGTGGAGCTCGTGTCTGATGAGCGCTTTCAGTTCCTCTTCCGGCCAGGTCGTCAGGTCGGCATGCTTTACGCCTCCGATAAAGAACGAGAAGAGGGCACCCTCTTCCGGAGCCCGTCCGGCAAAACAAGCGGAGGGGAAAAGAATTCCGAGCACATCTTTTTTCTCACAGGAAGGAACCAGGCCTCCGAACGCATCGAAACGTAATCCACCGGTGTCGCGGAACCCGACGCTGGCCTGTACGACCGGTGCATAATGCAAGTTACTGATCCGGTCCATCTTTTCTTTCGGGACAAACGGCAACAGGGCCGGCAGTGTATAAGCGCCGGTGGTCGTAACTATCCGTTCCGCAATAATAGTCTGTTCGCCGTCGGCTGTCGAATAGGTAGCCATCCATTTGTTTGCACAAGGGCGGACTGTGACGTCAGCGGCCGACAGTGTGATATGGGCCGGGGCGATCGCCTCGGCCATCGCGCCGGTCAGTTTGTCCAACCCTCCGGCGGCGGAAAATACTTTCTTGCTAGCGAGGCGGTCGCGATCCGTTTTCGGCTGCTTGGCTTTCGCGATGGTTCCGCGGATGAAGCTTCCATATTGCTGTTCTAAGTTATAGAGTTTAGGGAGCGCATAACGAGTGACGAGTTTCATCGGATCGCCGGCATAGACACCGGATAGGAATGGGTCTACCGCATAGTGCAGGAATGATTTACCCAAGCGGCGGGCTGCCAATTCCCCGACAGACTCATCCGGATTGTTCCCTTTTGCCCGAAACGGTTCTCCGAGGATACGGAACTTGTCGCCAAGCGTAAACAGAGGAGTCGTGACTGCACTGAACAGTCCGGACGGGAGGGCCCGGAACCGATCTCCTTTCCAGATCAGCCGACGTTTGGATTCTTCGCGGGCAGTCTCCAGTGTACAGGCAGGGGAGAGGGCTTCGAATAGTTCGGCGACTTCGGGGTAGGAGACGACACCTGTATTGGGGCCGCTTTCGTAGACAAAATCCTTTTCGCGGAACGTATGGATTTGTCCTCCAACACGATCAGCCTTCTCGAGGATATGAATGTCTTTTCCGGCGCGAGTTAACCAGAAACCGGTCGTCAATCCGGTCAATCCGGCACCGATAATCAGAATATCTGTCTGCTGGGAGTCCATTTTGTTATACAGGTTTAGAAAATGATTTATTTGTTTCGAGCATCAGCTTGTCCAGCGAAGCGGCTATGTTTCGGACGAAAAGCCTGCCTTCAGGTGTCATCCTGATTTGGTTTTTGTCGAACTCGATTAGTCCATCCTCTGCAAATTCGCGTAGATGCGCTTCGTCATAGGCGGTTGCCTGCTTGATGGATCGGGCGGGGGTGGAAAGCTGTTCCGACAGTTCGTTCCAGTCGATCCGGTAGTTGCACATCAGCATTTCGATTGCTTCCCGTGTGATCTGTTCCTCCCGGCTTAGGAGATATCCTTTGGCGACAGGCAAGATGCCGGCTTCGACTTTCTCGATATACTCCATGATATCTTTTGTGTTCTGAGCGTAAGCCGTTCCGAGCTGGCTGATTCCGGTCACACCGAAAGCATAGACCTGGCCGGTAGTGCGGCGCGTACAATATCCCTGGAAATTACGATGTAGCTGTCCGTTCTGCGAAGCTGTGTACAACTCGTCGTCTTTGCGGACGAAATGATCCAGACCGATCGGCTGGTAGTCTGCTTCGCAAAGGATCCTGTGGGCTGTTTCGAACATCCGGCTCTTCTCGTCGCCCGATGGCAGTCCTACTTTTTCCAATATCTGCTGCCGGGGGAAAGCCCAGGGCACATGCGCATACGAGAAGGTGACGAGCCGGTCCGGTTTCATGGCAACGGCTCTTTCGATCGTCTGGGCAAAGCTTTCTTCCGTCTGGAAGGGCAAGCCGTAGAGAAAATCCATATTGACACGTACGTCGAGCGAACGCAGGATCTCCATGACGTCTTCCATCGGGATTCTGGACGATTGACGGTTTACACCTCTCAGGACCTCCTTGTTAAAATCCTGCACACCGATACTCAGTCGGTTGAAACCGGATTTGACCAATTGAACCCAGCCTTGTTCCATTATCCAGCCCGGATGGCATTCGACTGCTATCTCCGGATTGGCGATCGTTGGGAACTTGTCTAAAACATGGTCGTTCAGCTCTTCCAGCTCGATGGCCGGCAGGACGGTAGGGCTACCGCCGCCGTAATGGATTTGCGAAACTTTGCGTCTGTTGTCGAGCAGAGGTAATACCAGGTCGATCTCTTTATGTAAGGCTTCGACATATCGGTCTACGATTTCTCCTTCCGGAACGGGATAGGAATTGCATCCGCAATAGTGACAGAGGCGGTGGCAGAAAGGAATATGGAAATAGAAGGAAATCAACTCTGGTTTTTGATTGTTTGACGCTTGGAGGGCATCCGCATAATCATAGTCGTTGAACCCGTCATGGAAATAGTTTGCCGGCGGATAGCTGGTGTACCGGGGAACCGGTACATTGTATTTGTCTAAAAGTTCTTGTTTCATATCGTATTTTTATCTTTTCTGAAAACTGTTATTATATAAATAAGAGATACCAAAGCGATGCTCGCCTCAAAGAAGAAAAGCCCGTGGTAACCCGTATGATCTGCAATTTTTCCACTCAGGATGGCCATCAACATGCCACTGAGATGCGTGATGACCGTCTGGATCGTGAAATCCGTTCCTTCGCGTCCTGGGCGTACACAGTCCATAGCGGTCGTATAAACTACGATCGTCGCCATCCCGTAGCTGCCCCACAGAAGGAAAATCCCGCCATAGAGCAAGGTAGTCGTAGGATACACATACGAAAGTCCGAGGAAATAGAGTGCCGCTATCAAGACAAATACTGCAAACAGGATGCGTGCCCTGAAACGACCGATCCGCCGTACGATCATCCCGCCGGCAAATGAGGAGAGGAACCCGACGAATGTCCCCGCCACTCCGCTCATCACTCCGATCTCCTTCATGTCGTAGCCTAAGTCGACCAGCCAGGGCTTCAACATGGCGAGCGTACCGATCAAGCCGGAATAGTAAAGGAAAAGGAAACCGATCTGTTTCCAGATGCTCCGGCGGGCGAAGAAATAGATCACATCCGCCTTTTTGGCCCGTTCGTGCGTGTCCTTCGGTTGAATGCGGAGGCCTTTGTTGAAAAAGAGCGGCAGGAGGGCAGCGATGACAAACAGTGCGACGCAGGGCAACAGCCCGTTCCATCCGATCTGTTTGAAAAGTAGGAGCAAGACACCGCCCCCGATCATCGAACCTCCGAAACTTCCCATCGACTGCATACTGTTTACAAGACTTTTATCCTTCCGGCTGAAAGCGAGTACCGCCAACGCGTCGGTCGCGATATCCTGCGTGGCGGAAGCGACGAAGGAAACGATGATCAGGGCGACGATCGTATAGAAGTCCGTATGGAAATCAAGGAAAGCGACGGCAAAGATCAGGCCGGCGTAGATCAGTTCGGAAGAAAAAATCCACCGTTTATAATCGCCCGTCGTCACGGCGTGTCGGTCTACCATCGGTGACCAAAGGAATTTTAGTATCCAAGGCAACTTGATCAACTGGAGAAGCCCGATGGCCGAGAGCGAAAAGTTTTCCTGACGCATCATGACGGGGATGACGGTGGAAAAGAAGCTCATTGGGATCGTCTGCGCGATGTAGAGGCAGAAGAAGGTCGCGAGGTTGTATGTTTTGTCTTTCTGTATCATAATATCGTTATATAATCATCCGGCTTCCGGCCGGGGCTTTAAGAGTTTTCAAAGTGTCGTCCGAACTTCTGCCGAGACTTTTAAAAATTCAATTGTATATTCCCTCCGATCGTGAACGGCCGTCCTTTTTGTGCCAGACCCTTTCCGCCTGTTTCGAAATAGAAAGCAGAATAGTCTGCACCGGTCATATTTTTCCCCCAGATCGCAAAGGTAATAAAATCTTTTGTAGCAGACACTTTTGCATTCAATAGTCCGTAGTAGGGTTGTGAGATTTTATTGTCTTCTTTCCATTGGATACGTCCCGTTCCGGTGTAGTTTGCACTGATTGTGAAGCGATCGATGTGTCGGCAAGGGTTCGGGATCGTGTAATCGGCTCCGACGGCAAAAGTGTGGCGTGGGACCATCGGCAGGAAATTGCCGCTGTAGTCGATGCCTTTCCGTTCATCTTTGTAATCTTTGAAAGTGGCGTGCGTAAAGCCGTAGTTTACCTGTACCATCAGCCCGTTGACCGGATTCCCTTGCAGGCTGACTTCGACGCCTTTGCTCTCACTACGTCCGGCGTTACGCAGGAACTGCCCGTTCTGGGTGGCGAGCATCTGGTAAATCTGTTGGTTCTTCCAGTCGATCCAGAAGAAACAGATCTCAGCGTTCAGGCGGTTGTCGAGAAGCGGGTGCTTTGCTCCCAACTCGTAGTTCCAACTGGCTTCAGGGCGGAATGTGCGGTCTTCCTCACGATCGAAGGAGGTATTGAAACCACCTGTCTTATACCCCTTCGTCACGGTGGCGTAGAGCATGCCGGTAGACGGGAACATATATTGCAGGGCGATTTTCGGGGTGACCTGGCTGAATTTGAGCCGGCTGTCGAAGGCATCCATCTGCTTGCTGCCGCCGTCCGTTTCTTTATAAAAAAGAAAATCGTTGGAGGTGTGCTCATAATCGTAGCGGATGCCGAAAGTCAATGACAGACCGCGCGTCAGCAGGTCGTCGATTGTGGACTGGTGGTAGAAAGCGACACCATAGGTCGGCGTGTCGTACAGCTTGCGTGTCGCATAGTCTTTGGTAAAATAATCGAGTGTCACGGTATTGTCTATCCCCTGCCAGAAACCGAAGGCGCCGAACAGCCATTTGTAGCGTCCGGGAGTCGTTGATTTGATGTTCAGTTCTTCGGAAAACATTTTCTGCTTCATATCCTGACGTGCGAAATAGATGCTTTTGGGAGAGAAATCCTGGTCGATGCCTTGATGGTCCGAGATATATTGGAAGGCGGTCCGGCTGTTGATGCTGTAGCCCCTTCCCTGGTAATCCGCCGAGAAGCCGGTTGTCGAAAGTGTCCGTTTGTAGAAACTGTAGTCATTATAGTTGACTTCTCCCGGTTTATGGGTGACCGAATCGCAGACAGCGTAGGGATAGCCGCCCTGGACAGAACGGTCGAACGAACTCATCAGCCCGATCGAAAGGTTCTTTCGAGGCTTCCATTCCAGGCGGATGCGGGCGGAACCGGACTTCATATCATCTGCCTTCTTATCCGTAAACAGGTTGGTAAAATAGCCGTCGCTGCTTTGGAAATCACCGGAAACGGCATATCCGAACTTTTCTCCGATCTTTTTATAATGGGAGAGGGTATAGTCGCGGTAACCGTAGTTGCCGTTGGAAAGCCAGATGTTCGTCCCTTCATATTTCAGAGGCGATTTTGTATAGACATTGATGATGCCGCCCATCGTGTTACGGCCGTAGAGTGTCCCTTGCGGACCGCGCAACACTTCGATCCTGTCCACTTCATTGAAATCAAAATCGAAAGCTGATTTTTCGAAGTAGGGGATGCCGTCCACATAAAGCCCGACCGAGGGTGCGTTGATTTTCGATCCGATCCCCCGGATATAAACCGGTGAGGTCAGTTTCGATCCGTAGTCCGGCATGAAAAGGTTCGGGATGAACGAACTGAATTCTTTGATTCCCGTGATATTCCGGTTTTGGATGGCCGTTCCCGTCACGGCTGATGCCGATAGGGGTTCCAGCCTGAGGTCCCGCTGTTGCTTGAACGATTGCACGACCACTTCGTTCAGTTCGACATTGCGGATCTTCGCCGTATCTTTTTCAATCTCTTCCCCTTTTGCCGTGTATGTCAGGCAGAGCAGTAACGGGAGGTAATAGAATAATTTCATGTCTTAAAATGTAACGGTGATTTCGCCTCCGATCTGGAAAGGTTTGCCTTTCTGGATGAATGACTGGTTGAACGATTCGAAATAGAACGCCTGGTAGTCCGTGCCTGTGATGTTGCGGCTCCACAGGTTGAGGTTGACGATTCCCTTGCGGATACCTGCTTTTGCATTGACGAGGCCGTAGAACGGTTGGCTGATGTCGTTTTTTTCTGTCCAGAAGATCTTGCCGGCCCCGGTGAATTGGGCGGATGCGGTAAACTGGTCGATCATTTTCCGGTGGAGCAGTTTCGTGTATTGCAATCCTAAGCTTACGGTGTGGCGCGGTGTGTAAGGAATGAAATTATCCTTGCAGTCCGTTTTCACGATCTGGCTGTTCTCGTCCTTGTCCGTGAAGATGTAATCGCGGAAGGTGGCGTGTGTAAAACCGTAGTTGAGATCTGCGGTTAGTCCGTCCATGATACGCCCGCGTAGGCTCAGTTCCACGCCGTAGCTGTTCGCCTTTCCTCCGTTGGTGATCAGACGCCCGCTGCCGTTTTCGGCAAAGCTGGTCAGTTGGATGTCACGGATGTCCATATAGAAGAGTGTCAGCTCTGCACTCAGCCTGCCTCGGATCAGTTCGCTACGGATGCCTGCTTCGTAATTCCAGCTATGTTCCGGTTTATAGGAAGCGACGTCTTCCACTTCCCCCGGTTGTTCGGCCTTGTCGGGGGCGAACTTGGACATCAAGTCATATTTGGCTTGAGCCTGGACCAGGTCGCCGAACATCTGTACATTATATCCTCCTGTCTTGTATCCTTTGGCGACCGAGACATATGTGAATGTTTCGGGTGTGCACTGGTAACGGAGTGAAATCTTCGGCAATACTTGCAGGAAATCTTGTGAGATGTTGCCGTCCATAGTTGTTGTGACCGGTAGTGTCATCTTCATCGGGCCCATTTCCACGCCGATCTTCATGCTGTCTACAGCCGAGTGATAGTCCAGACTGGCTTTTTCGTAGTCCAGACGGATACCGGCGGTAATGGAAAGTCCTTCGACAAAGAGGTCGTTGTAGGTCGATTGGTGGAAGGCGGCGAAACCGTGAGTCGGTGTGTCGAAGTTGCCGGGGAAATAGATCTGGTTCAGTTTGTCTCCCTGGACGGTCAGTTTCGGTGCTTTCGGATTATTGGCCAGGATGTCGTCGAATGCTTTTTGCAAAATACCTGTCAGCCCGTCTTGCTTGAAGATCACGGGACCGTCAGTATTCAGGCTGTTGTAAAAACCGTAGGCGCCGAAGCTCCATTGGTAATTGCTTTTTGTATTGGATTTGATCGCTAGCTCTTCGCTCCAGGCATATTGTTTCTGTCTTTGATGGAGGGTGAAGACAGATAGTTCCGTATAGTCCTGGTCCATTTTCATATCGTCTTTCAGATATTGGTAAGCCGTGGTGGAGGCGAGGATGAAACGGTCTGTTTTCCATTCCAGGTACAAACTGTTGTTCAGTGTGCGGCGCCAATAGGAACTCGGATCGTTGATGCGGATCGGCTGTACGGTACCGGTTTGTGGGTCGTACTGCCCGTAAGGAAAGGCTTTTTGCGTTACATAGTCATAGTTGAATGTATATTGCGCTTTCAAATGATCTGTAATATACCCCTCCAACTTGAAACGGCCGCCTGCCGATTCCTCCTTATCGGCCTTTGTGTTGTTGTATTCGTTGATGAAAAAGCCGTCGTTACGGTCGTAATATCCGCTTAATGAGAGTCCGATGTTTTCTCCGATCTTGCTGTATTGGGAAACTTTGGCTTTGGCTACCCCGTAGTTGCCCATCGACATTGTGACTTTTGTTCCTTGGTAATCGAAGGGGGAGAGGGTGTAGATGTTGACGATACCTCCCATTGCATTGCGTCCGTAGAGGGTTCCCTGCGGTCCGCGTAAGACTTCGATGCGCTGAATATCGTTCAGCTCGAAATCAAAAGCACTTTTATCCAGGTAAGGGACGTTGTCAACATATAATCCGATGGATTGCCCACTGCTTCGCGCTCCGATTCCACGTATATAGATGGCCGAAGTCATTTTCGAACCATAGTCCGGCATATAAAGGTTGGGGATGAAAGCGCTGATATCCTTGAGGGCATCTATCTGCCTGGCTGCTATCGCTTGGGGTGAGAGGATGGAAACAGCTCCCGGAAGCGTACGAAGGTCGTTCGTTTCCTTTGTGGAAGAAGTGACGATCACTTCACCTATATTATAGGTCTTGATCGTGTCGTTCACATTTTCATTCACCCGTTCGGCTTTAATCGGTTGCAAACACGTAAGCGCGCCTGCAACAAGGATATACAGATAGCGTTGATTCATCGTATTTATTGTAAACTATTAGTATTTTACGGTTGCAAAGGAACGGTAAAGATGAATGGGAATCAATCACTACATGTAGTGATTTTAAAGTTCGATGTCGTCGCCTGAAATAATACCGTTCATAATGGCATAGAAGGTAAGCCCCGATACGGTTTTGATACCGAGCTTGGTGGTGATGTTCTTGCGGTGGCTGAGGACTGTGTTCAGGCTGATATTCAGCTTGTCTGCAATTTCTTTGTTGGTACTGCCTTTGACGATTAATTGGAGGACATCCGTTTCGCGGGTGGACAGTTCTTTGTTGTTCTCGCTGGAAATACTGTTGTTTTCTCCGGTAAAAAGTTGTTCCATCTGCTCGATGATGATTTCCTGCGAGGCCTTGATCGTGATATGATTAGTTACCGATAACCCTCCTTCGTCTTCGGCCCCATCGATCAGGACCATTGTCTTGCTCCGGCGAGGGAGGAAAAAGTCTGCATAAAGGACAAATGAAGCGGCATTTGTAAAATAGTAATCGAATGTATCGTTGCCGGAAGTCGATAAAGCCTCGAAAGTGGGGTAGTGGCTGATCTCTACCGGTGGAAAATAGTCGGTCAGCATGCTTTGTAGGCCGATGCTCTGTAGCGTGTCGGGTAATATAATTGCTATTTGCTTGTTGCGATGCATCCGGCTGTTTGTTAAATACACAATTTTTCCATAGCCGAAACCATCGGTGTCAATATCCGGTAGCGGATGCGGTTGTGTTGTTTGATATCTTTTTCCAAGCTGCTGATAGCGAATATGACAGCGTAACATAAGTTCTCGTTATAGTCGCCGGAAAGATGCTTGACCATGATGCTTTTCAGATCTGCCAACAGGGCCTCTATCGGATCTTCTAATCGCTGCTCCGTTCCGAGATGCAATGCTTCGAGCTGTCCGGAAGATTGATAATCTTTCAACTTTTCGCTTAATGACAGACAATAGGGGAACCATACCCGGTCGTCCTTTTCGATCCGTGAGGTCAGTTCTTCTTTGAAAGAGGAAAAAAACTTACCGATCAGGTTGAGCGTGTTGTTTCCCGGTGTACTCATCGATATGAATGAACCGAGATGCCTTTCTATATTCGGAATTTGGTAGCGCTGGTAATACAGGTTGGTTTTAGTCAGATAATCGATGATTTGTGAAGTATGGAATGTTTGTAGCTTCTTTTCTGGGAAGTATTCCTCATTGAGGAACGTGTTGATTACCGTCAAGAGGAAATCGGCATCCAGTTGGTATTCTTCACATATCGCCTTTACCGATTTGTCACCTAAGCCCAGGCGGATTCCAAAACGGTTAATGACAGGAATGAGTGAGGGATGCTCTTCCACCACCTCACTCATTTGCATATTAGGATATACTAATGGCATATTTTATGCTTCTTCCCATTGTTTTCGTAATAGTTCCACTGCGGCGGGCACTAAAACGTTCCGGTCTCCCTGGCATCCGCATTCGAAACTTACATATTTGTCGTAATCCAACATCTTCAAACCTTTAAAGCCGTTCACATAGTTATCCGCTTCGCCGTCTTCACCCGGCATGCTGCGGCGTTTACGGCTGGCAACATGCACATGTTGCAGATATTCGCCTGCGGAAAGGAAAGCTCCCATGTCGGAAGTCTCTTCCCAAGTCATGTGCCAGAAGTCACCCATACAGCGTACACCCGGATTGTTGATATCGCGGCAGATGGAGGCTGCATCCGCTACCTGGCGGAGATAAAAAGCCTCTTTCCTGTTGAGCGGTTCAAAGATAACAGTAGTTCCGTGTTCTTTTGCGAAATTACCCATTTCATTGAATTGTTCGCACAAAAAGTCCCGTGTTTCCTGTGTATGAGGCATGGCTGGTTTCTGGCCGTTGAAAGCCGGAACGATGATCACTCCCGTAGAACCTAATTCGCCTGCGGCAGCCATGATCTCTTTCATCGTATCCATGCATTCCTTGCGGATGGCTGGATCGGTAGAAAGAATAAAGCCTTTGAAGCCGGCGCAAATGGCACTCACTTTGATATTACGTCCGTTTAAGGCCTGCTTGATCTCGTTTACCC
>ENA-OPCE01001709-OPCE01001709.1-human-gut-metagenome-genome-assembly--contig:-NODE-1709-length-12957-cov-3.370950_pt1 | contig 12957 bp, 8 predicted proteins | sample MGYA00241247_ERZ501474 | MGnify/ENA primary metagenome ERZ501474 (study PRJEB25962, sample SAMEA2042572) | human gut metagenome | biome: human gut; feature: human-associated habitat; material: faeces... | reverse complement strand
AAGTGTTTCTACTGATATATAAAAATAACAAATAAACATTGTAATAAGTTCGTAATAATATCGTTATGACGATTACATCTCACATTGATATTTTTGCAGAAATTTTAAACAGTTCCTTTTTCACAATGAAACAAAGCGAAATAAAAAAGAAATACCCTTATGTAGAGCGTGACATCAGTTGGATGTACTTCAACCAACGTATTCTGCTAGAAGCCGCCCGTCCAGAAGTGCCACTGCTGGAACGACTCACTTTTCTTGGCATCTATTCAAATAACCTGGATGAATTCTTCCGTGTCCGTGTAGCGACTCTGAACCGGATCGTAGAATATGCCGATAAAAACATACAAGCAGAACAAGAAACCGCCGCCTGCACTCTGAAACAAATAGGAAAGCTGCACAATCGTTACTACAAGCAGTTTGAGGAGATATTCGCTTCCATTATGGAGGAATTGAAGAAAGAGAATATCTACGTCATCAAAGATGCGGAAATGACGGACGAACAGAAAGCATTCGTCACTTCTTTCTATCGCAACAAACTGAATGGTTCTACCAATCCGCTTTTCCTCAATGGAACCCGCCCGCTGGACGATCAGACAGATGAGGATATTTACCTTGCCATCCGTCTGCTGCGCAAAGATGAAACGGGAAAGATAAAGGAGAAAGACTATGCAGTGATTGAACTGCCGACCGGAGACTTCGGCCGTTTTATTCAATTACCTGATTCGGATGGAAAAACATATCTCATGTTTCTTGATGACGTGATCCGCTATTGTTTGCCGATGATTTTTGTTGGCATGAAGTACACAGATTATGAGGCGTACACTTTCAAATTCACTAAAGACGCCGAAATGGAAATTGACAGTGATCTGCGGACAGGGGTACTTCAGAAGATTTCCAAAGGTGTGAAAAGCCGGAAGAAAGGGGAACCGATCCGTTTCATCTATGACGAACAAATTCCTAAAGACTTGCTGAAAAAGTTGACCGGCCGCCTGAACGTGGATAAGAATGACACGCGTGTAGCCGGAGGACGCTATCACAATTTCAAGGATTTGATGAAATTTCCGGTTTGCGGTCATCATGAACTGAAATATCCTGTTTGGGAACCTATCTTCAAGCCTGAACTGAATGGCATGGAAAGTCTGCTCACTTTGATTCGTCGGAAAGATCGTTCCTTACATTATCCTTATCATAGTTTCGATACTTTCATCCGTGTGTTGCGAGAAGCCGCTATCAGTAAAGAAGTAAAAAGTATCAAGATGACGCTTTATCGTTTGGCTAAAGACTCCAAAGTGATAAAGGCTTTAATCAGTGCAGCCAAAAACGGAAAAAAAGTCACAGTAGTTATCGAACTGTTGGCACGTTTTGATGAAGCGTCTAATATCAACTGGAGCAAGAAAATGCAGGATGCGGGGATTCATGTTATTTTCGGAGTAGAGGGTTTGAAAATTCATTCTAAATTGCTGCATATCGGCACTCGGCACGGAGATATCGCCTGCATCAGTACAGGAAATTTCCATGAAGGAAATGCACGTATGTATACTGACTATACCATTATGACTGCTCACCGTCCCATTGTCCGGGAAGTCAATGCCGTATTCGATTTTATCGAAAAGCCTTATACTCCTGTTGATTTCAAAGAATTGCTCGTTTCTCCCAATGATATGCGTAAACGATTCATTGCGCTTATCAACAAAGAGATAAAAAATAAGGAACAGGGAAAAGAGGCTTATATCCTTGCTAAAGTAAATCATATTACTGACCGTGCACTTGTTGAAAAGCTATACGAAGCCTCAACAGTGGGTGTTCAAGTGGAACTGGTAGTACGCGGTAACTGTTCTTTAGTGACAGGCGTTCCGGGTATCAGCGAGAATATACACATCAATGGTATTATCGACCGTTATCTCGAACATTCGCGCATTTTCATCTTCGCCAATGGTGGAGAAGAAAAATACTACATTGGTTCTGCCGACTGGATGCCTCGCAACCTGGATAATCGTATTGAGGTGGCGGCACCGGTCTATGATAAAGAAATCCAGGCAGATTTAAAACGAATTGTCTGCTACGGATTCCGGGATACGGCAAAAGGAAGAATTGTGGATGGTACAGGCGAGAACCGGGAAAAAGAACGGGAAGAGAACAGTGTCCCATTCCGCTCACAAGAAAAATTATATAACGAATACAAGAATACATTATGATAAGTATGAAGAAAGTTAATTATGCGGCAATAGATATAGGCTCTAATGCGGTGCGGCTGCTGATAAAATGTGTAAACGAGGAGAATGCGCCCGAATTAATGAGTAAGGTACAGCTCATCCGTATTCCGTTACGGTTGGGAGAAGACGCCTTTACTGTGGGGGTTATCTCTACAGAAAAAGAGAAGAAACTGATTCGGCTGATGAAAGCCTACAAACAATTAATGAAGATATATGATGTGGTAGACTATCGTGCGTGTGCCACCTCTGCCATGCGTGATGCACGTAATGGCAAGGATATCGTTCAGCAGATCGTCAAAAAAACGGGTATCCGTGTAGAAATCATCGACGGGCAGGAAGAGGCGCATATTGTTTACGACAATCATATCGAACAGTTATTTGCTTCAGGACAAAATTACTTGTATGTAGATGTAGGAGGTGGTAGTACGGAAATTAATCTCATCAGCAACGGTGAACTGAAAAATTCCCGTTCATATAATATAGGTACGGTACGTATGCTTAGCGGTATGGTAAAGGAAGAAGAAAAGGAAGCTTTGCGCACTGACCTGATAGGGCTTGCCACAGAATATACCCCTATCAGCATCATCGGTTCGGGAGGAAATATTAATAAGTTATTTCGTTTAGCGGACAAGAAAGACAAAAAAGCGTCTCTCCTACCCATCGAATCACTGCAAGATATATATGAAACATTAAAAGCCCTCTCTACCGAACAACGTATTAAGCAATATAAGTTGAAACCGGACCGGGCCGATGTTATTGTTCCTGCTGCAGAAATATTTCTCGAGATAGCTACTCATGTAAAAGCTACCGGAATTATTGTACCTACCATCGGACTGTCCGACGGTATTATAGATAGCTTATACACGCAAAACATGAACAGACCTGATTCTCCACAATCTCGATGAATGAATATATAAAAAACTCCTGATACTAAGTCTGGATATACTAGTATCGGGAGTTTTTGTCTCATCTTGCTATAATGTATAGATTCATCTTTAAAAGAGTTAGGTATTCGGATTTTGTTCTTTATATTTGTGCAACTATATATTTGAAACAATATGGATATAAAACTTAGAATTGAGCAATCTTCGGATTATCATGAAACCGAAAACATTACACGGGAAGCATTCTGGAATCATTATTCTCCGGGATGTGACGAACATTACCTCCTTCATATTATGCGTAACCATCCTAAGTTTGTGCCGGAGCTCGATATTGTTGCAGAACATAATAACAAGATTGTCGGTAATGTTGTCTGCCTCAAATCATTTATCATGGCAGATGACGGTAACCAATATGAGGTTTTGAGCCTGGGGCCCATTTCTGTCCTCCCCGAATACCAACAGCAAGGTATCGGAGGAAGAATGATTGCACTTACCAAAAAATTAGCTTCCGAAATGGGATTTCGTGCTATTTTACTTTGTGGTGACCCGGATTATTATCTCCGACAAGGATTCATTCCTGCCGAAACATTAGGGATTCGCACTGAAGACAATATGTATGCTACTGCTCTTCATGTTTGTGAATTATATGATAATGCTTTAGCCAATGTAAAAGGCCGTTATATAGAAGATAAAATATATCAGATTGATAAATCTGCTGCTAATGAGTTCGACAAGCGATTTCCTCCAAAAGAAATTGTAGTTGGTACTCCGTCACAAAAACGGTTTAATCAGATAGTAGTGATGCAGAAAAAAGCGAATTAAGGTTGAATAACCTAAATCGCCTGATTTGTACATCTCTGGAGCTCGGTCCTGCTATGATATTAAGCAACTATCATTCAATATAGTTACCATTCTTCGTATCTTTGCAGTTACAAAACATTCAACATGAGAAATTTGAATTTACAAAAAGATACTACTGACACTTTGTAATTCTTAATCTATCAGGGATCGCTTCTTTCCTCCCTTTGGCTGAAGTAAAATTTTTCTGCCACTGTAGAGGGCTTTATTCAATTCACTATTCTACAATTAAGCATGATATATATACATTTTAATACGCGCACAGCATTTCTACAATCAAACGGGCATCACATGTACTAATAAAGTTCCCTTTTACTTTTTTCTTTTTACCATTATCAAAGCCCCAAATAGAAAAATCAATGGAAAGAAAGTAGGAAATTCTAACAACATTTACGATATAGCGACACTATCCCAATGGTTTGTTTACTTCATCCATAGCTTTTGATGACATTATCCGCATCTTTTACTTACTTTATCCTTATGTTTTTTACAAATATAGCGGCGCTTTTGATGTAAATATGCGATGCTTTACGCAATAAAGGCATTGTTTTTCAATAAATCATGGGGATTTTCCTGCTAATAGAGAAGAATGATAGAACATGAGAGATAGCAAAACCCTTGATTACACGAACAATCGTCAGAATAATCAGAGATTCTAAAACTTTATGTATTTACTTTGTCATCGAATGGGTAATTACATAAAAAAGGGGAGCATTAAGGCAGCACTTATTTCCTACAATCTCCCCATAATCAATGCACACAAGTTCTTTTCGAATAAAACTGTTTGCAATATTTCTCTTTAATAGTTTTAGTACTGAATCACTTTATCACTACTAACTGTCTTATACCAATCAGTAGTTGAGCTCTGATCGTGTGCCCAATCTGCAAATTTAGAATATGCGTTCGTTATCACTGTTGTTTCTGTTGGATAAGCAAATTTATCAGGAACACACAAAGCCCATGTATTATTAACTGCCTTGATTACCTCAAGCACCTCATTATCCGCCAATTGTCCATTCGCCGTAGCCGAATTAAAATGAGTCAAATGGATTTCTGTTCTCTTTTGACCTATCCCCTGATAAGCAATGAAGAAGTCTAAACCATCTGTCACACTAGGGACGGATATTTCATTTTTAAGTTTGACGTTCACTTCAAGAGTATATATATCTGTAAGAGGAGTGCTAGCATTCCCAGTATTCAACATGGGGCGTTGTGCTCCTGTATATCCATATACATAATGTGCGTCTCCAAATAAAGGAATCACAAGTTCATTGCCATTGGCTTCATAAGATGCATTTTCAAATATACCAGAATTTAATGAGCCGGTACGTTGAGCAGCGCCTGCACCAAAACTTATCTCTTCCACATTATTTTTGTCTATTCCTCGTATTCTCAAACCAGCACCTAATTGTTTCACGGCACCAACTGCCCGAAGGTCAATTTTATATTTTAGTTCTTTCACATCATTACCGGCTGCAGGCAAAGTTACATTCAACACAATATCATTGAAATCGTAATCTCCTGCTTTCGGATAGTTATCTTCGAAAGCATAAGAATAAACTGCATATCGAATTTCTACATCATCCGGTTTTTCATCAGAGTTATACCCTTCTTTAACACAGTCACCGTCAGCAGGAAGTATAAATTCTGCTTTGCCCGGATTACAATAGGTAGCACCTTGCTGCAATCCCTTATTTACTAGCCATGCAAAAGGAGACCAGTTATAATGTGCTTCGCCTTTATATGTTTGATCTGTTATTTCACAAATGATATTATTACTTACTTTAGAAGCAGATTGAGCCAGACCGGAAGTATTATCTATTTCGTGAATTCTTAATAAGGCAGTTCCTTGTGTCGGACCGGTAACTGTTCTGAATAAATTAGCTTTGCCCGTACAAGTCAACATGGATTGTGCTTCCATCACGATATTATTATCATTTCCATTACCCGTCAATTCTTTGCAAATAGCTTCGGAAGTATTTCCCATAACAAGCGTACCAAATTGTAATTTTCCAGCTTTCAGATAACAACCGTTTTTAATATTAGTATTATTGTTGCCATCTATATTTTCGACTTCAATGGTTCCATGATTTATCAATGTCGTACCATTTGTAGAAGCATTATAAGAATTCAGTTTAAGTGTTCCATAATTCACAAAATCAACTCCGTTTCCACTTCCATCAATTTTCAAAAAGTCACAATCAATCGTACCCGCATTATAGTTTGTACGCCCAGCCGAACTATTTGTTATCTGAATACCTCTGTCACCAACAATACTTCCTCCCTGCATCACAGTTATATAAGAAGCCCGCGTTAATATCAGACTCCCATTTTTAGCAATCTCTATCTTTCCACCATTCTCAACGATAATTTCTGTAATATCAGAAAATTGATTACTATTCTCTATAACCCATGTGCTTCCTTGAGGAACGATTACTTTCACAGCACTTATTTCTCCATCTCTATTTCCAGTTGCACTAAATCCAGCTTTAAAAGTTCCTTCCTGAATCTTAAACCAACGCTCACTTTCTGTAAAAACAGGAAATTGACCATAACTTCCACCCCAGCCAGACTTTGCAGAAAGATCCCAATTAGCCTGAATGACAGTAGAAATTGCCTTTTTAGCACTAATAAAATCGGCTGTATAAGGAGCTTCCATGACTGGTATACTAGTCGTCACAGCTCGTGATATAGAACGTGTTGGCGTACCTTTGTCTCCAAAGTGCGCTGTCACTGTACCATTTTCAATCGCTGTCGGTTGGACCAGATAACGTTTGTGTTCATCTATACGCGCAACAAACACTTTATCAAGAGATGTTGCGCAATCCATCACCACATCCAAAGTCATACTTTGAGTGACAGTTCCTTCCGCTAAGAGTTTTGCTGTACTTTCCGGGCTTAATGGATCGGCATCAAATATCTGTATCTTATAATCTACTCCTTGATCCCCATTGATTGACACATGTGCCGTTACACTTCGTGACATTGTCCAATCACCATCAGAGTCGATGTTTTTTACAGGAAAAGTTTCTTCGTAAATTTGTTTCAGTTGATCTGCATTAAACAGATTTTTCTCATTATCAACGCAACTAATAAAACTGATAGAAGATACTAACAACGAAAAAGTGAAGATTTTTACAATGCTTTGTTTCATAATCTTTAAATACTTAAGTTTGCTTTATTTGCACAAAAAATAAAAATCATTACGAATCAACAATCAGCAATGAATGTACAAATATAGTTGTATTTACAAATAAGAAACTGATAAAGTTGTATTTTTCGACCTACGGTTAACATCTTTTAAAAGATAAGGCTTTAATTACTCCCAATAAAAAACGACCTATTACATTATTGAATATTAAAAGCTTAGAAGTACAAATATGCAATATGCAATCAAAAAAAAGAGTTGCAGATTCTATGCAACTCTCAATTAAACGACAAAGATCCAGTGTTACAAAGCACTACAACTACAAAATACCGAGCTCTTTCATCTCCTTATTAAAAGGATAAAAATTAAAAACTAAAAGGGGAAAATCAATGGTAATACAAAAATCATCACGATTCCCATAATAATCTGCAACGGCAATCCTACTTTTACATAATCCATAAAAGTATATTGACCGGCAGGCATCACCAGGGCGTTAGGCGGTGTAGAGAATGGAGAAGCGAAACACATACTTGCACCTACCGTCACAGCAAACAAGAAGGGAACCGGACTTACTCCGATCTGTATGGCACTTTGCAGAGCAATCGGTGCGAGTAAGACAGCCGTAGCTGTATTGCTGATAAACATCGTCATCAACGAAGTCGTAAAGTAAATACCTGCCATCAACGCAACAGGTCCGTATGATCCCAAGCCGTTAACCAGCGTATTGGAAATGTATTCCGAAGCTCCCGTTTTCTCCAATGCCAGAGACATAGGAAGCATAGCTGCAATCAATACAATACTCTCCCAGTTGATCGTTTTATAAGCTGCTTCTACATTACGGAAACATCCGGTTAATACCATCAATATACCCGCTATCATAACGGCTGTAACCGGAGCAACCGGAATAAAATCGAATACCATCATTACTACCATTAATACCATAATAGCAGCCGCTACCGGAGCTTTATAATCTAATGTAACTTTAGCCGCTTCCGCCAAAGGTTGTCCCAAAACAACCCAATCAGAATCTTCCTTGCTAAGACGAGCTATATTATTCCACGTTCCCTGAACCAGAAGCACATCACCACTATGAATCCGCTCATTTCCCAAATCCTGCAACAAGTATTCCTTTTTACGACGGATTCCTAATACGTTCACATTAAACTTATCACGAAAACCGGCTTCCTTAATTGTTTGGTTTATCAAATTAGAAGCTGGCATCAACACTATTTCAGCAATACCGATGTCATAAAAATCCAGAGAGTTAGTTGCGCTTTGAGTTTCTTCCGTTGCATGGTCACCTAAAATCTCTAGCAGGAAATCTTCTGCAAAAAGCTGTACCTTATCAAATTCTCCTGTCACATACAAAATATCCTCGGCTTGCAACATCGTGTCCGGTGCAGCAAACTTCTGGGTAATCGTTTTCAGAAAACGATGTTGCGATGCATCACCACGACGCACTTCCATGATATTCAAACCATATTTGCGACGAATATCCAAGTCAATAATCGTCTTGCCCAAAAGCCGGGAATCTTTTATTACCTGCAAACGAAACAGATTGCTAGAAAGCCCATATTCATTTACCAACTGTTTCAGTGACTTACCCGAACGTTTATTATCATCTTTCTGGCCTTTTTTAGAAAGAAACCATTTGCTAAGTGGCATCAATACCAGCGTACCGACAATCACACAGACAATGCCGACAGGCAGGAAAGAGAAGAAGGAAAGCGGTTCAAGTCCGGCAGAAGTCAACGTATTTTGTATCACAAGGTTCGGCGGAGTACCGATTAAAGTCATCATACCTCCCATACTACTTGCAAAAGCCAACGGCATCAACAGCCTGCTCGGATTCATACCGGCACTCATTGCCAGACTGACAACAATAGGAAGCATCAGTGCCACCGTTCCTGTGTTACTGACAAACGCACCAATGGCCGAAGTCACCAACATCACCAACAGAAATAACCGGATCTCACTGGTTCCCGCAAGTTTAAGAATACGGGAACTAATCATCTTTGCCAATCCCGTTTGAAAGATAGCCCCTCCCACTACAAACAATCCGATCATCATAATGACTACCGAATTAGAAAAACCGGAAAGTGCTTCATCAGGAGTTAATATCTGAAAAATAAGTAAGGCCATCAGTGCACACAGTGCCACAATATCCGAACGAACCTTGCCGTTCACGAAAAAGACAGCCGAAAGAACGAGAATAATAATGGTTATTAGCATACGTAATTAAATGATTGTTTTATTTTGACTCTATCAAAACTTATTTAGGTGAACAAAAATAGAAAATACTCCAGCGTTATTAAAACAAACTAGAAATGATTTTAGTTCATGAGACATCATTTAATATTTTAATACATTTTCTTTCTGAAAAAAGACTCGAAATCAAGCAAAATATGATACCATACAAGAACCACAAGACACCATACCTCCACTATTTCTTCATCGCATATAATTACAGTCTCACAATATAATGTTGAAAGACAATATATTTATGTATTATTTTTTGAAAGTTAAAGAACAATTCATATCTTTACACCTCATTTATATCAAACATTTTATGGCAAACAATTATTTGTTAAATTATTGGATTAACGAAGTTCATTGGGGTTATAATTATTTACTAGTAGTTATTTTGCTCCTTGTCATCAGCATCTTACTATATAGAATCCGAAAATTGCAAAAAACGATTAAAAAGACCAATCATTCCTACCGTTTCTCCTTTGATATTCTCGATAACCTTCCTTTCCCCATCTTTGTAAAAGATATTACAAACGATTTCCGATACTATTACTGGAATAAAGAATCAGCCGCTCAATCCGGCATTAGCAGTGAAGAGGCCATCGGACATACTGATTATGAAATTTACGGAGAAGAAAGAGGTGAAAAATACCGGCATATCGACAAAGAACTCATACAAGCAGGCAAAGTATATCGCAAAGAAGAGAAATACACCACTCCCGATGGAATCACCCATGATACTATTGCCGTTAAATCTATTATTTCATGGGAAGGAGAAAAGAAATGGCTGTTGGCAACCCGGTGGGATATCACACAACTCAAGAATTATGAAAGAGAATTAGTTGCCGCCAAGGAAGAACTGGAAAAAGCATTGAAGAAGCAAAAACTAGCTCTAAAAAGTATCGACTTCGGCCTTATCTATATTGATAAAAATTACCGGGTACAATGGGAGGAAACAAGACAAATAGCCAGCCTGGTAAAAGGCAGACGATACATACCGGGAAAAATTTGCTATCAGACCAGTGCACTTCGTAATGAACCGTGTGGACAATGTGCTTTCAAGAAAGCTATCGAACAGGGCAAAATTATCCGGCATACCATCAGAGTAGACGATGTAGATTTTGAAGTGACCGCAACACCTGTATTCGGCGATGAAAAGGAAACTGAAATTATTGGAGGATTACTTCGTTTTGAAAACATCACTGAAAAATTAAAGATGGACAAAATGCTGCAGGAAGCAAAGGAAAAAGCCGAAGAATCCAATCGGCTCAAATCTGCCTTTCTCGCTAATATGAGCCATGAAATACGAACCCCGCTAAATGCGATTGTAGGATTCTCCGAAATGGTTTGCCAAACGGAGGAAGAGGAAGAGAGAAAAGAATTTGTAAAAATCATCTCCAGCAACAATATCTTATTATTGCAACTAATAGACGACATCCTCGATCTTTCTAAAATTGAAGCCGGTACTATGGAATTCACATTTGCACAGACTGATATCAACGAATTGATGGAAGGTATTTGCAGACAAATGCAAGAAAAGAATTCTTCCCCAGACATTCAAATCTTATTCACAGAGAAAGCAGATCAATGCATGATGTATACCGACCGCATACGTCTATCACAGGTTATCATCAACTTTACAAATAATGCTTTGAAATTCACCCCTAAAGGTTCTATCGAAATGGGATACCGGATTGAAGAAGCCAAAGATGAAATATACTTTTATGTAAAAGATACAGGTATCGGAATTCCTGCTGACAAGATAGATAAAGTGTTTGAGCGCTTCGTCAAACTGAACTCCTTTATTAAAGGGACAGGACTCGGACTAGCCATCTGCCGTGTCATAGTAGAAAGACTGGGCGGGGTTATCGGAGTGGAATCTAAAGAAGGAGAAGGCTCTCGCTTCTGGTTCAGAATTCCAAGGTCAGAGAAAATTGAGAAATAATAAAAAGAAAAGAGGATATTGTGAAAAGTATGTTCCAATATCCTCTTTATCCTATATTTTTAATGTAAGAGTATACTTAAAGTGCAGTCTCTAATATCCTGCGGGCAACAGCACCCGTTACATTTCCATTCTCTCCATATTTAGCACCACGTTCATTGAATCGGCGTTCGATTTCCAGAATAGTATCCTGTCCGATGTTCTCTTCATGCAAACGTGTAGTCAGCCCAAGCGAACGAAAGAACTCTTCGGTATGACAAATCGCTTCATCAATCCGTTCTTCTCGCGTACCGGAAGTAATTCCCCAGACTCTTTCACCATACTGCAAAAGTTTATCTCCTTTTTCTTCATGAAGCACCTGTAAAGTGGCAGGAAGAACAATGGCTAACGTATGACCATGTGTCAATCCGTGCAAAGCAGTAATTTCATGACCAATCATGTGAGTTGCCCAGTCTTGCGACACTCCCATAGCAATAAATCCATTCAATGCCATTGTAGCCGAAAGCATAAAATCAGCCATCAGTTGATAATCATGCTGGTTTTCACGGATTTTCGGAGCTATTTCTACCAAAGTTTGTAAAATGCCTTCCGCCCAACGATCCATAATGCGGCTCTGCCCGGGAGTAGTCATATATTGCTCCATCACATGAACAAAGGTATCAGCCAAACCACAGGCCACCTGATGAGGAGGCAAGGTAAAAGTTACTTCCGGGTCAAGAATAGAGAAGATTGGATAGTTAGCATAAAAAGGATATTTCTCTTTTGTTTCACGACGGGAAATAACTGCCCCGTTATTCATCTCCGAACCGGTAGCGGGCAAAGTCAATACAGTGGCAAGAGGTACAGTATGAGTGACTGGACGTCCGGCAAGTACTAAATCCCAGGCATCACCATCATACAGGATTCCTGCGGAAATCAATTTCGTACCGTCAATAACGGAACCACCACCAACAGCCAGCAGATAATCTACTTTCTCTTCTTTTCCCAAAGCAATAGCTTTACGGAGAGTTTCAATGGCAGGATTGGGTTCGATTCCCCAGAATTCTACTGTAAAATGATTCTTCAATGCTTCCTTTACCTGATCGTACACTCCGTTTTTCTTCACGCTTCCACCGCCAAAAGTAATCATAATACGCTTGTCGGACGGTATTTCTTTAGCCAACCGAGCAATCATCCCTTTTCCCATTATCAGTTTCACGGGATTTTGAAAAATAAAATTTTCCATATCTTAGTCTATTGTTATTATTTTGGTTATTAGTCACTATCCTTGCAAAGATATATGATTTATCCGAACCCTGTCAGAATCAAGCGAAGAATTGTTGTGCCACGGAAGGAACCATAGCCGACAACCAGGGTTTCATATCCTCTGCTACCAATAACCAATACAATAATAATATAATGAAAATGGCAATAGCGATACCTACTAAAACTTTTCTCTGTTTCATAATTGTTTTTGTTTAAATATTCAATATTTATAAGAACAGTTCAGGTTGAAAATTGTTCTATATCAGAAAAATGAAGGCAAAAGAGAAAAAAAGTCATTTTTTGTTTGTTGTTTCAAACAAAGTGTCTATATTTGCCCTCATAAAATTACAAAAGACAATGAGAACAATGTTAGTAAATACATATTGGTGGTGGCACCCGTTACAACTCCGACAGTCG
>ENA-OPCE01001698-OPCE01001698.1-human-gut-metagenome-genome-assembly--contig:-NODE-1698-length-13028-cov-3.737532_pt1 | contig 13028 bp, 9 predicted proteins | sample MGYA00241247_ERZ501474 | MGnify/ENA primary metagenome ERZ501474 (study PRJEB25962, sample SAMEA2042572) | human gut metagenome | biome: human gut; feature: human-associated habitat; material: faeces... | reverse complement strand
TACCGTATCTTTCAGCTGTCTGTAGGCAAAAAGATCAAAGCTCATTTCTTTAATATTTTCCTCTCCCAGTTCCGGAAGTATATGGGAAATATAATCAGAAAAAATGCTGTTGGGAGACAGGATCAGGATATTGGAGGATTTCAGATTCTTGCGGTCGTGATACAAAAGATAGGCAATTCTGTGCAAGGCAATGGAGGTCTTGCCGCTTCCGGCTGCGCCCTGGATTACCATGATCTTATCCCTGGTGTTTCGGATGATGGCATTCTGCTCCTTCTGGATGGTGCGGACAATATTTTTCAGCGCAGTGCTGCCTCCGCTGCCAAGCTCTGCCATAAGAATCTCGTCATCAATCTTCACATCACTTTCAAACTGGTAAATCATACGGCCATTTCGAATCTTGTACTGCCACTTGGAGGCAATTTCACCGCAGATGGTTCCCAGCGGTGCCTGGTAAGACGCCGGACCTTTATCATAGTCGTAGAAAAGCCCGCTGACAGGAGCACGCCAGTCATAGATCAGCGGCGTATGCCCTGCCTCTTCTGCAAAATTTCCGATTCCAATATAAAAAATCTCCGGCTCCTCATCCCCTTCAAATACGAAATCCACTCTTCCAAAGAAAGGGGAATCCAGCATTTTACGAAATCTTTTTCGCAAATGGATCTGCTGCTCGTTGGCGTTGATCTGGTGAAGAAGTGCCTGCTGGTTATCGAAATTTTCGTAACCATACTGGTCCATCTCCGTATAGTTCTCCCAGTAATACTCATGCATTCCTTCGATATCCTTCTGTCCTTCCAGAATGGACTGGCTGATATGGGCGATCCTGGTTTCTAATTTATCTGTAACGTATGCAAGAAAAGCTGCTCCGTCTTTATTATCAATTGTCATTGGGGGTATACTCCTTTAACATTCGCGCTGCAGCCCTTTCTACCAGTCTTGTAAAAAGACACCCAGAGCTGCTGCAATAAATGAGGTTTTTTCGTTGTCATGACTTTGTCCCTGCCTTCCTTTCCGGCAGAAACTTTGCTCCATTATACATTATCTGAGGGTAAAAGTACAGACAGCAAATCCCTGGATTTTTTCTCTCTGAAGACAAAAAAAACAGCAGTTTTTCCGTATATTTTCCGAAAAAGCTGCTGTATTTTTTTATCTGTTTCACTTACTTTTATGCAGTCTGCGTCTTATCAAACTGGCTGTTGTAAAGATCTGCGTAGAAGCCTTTCTTTGCAAGCAGCTCTTCATGGCTGCCCTGCTCGATAATGTCACCATCCTTCATAACCAGGATCAGATCTGCGTCCCTGATGGTGGAAAGTCTGTGAGCGATGACAAAGCTGGTTCTGCCTTTCATCAGGTTATCCATAGCTTTCTGGATCTGTACCTCGGTTCTGGTATCAACGGAGGAGGTAGCCTCATCCAGGATCAGGATCTTATTGTCTGCAAGAATGGCTCTTGCAATTGTCAGGAGCTGCTTCTGGCCCTGGGAAACATTGCTGGTCTCCTCATCCAGAACCATGTTATAGCCTCCCGGCTGCTGCATGATAAAGTTGTGGATATGAGCAGCCTTTGCTGCTGCGATCACTTCCTCATCGGTAGCATCCAGCCGTCCATAGCGGATGTTTTCCATAATGGTTCCGGAAAACAGCCAGGTATCCTGAAGCACCATTCCAAACATTTCATGAAGCTCGCTTCTGTTGAAATCTTTTACATCATGGCCATCTACTTTAATAGAACCACTGTTTACATCATAGAAGCGCATGAGCAGCTTAACCATGGTGGTTTTTCCTGCACCGGTAGGACCTACAATTGCAATTTTCTGACCGTCTCTGACCTTTGCCGAAAAATCATGGACAATGATCTTTTCCGGATTGTAGCCGAAGCTTACATGATCAAATTCTACATTTCCGCTGAGCCCGTCAATAGAAACGGCATTCTCTTTGGTGGTCTCCTCTTCCTCCTCATCCAGAAACTCAAACACACGCTCGGAAGCGGCAGCTGAGGACTGAAGCAGGTTGGTTACCTGTGCAATCTGCTGGATGGGCTGGGTAAAGTTGCGGATATACTGGAAGAAGGACTGAATATCACCTACTTCAATAGAACCTTTGATCGTGAACCATCCTCCAAGAAGGGCTACCATAACATATCCAAGATTTCCAACAAACTGCATGACCGGCATCATGATTCCGGAGAAAAACTGGGATTTCCAGGCTGATTCGTAAAGCTTCTGGTTGTCTTTTTCAAATTCTGCAACTACGTCTTCTTCTTTATTAAATACCTTCACTACATTGTGTCCGCCATAGTTCTCTTCAATCTGGCCATTTACCTCCCCCAGATACTTCTGCTGTGCCTGGAAATATTTCTGGGAGTGCTTCATAACGAAATTGATGATAAACATGGACAGCGGAAGGATCAGAAGAGCAGCCAGAGTCATCCACACATTGATGGACAGCATCATCACAAACACACCGATCAGGGTGGTAACTGATGTGATCAGCTGGGTAATACTCTGGTTCAGGCTCATCTGAAGGGTATCCACATCGTTCGTTACGCGGGAAAGGATTTCGCCGTTTGTCCGGCTCTCATAATAGTTCATTGGGAGGCGGCTGAATTTCTTTGAAATATCTTTACGTAAATTGTAGGTAACGTCGTTGGAAATTCCGGTCATCACATAACCCTGGATAAAGGAGAAGCAGGCACTTGCCAGATACAGTCCTAATGTCCATAACAAAATATAGCCAATTTTTTCAAAATCAATGCTTCCGGTGCCGTTTACCTTGGCTACCAGACCGTTAAAAAGCTCTGTTGTTGCCTTTCCAAGGATCTTTGGTCCTACAATGTTAAAAATGGTTCCTGCAATTGCAAACAGAAACATGAGAACGAAACGGATTTTGTAGCGTTCCATGTATTTCAAAAGTCGTTTCATTGCTCCTTTAAAGTCTTTTGCCTTTTCCCCGGAGTTCATTGCACGGCTCCGATGACCACCCATCACAGGGCCTCTGGCTTTGTTTTCACTCATGCTAATTCCTCCTCTGAAAGCTGTGACATGGCGATCTGGCGGTAAACCTCGCAGTTCTTCATCAATTCCTTGTGGGTGCCGATGCCTGCCATATTTCCGTCATCCAGCACGATGATCTGATCTGCATTCAGGATGGTGCTGATTCGCTGTGCTACGATAATAGTGGTAATATCCTTTGTCTTTTCCTTCAGGGCCTTGCGAAGCTTGCTGTCAGTCTTGAAATCAAGTGCGGAAAAGCTGTCGTCAAAAATCAGGATCTCCGGCTTTTTGGCAATCGCTCTTGCAATGGAAAGACGCTGCTTCTGGCCACCGGATACATTATTTCCTCCCTGGGAAATAGGTGCTTTGTAGCCTTCCGGTTTCGCTTCAATAAAGTCATCAGACTGTGCGATCTGAGCTGCCAGTTTTACATCTTCCTCTGGCATATCCGGCTTACCGTAACGAATGTTGGAGTCGATGGTTCCAGAGAACAGGACTCCCTTCTGAGGTACATAGCCCAGACGGTCACGAAGCTCATGCTGTGTCATATTTCGTACATCCACACCATCTACTTTTACACAGCCCTTCGTTGCATCATAAAATCTGGGGATCAGGTTGACCAGTGTACTCTTGCCGCTTCCGGTACTTCCAATGATAGCAACAGTCTGGCCTTTTTCTGCCTTAAAGGTAATATCGTTGATGACATTTTCCCCTGCTTCCGGATAAGCGAAGCTTACATGGTCAAATTCGACCGTTCCTTTTTCCTGCTTATCTGGCATTACCGGTTCCTCCGGATCATTTACAGATGGCTCCATTTCCAGAACCTCACAGATTCGGCCGGCTGCCACGTTTGCCCTTGGGAGCATAATGGAGATTGCTGTGATCATCAGGAAGGACATAATAATCTGCATAGCGTACTGGATAAATGCCATCATATTTCCTACCTGCATAGTTCCATTGTCAACGCCATGTGCACCGAAATAGATAATCGCTACAGATACACCGTTCATGATCAGCATCATGATCGGCATCATAAATGTCATACAGCGGTTTACAAACAGGTTTGTCTTTGTCAGATCCATATTTGCTTTTTCAAAACGATCTTCCTCATGCTTCTCACGGCTGAATGCGCGGATAACCGGGATTCCGGTAAGGATTTCCCTGGTTACCAGGTTCAGACGGTCAATGAGAGTCTGCAGCCTGGTGAATTTCGGCATTGCAATCTGGAACAGTACAAAAATAACAATCAAAATAATAGCTACTGCGGCTCCAAGGATCCAGGTCATGGAGGAATCGGTCTGGAGAACCTTGATCACACCTCCGATGCCAAGGATGGGCGCATACAGAACGATTCTGAACATCATGGTCATAACCTGCTGTACCTGCTGCACATCGTTGGTACTTCGCGTGATCAGGGATGCAGTGGAAAATTTATGATATTCGTTACTGGAGAAATGAATAACCTTGCGGTATACATTATCTCGCAGATCATGTCCAAGGGCTGCTGCCACTCTTGCTGAAAGGAAGGTAACACTTACAGCGGTCAGCATGATCACCAGCGCCATCAGAACCATCTGGATTCCGGATGTCCGGATGTAATTCATCTGAATTGCGTCCGAATCCTCGCCCATAGCTTCGTATTCTGTTTTTACACCACTGACAGCGGCCTGTGTAAGAATGGATTCCGGCATGTCGGAAAGCTTCTCATCTGCAGCCTCCAGCATCTGTTTTTTTGCATCCTCCGGCATTGCTGACAAAACCTGCATTGGGTCCGTTCCTTCCGGTACCTGCATCTGGGAAAGCATTTTCTGGCTCTCTTCACTGCCAGAGGTAAAAGAGGTGTACATCATCAGAGGTTTGCACAGAAGATCGTTTAATTCCTCACGTTTATCCCCTGTAATGCCACCTTTCAGTTCATATGTGTCTCCATCCAGGACATAAGAGTCCTGAACTTCTTTCTGTGTGTCTTCGTCCATAAAAATCTGCAGATTTTCCATTGTGCTCTGACGCATTTTTTCCGGAACACCATCTGGTATTCCCCCCTGCTGGATCCCTACGTTAATTACCTTGGAGGTATAATCCGGCAAGGACAGATCACAGTATGCCTGCAAAAACAGCAGTCCAATGATCAGGACGATATAGCCTGCTGATTTTTTCAGATACTTCATTAATTTAATCATGCTTGGGTTGTCCTTTCTACATTTTTTCAAAACATCCGGGCTTTTCTGCCTGTTGCTTTGTTTTTCAGTTTCCTGTGCTACTTTTTATTATGGCAAAAATGTCCCATGCACATTTCTTCCGGTGAAAACTCTGGTGCTGGCATTGCCGCAATATTTTCCTTGATCTGTATGCAGAATCGTTTCATCAGACATAACTCACTTTCGGAAAATCCTGTCAGAACCTGTTTTTCTCCTTCCTTTGCCATGCGCATACCTTCATTAATTATTGCTTTTCCTTCTTCTGTAAGATAAATCCGGCTTATGCGTTGATCTTTTTCATCCTGTTTTCGAACTATAATACCGATTTTTTCCAGGCGTTGGATACTTACGGTAACAGTAGGCGGCTTCACGCCTAACTGGCTGGCCAGTTCTTTCTGGCTACATCCGTCTTCTTTCCACAGAACAGCCAGAATAGGCATTTGTCTTGGATGGATTCCCAGACCTTTTAATTTACCAAAGCATTTTTCCACATACATGCGGCTGATTTCCATAATCAGACGTTGAATGCTTTTCTCATTGTCGTTTTCCAAATTCTCACCTCACTTGCTGTCTGAAACTAGGATACAGGCTTTAGAATATGTACCACAGTTTCAGGTTCCTGTTCAGCTTTCTCGCATTAGTTAGCCGACTAATTTTATAGTTTACACTTTTACACAAAAAACGCAAGTGTTTTTTGTGCAGTTTATATTTTTTTTAGATTTATAGCTTAATTTTATTGAATTGAAAATATGCATTTATTTTGTCGGCTAATTATTATGTATAAGACCACAGTATCTGTTGTCCGGAGTTTTCATGATAAAAAGAATCCTGCCCGATAGGCTTTTTATGTAATACGTAACAGGAAATTTCTGTTACAAAAAAATACCGCCTGCCAAGCGGTTTTCACAGCTTTGACAAGCGGTATTGAAGTATTGAATATTGTGATTTCAAATAAACTGGTTGGTCTCTTCGTCGTAGTGGTAGTCGATGGAATCCATCTTATCCAACAGAGATTTCCTGTTCAGTCCGCGGCAGGTACACAGTGCTTCCAGAGAATCGTAATAATCCCGAAGCTGGGTATTTACATAACTAAGCAAAATCATAGGATCTTTTGGTATCATAAGACTTGGACTCCTTTTCTTTTCCTTTACTTCACTTTAACCACATACTCTCCATTCTCCACATCCAGTACCAGTGTATCGCCGGTATGGACTTCGCCTGAAAGGATTTTCCTGGCAGTCAGTGTCTCTACATATTTCTGAAGATAACGCTTCAGAGGTCTTGCACCGTAGACAGGATCATAACCATTGTCAATAACATCCTTCTTGGCTGCATCTGTCAGCTCCAGGGAAAGCTCCTGGTCGGCAAGACGGTCATTCAGCTCTTTTACCATCAGATCAACGATACTACCAATATTATCTTTTGTCAACGGCTTAAACAGAATGATCTCATCGAGACGGTTCAGGAATTCCGGACGGAAATGTCCGCGCAGATCATCCATAACCTCTTTCTGGGCTTCTTCCTTGATTTCTCCATTTTCATCAATACCATCCAGCAGATAAGGAGATCCGATATTGGAGGTCATGATCAGAATTGTATTCTTGAAGTCTACAGTACGTCCCTGGGAATCGGTAATACGACCATCATCCAGTACCTGCAGAAGTACATTGAATACATCTGGATGTGCCTTCTCAATCTCATCGAAAAGTACAACGCTGTACGGTTTCCGACGAACAGCCTCTGTAAGCTGTCCGCCTTCCTCGTATCCAACATATCCCGGAGGAGCTCCGATCAGTCTGGATACAGAGTATTTCTCCATGTACTCGCTCATGTCGATACGAACCATATTCTGCTCATCATCGAAAAGAGTCTGTGCAAGAGTTTTGGCAAGCTCTGTTTTACCAACACCGGTAGGTCCAAGGAACAGGAAAGAACCGATTGGTTTGGTCGGATCTTTGATTCCTGCTTTGGAACGAAGGATGGCATCGGTTACACGGCGCACACCTTCCTCCTGACCGATAACACGTTTGTGGAGCTCATCTTCCAGATGAAGCAGTTTGGCACGCTCTCCCTCTGTCAGCCTTGCTACCGGAATGCCGGTCCAACGGGAAATGATCCTTGCGATTTCATCGTCTGTTACTACTTCGTGGACAAGGCTTCTGTCACTCTCTTTTGTACTGCGCTCTTCGATTTCCAGCTGCTGCTGTAATTTCGGCAGCTCGCCATACTGCAGTTCGGAAGCTTTCTCCAGATCATAGTTCTGTCTTGCGATCTGGATCTGTTTGTTCATATCCTCAATCTGTTCACGAAGCTTCTGAAGCTTCTCTACAGAATGTTTCTCGTTCTCCCACTGAGCCTTCTGGGTATTGAAGGAATCCTGCATTTCCGCAAGTTCCTTCTGAAGCTCTTCCAGACGCTCTTTGCTTAAATTATCGGTTTCCTTCTTCAGGGACAACTCTTCCATTTTCATCTGATCGATCTTACGGCGCTGCTCATCCAGCTCAGTTGGCATGGAATCCAGCTCTGTTTTGATCAGGGCACAGGCCTCATCTACCAGGTCAATTGCCTTATCCGGAAGAAAACGGTCTGTAATATAACGATGTGAAAGTGTTGCAGCTGCAACAAGTGCGCTGTCTGTGATTTTAACACCATGGAATACTTCGTAACGTTCTCTCAGACCACGAAGGATAGAAATGGTATCTTCCACAGTTGGCTCATCCACCATAACCGGCTGGAAACGACGTTCCAGAGCAGCGTCTTTCTCAATATACTGACGATACTCATCCAGAGTTGTAGCACCGATACAGTGAAGCTCACCTCTGGCAAGCATAGGTTTCAGCATATTGCTGGCATCCATAGCTCCGTCTGTCTTACCTGCACCAACGATCAGATGTAACTCATCAATGAAAAGAATAATGTTTCCTTCACTCTTCTTTACTTCTTCAAGGACTGCTTTCAGACGTTCCTCAAACTCACCTCTGTATTTGGCACCTGCTACCAGAGCACCCATGTCCAGGGCAAAAATCTTCTTATCCTTCAGACCTTCCGGCACATCCTCTGCCACGATTCGCTGTGCAAGACCCTCGATTGCTGCAGTCTTACCTACACCAGGCTCACCGATGAGCACCGGATTGTTCTTGGTCTTACGGGAAAGGATTCTGATGATATTACGGATTTCTTCATCACGTCCGATCACAGGATCCAGCTTCTGGTTACGTGCCTTTTCAACTAAATCCTCACCATATTTATTCAAAGTATCATAAGTAGCTTCCGGATTGTCACTGACTACACGCTGATTGCCTCGTACTGTAGAAAGTGCCTGCAGGAAACGCTCCTTAGTAATGCCAAATTCCTGAAACAATTTCTTCATGCTTGGACTTGGATATCTCAACAAAGCAAGGAATAAATGCTCTACAGAGACATATTCATCACCCATTGCCTTGGCTTCATCCTCTGCACTGACCAGAGCCTTGTTCAGATACTGTCCGAAACGAAGCTCACCGCCGGATACCTTAACCTTAGCATCCAGTGCCTGATTCAGAGAATTTCTGAAATAATCCTTATCTATCTCCATCTTCTCGATCAGTTTAAGAATCAGGCTGTCTTCCTGTTCCAGCAGAGCATATAAAAGATGCTCCTCTTCAATCTCCTGGTTGCCAAACTGATAAGCAACCTTCTCCAGATCCTGGACAGCCTGTACGGATTTCTGTGTAAATTTACTGATATTCATAGGCTAACCCTCCTCTTATATGAGAAATATCTCTCCCGAAGGAGAAATATGTTGTTTTCTTTGTTCTGCATGTAATATAACACATGTTGTTAGCACTGTCAAGAGGTGAGTGCTAATTTTTTGAGATTTTTTTTGCAAACCCTTTAAAATCACAATGTCATTAACTTTAGCAAAGAGCAGAAATCGTAAGCATTTATAAAACTATGATTCCTGCTTTTTGTTTGTATATGGGCATACTTATCCCCTTCTCTTTGTACTCGTATTTTTTAGCTCAGTACGCTCTTTTATGGGTATTCGAATATTTTCCTGCTAATTGCCCTTTCGTTCTGGTATAATGCCGATCAGGACGAATGGGAACAAGATTTTTACTGATATCTTCATATATTTGCTGAAATAACATATTTTTCTTTTGACCATCCGTTTCAAGAAGTATATAAATCAGATCATTTTTTAAGATTCCAATACTAACAGTCTGATTGATCATCATTTTATGTTTTCTGTTCGCTTCTTTCTGATCCAGTTCACGCTCTGCATCTAATATGATATCTTCAACTAAATTGCTCAGATATATAGTGCTGTATATATCTTGTAATAACAGAATAGGTTTTGTTCCTGTAAAATTCTCTAACTGTAACCGACTCTTTAGCGTTTCATACGCAGTCTCTATCCCCCACCTCATATGATATAATTCTTTTATTTCTTCTGTATGAAATTCAGTTTGTGAAAGATTTGTAGCCAAAACTTCTAAACTTCCGTTTTCTAATAGGATTTTTACCATACGCAATGAAATTTCACCTAATTCTTTCATACGTTCTCCATCTGGCGTTCCCTCGTAATGTCTGATTCTTGACTTATCAAGTTTTATTTTAACTAGCTGATCCTTTTCTATTAAACTGTTTTGCTCTTTTTTGTAATCACTGCTTTTTAAACGTACGATAAATTTAATATCCTTATCCATCATATGTATAAACGCTGGCGTAGAAGGATAGCCTCTGTCCATGATAATAACATAGGGAATGCTGCCTATTGTTTCCGGTATTCGCTCCATCTGTTTTTCGGCCAGGCGCATTTCATTAAATTTCACCTTATTACAGTCACTTTCCAGTATCATACGATTCATTACATCATAAATACAGCCTAATCCTATTTGAGCTTGGGGCTTTGTGTTTTTCCGGCTTGCAGAACCATATAGTTTCAGTGTTTCAGCAGTGGTAGGAATATTAATATCTGAGCCGTCAGCGGCTAATATTAAATGATCTTTGTAAGTTGAAAAGGTGGAATCTGCATAAAAGTTACGGTTATGATATTTATATAATTCTAAAAAAGCATCTGGATTAAGTTTCATACGCTGTTTCAGATATCCTGGTTTTGAAATAGACACACCAGGATGAGCAAGTTTCATATAATTTCTCAGTTCCAATGCCAACGTCAACCCCTTTCTGTTTATCATCGTGAAAAGAAGATCCTGAAGAGGCATTTTTCGAATTCTGGTAAAATAATTTTTATTACCTGATCGGCAAAATGCCTTAAATTCATCAGAAGTCATTTTTTCTATATCCATGAATATACGTTTCTGAGAATGCTTCATGCATAATCACATCCTTTTTTGAGCAGGTTCATGGCTTCTTTTTACAATATAAGCATATCAAAAAAAGCAGAAGATATCTAATCCATTTCGGAATAAATATCTTCTGCTTTTAAGTTAATGACATTGTTTAAAATCAATGGTTTGCAGTATCTTATTTCTTTTGAAATTGTGATTTTTTCTGTTTTGACACCAATTTGACACCAATTTCTCTTTTTGTGGTGTCAAGCATTTAACACCATACTATCTAGTCTTGCAATCTCATTTTCAATCCTTGTCAGCTCTCCAATATGGTTATACACTTCCATTGTTACATCTATATGAGCGTGTCCCATAATATATTGAAGAACTTTTACGTCCATACGGCACTCTGCCATTCTGGTACAAGCTGTGTGACGCATTACATGAGCTGAAAACTTTGGTAACAGCTCTGCTTTCCTATGCTCTTTTTTTGCTCTCTCTACTTCGGTTTTGTTATATGCGTCTACAATGTTGTATAAAACACTATTTACGCCATTCGGCATAAGCGGTCTGCCCGATTTTGCTGTAAAGACAAACCCCGAATACCCGTCCACCTCAATGCTCTTATCCTTTGCAAGCATAAAATTGATTTTCCTTTGTTCCTCAAAGGCTTTTGCAACTTCTTGTGTCATAGGTATAATACGAATACCCGACTCCGTTTTTGGTGTTGAGATATGGAACTTGCAACCGTCGCCTAAATTCTTATAAATGAGCTGGTGGTCTACATTAACCGTTTTTGCCTTGATGTTTATATCTTTCCATGTAAGACCAATAAGCTCCCCACACCTTAACCCCGTACCAATCATTATGGTAAACATAGGATAATATGTGTTATAGACATTGCTCTGTTTTACAAACTCCATAAACTTTTCTTGTTGAGAAACTGTTAAGGCTTCTTTTTCCTCTGCTGGTTTTCCATAATCACTAATGGAACTTTTTGCAGGGTTCTTTCGGATAATATCATCATCAACAGCCATTTCTAATGCAGGATAAAGCAGGTTGTGAATATACTTGATTGTAGAATAAGCATATCCAGCTTTGGAAAGTTTCGCATAATACGCTTTAATATGTGAGGGTAAAAGCTGAACAACTTTAATATTTCCAATCTCGTCTTTTACTCTGTTTTCCCAAGCACGAACATAACTAACTCTTGTAGTATCAGCCAGCTCACGAGTTGCCATATAACGCTCAAACAACGTGTTAAGCGTCATTTTTTTGATTGCTCCGTCTGTCAATATATTATCTTCCATATCTTTTGCAATCTGCTTCTCTTTTTCTCGAAGCTCTGGTAAATCTTGTGCATAGACTGTCAATCTCTTGCCTGTTCTTACATCTGTATAACGATAACTGTATCTTCCATCATTACGCCAGTTTTCGCCCTCTCTTAATTTTCTTCCTTTTGGGTCTTTTCTACTAATTGCCATGAGAACCATTCCTTTCTGAAAAAGCCTCTTTTCTTGTTCTCACAGCGTGCTTTGTCCTTTCTTATTATACTACACACGCCAGAGAACATAAATAGAAAATCGCTCTATTCTTCCAAATATAACAAGTATTTCTTGACTTTTTCTATGGAATAAAGAACCCTGCGACCTATCACAATTTTTGCTCCTGCCTGCTCGCCAATCTTTCTTGCAGTAGCACGACCACAAGATAACATAGCAGACAGTCCCTCTATATCAACAGCAATCGGCTGTTCCGTTGCTCTTATCTTCGTTTTATTCATATTCCAACACCTTACCTCGCTGGAACATCACATCATTTAACACATCAGTATTTAACATAATGTAACACCCCCTTTACTGTGTGTCTATTTATAAGTTACATAAGCAGACAGACGGCTTTGGAAAGCTCCATTAGTATCTCAACTATTCCCATTCTTGTGGGCAGAACCGCACCATGCGGACGTATCATTATTCTGTGAGGATAGGTCATGGCAAAACGACTTTTCCAACAGTCGCTCTCGGATCACTGCGTGGGTCGCTCGCTTTCTTTTGGAAAGGTCGTGGCGTACAGTCCCCGTGGCTCGCTATCTCACAAACGTATCTGTCTGCTTTATTCAGTTGTCAAAGAGCTGTGGCGAAAGCGTGTTGCTTTCATGTAAAAGCAGGGCAGAGCAGGAAAGAGGGGGACATTAAACCATGCTCTGCTAAAAACTGCTTATTCTTCTTCGATTTCTAAGGCAATATCAAACCCTAAAATCATTTTGATAAGTGCTTCTCGGATAAGTCCCTTTAACTCCATATCTACAACAATATAGACATTGCCGTATTCATCATAGAGTGGACGCAAACAGCACTTTGATATGTACGGGTCATAAAATGCCAGTATTTTTTCAATCGCTTTTTCGTCCCCGTCCATTGCTTGCGAAAGCAAATAGTAGGACGGCTTCTTAAATGTTTGCTTCATTTTACTGCTTCTCCTTTAGTATTTTTTTCATAGTTTCCAAAGCATGATGTCGGTTTCTAAATACACCGCTTTGCGTAATCTTTTGTAAGTTGGCAATTT
>ENA-OPCE01001697-OPCE01001697.1-human-gut-metagenome-genome-assembly--contig:-NODE-1697-length-13035-cov-2.581202_pt1 | contig 13035 bp, 7 predicted proteins | sample MGYA00241247_ERZ501474 | MGnify/ENA primary metagenome ERZ501474 (study PRJEB25962, sample SAMEA2042572) | human gut metagenome | biome: human gut; feature: human-associated habitat; material: faeces... | reverse complement strand
ATCAGAATGGAAACAACATCTTCACTGCCAATTCCCTGGGATGCGATATATTTTCCAAGTCTGTCACTGATCTCATCCAGTTCTCTGTAAGTATATTTTTTATCCTTAAATACCACAGCCGTATGGTCAGGAATGGTCTGTACCAGCTCCTCAAACATATCAGCGATGGTCTTACTTCTGTCATATTCGCAGGCAGTATTATTAAATTCCGCAATTTTGTCCGCTCCATTTTGGGAAAGAACAGAAACTTCCGAAATATATTTTGCTTTCAGCAGGGAATCCATAGCTGCCTCATAGGATTCCAGCATTCCACGTACAAAGGCTTCACTGTACATGTCACTGCGGTATTCTGCAGTAAGCACATATTTATGATCGTATTCTCTTACCTGGATCAACAGAGGCATCTTTGACATATCCGGAGAAAGGTCATGACCCCTGGCAACGGTATCCCCGATCGGGAAATCATCCCCAAGCTCTGCCTGATATGCAAATACCAGATCAGAATTAATCCCGTACTTTGCACAGATATCAGAGAACGGAAAAATATCATTTGCCATGGAAGACAGAATCTGCTCAGAGAGCTCTGTCATATAGGCCTGTATGGTGACTTTCGGATCACAGGAACAGTAAACCGGCAGAGTCTTTACAAGCATGCAGACTGTATTCTCCAGTCTGGAATCATTTCTTCCATTATAAATAGTTGCAAAAAGACTCTCCTCGGAATTGGAATATCTGCTCATGAGAATGCCGAATACACCTGTAAACAGAATGTTTGGAGTAACCCCCAGCTTCTCGCAGGCAGAAAGTACCAGAGACTCTCCGGTGTCCACAGGCATCGACAGATATCCTCTCTCAGGAGTCTTTCCTGAGCAGTCAGGAAGAGGCAGGGATTCTGTCTCAATTCCCTCGAAAATACTGTCATAATATTTCTCGGCCTTCTTATATTTTCCCTCTTTCATCTGCTGTTCTTCATCAAGGGCAGCATCAAAGCCTGTGTAGGATTCTTTCTCCAATTTCTCACCCAGATAGGCCCGATCAATATCCTCAAAAATAATATCATAGGAATTACCATCTGCCAGGATATGGTGGAAATCTGTAAAAAGATATTTCCTGTCTTCTGTCACATAAATCCCCGCCCGGAACAGCCGTCCCTTTTCCAGCTTAAAGGGACGCACCAGCTCATCTTTCATCTTTTCAAACTGCTCATTTGTGGTCTGTACCACCTCTGGTACAAAGGCTTCCTCACAAGGCTTCTGCACCATCTCTCCGCTGTCACTTAAATAAACCTTTGTCAGCAGATACGGATGTGCAGCGATCATCTGAGAAATGGCATCTGACAGCTTCTGAACGTCAACAGAGCTTTCCAGTTCAAACAGGAACGGAATATTGTATACCGTACTCTCAGGATTCTTCATGCACTCTGCAAAAATACCCTTCTGGGAGCCGGTAAGAGGGTAAACTTCTCTCTTTTCATAGGTTCTGATCTTCGGTGCAAGCATCACATATTTTTCCAGTTTCTCCACCGTATTGTTTTCGTGGATATCACTGGTTTTCACAGTCACTCCGAATTCCTCTGAAATCAGAATACAAAGCTTCATGGCACTGATAGAAGACAGCCCCGCCCTGTAAAAACTTGTGTCAGTTCCAAAAAAATCATTCTCCACAACGTCTGCAACGATTTCAAAAATCTTCTTCTGCATAGGAGTCTGGGGTTCTTTCAGATTCTTTGGCTGTGCAGCCGGCTTTGGCAGTGCTTTCTTATCAATTTTACCATTCTGTGTCACAGGCATCTTTTCCAGTTGGACAAAAACCTCAGGAACCATATAATGAGCCAGGGACTCTGATGCATAGGCAGAAAGCTCCTCTGTATTGATCTGGCGGTCAGCCATAAAATAGCAGCAGAGGAATTTGTTATCTACAGGCAGAGTAATGCTGGTAATGATTCCCTCATAGGAATTGATCACCTCCTCGATCTCACCAAGCTCGATTCTGAGACCGCGAAGCTTGATCTGATTGTCAATTCTTCCGAAAAATTCGATCTCGCCATCTGGAGTGATCTTTGCAAGATCGCCTGTTTTATAGGCTCTTTCTCCGTTGAGAGTGATGAAAACCTCTGCTGTTTTCTCCGGCAGATTGATGTAGCCACGACCTACTCCAAGACCTGCAATTACAAGCTCTCCGGTCTCTCCGTCCGGAAGGATCCTGTTCTCTTTGTCAACCACATAAACCTGAACATTGCCGTTTGGCTCTCCGATGGTAATGTTTTTGCTGTCGGTGATCACCTTCATGGTACAGCTGATGGTAGTCTCGGTTGGTCCATAGCCGTTCATAATATAAGCATCCGGGTTTACTGCATGAATCTTGTCAAAAAGTGCAGGCGGGAATGCTTCTGCTCCTACGTCAAATACCTTGATCTGGGCAGCTGCTTCCTGAAGCTGGGGCAGATCGATCATATTGGAAAGATAGGTAGGAGTTGTGGTCATAATATCCACTTTATTTTTTACAATTAAATCTCCAAGCATAATGGGATTCAGGATCTCTTCATCGCTTGCGATCACTGCAGTCATTCCATTGGTGAGAGGGAGAAATTCCTCCAGTACCGAAACATCAAATGTCATGGCTGCCATGGAAAGGGAAACGCTTCCCCTGCTTACATAGCCATAGGTTTCTGCATTCTTTGGATTAGGATTTACAAAATTGGCAAGGTTGATATGCTCGATCATAACACCTTTTGGTTTTCCAGTAGAACCGGAGGTGTAAATACAGTAGCAAAGATCATGTTCCTTAATCTGGGTATCCGGGTTCCCGGCATTTGAATTTTCCAGCAGTTCTTCAAGCAGAAGCACCGTACAAGAAAGCTTGGAAAACAGCTCCTGGCGCTCCTTCGCGATCTCCTTTGTGGTGATAATAAAGGGAACTCCTGCATCTTCAAAAATGAACTGCACACGGTCATCGGGATAATCCGGGGCTGCAACAGCAAATGCGCCACCAGCCTTCAAAATACCCTGACGGACTGCGTAAAAGTCACAACAGCGCTCCAGTACCACACCTACGATTTTTTCACAGCCAACGCCTTTTTCAATAAGAGAATTTGCAATTCTGTTTGCCCTTTCGTTCAGCTGTGCGTAGGTAAAGCTTTCCTTGCTGGAAGCTACAGCACATTTGTCAGGATGAAGCCGCACCTGCTCTTCAAACAACTTTGTCACAGGCTGAAATTCAAAAACAAAATTGCTCTTTTCGTTAATGTCAGACATTTCCTGCACCTCCTAAAATGATATTATAGTATTATTCATATCAATTGCGCGGATATAATCCATTGATTTTGAAATCTTTTTCACCAGCTCAATTCCATGGATATCAAACTCCTCATGGTCATAGCTGTATTCCAGCGGATTAAAATTCACTCCGTTGTCTCTTATCCTTAACTGGCAAATGTCATCCTCCAGGGAAAGGTTGATGTCGATCCAGTTGGAAGTTTTTCCACCAAATTTAATGATATTCACAGTCATTTCTTCTGCACACACGGCAGCAAGATTGGCTCTGTTTCCGGATACACCGTTTTCCTTGCAGAACTCCAGGATTTTTCTGTTAACTGCGCCTGCTTCTTCCATGGTGCTCTTGATGGAAAAATCAAGATTGGTTCCGGGATTTTGATCGGGAACAATATAAAAAGTAGAATTTTTGTGTTTGATTTTTCGGAAAATCCAGGCTGCGATCAGAGTTATGATCTCTGTGGCAACGAATGCAGCACCAATTCCATTTGTACCGATTCCATCAATCTGTTTCCAGATAGAAATTCCTATAAATGTTGCAGGAAGAACTGCCACTGCATTTTCAAGGAAGGTAACAAAGCTTGCAATTGCAGTCTCTTCAATAGATTCATAATAGCTTACGGTAAATTTATTCCAGAGATAAGGCACTACACACAGAGCAAAAATACGCAGTGCATGAACCATCTCCCGTCCCAGCTCTCCGCCGCCTCCGAACATGATGGTGATCTGTTCTGTAAACAGCATGATCAGAACGAATATGACTGCCAGCACGATGTAGCTGTATTTCAGCATTTTTTTGCACAGGACACGGATTCCCACATAGTCTTTTTCTCCAAAAAGAATTCCTGCAACATTAGGAATTACACCAATGATTCCGCCTGTAAGCATTTCCACGATCAGCAAAACATTGTCACAGACCGTAAATACTGCCATTCCGTCTTCCCCGATCTGATTCATGATGATGGTGTTCAGGCCAAGGGCTTTTACAAAATTGGTTGCCATGAAAACAAGCATGGGCACACCTGTAACCACCGCTTCCTTCACGATTCCGAAATCCTTTGCATTCAGCCGCACGAAACTGATATTCCTCTTATCTGAGCGAATATAGAAAAGGAAAACCACCATGGCAAAAAGGAAGCCAAGTACCGTTGATAAGGATGCACCTGTGACTCCAAGTGGTGTAAATCTAAGAAATATGTAATCCAGCACAAGATTTATCACGTTGGCTGCGATCAGATAAACAGACGCAAGCTCCGGATGGTTTTCCACCCCAAGGTAATTTACCATCATCAGACCAATTCCGATTACCGGTGCACCTAACATGCTGATGCGGATATAGTCTCTTGTATAAGTTGTCAAAACTCCGTCTCCAGATACCAGAAATCTGGCAATAGGTCCTGCGGCAGGAAATGCAATGAGTGAAAACAGCAATCCCACCACGAGTGTGACGATGAAAGTGGCTGAAAACAATCTCGAGGCCCCTTCTTTGTCACGTTTACCAAGCATATTTCCTGCGGCTATGGAACCTCCCACACCCAGACAGTAACCAGTAAGCTGAACTATCGTTTCAACCGGAAGACTCATTGTGACTGCGGACATTGCTTCTACACCAATTAAATTACTTACAAAGATGGTGTCCACAATGTTTCCAAGCTGAAGTGCCAGCGACATCATAATACCTGGAACGATATACTTGTTTAATTTCGCATTCAGCAACCTGTTATTTCTGTTTTCCACCATTCCATCCCCTTTCGAAATTTTGGAGTATTTCTAAACAAAATCAGAATACTCCATATTTATATATAATTTAGCAAAAAATGAAATATTTTTCAATAAAGCAACGAAAATAACGTCAAATTAAACAAAAATAGCTTAAAAAAATACCGGTTTCCAGAAGATATCCCTTTAATGGAATTCTTTGGAAACCGGTAGTATCCTTCCTGATATGTAATTATTCAGCAGACTCCAGAACATGTTTAAAAAGGCTTTCTACAAAATGTACGTCACAATTTACGGAGCCTGCAGATTGCAGGAAATAAATTTTCAGGCAAGCTCCAAAGCCCTGTGGCAGGCTGCTTTATGCCCCTTTTCCACCTCCTGAAGCACAGGAGCTTCCTGCCTGCAGCGGTCTGTTGCATAGGGACAGCGGGTATGGAATTTGCATCCTGACGGTGGATTGTAGGCACTTGGCACGTCACCCTCCAGAATGATACGCTGACGTTTCTTCTTCACATCTGGAAGCGGGATTGCAGAAAGAAGAGCTTTTGTATAGGGGTGCATCGGATTGGAATAAAGCTGGGCTTTTTCTGCAACCTCAACCACACTTCCAAGATACATAACTGCAATTCTGTCACTGATATGGCGGACTACACTCAGGTCATGGGAGATAAACAGGTAGGTCAGATTTTTCTTCTGCTGCATATTTCTCATAAGATTCAGCACCTGCGCACGGACAGATACGTCCAGTGCGGAAACTGCCTCATCACAGACAACAAATTCCGGATTCAGGATCAGTGCCCTTGCAATTCCGATTCGCTGCCTCTGACCGCCTGAAAACTCGTGAGGAAAACGATTCAGATACTGTTTATCCAGTCCAACCTCCTGAAGGATCTCTTCCACCATTTCCCTGCGTTCTTCCTTAGTCCCCACTTTATACACCTCAAGAGGGGCACTGATCAGATCATAAACGGTCATTCTGGGATTCAGGGAGCTGTATGGATCCTGGAAAATAATCTGCAGCTTCCGGCGCATTTCCCATATTTTTTTCTTATTATAGGTAAGGATATCTTCCCCATTGTACATAACCTGACCCTCTGTTGCCGGAATCAGGCGGAGAATGGTTCTTCCCAGAGTGGATTTTCCGCAGCCGGACTCTCCGACCAGGCCCAGTGTCTCACCCTTTCTCACAGAAAGACTTACATGGTCTACTGCTTTTACTACAGATGGATTACGGTTCAGAAGCCCTTTTTTTGCCGTAAAATATTTGGATAAATCCTTTGTTTCCAATAAGATTCCTGTGTTCTCACTCATTATTTCTCACCCTCGTATCTGAAGCAGCTTACCAGAGAATTTCCAGCATGGTAAACGCCTGGTTTTTCTTTCATGCAGCGGTCTTTTCCGTAAGGACATCGGGGAGCAAATCTGCAGCCTGCAGGCATGGCGTCCGGTGCCGGAACGGTGCCCTCAATGGTATTCAGCAGCTCTACATCCTCATCAAGGCGGGGAATAGAGTTCAAAAGTCCCTGTGTGTAAGGATGCTTCGGTCTTTCAAAAATGTCCTCAATGCTGCCGTATTCTACTGCTTTTCCTGCATAAAGAACAAGCACATCGTCTGCGGTCTCTGCTACTACCCCCATATCATGGGTAATCAGCATAATGGCTGTTCCCATTTTTTCCCTGAGCTCACACATCAGCTCCAGGATCTGTGCCTGAATGGTTACGTCCAGGGCTGTGGTAGGCTCATCTGCAATAAGAAGTCTTGGCTCGCAGGATACTGCCATGGCGATCATCACTCGCTGGCGCATACCGCCAGAAAGCTGATGCGGATATTCCTTCATCCGCTTCTCCGGAGCAGCGATCCCAACTCTTTTCAGAACGTCCACAGCTCTTGTCCAGGCTTCTTTTTTACCGCAGTTCTGGTGGAGCATAATTGGTTCCATCAGCTGGGTTCCAATAGTCAGAGTCGGATTCAAGGCAGTCATTGGATCCTGAAAAATCATGGCAATATCATTTCCGCGGATCCTGCACATCTCTTTCTCCGGAAGCCCAATCAGTTCTTTTCCATCCAGTTTGATGCTGCCGCCGGAAATCCGGGCGTTGCTTCCAAGAAGCTGAAGGATAGACATGGATGTGACACTTTTTCCGCATCCGGACTCTCCTACAATTCCGAGGATCCTGCCTTTTTCTACAGAAAAGCTTACACCGTCAACGGCTGTGTTAATGCCTTTTTTTGTCTGAAACTGTACCTGTAAATTCTCTACTGAAAGTAAAGATGCCATAGCTGTACTCCTTTTTCTCTTAATTAACTCACTGTGATTCTTTCACAGCTCCTGAAATCCGCCAGACATGAGAGTCTTTTCTCTCATATTTGGCGGGTTCCAGGAGCAAAAGCTTTATCCGCTTTTGTCCTGTTTCCCATTTTTATTACTCTTTATCCCACTCCCAGGAAGACCAGTTCAGACAATTAAAGTCTGCAACGTTCAGGTTCTTCATGCTCTTGTTGTAAGCGGTAAGAAGGTTCTTTGTATATAAGTAGCCCATAGCTGCTTTTTCTACAACCTTTTCCTGATACTCATCGAAGTATGGTTTTCTTGCTTCAAAAGTAAGCTCTGCGTTTCCTTTGTCGATCAGGTCAGAAAGCTCTGTATCCTGAAGCTGGCAGAAGTTGCAGGAGCTTTCCGGATAAATCATTTCACGGCTCTCACTTGGGTCAAGAGTTCCGCCGGAACCAATGATTCCAAGATCATGCTCGCCGTCAAGCATACGGCTCATCAGAGTTGCAAAGTCCATCTGCTCAATTTCTACATTTACACCGACATTTGCAAAATCCTGTACGATCAGGGCTGCACATCTCTCGGTAATGCTGCTTCCAGAGGAGATGAAAAATTTCAGTGTCTGTCCAGCCGGGAAGCCTGCTTCTGCAAGCATCTCTTTTGCTTTTTCAGGATCGTACTGAACCTGAACTTTGTCATTGTAGTATGGGCTTACCGGTGCGATCGGGGTCATGATCGGAGTTCCCTCTCCCATAAGAAGACCATTTACCAGTACGTCACGGTTGATTGCCATATTCAGTGCCTGGCGAACTTCCTGAGTAAGATATTCCTTCTGAGTATTGAAGATCAGAGTGGTATAGGAAGTGGTAGGAACAGACTCTGTTACCAGGTTATCCTGGGACTTGGCTGTTTCCCAGTCATCAGTCAGTACGGAACCGAATCCGATCAAATCAAGCTCGCCGTTCATAAGACCGGAAAGAACGTTTGCGGACGGTACTACACGGATGATCAGACGGTCAATATTTGGAGTTCCAAGATAGTAGTTTTCGTTCTTTGTGAACTCCATACGCTCACCATTGATCTCACTGTCATAGATGAATGGGCCGGAACCTACCGGATTTGCCCAAAGGTCAGGAGCATTGATCTCTTCTGCTGTTTTTCCTTCAAATATATGTTTCGGGATGATGAAAACAGTGTCGATATCCTGCAGGAATGTATCAGGATACATAGCCTCTTTTAATTTGAAGGTTACTTCATAATCGCTGTCTGCAGTTACTTCGATAGAATCCTCAGAAAGCTCTGCTCCGGAATCATCCACACCTGCAATGTACTCCAGGTGATAACGGCTCTTTGCCTCTACAGACGGATCAGAATACATCTGGTAACTGAATACAACGTCCTCTGCTGTAACCGGCTCACCATCAGACCATACTGCGTCTTCATGAAGCTTAAAGGTAACTGCGTCACTGGCATCGTTTACAGTCCAGGACTCAGCAAGGCGTCCCTCAATGGAACCGTCTGCGTTTGTCTGTGTCAAACGGTCATAGATCTGATCACAGATAAAACGGGTGTAGTTGCTTGTGGTGTTCAGCGGCATCATGGTATCCCATGCCTGGTCCATAGCAGCTGTTACTACTTTTTCCTCTGCCTCAGCAGCAGCCGGAACAGCATAGCCTGCTACCATGCTTCCTGCAAGCAGGAGCGCTGCAGCCTTTTTCATGTTGAATTTCATAGGTCTCCTCCTTTTTCTTTTGTCAGGGATGTTTTTTCTCTGACAGGTTTTGTGAAGCAAATCAGTCCGGGAAACTCCCGGAACCAATCTTATGTCAACGGACTGTCCGGTCTTGCATCAAGACCTTCATGATCCTGAGACATTACAGTTTGATTTTCGGATCCAGCGCATCGCGGATGCCGTCGCCCAGAAAATTAATACTTAACACCGTGATCAGAAGTGCAAGTCCCGGCGGAAGCCAGATCCACAGCTTCTGGGAAAGCACAGTAATGGACTGCGCATCGTAGAGCATATTTCCCCAGCTTGCTCCCGGCGGCTGTACACCCATGCCAAGGAAGCTTAACGATGATTCAGAAAGGATGGCACTCGCCATCTGGAATGTGATTGCGATCAGGATCGGGGCAAAAGAGTTTGGAAGAACATACTTTGTCACGATCTTGAAATTGGAGGTACCAATTGCCCTTGCAGATTCTACATATTCTTTCTCGGATACGGAAAGTACATTTGCATAGATCAGTCTGGCAAACTGTGTCCAGCCGAGCACACCGATGACACAGGTTACAGACCAGACAGACGGTCCCAGAACAGCAACCAGCACCAGGATCAGCACAATTGATGGAAAAGACATAAAAATATCTGCAATTCGCATAATAACTGCTTCTGCCTTTCCTCTGGCATAACCAGCAACCAGGCCAAGAGGAACTCCAATTGCGCAGCTGATCAGTGTGGAAACAAAACCAACCAGCAGAGAGGTTCTTCCGCCATACATCAGACGGGCAAAAACATCACGCCCGATAGCATCAGTTCCAAGGATGTGCGCTCCTCCCGGAGCTGCAGAAAAGGCAGTGTAATCTGAAGTATAAGGATCCAGTTTCAGGATCATGGGAAGAAAAACCACCATCAGGATTTCCACGATCAGGACCACCAGACCTACCATAGCCATTTTGTGTTCTTTCAGTTTATCAAGTACCTCGGAAAGATAGCTTACATTTTCGTTTTTCTGTTTTTTCATTTCTGTCTTCTATCCTCCCTTATTTATAGCTGATTCTCGGATCCAGAATTCCGTATGCAACATCAGTGAGAATATTCGCAATAAGAACCGCTGCCGCTATCATAACCGTGATTCCCATAATAACCGGGTAGTCTCGTCCGTTGATTGCTGTTACCATAAGAGAACCAATTCCCGGCCATCCGAAAACCTGCTCGGTTACAACTGCACCGCCTACAATAGAAGGAATGGACATTCCCACAACTGTAACGACCGGTGTAAGGGCATTTTTCAAGGCGTGCTTCATGATCACTTTCCATTTGGTAAGACCTTTGGACTTGGCGGTACGAATGTAGTCGTCCTGCATAACTTCCAGCATACTGCTTCGCATGTGCCTTACCCATCCTCCAATCTGCTGAAAGGAAAGGACCAGACAAGGCAGGATCATGTGCTTCATCAGATCTCCGAATGTATGAGCTCCGCTTGAGCTGTACATTCCTCCTGATGGAAGAATGTTAAACACAATGGCGAACAGATAAATAAATACCAGTCCTACAAAGAAGTTCGGAGTCGCCATCATCAGCATAGACAGACCGCCGGAAAAGTAATCTCTTCCTGAATTCGGCCTGGAGGCAGCAAAGATTCCAAGAGGAATGGATACGATCAATGACAGTACAATGGAGCTTGCTGCCAGAATCGCAGTAGCCGGAAGACGCTCCAGTATCATCGCTGCCACCGGTCTCTGGGTGCTGTAGGAAAATCCCAGATTTCCCGTAAGCAATTGTTTCAGCCAGGTAAAATACTGAATGATCACCGGCTGATCCAGTCCAAGTGCCACTCTCTTACGTTCCAGCTCTGCCGGAGTAATTCCCGGATCTGCCAGAAGTGCATCCAGCGGTGAACCAGGCGCCATATTCAGAATAAAATAGGCCAATATGGTAATTCCGAAAAAAGTGGGAATGGCAATCAGTATTCTTTTTAATATGTATTTCCACTTCATAGTGTTTTCCCTTCATCTCCTTTTCCTAGAACCTGTTTGAAAAAGTATTTCCGCAAGCTCCCGCAAATTGTGGCGCACATCTTGCAGAAAGCCTTTTTCAACCACGCTCTACCATAATCCGGATAATCTCTTTATCCGTTTCGCACATACCTTCCTTCGCCAGCTGTCCCACGTTCCGGATGGTATTTTCCACACCGTGGGTAACGATTCCATCACCGCCATAGAACTGCTGTCCCTGTATGTACATTTCATAGCCCATGATTCCGGCATCGACTGCTGCTGAAATCTTGGCTGCGCAGGAGGCTTTCGCTCCGTCACAGATGATTCCGGAAACAATTGCCAGGGAATTCACGATTGTATGTGCAATTACTTCATAATCGCCGCCGTAGAGATAAGCAATTCCTGCACCGCTTCCGCAGCCTGCACTTACTGCACCGCAATAGGCAGAAAGAGTTCCGATTCCCGTCTTCAGATGAATGGTTACAAGATTGGAAAGCACCAGGGCGCGAAGCAATTTGTCATGGGAAACCTGCAACTCTCTGGCAAATTCAATGACCGGAATGCTGGCAGTCATACCCTGGTTGCCGCTTCCCGCGTTGATGATCACCGGGAGTTCACACCCGTTCATCCGGGCGTCGGACCCCGCCGCAGCCATGGCTTTGGCCCGGTTCTTCACATCATCCCCGTAAGCTGACAGAAGCACGCTTCCGATATTGGCCCCGTAATCCCCCCGCAGCCCTTCCCTGGCAATGGCCGTATTATACTCGATCTGCCGGGAAATGACGGCGCGGATATCATCGATCTCTACCGTATTGATGAAGTCCCAGATATCCTCCACATCCAGAAGGCTCCGGTCCGTAAGTCCCTCTTCCTTCTCCCCTTCTACGGGAAGATCCAGAAGCTTCTTTCCATCCTTCTCCACCAGCACGATGTTGGTGTGATAGTTGGCGATCCGCACCCGGGCATAAGAATCTCCCTTCTTCACCGTCACCAGGATGTCAAAGGTGATCCCCTGATCAATATGTTCCACTGTGATCCGGGTGTTCTTCAGATACTCCGCGATAGCCTTTGTCTCTTCCTCCGACACATCCGCGATCACCTCCAGCTCCCGGGAGGCGTCCCCGGCAACGATCCCGGCCGCCGCCGCGGCCTCAATGCCCTTGCGTCCATCTGTATTGGGCACAATCACGCTCTTCACATTCTTGATGATGCTCCCGCTTGCGCCGATCTCCACCTTATCCGGGAGACATCCAAGAGTCTCTCTTGCCTTCGCCGCCGCGTAGGCAAGGGCGATAGGCTCCGTGCATCCCATGGCCGGGACCAGCTCCTCCTCCAGGATCTTCACATAAGCCTGGTATTTCTCATCCGTTCGTTTCATACATGTTCCCCCTTTGTTTTGTAGAAATACCTCTCTATGTCAGGCACTTACGTGCTATGAGATTCCCTTCATACTCAACTGGATCCGCTTTTTCTTCAGATCCACTCCGATCACCCGTACATCCACCACATCCCCTACGCTGACCACTTCCAGGGGATGGCGGATGAATTTCTTATCCGTCACTTCCGAGATGTGGACCAGTCCGTCCTGATGGACGCCGATGTCCACAAACACCCCGAAATCAATAACATTTCGCACGGTCCCTTTTAAGACCATGCCTTCCTTCAGATCCTTCATCTCCAGCACATCGGTCCGTAAGATGGGGGCGGGCATCTCTTCTCTGGGATCCCGGCCCGGCTTCTCCAGTTCCTTGACCACATCCCGCAGGGTGATCTCTCCGATCCCCAGTTCCTCTGCCAGAGCCGGGTAATCCCGGATGGTCAGGGACAGTCCGGCAAGGTTCCCCGCGGTTACGTCTTCTGCCGTGAATCCCTGCTTCTTCAGGAGATTTTTGGCCGCTTCATAACTCTCCGGATGTACGCTGGTGCCGTCCAGGGGATCATCCCCTCCTTTAATACGCAGGAACCCGGCGCACTGCTCAAAAGCTTTGGGCCCCAGCTTCGCCACTTTCAGAAGCTGCCGGCGGCTCTGGAACCTTCCGTTTTCTTCCCGG
>ENA-OPCE01001688-OPCE01001688.1-human-gut-metagenome-genome-assembly--contig:-NODE-1688-length-13090-cov-2.243268_pt1 | contig 13090 bp, 5 predicted proteins | sample MGYA00241247_ERZ501474 | MGnify/ENA primary metagenome ERZ501474 (study PRJEB25962, sample SAMEA2042572) | human gut metagenome | biome: human gut; feature: human-associated habitat; material: faeces... | reverse complement strand
GCAAAACGGGAGGAACCGTCTGCCCGCAGGTTTACTTCCAGTAGATATTTATCGTCCCACGACAGGTTTATCCGGCCGAAATATGAACGCATGGCCCATTCTGTATAGTTTCCTTCAATCTCACCGTTGGTACTCCCCCCGTTGATACTGGTCAGAGCATCGTCGGCCAGATCGTATTTCCTGAACCGTTCGTCTTCCCGTTTATTGTATTCCTGACTGATACCAACCAGTGCAGAAGCATTCAGTTTGCTGACATTCCATTCATAGCGTGCCGTCACATCCGAAGTCCGGAACGTATTCCGACGATTATACCGGTTGATATAAGTACGGACCGTACCTTCCCGCAGCAGTACAGGTCCATCCAGTGTAAAGCGATATAAATTTTTGTCGCATAATTGATATTCTTCATTCCGTTCCCAGGAGTTATAGGTGAACGAAGCACTCAGGGTCAAACCTTCTACCGGTGACAAACGGGCAAACAGTTTGGGGACAATACGACGGGTTTTTATCGGAAAATCCTCTTTGTAAAACCACATACGCCGGTAAGGATTAAAATTGCTGACGTTCTCTTCCTCCGGATTTTGCACACCTCCGTACAGACCCGTTTCAGGGTCATAGAGCGTCATGCCGGGAACTGTATTCAATGCTCCCGAACCGAATATCACGTCTCCTCCGTTGGTAGCATTTTCGGCATTCGGATTATTGGAATCCATATAACCGAAGATGTTCATTCCGGCAGTGATCCAGGGTTTGATGTCGACTTCGACATTCGAACGCAATTGATAACGCTCATAATCGGTATTATAAACGATACCCGGATTTTTCACATAGCCCAGAGACAGGTTATAACGTACCGTTTTCGTTCCTCCGATAGCCGAAAGATTATGATTCTGTACCACCGACGGATTCCGGTAAATATGATCCTGCCAGTCGGTATTGGGATAAACGGTGGGGTTAGCTCCGTTGTCATTGCGCCAGGCGTCGATGGAGGTCTGGGAGAAACGGGGGGCTTGCCCGTTAGCACTCAGAGCCGCATTCTGAATCTCCATAAAATCGGCATAGTCGGTGACCAGATTCAAACGTTTAGCTACCTTTTCAAACGAGAAATTGCCGCTGTACGTAATTTTGGCACTGCCTTCGTATCCGGTTTTTGTGGTAATCAGGATCACTCCGTTGGCAGCCCGCGAACCGTAGATGGCCGACGAAGCGGCATCTTTCAGTATCGAAATGTTTTTTATATCCTGGGGATTGATATCACTGATAGCACAACCGGCTACGCCATCGATCACCACGAGCGGATCGGCATTGTTCAATGTACCGACACCCCGGATCCGGATCGTAGAAGTCTCGAAACCCGGGGTATTCCCCCCCGAATTGGTTACGGTCAGTCCTGAGGCCAATCCGGCCAGGGCATTCTCGGCATTGGTGACTGGCCGCTCGGCCAAGGCATCGATGTTAACCGAGGAAACAGCTCCGGAGAGATTTGCCTTTTTCTGTGAACCATATCCTACTATAACTACTTCATCCAATTTTGTCCGGTCTTCATACAAGGTAAGGCGCATATTTTCCCGCGCATTGACCTCGAGGGGTTTGTATCCGATAAAGGAGATGCGTAACGGGGAACCGAACCGGATATCCGGTAATTTGAATTCGCCGTTAAGATCGGTCACTTGCCCTGTGCCGCTTTCTTTGATCAGTACATTTACACCGATCAAAGGTTCTCCGGCAGCGTCGGTCACTCGTCCCTTGACTGTAATGATATGCTGTTTTTTCAACTTATCCTTTTGGTCTTCCAACGGTTCCGGAGATTTTTTCCGGTTATCCTTTTCTGCATAAGAAATCGGTTCACCGGCCGGCCGGAATTCTTTTCCGGCCTCCTGAGCATGAAGCGGCAGCCAGAACAAAGTTACCAGAAAGGTCAGGCATCGTATCCGGACTCTATACTTTCTATTCATATTAAATTTTTTCAGATTGTGCATATTTTCCATTTTTTGAATATACTATAGCATCCAATAAAACACATGCCAACCGGATTTTGCAAGATTTTACAACTGATAAACAATTATTTACATTTTAATTACACAAGCGATAGCTGAGTAATAATTCCCCGGTTTGTGGAATATTTCCCCAACGGGTATCTCCGAATTCTATTATAATTTCCGATTTTTTTATATATATGGTGTATTAAAACGGCTTATATCGGAAAAATCTTTAAATTTGTCTTATTTTCTGATTCGTTATGATTATTTGATGAAACAGAATATGGGATCACTATATTAATTTTTAAAAGAATCGGATGGTTTCGGATAATCGGTGGGTTGCCACAACTAAAGGGATCGTGGTGTTTTTGTTGACTGCACTGTTGTTTGTATTTTGGTACGATCGTGATCGTGAGCTGGCAGAAAGCCATGTAACGGCCGTGCGTTTCGGTTTCTATCGGGTGATTTGGATAGAAGTTTTGTGTGGTATTACAGTGGCTTGGTGCGTTCGGAAAAAATTTCGTTTTCGCCTGCCGGATGCGGGGGTATTGTTGTTGGGGGGATATGTCCTGCTGCGTTCGGTTTATGGGGATGGGATGGTCGGTTATCGGACAGAATTATGGATTTTGTTTGTGATCCTTTATTTTTTATTGCGTCTGCTTTCTTCGCTTTTCCGGAATGCCGTCACGGTGATGTTGTGGACGCTCATGGGAGCGGGATTGGTAGAGACGATTTATGGGTTCGGACAATTGTATGGTTGGTTCGCCTCGGGGCATTCGCTTTACCGGCTGACAGGATCTTTTTTTAACCCGGGGCCTTATTCGGGATTTTTAGTGATGGTATTGCCGGTCGTTTTGTTCTATTGTTTATCGGTGTATCCCGGTCGGCAAAAGAGTGTCGGTGAGTGGAGGTACAAGTTGGAGTCCGGCTTTGTCTGGGGGATACTGTTGTTGATTTTGTCTATTTTGCCGGCCGGAATGAGCCGGAGCAGCTGGTTGGCGGCGGTTGCCGGATGCGGGGTGGTAACGGCATTTTATTACCGGATCAGGAAACAGCTGAAAGAGCTGGGACGAAAACTGGGAAAAAAGGCTTGGTGGGTAGCGGGTATCGGTGTGGTGTGTCTGTTGCTGTTGTTCAGTGGACTTTATCTGATGAAAAAAGATTCGGCCGATGGACGCCGTTTAATGTGGAAAATCGCTGGTCGGGCGATAGCCGAAAATCCTTGGGGGGGATGTGGATTGGGTTATTTTGGCGGTGCATTCGGGAAAGCGCAGGCTGCTTATTTTGCCACGGAGGAAGCTACGGAACAAGAAGAGTGGGTGGCCGGCTCGCCGGAATACGGGTTTAATGAATATCTGCAGTTGGGGGTGGAATTGGGGATTGTCGGGAGTATCCTTTTCTTATTGGCTGTCGGGTTGGCAGTCCGGCAATTGCTCTATTCTTCCCGCCCCGAGAAAGGAGCGGTGTTGGGAGGGCTGACAGCCTTTTCGGTGTTCGCCTGTTTTTCTTATCCGTTGAGTGTGATTCCTTTGGTGATTGTATTCGTTCTGTTTATGGCGCTTGCCGGTACGCTGGATGACCGGAAACTGCCTGCGGAGGAACGAAAAAGGACTGTGGGTGCATGGTTTGTCATGGGAGCTTCTCTCTTGATGGCAGGTATTACCTGGCGATTGACGGAGCATAAGGAGGAATGGAAGCAGGCTTATATCCGTTGGGGAGAGGAACAACGTTATTTCAGCATGGATATTTTTGAGGAAACGGTAGATCATTACCGGGATTTATATCCTTTTTTGAAAGACCAGCCGAAATTTCTTTTCGAGTATGGACAGTGTTTGTCGAAAACCGGGCAATATGAGGAAGGGATTCGGATTCTGACAGAAGGTACACGGCTCAGTGCCGATCCGATGTTCTATAATATTATGGGGAAAGACGCCGAAGCCTTGAAGCATTTCGGACAGGCTGAAGCCTGTTTTAAGCAGGCTTCCTATATGGTGCCTCATCGTTTATATCCCCTCTATTTATTGGCGAAAATGTATTTCGAAAGCGGACAATCGGAGAAAGGCCGTGATATGGCCCGGCAGGTGATTCAGAAAGAACCCAAAGTGATGTCGGATGCCGTAAAAGAAATGAAAGCAGAATTGGAAGAAAGACTGAAACCATAGGAAAAAGAGAGAATTTGTTAAAAAGTACCGTTCGGATTGAAAAAGAAGGGGAAAAGTGAAGGGAGATTGTAAAGTTTTAATATATTTACAACTAATTATACTTTCGCAATATTTTAAAGAAAAGATATGAATAAAATCGCTTTTTTTGCATTAATGCTTGCCTTGGGGCTTGTCGGTGGTTGTGGAAATAAGAAGGAGGAGAAAAAAGAAGAAAAAGATTTGGCCCGGATCAGCCAGAAACAGGACCAAATCGAGGTGAAAGCTGCAAAAGCCCGGCTGGCTCCCTTTGAAATGGAATTGGTCAGTAATGGCAAAGTTAATGCCCGTCGGAAAGCGGTTTTGGCTTTTATCACGAATGATGTGGTCAGGAAAGTACATGTGAAAAATGGAGAAAGGGTGAAAAAAGGAGATCCCATCGTGAGCGTGGACGAACTGAAAGCCGGTCAGCAGTTGGAAGCTGCCCGCCTGAGCTGGGAAAAGGCGAAGCTGGAATTGAGGGGACGGCTGATGAATGAGGGGATAAATTCATTGGAAGATACGCTGGACGAGCGTGTAATCTCTAAAACCCGGCTGGAAAATATCAAATTACAGATCGGTTATACCTCTGCGGTTAAAGAATATGAAAAAGCGGTGTACGATTATTCGAACATCACGGTGTATGCTCCTTTTGACGGCGTGATCGCCGATCTGGAGGTGAAGGAATACAATCAGTCCTCTGCCTATAAAGAGGTTTGTTCGGTAATCGACGATGCTACCATGGAGATTGTGTTTAACGTACTGGAAACCGAGATCGCCCATTTGAAGGCAGGGATGGAAGTAGAGATTACGCCGTATGCAAACGATAAAGTTACCCTGAAAGGCACGGTGACTGAAGTGAATCCGAAAATCGATGAAAACGGTATGGTGAAAGTCAGGGCTACAACCGATAATCCCAAAGCAGTGTTGGTGGATGGAATGAATGTCAGTATATTGGCTAAACGGCAAATCGCCGATAAATTGATCGTTCCGAAAACAGCGGTGTTGCCGCGGCAGGGGAGAAAAGTCGTGTTTGTCTACGAAAACGGCCGGGCTATATGGAAATATGTCGAAACAGGATTTGAAAATAGCCGGGAAGTGTGTATCGAATCGGGATTAAAAGAGGGGGAAGAGGCTATTTACGAGAATAATCTGGGGTTGTCGCACGAGTGTGAGGTGACGCTGATAAATAAAAAGGAGTAGTAGTTCCTGAAAACACTTGGAAGGTGAAATTATCTGCTTTTTCTGTCAATACTATTTTTGTCGTACTGATGCTTTTAGGGATCAGTCTGATTCCTGTGTTGTCTTTGCAGTTGCTCCCTTCTTCCCGTTCGAACGATTTGTCGGTATCTTTCTCTTGGGATAATGCCGGCCCCGAATTACTGGAAATGGAGGTGACGACCAAATTGGAAGGGGCTTTGGCGCGGACGAGAGGGTTACGGGAAATTGTTTCGGAGACCGGGAATGGCTGGGGAACAATCAGGCTTTCTATCGATAAAGAAGAAAATATCGATGCCATTAAACTGTATCTGGGGTCTGTGGTCCGTTCGGTGAAAAGCGGATTCCCGGAAGGGGTACAGGTGTCGGAAGTACGTGGAGGAGAATACAGTTCCGGTAAAGAAGCTAAAAAAGAACGGCAGCTTTTATTGACTTACGGTATTTCAGGGCCTGGTACTACTCAGGATGTCTCCCGTTTTGCGGAAGACAATATCTCGAACATCGTCTCTACCATGCCGGGGATAGAAAGTGTGACGGTAACCGGGGCTGTTCCCATGGAATGGGTACTGATTTACGATCAGCAAGTGCTTGAAAATATCGGTATCAGTGCTTCCGATATCCGCTCGGCTTTGAACAATTATTATATGCGCCGGGATGGGGGAAAAGTATTGATCGATACCGTTCCTGCCAAAGAATATGCTTATATTATTTTCCGGGGTAATCCGCTGAGTCATGAGATCGATATGCTGAATATGCCGATCAAGACACTGGGGGATCGGATTGTTTTATTGAAAGATATCGCAACCCTGGATTATCGGGAGAAGTCTCCTTCCTCCTATTACCGGATCAATGGTCTGAATCAGTTGAATATCAATATTTTCGTAGAAAAGAATGCTAATGTGATCGACCTTTCGGCCAAAGTCAGGGATAAGATGGATTTGTTGGAAAAGGATTTCGGCGGAAAATATTCTTTGCAGATGGCTTATGATGCCAGTAAGGAACTGGAAGATGAATTGAACCAGACGCTTTTCCGGACCTTATTGACGATTTTGATTCTGCTGATTTTTGTGTTTCTGGTGAGCCGGGATTTCCGCTATTTGTTGATTATCGCCGTTTCTTTAGCTGCTAATGTGCTGATTGCTTTTGTTTTCTATTATTTCCTGAAAGTAGAAATTCATATTTATACTCTGGCAGGGATAACTGTGTCGTTCGGTATCATCATCGATAATGTGATCGTTATGGCCGATCATTACAGACATCATCGTGACCGGAAAGTATTTATGGCTATTCTGGCTGCGACGCTGACGACGATGGGGGCTTTGACCGTCATTTTCAATATGAACAATGAGATCATGCGGAATATGTGGGATTTTACTACGGTTATCATTGTCAATTTGTCCGTATCATTGTTTGTAGCTCTTTTCTTTGTACCGGCTTTGATGGAAAAAATACCGTTGCGGAAAAAAGAAGCCAGAGTGCGTGTTGCCCGCAAGAGAAAAGTTGTAAAATTTACCTGGAAATACAAGCGGTTTATCGGGTTCACCTGGAGATTCAGGAAAGCATGGGTGATTTTGGCTATTCTCGGATTCGGATTACCTGTATTTATGATTCCTTCTTCAGTGGACCGCGATAAGTCGTATGCCGAGACCTATAACCGAATCTTTAGCAGCGAATGGTTTCTGACGATCAGGCCATGGATGGATAAGCTGTTGGGAGGAAGCCTGCGCTTGTTCGTGGAAGGAGGAAAAGGGGAGTGGAGGCAAAATGACAATAACGACCGTATCCGGACCTCCCTGAGTGTAGTGATGACAATGCCGCATGGAGCGACACTGGAACAAATGAACGAGGCATTTATGAAAGTGGAAAATTTTGTCTCCGGATTTCAAGAAGTCGACCTTTTTACGACGAGTATCAGTTCTGCTAACGAGGGAAGAATGAAAATCACCTTTAAAGAAGAAGCCGAGATGACCGGTTTCCCCGAGATGCTGAAGAATGAGTTGGTGCGTTATTGTAATTCGATCGGGAATGCCGATTCACAGATTTCCGGAGTCGGAAGGAGTTTTTCCAATAGCCTGGGAGACGGTTACCGCAGTGAAGAGCTGAAGGTGGTGGGATATAATTACCGGCAAGTGATGAAGTATGCCGAAGTCTTGAAGAACAAGCTATCTGAAAACCGCCGGGTGAAGAAATTATATATCGGAAATGCCCGGAATCCCGAGAAAATGAGGGAGTTTGTGGTGAAAATCGATAAAGCTAAACTGGCCCGTAATAATTCGAATGTCAATGATATTATGTGGAGATTGAGGAGTTTGTCTTATGCCCGGGATGAGTATACTACGGCTTATATCGATAACGAACAGACTTCTATTGTTATCCGGCCCAAAAATACGGTGGAGACCAGTATCTGGGAGATGCAGAATTATCCGGTACAGGGCGATAAAGCCACTTTCCGTTTGAGTGACGTCGGCACGATCCAATATGAGGATACGTTCGATAAGATCACGAAAACGAATCAGGAATACGATGTATCGGTACAATATGATTTTATCGGGGATTATATGTTGTCGAATAAGGTGAAAGAGAGAGTGATGAAGGAAATGAACCAGAGTATGCCGATCGGTTTCCGGGTGAAGGAAGGCCGGGATTATTGGGGAGGATACTGGAAGATGAGCAATGGGTTCGATCGGCGTATTCTGTATATCTTACTGGTATTCGGTATAATTTATTTTATCTGTGCCATCTTGCTCGAATCCTTGAAGCAAGCGATGATCGTAATGCTGATCGTGCCTTTGTCGTTTATCGGCTGTTTTTTGGGTTTTTACTGTTTCGGGCTGGTATTTAACGAAGGGGGATTGGCGGCCTTTATCCTGATGTGCGGATTATCGGTGAATGCGGTGTTGTATATTCAGAACGATTATAATAATAAGATCATTGCGGGAAAAGCGAGAGGGTTACAAACTTATTTGAGTGCCTGGAATGCGAAAATTATTCCGATTCTGCTGACGGTTATTTCCACAATTTTGGGATTTATCCCTTTCCTGATCGGAAGTAACGTGGCCGATTTTTGGATCAGCCTGGCGATCGGGACGATGAGTGGCCTTATTTTTTCTGTATTGGTGTTGATGATTTATCTGCCTTTGTTTTTTATGCGTAGGGAAGATAAAGCGGGATACAGACGGAAAAACAGTGGGATGAAGGAAGAGGGAAGAAAATGGTTAAGTCATATTAAATTGAATAAGATACGGGGATTCATAAAGCATTGATGTTTTCCTTTTTGGTCATTAAATATTAAGAAAATGATTGGTTTTTTACTCAAACGTCCCGTCGCGGTAATCATGAGCACCATTGCCTTTTTGGTATTGGGGGCAGTGGCTATGTTTCAGCTACCGGTTTCATTGATGCCGGATGTAGATATTCCCGAGATCAGTATACATTATACTCAGGATAATGCCTCGGTCAATGAAATGGAAAACAGTATCACCAACTTACTGAGAGGGCAGCTGCAACAGATTCCGTCATTATCGGACATTACTTCCGAATCCAGGGAAGGGAGCGGAACGATAACCATGAAGTTCGAATACGGCACTTCGATCGATTATGCTTTTATCGAGGTCAATCAGAAAGTGGATGCTGCGATGAACAGCTTCCCTAAAGAGATGCAACGGCCTACGATTATTAAAGCTTCGACTTCGGATATTCCTGTATTTTATATTCAGTTGAATTTAAAAAAATTGGAATCGGATATCAAATTCCTGGAATTTTGCGAATTTGCCGATGCCGTTTTGAAAAAGCGGTTGGAGCAATTGCCGGATGTCGCGATGGTGGATATTAGCGGGATGTATCAGCCCGAAATGTATATCTTGCCCGATGAAGCCAAAATGAAGAGTCTGAATATTACCCAAGACCAATTGAAAGAAGCTATCGATCAAAATAACCGGGTGTCGGGAAGCTTGTCGATCCGGGACGGTTACTACCAATATAATATAAAATTTACCAGTCAGCTGATGTCGGTCGAAGATGTCCGGGAGGTATACCTGAATATCGAAGGGCGTCTGATGCAGGTGAAAGATATTGCCGAAGTGGGCATACGGCCGAGAGATAAGAGAGGGATGTTCGTGAATGGCGAAAAACAATCCCTGTGTATGGCGGTGATCAAACAATCGAGTGCCCGGATGTCGGAGATGAAAGAGAAAGTCAGTGAGATGCTGGAAAATTTTGAAACAGAATATCCGGATATCGAATTTTCCGTATCGCGGGATCAGGCTGCCTTACTGAATTACTCGATTACGAATTTGCAGCAGAGTTTAGTATGGGGGATTATCCTGGCTGTATTTATTATGTTGTTTTTCTTGCGGGATGCCCGTTCACCGATGATTATCGGGATCAGTATACCGGTTTCTGTGGTCATCAGTGTACTGTTTTTCCAGTTGATCGGTTTGTCTATCAATACCATTTCTCTCTCCGGTTTGATTATGGGGGTGGGGATGATGATCGATAATTCGATTATCGTCATCGATAATATCAACCAGCGAAGGGAACGGGGAGATTCGCTGTTTGTGGCTTTTGCGGACGGTACGGCCGAGATTTTCCGTCCCCTGTTGTCTTCGGTGTTGACGACTTGTGCGGTATTTGTGCCGTTGATATTTCTGGGAGGAGTTGCCGGGGCTTTGTTCTATGACCAGGCGGTAGCTGTAGGCGTCGGGCTTTTTGTCTCGCTGATCGTTTCGCTGACGATTGTCCCTGTCATTTTTTATCTTCTCTTTAAAAGAGCACATGAAGACGGGAAAATCAGTAATTTTATCAAACGGATCAGTTTTAAGCATCTGGATAAGTACTATACGATTGTCTATCACTTTGTGTTTTATCACCGCCATAAGACCATGCTGATCGTGGCTGTGCTGGTATTGTTGGGTGCTGCTACGGCTTTTTTCACTAAAGTGGAACGGATGCCTCCGGTAGAAATCAATGAAATGTTGATCCGGACAGACTGGAACAACAGTATTCATGTCGATGAAAATTATAACCGGGTGCAGGATATTATCCGGCAGTTTAAGGGACGTTGTACTGAAATATCCTGTCATATCGGTGAAAAACAGTTTTTCCTGAATCCCGAGGATAACGGTAATATCAATGAGGCGGAGTTTTATATAAAAACTACCGATAATGAAAGCCTGAAAGTTTTGGTCGGGGATATAACCGCTTATATTAAGAAAAACTATCCGGAAGCCCGGGTAGAACCGGCGAAGGTGGAAAATCTGTTCGAACAGTTGTTTAAGGGAGAAGATGCTCCTTTGATCATTTACCTCTCGGGAGAATCTGCCCGCAAGATAGAGGATTTATCGAAAATTAATGCATTCATCGACCATTTGAATGAGGAAATGCCCGGACTGAAATTGAATAAGCCTGCCGTACAGGAAAGAATCGTAGTCCATATCTTGCCCGAACGTTTGGCGTTGTATAAAGTGAATCAGAATGTGCTGTTGAATACGTTGGAAAAGAATATCAGTAAGGTCAGTATCGGAAAATTGAATACGGGGAACCTTTATATTCCGATTGTCATTACTGAAAATGAACATACGATCCGGGATATTCTCAACGAGGTGTATGTGTCTAATTCGGATAGGAAGTATATTCCGGTAGCTGCGTTGACCGATTTGTCAATGGAATACGATTACAAGAAAATTTTCGGGAAAAAAGAAGGAGTCGTCGTGCCTGTTCAGGTATACAATACAGGGGATAGTATCCGGGAGATTATAAAGACGGTGAGGACAGAAGCGGTAAAAGCTAATCTGGATCCTCATTTCGGAGGGGCTTATTTCGAGGGGAATGAGACTTTCTGGCAGATGTTGATGATCGTAATCGTAGCCTTGCTGATGCTCTACTTTATTTTAGCCAGTCAATTCGAATCGTTGACATTACCTTTGATCGTATTGATCGAGATTCCGATCGATGTGGCGATGACTTTGCTGGCATTGTGGATTTGTGGGATCTCACTGAATCTGATGTCGATGATCGGTATCGTGGTCATGAGTGGTATCGTGATCAACGACTCGATTCTGAAGATCGATACGATCATCCGGCTTCAACAACAGGGATTTCCTTTGCTGGAAGCCATTCACGAAGGTGGGGTGAGGCGGTTGAAGCCGATTCTGATGACGAGTTTGACTACTATTTTTGCTTTGATCCCTTTTTTATGGGGAGACGATATCGGTTCCCAATTACAGCGGCCGCTGGCGGTAGCTATGATCAGCGGGATGACGATCGGTACACTGGTCAGTCTGTATTGGGTACCTTTGTGTTATTATTATTTGGTTAGAAAAAAAGGAGAATAGACGATGGAAACATTTACGCGGTGGGTGTATTATTTTTTGGAGTCTTTAGGTCTCGATCTCAGTTATATGACTAATCTGAATCGCCTGATTGTTCTTGTATTGATAGCCGTATTGGCTTTTCTGACAGATTGGATTTGCAGGAAAGGGATTGTGCGGTTGGTGCGTAAGGTAACCCAAAAGACAAAGGTGACCTGGGACGATCTGTTGTTTAACGATCGGGTCATGAATAATTTCTGCCACATCCTGCCGCCTGTGGTGGTATATATACTTTTGCCGATCGCTTTCCCCGACGGATCGGATGCCCTGGCGTTTATCCGAAAGCTGTGTATGGTGTATATTATAGCGGCTGCTTTGCGGTTTATCAACATTTTTCTGGGAGTCATATTCCAGTTGGCCACACAGAAGGAAGTATTTCGTGACCGGCCTCTGAAAGGTGTCTACCAGATTATTCAGGTCGCTTTGTTTTTTGTCGGTTCGATTTGCATTATTGCTGTATTGATCGAGAAATCTCCTACCCATCTTTTGGCTGGTTTGGGAGCTTCGGCTGCTATTTTAATGTTGGTTTTCAAGGATAGTATCATGGGCCTCGTTTCCGGAGTGCAACTTTCGGCCAATGATATGTTGCGCCCGGGGGATTGGATTACGATGCCTAAATACAATGCCGACGGTACGGTGATCGAAGTGACTCTGAATACAGTGAAAGTCCGTAATTTCGACAATACGATTATTACAATCCCGCCTTATGCCTTGGTGAGTGATTCGTTTCAAAACTGGAGGGGCATGCGGGAGTCCGGTGGACGTCGCGTGAAACGTTCTGTCAATTTGGATGTGAATAGTGTCTGTTTCTGTACCCCGGAAATGCTGGAAAGATATAAAAAGATCGTTATTTTAAAGGAATATATCGAGCAAACCGAGCAGAAAGTACAACAATACAATCAGCAGCAGGGGATCGACGATTCTGTGCCGGTCAATGGAATACACCAGACAAACCTGGGCGTTTTCCGGGCTTATCTCGAATTATACCTGAAAAATTTACCTGTCGTAAATTCTGATTTGACGTATATGGTCCGGCAATTACAACCGACGGCAACAGGTATTCCTCTGGAGGTGTATTGTTTTTCCCGGATTCAAGAATGGGTAGCCTACGAGAAGGTTCAATCCGATATATTCGATCATCTGTTAGCCGTGATTCCTTATTTTAACTTGCGAATCTATCAATACCCGGAGATTATCAAAACCACGAATTGATTCAAGAACTGATCCATTTTTTGATTTATGATTTCCGGCTCAGTGATTCCTGCCCTCAATTCAACGCTCTTTTCAATCACTTAATCGTTCAATCGACAATTATAAAATCTTTTTCATTCTAAACTCTTTTCAATTG
>ENA-OPCE01001686-OPCE01001686.1-human-gut-metagenome-genome-assembly--contig:-NODE-1686-length-13092-cov-2.478945_pt1 | contig 13092 bp, 23 predicted proteins | sample MGYA00241247_ERZ501474 | MGnify/ENA primary metagenome ERZ501474 (study PRJEB25962, sample SAMEA2042572) | human gut metagenome | biome: human gut; feature: human-associated habitat; material: faeces... | reverse complement strand
CGAAAAATACTTGATACTACCGATGAGTAGATTTCGCTAATTTTTACCGCTCATAAAATAGATTAACACGGAAAATATAGGAGTAAAAGTAGATAAACATGAAAAATAATAATTCCAACACGTCACTAAAACGAGGACGTCCTCCAAAGAAAGATTATGATCCGGAAGCCCTGATGCGGAAACTGATTGACACAACGGCAGAGATTTATCAGGAGAAGGGAGAAATCAAAGCTACAGCCTTGGAGCTGGACCTTCCGCCGGGTAAGGTCAAAAAGCTGCTGATTACCGGAAACGTTCTGTCCTATCCAGAGACGAAGCAGATCCAGGATCTCATGCAGCAGGGAAAAACTATGGCGGAGATTCAGCATATGATGGGTCTCAGCTACTCCACTTTGCACACATATCTTCCCTACACAAAAGTAATCTATAAGATGTCAGAGATCAGTCAGAATGCAGAACGGGTTAAGGCATATAAGGCCCGGAAATCAGCTGTGGATACATTAATGGCAGCGCCTACGGAGGAACATCTCTGGGACTGCATTGTTGCCTTTCAAAATTACCCGTTCTATACCGTGTCCGGCTTGCCTTTTTCTTATACACTGAAGAAGGGAAGGAATGGGGAATACACAAAGGAGTTGTTCATTGACCGCCGGGAAAATAGCAAATCTCTGGCATGGAGTTCGATAAAAATTGTTTTCAATAGAGCCATTGAAAAGCAGGACGTTGCATTTACCCGGCCTAAAGAATTGGCTGATGTCCGGGGTGTGAGCTACACGTTCAGCCTGCTATGGCGTTTCGGAATGATCTCTGTAGCGGAGAATTTGGAAAAGAAATTAAGAGGGAAGCTTCGTTAACTTGCTCCTTGATAACTTCTTTATTTTATTATACTTTTTTGCTATTTCCTTTCAGAATGGCGCGTCGAGACATCGTTTTACCAGAGATCTGCCAAACGATGTTTCTTTTTAATCTGCTTTATTAGTTATCACAGAAATGTAATTTTACATATATCTAATTTCACTATAGAGTTTTTATGCTTTCTATTTTACACAGCTCGTCAACCTCCGCCCCGAACTCCTCATAAGTACTTCTCAGCACTTCTACAGCTTCCTTCAGGCTCATATTCTTATTCTGTAGTCTCTCTTTACTAACCCTCTCCGCGATGTCTGCAACAGCTTGTGAGAGCGTCCTGAAATATCTCTGGTTGCTCAGGGAGACATCGCCCTTTTTATCGCGATACCGTTTTCCGGTAATGTACTGCCGGGAATCTACGGCGATCACCCAGTCCTTATAAACCTCAATCATCGTTGTCATCCTTTTTGTTCATCTTGTCTTTACGCAGATTTCTCGATTTGCCAGTAAATGTCGTCCATAGCGTTATACTTTACAATGTCATGAAAATAAAAGTGGGTCTTGTTTTTGATTTGCCTGATTCTGTCGGGATGGTTTGGAGAAATAAAGATGCGTGGGTTCAAAATAAGGTGGTAAGGATTTTGCTTCCTGCCAAGCGAAATCATTAGTCTTTCCTCCATTACCCCACTCACTTTCAAGTGCGAGTTTTGAGGAATCAGCGATACCCTCCAACAGCCATTACAGCCTCTAAGGAATGACCGGCATAGCAGAGCCTTGGATCTACGATATTGCACCAGAAGACAGGACAGTTTTGGTTCCCAGTATATATTGGAACATATCTGAGATAACTGTCATCACTGAAATGTGTCATATTCTCGATAACGACTCCTGCCTTTAAAATGTCTGGTTCGTCTGGATAGCGGCAGATGATGTTCAGTTCAGTATGAATCTTTGGAAGCAGATCCAGGCTAATTGTTTTCTTTTTCCTGTACTGATACCGCTCACCGATGGCTGCATAATATAAACGAGTCTTATGACGAAGGGTATCTACTTTTGGGCTGCGCTGTGCATAAAAGACGCCTGGGTTCAGGGAAGTCCATTCCATCATAATTTCCCGCTCCTTACCATCAGGCCCCTTCACCTTTAATACTACCTGATAAGTGTCGAGAAGGCCGATGTTGATGAGCGCTTGTATTCTATCAGGAGACAATCTTCTGTTGGAAAGAGCGGCAAGCTGAGTGACAGTCAATCCTTCGCCATCCATGACGTAGTGGATACCATAGGGAGAGCATAATGGCAGAGTAGACAACACATCGTCAACGTCTTCCTGCTGAAACCTTTGGATGGCATCAACATCAATCCATACGAAATCCATATCGTTAGCGTGGTTCAGTATTTGGGGGAGAGACTCCAGCGGGTAATGCTCAATCATCACTGTGGTGGAGTTTTCTTGCAGATAGGCTTTATAAATTTCCATGATGTTTCATCCGTCCAATCATTATTAGTTTTGATGAGTCTACCAAACGTTTTATCTCCTGGCTGATATACTCCCATGCAGGGCGGCAGTTCATCTTCCTCTATAAGTACAACATTTCCCTCTGCATCAATTCCGTGCTCTGTCAACAGTTTTGTAGACGCATCCCAATCAACGTCGTCACCGAGAATTTCTGTGTGTGGGGCATCGTCCACAATACGCTTCTCAAAACCTCCAACCCGTCTGGCAATGTCATGATAGTAACCGGTGTAGCAGAGGTTTGGGTTGAGACAAATAACCGCCTGTGCCTTGTTGTTGATGTAAACTTTTCTGATGGCTGCAAGGGTTAGATCAAGCATCGCCTGCTTAATAGGAAACGATTGCTCCTCACCAAAGATGGCATTGTAGTACGCCTTGTATCTTGTGTTATATAGAATCGGGGCTGTCAGAGCCTTTTTAAAGCGGCTGGCGTTCGTTTTATCTAATCCGATCTGTTCGATCAGCTGCACCATGTTGTGTGGCTTTATGTTTTCGATGAAGGTGCAGGTCGGGTTGCTGCATAAAATGTTGGCTTGGGGATGGACCCAACACAAGCATTTGAAGTAATACCCAATAGTAGCTCGGCTTACTTCCGGTTTCATCTCATATAGCTGGCGGATGGTTGGGACAAACATCCTGAATAGCTTTTGCTTATCTGCGCCCAGGAACTTTTCTTTAACAGCGACAGAACCTTTAAAGAAATAAGAGGCAGACATGGCAATGCAGTCTTTGTTGTAGATGATGTATCCCTGTTCTACAGCGTGGTTCCAGAAGTTGTAAAAATTCCTTTTGGAATCGCCTAATAGGTCCATGATGTCTTGCTTGGTCATCTTTGTGCCTAAGCGGGTCATAAGGACTTGTCTGTAGTTGATCCAGCTTGACAGATAAGCTAACTTTGCGATGAAGGCCGGAGATTCTTGCTGGAACTGCTGCAGGCACAGAGGAGTCACCCATATAAAGTTACTGCCAAAATAGCTCGACTTATAATAACGATCATGTGATGCGGGGGCCTCTACAGTATAAAGGTCATGGACAACCTCGCCGTTTTTCTGGTTAATGTATCCATCTGCCTTTAAAAAGAACATGGTGTAAAACCTCCTTTAAAAACTAGTCACGATTTTTTGGAATTTAGTCAAATAGTGCATTTTAAATTTCCATTTTTGGTAAATGGCTTAGCTATGCGGTTTTCTGAGATGCTACAATAAGGTGTTTTTCGGCTATAAGAGGGAAATTTTAGTCATTTTTTACAATCGAGGAATCTCCCATTTGGCCTCGGTTGATATGCGGGTTATCGTAGAGAAATCGGCAATTTTTGACCAGTCAAAAACTGCACAACTAAATAAGTTTTTTGGCTTAGTTATACGGCTTTTTGAATCTTTAGTGCTCTTATAATATATATAGACATACCTTGGCTCTCCCTTACCCGTTACCTCTATCGGGGAAGGGAGCGGGGAGGGTTGGGGCATAGGATCTACAATCTGCCCCTTCAAGCTCGGCCAGGTTCTGCGATGAGGCTACCGGTACTGGGGAAAAGGAAAAAGAAAATCGCGCGAAGCGCCTCGCTTTCAGGGGCAGGTATGTTGTAGACATTCACTTCAAGCAGCTTCGCTGCGCCTTTACAATCACGTTGTACTGGCCTGCGAAGCAGTTCATACCAAAAGCGGGGGAGCGTCAGTTACCTTTACAAAAAGCCGATAGGCGAGAGCTGTGATGTTGAGAGCGGAGCGATTGACTCACAGCGGGTTCCGTAGCTTCCACGCGCCCATGTGTGAATGTCTGCAATCAGCCCTGCCCCTTCCGGGATCATACGAGAGGTGAAGCAGAGACGGTGGCTGCTACCAGCAGCGACTAAAAGACGAAAAATCGCTTACACGAAACCATTACATCTCCATTTTTGATAGACATTTTCTTTTCATTTTTCAAAGAGCGATTTTGAGTTCGATGACCTTCATCGGCTCTGCTGAACCGGGTTCTTACTATCAGGCAGGAGCTTCTGCCTCGTGACAGGGGAGACTGCCACTACCCGGGCTGAGCGGTTATTTCAGCTTCTTGGTGAGACGTATCAGCACGGGAGGATAGTAGAAGAAGAAACTTCTCGCAGGCAGTCGCACCGTGCAGACTATTCTCTATGTAGATGTAGAAGCTCCTGCCTGCTCGAAGTGTAGAAAGCCAATATTATTTGACTATGGCTCAATTATATCACTAAATCAATTTACAGTCAATATCAAAATCAATGTATTTTAGGTAAATCAAGAAACAAAAATGTTATTGTAGACGGCCCCGGCTTGAGGTTTTACTGATACATACCATCTACTGGTCAAAACAGGTCAAAAATGGTCCAATATACAAAAATAGATGCAAATAGGTGTGTTTTAAAGCCATTTTGAGGAGTTTTAGAGGCATTTTGGGGTAAAAATGAGGTGTTTTGAGGTGATTTTGGGGTTGGAAGAAGGGGATTTTGGATCGAAAAATGAGACGAGAGGGGGGATGGAAGGTGGGATAGTGGAGAAAAGAGCTGATGGACTGGGGGCTTTTTCGACTATCTCTATTTATGTAAAATATCCCCCATGCCTCTACCGCCGATTATCTCCATTTTCGGCTGTTTTTCTTCTCTTTTCGTCGTACCTTGTCTGCCGCCTTGCCTTGTTTTGTCTATCATGTTAGTCTTTGCGGCTGTCCCTTGTCTGTCGTGCGTTGCTGTCTGCCATGTTAGCGGAGACTAACAAGCTGTTTCAATTATCGTTTAAATACTTCCATATCTTTCATTGCAACATATTATATTTCCTATACTATCATCTTCTCATTCTTCCTTCCTATACCTTCCCACTATCCATAGCTTTTTTCTATATTTATCCTTTTCCCTTTATCCCTATCATCTATTCTATTATCTTCTCTTTTATCCTTCTTGTACACTCCTGTACCGTTTCATGCCTTTATATATGTTCTATTGGTACAATCATGCAAGGATATTATTATCTATCTATTACAATAGTCTACGACGTGTCCCGGCGATCATCATTATCTTTTCTATAGATTTCTTCTGCATGTTCTCTTTTTGTGTATCTTTATTCTCATACACTTCTTTTTGTTTGCTTTATATCATACTGGTGTAACATACGTTACTTTTTATGACCCTTTTATCTCAAATATTCTATTTGCTTTTACCACGTCTGTTTGATTTTTGTTTGCCTACTGGCCTTTTATTATTGTAATATCATGATCCTTATTTGTTTGTTTTATATGATATTATCACAACTTTTGTGTGCTATCGTTGGCCATGTTCGGCCGGGCGGGGCCTTGCTATCCTTTATATATAAATATTAAGACTATTGAGTTCGTATATTTGTTGCTGATCCTGTCATTTTTCTGTAACTATTCTGTAACTTGACTGTGGAGACTCCACGCGCTATACTATAGGCACAGAGCAAGGAAAAACGGCGGTTAGGCAATAGGCCATACGCTGGACGCCTTGCAAAGATTGCTTATATCTGCTATACTTGTACTATCATAATATAGGCGGTGTATAGCATGGATAGCAAGAAAAAATATCCAAGCGATAGGCATAAAAATTCTACGACGTTTACAGTGCGCATTGATGATTATCTGTTAGCTTTATTTGACGCAAAACGCGAACTAGAAGGAAAATCACGGCGGGCACTTGTAATTGAATGGATTGAAGACTATTGTTTTGGAAAAGAGGATTGAAAAATCCTCTTTAAAATTTACAAGTGGAGTCTCCACTAAAACTACAAATAAGCCAAAATTGTATTCATATCAAAGAAAGGAAGTATATCTATGACAACTATCACTATGTTAAAATCCATCGCCAATAACAACTTTAAAGCCCCAAAAACCAAAGAATGGAAAGAAGCGAACATTCCAGCCGCATCTAATTTTGTTACCCACATAGAAAGAGCATGGGCTGCAATGATGAAAGGCTATGCAATCGCGGAGGATTCTTATTTTGATACAGCCGACGCACATATTAGTGCAGCTTTCACGTCCCTTGATATTGTTCCTGCGGAATATATGGTCCGTCGCGTCGCTTGCTTGTTATCCGTTAAAACTGTAAAAGATAAGCTCCGTTATACTAGCAAGACGACTTTCCGCAAAAACGCCCTTGCGTACTTGCTCGACGTTGCAAGTGGGGAGAGTGGGCTTGTTCCAATGGATGAAAAATGGCAAAAAGCACTTAATCCAAAGGTTAAAAAAGAAGCAAAAGTAACCATCACAAAATTGACACCAGAACAAATGCGGGCGTTTATTTCCGGTTTAACCCCCGAACAAAAGGCTGCTTTGCTCGACGCTGTAAAGGCTGCATAATTCTATACGGTTCTGAAGGGCTTTCCCTTAAAGCCCTATCCCATAACTGACCCGGCTCCGCCGCTTTATAGCATAATGGAGGGGAAAGTTTCTGAAAGAATATCCATCTTATTCTATCCTTGGCCTATAGGGATAGCTGAAACACGATAGAAAGGCGTGTTGAATTATAGGCTTTACAACGATACAAAAGAATAGTTTGTGAACCGGCTCGTTTTTACGAGTGGCACCCGGCCTTTATGGGTCATGCTGCGGATAGGGGACGACCAGCAAAGTGAGGGGCTTTTTGCGCCCATCATGGAAGCGGTGGTAGGCGTTGAGTACTTCGTGTGCGTCATAGGGAAGGTGTAAACGTGTATGAATGTGTATGCGGCATTATCTGCGTGAAAAGCAAATCGATCGTTGTAAAAAACAAACTATATTCCAAAAGCGGTGTAACTGACTGACGTTACAAGGCTATAACGGCGCTACGGCAAAGCGCACAAAAGGGCGGCTAGAATCAAATCGAGGCCCGAAAGGTGTGTATCTGGTGAGGCACTGGCACGACCAGGTGTACCTATGCGCACAAGGTAGAAGCAAACTACTGCGGCATCGGGGTTCTGGCGGGTTCATCCTAAAGCCCGCAACCATCGGGAAAACCGAATTAAAATCAAGTTTACAAAGGAGGAGTTGACAAACAATATATATCGTGATATATATTATATAGGAGGTGTTACCATGGAAGTAGCTAAAATTTTTGAAAACGGTAGAAGTCAAGCTGTCCGGCTACCTAAACAGTTTCGTTTCTCAGGTGGGGAAGTTTTTGTGCAGAAACTCGGTGGAGCTGTGTTATTGGTTCCAAAAGAAGCAGCATGGCAAACTTTTCTGAACGGCTTGAACAGTTTTACAGATGACTTTTTTGAGGATGGCCGCATAACAGAAATGCCAACAGAAAGGGATTTTTGGTCATGAAGTATATGCTAGACACTAACATTTGCATCTATGCAATCAAAAACAAACCCGAAAAAGTTCTTGAAAAATTTAAAGAAAATCTGCAAGAAGGTTTGTGCATCTCTGTTATTACTTTGGCAGAATTAGAATATGGAGTAGAAAAAAGCTCAAATCCTGAAAGGAATACAGCTGCATTGTTGCAGTTTGTGTCCTTATTGGATATTATTTTTTTTGACGATGACGCTGCAATTGAATATGGAAAAATCTGCGCGTCCCTTTGTAAAAAGGGAACGCCGATCGGTACAATGGATATGTTAATTGCAGCTCACGCTAAATCTCAGGATTTAATTTTGGTAACAAATAATGTTCGTGAATTTGAGCGAGTGAAAGACTTGAAAATTGAAAACTGGGTTGAATAAATACTCAAAAGCCGCCTAGCAATAGGCGGCTCTTTTTTTACCCTCAAGATGAAAGGAATCTTGAAATGAGAATAGCGTGTGTCATCATGTGCCTGCTGGTCTGTCTGGCAGGCAATTTTGCTGTCCGGAAATATCTTCCGGCTCAAACTAAACCGGAAATCAAATTGGAATCGGAGGAGGTGATCCTGTGCTTACATTGATAATCCTGTTTGCTGGCCTGTTCGTCGGCCTGATAGGTGCCGGTCTGGTAGGTCTGGCGGTCGAAAGCTATGCGGAAAAGCAGAGCAGAAAAGAGAAAATCAAAGCTGCTATCTGGCGGCTGAAGGATGAGAGAAAGGCGGGATAACATGACCAGAGAGGAATTCAGAAAAACCGGCTGGAAGATGAGCCATGAGGACTTCCTCAAATGTGACTGTACGCAGTGCGAAAGAGAAAACTGCATCCATCGTGGAGCCTATCGCAGGGTTCCCAAAATCGATGGCGGCTTAGGTCTGTGCCCAAAACTGAAAGGAGAATCAAAATGAAATTCCTGAAAAGAAAAGGCGATGAAACCACTATCCGTACAGTCTGGAACGATGATAAAACCATCCTGTACGGCGTGGTCGGAACGGTGGAGGATATGCTTAACGTTGGGCTGCTGGAATATTGCGGCTATCCCAAAACGGTCTGGTGCTTTCTTGCACATCCAGAAACCAGTTTGTCGGATCGGTTTGCCCTGACAAGAGAAGAAGCTGTTAAAGAAGTGGAGGAATCAAAATGAAACTGAATATGGAATCTGTTCGTGAAGCTGCTAAAACAACCGGGTGGGGTGACTGGAGAAGCGGATGCTACACAGAAATCTTTCTCGATACCAGTACCGGCGAAGTCTGGGCAATAGAGCAAATCGGTTTTGGCCATTCAAACTGGACGGTCTATCATGATCCTGATGTGTTAAAGATCGGGAACTTTGATACCCATGTAAGCGCAAAGACACTGGTCGAAAGAATCAATGATCGCCTTGAGGAAGTAGAACGCTTCAAGCAGTATGAAAAGCAGCATAGTAATTAAAGCTCTAGCGGGTGTGCTTCCAAACGCCCGCCCCATCAGTGAAAAGCAAAATGGAGGTCGATTGTATGAAAAACTTTGAAGGTTTCATGCGCAGGTTCGCAAAACAAAACCATGTTGAGGTTCAGTGGCAGCAGCTGCGGTTCGGCTACAAAAGGGCAAAGATTCCCTGCCATAGCTGGGCAGAGTACACCGCAGTGGAAGCTGCGCTGAGAAGAAATAAATCCCTTCGTGTGGACTGCTGGGTCTGCTTCGATGGTGAGTTTGAAGCTTACCTTTACGTCATGCCGCTGGAGGATTACACTCAGCTTAAAGCAAAATCCAAAGTTGAGCAGGATAAGCTGGAGGACTGGTGGCAGCGGTATCACAACGCAGATGCAGAGACCCGCCGCCTGATGGCGTGTGGAGCGATTGAGTAAGGAGGAAATCAAGATGCCAATGGTGAGAGTATCCGTCATGGAAACTTTGGAGCGTGTGATAGAGGTCGAAGCAGACAACATTCAGGACGCTGTGGATGAAGTGCAGAAAATGTACGACGATCAGGAAATCGTTCTGGAAGCAAGAGACTTCGCCGGATATGAGATCAAACCGATTGCATAGGCAGAGTGGCAGGCAATCGAATAAAAATCAAATTGACTTTATATTGAAATAACGATACAATATTGATTGAAAGGTGGTGGCAATATGCCAGCAATAAGCCCCGGTTTTGATTTGCGAAGCAGCTTCTATGAAAAGCTGGTAGGCAAATTTGCGTTATACTCTTTGTTGGAGAAAGGACTGGATGATGTTCGTTCTGGAAAAGTGAAGCCGCTAGAAGAAGCGTTTACTGAAATAGAAAGAAAGTTGTTACAGGGAAAGGATGAAACCAGATGCTGTACCCTTATATGACACTGTGGGACGATACAGAAATTTGCCACTCTCAAATGCTGGAACAACATGGAGAACAAACTGTTGAAGTGCATTTTGAAAGGCCAACTGATTCTGGCTTTTGTAGTGCAAGATGTTCTTTACCAAAATATCAGTGGCTATTTAACGATGGTTTTTCTGAACAGGAAATCCAGTTTTTTACAGAGTTTCTTCATCACAATGCCCATCTGATTTTTAAATATGCGCAGTCTGGAGGAATGCACTGTGCCTAAATTGTTTCAGATCGGCGAGTATATTATTTTCTTTTGGTCAAACGAAAATGGAGAGCCGATTCATGTGCATATTGCGAGAGGAAAACCGTCCGCATCTGCTACAAAAATCTGGTTGACACAATCTGGAGGATGTGTACTTGCCAATAACAATAGCCGAATTCCAAGTCAGGATTTAAATGAACTGATGGAGATTATTGCTGCTCAGTTTTTCTTAATCTGCCGCAAATGGAAAGAACATTTTTGTGTAGATTCTATTACATTTTATTGCTAAATCAAATTTTGAAAGCCGTTCATTTATGAACGGCTTTTTTTATGCCTAAAACAAGGAGGTTATCATATGACATACCTAGTAGAAATCAAATCCTTCGAGGACCTGAAAGCAAAATACCGCGAGTGGGCCTTGAAACTGCACCCGGATATGGGAGGCACTGATGCAGAAATGCAGGTGCTCAACAATGAGTACGACCAGCTCTTTCTGGTCTGGAAGAACCGGAGCGAAGTCCACACCAAGGAAACCGCTGATTCTGATAGAAGATGGTTTTACACTCAGAACGGCTGGGCAGGGAAGAATTATAAGTCTGGCCGCACCACAAAGGAAATCGCAGAGATTATCAGAACCTATCTCAAGGAAGTCTACAGCGATTGCAAGTGGAGTGTGCGTTATTCTTCCGCTTCGATGTGTACCAGCATCCATGTCGCTTTGATGGAAGCGCCCTATCAGGTCTTTGTGGATGAAACCAAAACCCATATCGACCTGAACCAGTATTACATGGATAGAGAGGAACGCCTTGTTCCAGAGGCAAAGGTGATGATGACCGATGTAGTGGAGCTTATCAACTCCTATCGTTACGACGACAGCGACGGCATGATCGACTACTTCGATACCAACTTCTACTACGATGTTTCAGTCGGCAAGTGGGACAAGCCTTTCAAGGTGGTTTACAGGGAGAAAAAGAAACCGGATAACCGCCAGTACGAGACAGTGACGGTCAAGCAGACCAAAACCAGAAAGGTTATCAAAGCTCACGAGGTAGCAGCGCCGCTGGAATGGAAGGTCGGCCAGCACATCATCCTCAAAACCGGCTTTACTTATGGCTGCCATCGTGGCGCTATTTACGAAATCGTTTCCCTTGACCATGACCGCGTGGATTGCCTGAAGATGGGAAGAAAGCTCGACAAACACGTCACCTCTTACACCCAGAGAGGGAATCGTTTCTGTGCAGGGCAGGATAAGTTTATGAGATGGCTAGAAACGAACGCTATCGGCTTTGTGGAGCTGCGGGAGGAAACTGAAACCTACGAGGTGGAGAAAACAGTCAAGCGGCCAATCAAACCGGAAACCAAAATCGAAGGTGCTCAAAGCTATGAGTACACCGTCAGGGAGGACGTCGATACCAGAGACCAGACGCCAATCTGGCTGGTCAAGTTCATTACAAAGCTCGACAAGGAAACCTACGTCAAGGTTGCAAAACAGATGCGGGAACTTGGCGGCTACTACAGCAAGTTTAAATCTGCTTTCCTGTTCCGGGTTGACCCGACAGAGCAGGTAAAGGAACTGTTTGCGTAAAGGAGGAAACAAGATGAATACAAATTTAGAAAAGCTGTTTGCTTATATCGAAACACTGGGCTGGGATGTTTATTGCGATGGTGATGGATCGGTGGCGCTGTATCAATTTTCGCCAGCAGGAGAAGACTTCGGTTTTACCGTTTCAGCAAACAATCTGATAGAGGATGTCAAGGACTACGCTGAAAGTTTTGACTCTGAAGAACACGCTGCTATGTGGTATGATGCAGGACAGAGCGGTGTGCGCGGTGTCCCGTCGCTCCATGAGCTGGTCGAGGATGCCGACGCGATTCAGGAAATGCTGAACGACCTTGCAATCAACCTGTGTGCATATCGAGAGAAGGAGGAAAGCAAATGAAATCCAAATGGGAAATCCAGCAGATAGATGCCATCGCCTACGATGATGGTTGGACATACAACGAAAGCTATCATCTTGGCGTAATGAAAACCAGCAGCAAGCATCTGAATAAAGCCTTTACAAACTGGCTGCGAAATACAAGAGGAATCCGCTTCAGGACAGGAACAATCCGAATCGAAGATCAAGGTGACCTGCTGGAGATCCAGGAACGAAAGTCCGGCAGGCCGCTGTTTGTTGCAATCTATCAGGAGGGGTAAAGATGAAAGTTTACAGCTCTGGCATAGACAATCAAGATCTTTTGGGTTATAATGATAATAGAAAGGTGGTTGATGATATGAGCTTGTCTATCAGGTTAACCAGAAAGGAAAGACGGCTGGCTGAAAGTTATGCAAAACTTCATTCTTCTACCGTTGAAGACGCTTTTAAAAAGGCGCTGTTTGAAAAGATTGAAGATGAATACGATGCCGCCGTTGCCAAAGAAGCGTACCGTGAGTATGTTCAGAGCGGTAAGAAATCAACTCCAATTGCTGAGTTATGGAAAGAGCTTGACTTATGAGTTACAGTGTTGAGTTCACTCCAAGATTTCAAAAGGAGTTTAAGAAGCTTGATCGTTATACACAACGCATCATCAAATCATGGATTGATGACAATCTGATTGATTGTCAAAATCCAAGACAGCATGGCAGAGGATTGACCGCAAATCGGAGCGGACAATGGCGGTATCGTATCGGAGATTACCGATTGATCTGTCAAATAGAAGATGACAAATTGGTCATTTTGGCTTTGTCTGTTGGGCATCGCCGGGAGGTCTATGACAAATAATCTGACAATTCTATACGAAATCTGTAAGCACCGTTTTCATAAACGGTGCTTTTCTTTATGTCAAAACAGGAGGGGTAAAGATGAAAACATTGTTGTTCACCTATGATGTAGAAGAAATTCTGAATGGCACTAAG
>ENA-OPCE01001684-OPCE01001684.1-human-gut-metagenome-genome-assembly--contig:-NODE-1684-length-13114-cov-3.414503_pt1 | contig 13114 bp, 18 predicted proteins | sample MGYA00241247_ERZ501474 | MGnify/ENA primary metagenome ERZ501474 (study PRJEB25962, sample SAMEA2042572) | human gut metagenome | biome: human gut; feature: human-associated habitat; material: faeces... | reverse complement strand
CCGCAGCGACGCCGTCACCAACGGAAAGCTGGAAACCGAACTTGTTGGAGTTGACTTTTTCATGCGCGAGGGTTGCCTTGTCACCGAACGCGGCCAGCGACCATCCCTGCGCGGCTTCGATGGAAACACTGTTGACCTTAACAGCGCCGAAGGAGTTGTTGACGATCTTCGCGTCGGTCGCGGTGGAAACAGTGCCGTCAGTGCCAACAGCGATGGGGAGGACGGTAGGAACAGTGACGCTCATCTTGGTCGCTGCGGGATCGCCGCCGATAGAGCCATCTGCGGTCGAAGACAGCGTAACGGAGGACGTGCCGGTGCCACCGGAGGTGTCAACGGTGTTGGCGGCGGATGCGGAAATGGCGAGGGACGCGATCATGCAGACCGCGAGGATGAGGGATACGATTTTCTTAGTGTTCTTCATTGTAATAACTCCTTTGATTAAAATTAGTGTTGAATTGTGATTGTGATAATTGCCCCGGCCGTGCCGATGATTGCACCAGATTCCGGGTCGAGGTTATGAAAATATGCGGTACACTCGTATGTACCGGCGGGCAGGGTAACGTCCAGCGTCGCGCGTTCAATCTTCGAGCCAACTGGAATTGCGTTGCTCTCGTAAATCTGTTCGCCGGTATCGTTGCGGACTATCTGGACTTTTTGCGGGTAGTTATTGATCGATTCGTTTACGATCATGACATTGCCCTCAGCCTTGCCGTTTTCAAAGTAAGGCGCGGTGTTCATCGAAATGTTGATCATGCCCTCCGCGACCTTTTCGTTCAGTTTTTCCGCAATTTCTTCGGGCGAGAGGTTGTCCCAGCCGCCCTCGATGGCTGCATCGTCATAAACGATGCCTGTCTTGGGATCGTCCTTGGTCTGCGCAGGCTTGCGAATCATACGGACGGCGGTAAAAATACCAACTGTGAGCGCCGCGGCGAGGCCGACAACGGCGAGAATGACGAGGGTTCTGGACTTCGCGTCCCGTTTTTCAAATTTGTGCATAATTTTGTCCTTTCTGTGTTGGGACGCGGAACTGCTCTGCGGCTGGTCGCGCGCCCGGTATGATGGATGTTTGGTCATGAGGTCAAGCCTCCTTTCGGACGAGCAGAGCTATCTGCCCATGAAAAAAGCGCCCACCTTCAGGGCGGACGCAGACAATGGATGCGATATTTCACTGGAAACCTCCCGTTTTTTATTTCGCCGCTTTTCTGTAAGCGTCGATGACTGCTTCCTTGAGCGCTGTGCGCGCTCCGGACGTGATGGGGTGGAAAACATCCGTGTACAGTGTCTTTCCGTTCTTGTTGAATGCTTTCTGCGGCATGAAGATGTTCAGCCCCTGCTTGGATTCTGCCAGCCGGACGCCGTGTACCTTGAACATCCCGTCAAAGGTGACGGTCGCGTAGGCTTTGATCTTCGCGCCAGCGTCCGCGATGTGGTCGATGGTGACTTCCATGTTGGAAAAGTCCATATGGTTGATTCCTCCTATAGCTGCATTGTCATTTCATTTTTCTGGGTTTGCGCATACGCTTCATCCAGCGGATAATCCTGCTCGGCATGACCTTCGCTGCGCAAGCTCTCCAACATACCGAGAAACCGTGTTCCCTGTTCCGTGCTCTGATCCAGTACCCAGCGATCTCGCAGCACATCCAATGGATTTTCAAATTGCAGCAGATATGAAAGATCCCTGCGGGAAAGATCACTGCCGCTGCACAGAAATTCCGAATAGCAAGTTGCGGTTGCTGCAATCTCATCTGCTATGCCAATCAGCACGCCGGGGCTTCGGTCATACAGATTTCTCTGATATGTCTGCCAGTTCTGTTCAACTTTCTCCGAAAGCCGTTTCCAAAGCTCGGATGTGGTCTGCACGTTTCGGCAAACAATGCTGCCATGCAGAAATTCAGCGACATCGATTGCCTCCGCGTTTCGGAACGGCAGATCCCCGCGGAAACCGATCTTCAGCTTCGAAAAATCCGCCGCGGCCTGCACCAGCTCCGGAGGGCTGTTCAGTGGGATCTCCTGATTCCAGCGGTACCAGTTTCCTTCGCGGCGGCACGGTGTCAGCTTCAGGATGATGTGCTCATCCGGCTCGAATTTCGGATAGCGGCAGAGCTGACCGCCAGCGCCGTAATACGGCTTGCCTTCGCAAAGAACTGTTTGCTCCATGTATGCTTTCATTTTTGCAAGGCTTTCACAGAACCAGCATTCCGTATCATCAAAGCGCCGGATTGCGCCGTCATCCAGAATGCTTTCCAGATTCGCTTTCTTTGTCAGGTGGTAGACCTCAGACGGGATCGGTGCTTTTACATACATGATTTCTGTCCTCCGTTTTACTTCTCATAGATGGTATCACCCTTCACCAGATGCCGTGCAAGCTGCCGCAGGCACAGACCGCGCCCACGCAAACCGAACATTAGCACATCCGGGATTTTTTGCAGCATTTCTTTTTCAGTGTTGTCCGTTGGAAGGGCTTGCGCCTCGCAGACAGAATCACAGCGTCCACAGGCATCCTCCAAAACCACCATCAGCTTTTCTTCTGCGCAGCGCAGCGTTTCCAGTGTATCCAGGATCTCCGCTGCGTTTACAGACCTGCTGATCAGGATGATGCATCGCTTGCCAATTTTCAATCCCATCATTGGGAGCATTTCATCCAGCCGATATTCCTCCGCCATCTCCATCGGGGCGGTCAGCCCGATCTCATACATTTCATTGTGATCGTCCATATTCCCACCTCCTTCTTCTGGGATCGATCTCCCGCAGCGAGCCGCAGGCAGGCTCATGCACCAGCACGAGATCGCCGTTCTCGATCTCGGCAGGGAACATGCTGAACTGCGGCTGGATGTACGGGCGCGGATCGTAATTTGTCATGATCAGTTCGTCGTATGTTGCGCCGGCTCTCTGTGAGAGGGGATTGCTGCGCCGAAACGCGAGGATATAAAAATCGCCGTACAGACTGCGGATGAACGGGCAGTCATTGTACGACACGACGATGTATCCCGCACATTGCGAGAGAATGTGGTGCAGTTCTTCGTGCTTTTCCTTCGGAAAGTCAACGGCATATAAGCTCTCGGCGTCAAAGTACGGCGGGTCACAGTAGATCAGGCTGTCCGGCCCGTCACGTTCTCGAATGATATCCAGACAGTCTTTATTTTCGATGATGACATCCTGCAGCCGCTTGGATGCATCGTCGAAAAGATAAAGAAAGTTCGTCAGGTTGTTCGGCCGGACTCCAAACGAGCTGGTCGTGCCGCTGAAGCTGCCGCGGCAGACCTTGTAATACGCGGCCGCCCGCTGGACATCGAACAGGCGGCTTCGCTCCCGCAGTATCTGTAAAAGTTCTTCGCGTTCCTCGCCGGAGAAGCATTCCATCACGGCATTTCGTTCGTCTGCGATACGCTGCTGCAAAAGCTCTTTGTGCTTCATAAATTCTTTCAGGAGATCAAACTCGGCTCTCGAATGGAGCGGCAGGAATTTCAGCTCCTGCACCAACTGAACGGTACATTCCCTTGCACAGAGGAACAGATTTACAAGGTCGCAGTTGAAATCGTTATAGATGTCCATGCGGCTGATTTTCGGCTGTATGCCGAGTAGGAGCGCTCCACCGCCGCCGAACGGCTCCAAGTACAGCTTCGGGTTTGACGGGAACACCTGCCAGATGTACGGGATCAGCTTTTCCTTGCTGCCGATCCAAGGGATAAACGGCCTAGCGATCCCGGCCACCCCCGTCCGAGGGTTCGGTGAAGGTTTCCATTGCCTGCTCCAAGCCGCAGATCGCCGCATCCAGACCGGCGCGCATTTCCTTGAGCTGCCGGATGGTAGAATACAGCTCTGCGGCATTGCTGGCGTAAAAATATCCTTCGCGGCTGCTGGCAATGGGGACGGCCTTGCGGCGCAGGCGGTTGACCTTCTTCCGCAGGTCGCTCTCACGGAGATTCTTCTGCCGGACGAGGTCGCGGCTGCAAATGAGATGTTCGCGTCCAAAGCAGAAGCGTTTCAGATAGTCGCGCAGTTCTTCATCATTCATGTTTGTCCTTTCCGGGCCGGTTCCCCGGAAAAAGGCGCAAAAAAGAAGGGCGGCTTTCCTCTATCCGGAAAACGGCCCTTCTGCAATTTCATTATTCATTTCGGTGGTTCGAGCGGCTTCCCGCCCGGAATCAGTTCAAAGAGCTTGTGCTCCTGCGGCGGATCGCCGCCCGCCGAGCGCCATCCGGCAAGGAACGCAGCGCGGATGATGTCATAGAGCGCCTGATGCGCTTCGTCCGCCTCGGCTCCCTCCAGAAAAGCGTCCAGCGCCTTTTCAAATTCGTTGCTCATCATGATTTTTCACCACACAGTTTCAGCATATACTCGTCTTGTGTGGTATTTTACCATGAATTTCTCCAAAATACAACATAATCTGTGCATTTGCGCAGAATGTATCGACGAATACTATAGGCATCTCTCGTAAAATAGAGGCAGCAGGGAGGTGCGTCATGGATAAGCACTACAAGGATTACATCCAGATCGGGTTGAATATCATGCGGTACCGCAAGGAGCAGGGGCTGACACAGGATCAGCTTTCCGAGATGGCGGGCTATTCGCGCAATCATTTGCAGCGCGTCGAAACCGCCGTCTGCAAGCCGACGGTCGGTCTGCTTCTGGATGTGTCGGAGGTTCTCGGCGTTCCGGTGGAACGGCTGATGGAAATACGGAAATAGGATGAGCGTCTGCTTCGGCAGGCGCTTTTTACATCCCCATCTGCGGTTCCTGTGTCTGCTCCTGCTGCTGTTCCGGAATCGGCTCGTGCAGCGGGCCAAAATCCTCGCGGTTGACCATGCCGTAGGGTGTGATCTCCGCGCCGTACTGTTTGAGGACATCTTCGGCATAGGCTTCGCGGTTCAGGTGCTTGTAGATCAGGTCTGCATCCTTGCCGCCGAGAACGAATTCCAGCTCGTCGCGCACCAGCGCGTCCTTGTCGCGGATTTTTGTCTCGAAGCAGTATTGCGGCAGCTTTTCAATGCGGTCGAAGACATCGTCCAGCGTTTCACACTGCGTCGCACCGATAACAGCTTTAATTTTTGTAAGCTGTCCACTGACTTTCAGCTCCTGAAGGGATTGTGCCAGTTCGTTGATCCGCGGAAGATCCTCCACGTCGGTCAGCAGGGTGTTCAACTGCGGCACGATAGCATCACAGCCGGTGAACTGTGCGTCGAACCATTCTGGTGCGTCGAGTTCTTTTTGGACTTCCTGCATCCGCTGCTCTGTTGCAGGCAAATCCAGAACGGCTGTTTTCTGCTCGTTCTCGTGGTTCATGAGCGTCAGGCGGAGCATATAGAAAATTTCCCGCTGCGGTTCGAAGTCTGGCAGCGGCTGCAATTCCTCCGTGCGGACAACGTAGCCGTGCGGAGTGAACACGCCCGATTCATCTTCGCGCATCTGTTTGCCGATTTTTGCGTAATCCAAAAGGGCATAGACGCTGTCCGGCAGGGCATCCAGATCCTCCCGAAAGCCGTTTTCTACATAAAATTTTCCGAGTGCTTCGTCCGTATTGACATCTGCAAGCACCTGACAACGATCTACGTTGGATGCCAGCATCATCAGCTCCTGCGCTGTGATGGGGCCGCTGTTTTCCTGCATATGCTTGTTGACCTGCATCTGCAAGAGTCCTTCCAGCGCTGTTTCCTGACGCTCATCCAGCTTGGAAAGCTGTTCTGTCAGAGAATTGAACTCGAAGATGGACATACTCTCGTCCAGATGCGGGGCGAGATAGTCAAAGCAGTAGAATTCATCCACCTGCCAGTAGACATCACCAGGAGACTTCGTGTGGATCTGCTCAAATGCGTCCATCATCTCGTACTGGCTGACAGGAAACGTCAGCTCCACGCCGCGTTCATCTGTGACGCTGCTGCTTACCAGATAGACCTCACATACTTTGCGCAAGGGTCATTCCTCCTGTCTGTTCCTGCTTCTTCTGCATTTCTTCCACAAAAGCCGGGTCTGCACCGGGCACTGTCCATCCGTGCATACTTCCGCACAGCATGGCTTCCTCCTGCGCCGGTGTCACACCGAGGCGCTGGTTCTGTTCATCCGCGATCTGACGGTTCTGCGCCCGGTCCGGCGTGTTCCAGTCACTTGGATAGTAACCGCTCTCGCCGCGTTTGATACAAATCAGCGCGCCGGTGCTGGGCAGCGTGGAAAAGCAGAGTTCCGGCATACCTTCTGCATACCTCTGGCTGAATCGTTCCTGTTCGGTCTGGATGCTCCAATTATCACAGCTCCAGAGGTGGACATACAGCTCATCGCCGCCGTTCACGCGAATTTCCTGCTGCTCAAAGTTCTCGCCCCAGCCGTCAGACATTTGTCCGGAGAGGTATTCTTTCAGCGTTTCCAGTTCTTCTGCGTCCAATTTGCCCGCAACGCGGCATTCCGCCACGCCCCAGAGCTGACCGCTGCGTTCTTCCACTGCGAAAACAGCCGAATGAACCTTACGATTGACGCTGTCCGTTTCGTCATACCAGTGCATAACGCCGCGCTCGGTTTCCTCCGGCATCCGGCTCTTGAGAAGCGCCGCCGCGATTTTTTCCTGATATGCCTGCAGCGACCGGCCGTCCAGCACGACACTCTCATTTTCGAGATCGCCGTAGCGGTTACGCTCATAGAGGTCTGCGATCAGCGGCGCATAGAGCTTCAGCGTTTCCAGCTTGGGCGGCAGCACTGTGAAGCTGTCCTCGCCGGGAACAATCGCCAGCGTCCGGCCGTTGTCCCACTTCATATGGATGCTTCCCGCATCATCCACCAACTCCACAATGCCCTCCGTGCCGGGGGCAACCGGCGCATACGGGTCATTCATGGAATTTAGCCGGATGCGTGTGCCGGATGGATACTGCTCCTGCATGAATTTTACCATTTTTCTGTCCAAATTTACATCCCTCCCATCTGTATTTCCTGTTTTTCTGCCTGTTCTGGCCGCTGATACTGCTTCAGGCTCTCTTTTGCCCAATCCGGCAGATATTCGTCTTTCAGAACGCCAATAAAATCATTCCGGTTCCAGCGCGTCTGTTCACCATCACCGAGGCAGATACAAAGGATGGAGCGCCCGCGCGCGGTCGGGCTGCACCCAAAGCCGCTTTCCGCCAGCCAGAGTTGATTCTCGGGCGACCAGTATTCTTCTTTCAGGGTATTTGGTGAGAGAACAAGCACCTTGCCGGTGTAATCCAGTTCGCTCGAATCCGGTTCGCACTGCTTCTGATCGAACATTCCAAGATCCATGACGAGCGTTCTGTAGTGTGAAATGAAACCATCCAGAATGGCAGAATGGATTCGGGCTGCGAAGCAGTAATTATGCATTTCATCCTCCGGAATGTAATGGCTTTCCGCCCAAGCTCGGTTGTCCGGACGGAAACGTCCATCGCCGCGCCGCTCCTGCACGGTGTTCGCTAAAACGTGTTCCACGCGCTTGTAGCCGTAAAGCTCGACGATCTTTTCCACCGTGCCGTCCTTCAGATGCATCCCGTCGAAGTTTTCCCGGATGAGAATATCGATTCCACCCGCACAGGCGCAATTCTCACGGAAGCTCTCGCGCCATTTTTCGATCTCGCCGCGCTTCATTGCGTCTTTTGCCGAATACGGATAAAGCGGGACCTTACTCTGCATCGTCGGAGACCTCACATGAACAGGGAAGCGGCGTGATCCATACGTTCAGCATATCATCCAGCGCCCGCAGATTGAGATGGTTGTCCACGAAGAATTTCAGCACATACCGCGGTACATCCGCCAGATCCGGTGCACAGGCTTCTGCCTCCCCAACGATGACTTCGCCCTCATTCACGAAGCACGCCAGCTTTGCGTTTTCTGGGATACCTGCCTGCTCACGCGCCCACGCCGGGACCGTGACCTCGCATTCCTCCAGCACGTCCTCGACGGTGAGCGCCTCGTTCGCTTTCTCACACGGCCCGCATTCCGCAGCGACCGCCGTCAGCATTTCCGCCGCGTACAGATTCAGTCTGTCCAGCATCTGCAGCAGATCCACAATGGGCATGCTGTCCTTCGTCACCAGCACCACGCCGTCCATTGGAATGGCAGCAAGGATCGTTTCCTTCGCCAGCCCTGCTTCTTCCAGCGCCGCTTCCGGTACAGTGCTCAGTCTGGTTTTCTTTTTTGCTTCTGTTTTCAATATTATTCCTCCATTCACATTCCGCCCATCTGCATTTCTTCAGATGGGGTTAAATTATAATCTTCTTCACGATACGGGTTTTCCTCGCCATAGAAGTCATGCACGATATCATCCACTGCTTTGCGGATCGCTGGATCCTGCGTGATTGTACGGAATCGGAAACCAGTTGTCGCCTCATGCGGCAGTTCCTCGCGGATGCAGTCCAGATATGCTTTGGCGTCTGTAAACTGCCGTGCATCGCCGTTGATAAAGCTGACACTTCCCACAATTTGCGCGTCAGTAGATGTCTTCGTCATCGTCATCCTCCGGCGCATACAGCGCCAGCCTTGCGGCATCTGCCAGATGCGCGCAGATGGCAAGAACACCGGTCACGCCAATGATCACGCCAAGTGTGATTACGATTGCTTTTTTCATGACAAAACCTCCATTCTATAACGTCATTTCGTATGTCTGCTTTGAGGTGTGCAGATCATCTAGAACTGCCTGCGGCAAGCCCTCCTTACGCACAACGAATCCACGGCTGCACGCTGCGCCGCCATGCGCGTCGCAAAATTCAATTCCAACGGCTTCATAATTGATGTACCCAATCAGCTTTTCCGGGACAGGGAACGCGCCGCAGTCCATCAGATACTTTCCGATGGACTGCGCACTGCTACATCCGGGCAGGATGACGTAATCGTCTAAATGCTCGGTCAGCCGTAAAATATCCCTTGTGCCGGAGATGCTGTTTGCGTCCAGCATCCCAGCGAATTTGTCACAGTCGACCTCCGACATATGCTCCAGCCGCTCGGCAAGCTGATCGATGCGCTCGACTTCGCCCTCTGCGGCAAGATCTACGCCGCTCAGATACAGCCCTAAATTCATGACCTCGCTTGCCGCACCCTGAATCGTGACTGTTTTGGACATCAACTTCAAAGTTTTCAGCGTTCTGTCAACATCCTCTTTTTCTGCGGGAGTTGTCGTAGGAAATGAGAGAAGCACCTGCTTCCCGTTTTCACCCTGCCTTAAAAACAGCGTCACCATGTCATTTCCTCCATTCTTACATCCTGCTCCTGCTGATAGTTCTCTGCCGGATCGTCCTGCATCAGTTCCTCCAGCGTCAGTGTGCCGTGGTAGGAAACATATCCGCGGTCTACAAATACACCGTCCTCCTGAAGTATTCGCTTGACACCGTAATCACCATAGTTATAGAAATCTTCAAGGTTCTCGTCATATTCGTAATGACCGGACTGCTGGATCATGTATTTTCCGAGTTCCTCCGGCGTGTGGACATTTGGTGCGAAATCAAATTGATCGAGGTTTTCTGCCAGCTGGCGGATATTTGCTGCACACGTCGGTTTCGCCATCTGGCAGACTGCGCCGAGCTTCACGAAATCCTGTTCCTTGAAATTTGAACACGCATGGCACAGCCGGTTCAGTTCAAAGAGCGATTCGCGTTCAAAATCCAATGTGCAGTTGACCTCATCCGGGAATCGGCTGTCTGAAACCAGCATCTGCATTTCGCCGCAAGAGGCAATCCCGGCACGAAGCATCGCGCGTTCCAGCTTGATCCGGCTTGCCGGGAGCTGCACCCACTCCTGTTTCTTTGGATCATCTTCACCTGTGACTCGGATCTTCAGCTCCATGATACAGCTTTCTGGCATCCAGATCGGAGGCAGATGCTTGCGGTCATACGCCTGCTCCAGCTTGATGCCGTTGTCATACACAACACCGTATCTCGTTACATAGCCGAGCTGCCCGGAGATCAGTGCCAAAGCCGTCTCCTTGCCGTCCAGATTTTCCAGTTCTTTTGGATCGCAGGCGCCGTGGACGGTCAGATAGTGGCGTTTGCCGGTCTTCTCCAAGTCGGTGAAGTCTGAAATGACCGTCACCTCTCTGGCGCAGAAGGAAAGATCGATCAGCTCGTCCGCGCAATGCAGATCAAAACGCTCTGCCGCTGCATTAAATTGCAGCAGTTCATATCGGTCGAAGCTCTCCAACTGCTTTCCGAGCCAATCCAGTTCATCCACGTTTGCCATCGTGTTTGTCATTCTGAGCAGAGCAGGGCAGTCAGGGGCGCGAATGCTTTCGATGCAGCAGTCCTGCTTTCTTACGTCACCAATTTGGCAATCCTGCAAAGCGAAGATCATAGTTTCATATCGTTCCTCTGGGATTGGAAACGTGACTGCCAGCGCCCCTAACTTCGGCTGACTGCGGCTTTTCAGTTTTGCTTCAAACACGTTTTTCACCTCGCTTCTCGATTTTCTGCATATCCGTGAAGGTACACTCACCGTTGCTGCGCCAGCAAACGAGTGCCAACCGCATATACGGACACTGTCCCTCGTGCGGATACCAGCTGCACTGGATAGTCGGCGGTGGGTCCGGATGAGACCGCAGCGGCGGCGCGTGGAAGCGTGGCTTCCAATATTCTTCTTGTCTGTGCTTCATGAAATCCCTCCTGAACGCAAAAAAGCCGAGACTTCCAAACGAAATCTCGGCTCTTTGCAAATATTACATTGTCTGTTCCATTGTTGGGCGCTGCTCCTGCGTCTGCTGCGGCAAAAGAAGTTCGATTTGCTCCTGCACACTTTGGAGCTGCTTTTCCTCGGCATACGAGAGTGTCGCGTCGTCCTCCAGCGCAAACTCGCAGGCATTTTTAATCACAGCAATCTGCTCGTCTGAAAAAAGGCGCTGGCTTTCCACAAGACCGGCACGGACGGCGAAGTCCTGCTTTGCCGCTTCGTAATTCTCCATGAAGTAGTGACCGGCATGAACACCCTGTCGGTCGAAGTCCCATTCCCACGTTACAAATTTAGCGCCCGTTTTGCAGGAACGCCCGGCCAGCACCGCGTCACCAAAATCCGCAAGTACCTTGTAGGTATCTTCAAGGCCAACAGCTTTCAGCGCAGGCGCGCGTTCAAAGATCCGCATATACTCCTTGACCTGTCCAGCCGCCTGTATTACCGTCCGAAGCTGCCGGTCTACTTCCGGTCCTGTGATATCTGCCGGTCTGAAACGGACGATACCGTCTCTGTCAACCGAGCAGAGCGATTTCTCGTTCCAACTGACGTGGAGCAGACCGTTTTCCAGCAGCTTTGCATCCAGATCTCTGCGCAGAAGCTTCTGTTCTACCTCTCGCAGGAATCGTTCCTTCTGCGATGTGTTTTCTTCGCTCATACAATACACCTCCATTCTTAGCGCCCTTTTTGAACGCAAAAAAAGGGCGCTGGTCATTGGTCCGTCAAAACCAACAATCCAGCGCCCATAACTTTGTGAAAGATTTTTCTTCGATTTATCCTGAATCTCGCCGCCGCAGCCCTCTGAAAAAGGGCGCTGCCACTGAAAATCCGCTTGAATATGGAAAAGCAGAGGTTCAAATCCTGTTTGAACCTCTGCCAACCACGATTTCATCTATGGAGTTACCTAAGAATTTTGAGAATAAAAAATTGCCGAACACCTTGAGACGACTGGCTTTTTTGCCATTTCATCTATAGTGTTCGGCAATCATGTACGTTCGCAACACTATAGATGAACCATTGTTTTTTCAAATTGACCATGCAAAATTGCACTGTCCTCGGCTTATCTTCCAGCTCACTTGATCCGCTTCTGAATGTCTTCCACGGAAGGAAGCTGCTTTCCCAATTCCTCTGGGAGCTGGCTTGTCACCTGATAGGCGCTCACGCCGATGGGCTTGCTCATATCCTTCAGAGAATACTCCGCGACCAGATCGTTCTTGCTCTTACACAGCAGTAGGCCGATGGATGGATTGTCCTGTTCCGTTTTCAAAATTCCATCGACAGCAGAAAGGTAGAAATTCAGCTGTCCTGCATACTCTGGCTTAAACTCTCCGGTTTTGAGTTCGATCACCACATAGCAGCGAAGGTTAAGATTGTAGAACAACAGGTCGATGTAAAAATCGTCGCCGCCGACGTTCAAATGATACTGATTTCCGAGAAACGCAAACCCGGTTCCAAGCTCCAGCAGGAGTTTCGTCACATCCTTCACCAATGCTTCTTCGATTTCACGTTCCAGCATATCTGTTTTAAACGGAATGAAATCGAAAATATATGGATCTTTCATGGTCTGGATCGCAAGCTCACTCTGCGAAGACGGCAGACGCAGCTCGAAATTGGATACCTTTTCAGCAAGTGCCTGCCGCTGGTATAATCCACTCTCGATCTGATGAACGAGGACATTGCGCGACCAGCCGTTTTTTGCGGTCTGTTCCGCATACCAGATATTTGCCGCCGTCTCTTTTACCTTGTCCATCAGTGCAATGTGATGATACCAGGTGATTTGTGCAAGCGGCGCTTGCACAATTTCATCAGTGGAGAAACGCGCTGCGAACTTCGCCATATATTTGAGATTCCGGACGGAATACCCCTTCATCTCCGGGAAGGAGAGCTTGATATCTGCGGCGAGGTTTTCAACAAACTTGCTGCCCCAGACCTTGTGCGCATTGATAACGCTCCCGATGGAGGGATACAGCCGCAGCAATTCGCAGTTCACCTGAACCGCTGCACGATATTGTGCAGTACGAATTTCCTGCTTCACCTGCTCGATGGTTTGCAGATACTCACCTGAGTTCATCAACATCGCAAATCCCTCCTGACAGATCCATTGTAGCAGAGATAATCAGGAAAAGCAAATGCGGGATCATTCACCACGCTTGGGAAACATCGGAATATTGCAAAACGCCTGCCTCTTTGCAGCAGGCAAAAATGCGCAGCAGGATTTTCCCTATTTCCTTGTTGCACCTCAACTGTAGAATACGCTTTTTTACAATGCATCTGATTTGATACTATCGCAGCTGTCGCTTCCGCAAAAGCTGCTTTGTGTGCTTCTGCGATTATCGCCAGTTGGAGTTCTGCTTTTGTACAGTTTCGTATTTTTGCCTGTTCCAGATACCATCTACGTGCCTCTCTTGTCAGCTCCGCTTCCATAATGACCACGTTCAGCGTCCAGCCGATTTTCATCGCCAGCCGGAGGAGC
>ENA-OPCE01001675-OPCE01001675.1-human-gut-metagenome-genome-assembly--contig:-NODE-1675-length-13162-cov-6.531395_pt1 | contig 13162 bp, 11 predicted proteins | sample MGYA00241247_ERZ501474 | MGnify/ENA primary metagenome ERZ501474 (study PRJEB25962, sample SAMEA2042572) | human gut metagenome | biome: human gut; feature: human-associated habitat; material: faeces... | reverse complement strand
GGTGCTTGCCCAAAGAAACGGTGTCGAGCCGCCAAAGAAAAGCGCCTTTTTTACCCAGGTATCTCCACCATTCGCGTGAGCGCTTCTGCCTCGGTTGTCTTTACTCATCTTCGCCCGACTTGGGGAGGGGGCTGGTGCTTGTCGGGGGGGTCGACTGCCGGACAAGCGCGCGCCTCAACTTTCATGCGCGCTTTGCACGCAGGCGCAAAAAAAGCCCCGTCCGGCAGGACGGGGCTTTTATCCATTAAAGGGCGGCCTTGGCCTTCTCGCACAGGGCGGTGAAGGCGGCGGCGTCGTGGATGGCGGTCTCGGAGAGCATCTTGCGGTTCATGTCGATGCCCGCCTTCTTGAGGCCGTGCATAAAGGTGGAGTAGTTCATGCCGTTGGCTTTGCAGCCGGCGGAGATACGGGTGATCCACAGCTGACGGAAGTCGCGCTTCTTCTGCTTGCGGCCGGCGTAAGCATAGCGGCCGGACTTCATCACCTGTTCCTTCGCCATCTTGAAGTGCCGGGACTTGTTGCCCCAATAGCCCTTCGCGAGACCAAGCATTTTATTTCTTCTCTTGCGCGTCATCATCGCGCCTTTGACTCTGGCCATTGTGCTGCGACCTCCTCTTATTTATACGGGATCATGCGCTTGATCGCGGACTCGTTGGTGACGTCCGCATAGGCGCCCTGACGGAGGCCCCTCTTGCGCTTGGTGTCTTTCTTGGTGAGAATGTGGCTCTTGAAGGCGTGCGCGCGCTTGACCTTGCCGGTCTTGGTGAGGTTGAACCTCTTCTTCGCGCCGCTGTGAGACTTCAGTTTCGGCATGGCTTTTGTTGCTCCTTCCCTTGGTTTACTTACTCTTTGGCTTCCTCGGCGGCCTCGGGCTTAGGCTCCTTCGGCTTGCCGGGCTTCTTTGCGGGGGCCTGCGGCTTTGGGGAGAGGAAGATGGACATGTTCCGCCCCTCCAGCTTCGGCTGCTTGTCGAGGTTGGCAAGCTCCGAGCACTTGGCGGCGAAATCCCGCAGCAGCTGCTCGCCGATGTTCGTGTGAGCCATCTCCCTGCCGCGGAAACGGACCGTGACCTTCACCCTGTCGCCGTCGGTCAGGAACTTCTGACCGTTCTTCAGCTTCACGAGAAAGTCGTTCTCGCCTATGCTCGGCGACATGCGGATCTCCTTGATCTCTATGACGCGCTGATTCTTCCGCGCTTCCTTCTCACGCTTGGACTGCTCGAAACGGTACTTGCCGTAATCCATTATCTTGCAGACCGGCGGGTTGGAGCCCGGTGCGATCTTCACGAGATCGAGGTCCTTTTCTATCGCGATGTTCAGCGCCGCCGCCGCGGACATTATCCCCAGCTGCTCGCCGTCCTCGCCGATAAGGCGCACCTCTCTGTCGCGTATCTCCTCGTTTACCAGATACTCTGTGACTGCTATCAAAAACACCTCCCGCAAAATCGTAGGCCCGGACTCGCGAAAAAACGCGGATACCTTCCGGCATCCGCGCATCACAAACACTCTGCCGCCCCCACTGAGGGCGGGTATGTTATTGACCTCGGCGCGCGCATTTGCGGCCGGGTGAGGACGGCGGACACCGTTCTGCTTTGTTTTAGCCTAGTTACTATACCAGCCCGGCGCCGCCTTGTCAAGTCTTTTTTACAGTTCGCCCAAAATCTCCCGGCGCTTGGCCTCGTACTCCTCCTCGGTGATGAGCCGCTGGTCGTAGAGCTCGCGCAACTTGCGCAGCCGCTCCTCCGGGTCCTCGGACGGGGGCGTCTCGTCCTCGATGTGCACCTCGGGGCCGATGTATTTCTTGCCGAAGGCGACGTAGGCGTTGTAGCCCGTGATGCACACGGCCAGCAGCGTCCAGAGTATGCCGAAGGCCCCGGCGGAGGGGATGACGACGAATATGCCGATGAGCACGAAGACGCAGCCGAAGATCAGGCCGAAGGCTCCGCTCACCTTGCTGGGCCGGTAGGTCACCCTCCGGCCCCAACGCCGGTTGTTCATCAATAGACGCCCTCCGGCGTGTCGTCCTCGCGCTGCTGCTCGAGGGCGATGGCAAGCTTGACTATGCGGCTGGTGCCGAGCCGCTCCGCGCCGAGGTTGATGAAGTCCTCCGCGTCCTGGAGGGTCTTTATGCCGCCGGCGGCCTTGACCTTGACGTGGTCGTCGCAGCAGGCGCGCAGCAGCGCGACGTCCTCGCGCGTGGCGCCGCCCGTGGAAAAGCCGGTGCTGGTCTTGATGAAGTCCGCGCCGGAGTCCGAGACGATGCGGCAGAGGCGGCGCTTTTCGTCGTCGGTGAGCAGGCAGCACTCGATGATGACCTTGAGGATGTGGCCCTCGGTGGCTCGGCGCACGGCGGCGATGTCCTCGGCGACGGCGTCCCAGTCGCCGTCCTTGACCATGGCGAGGTTGATGACCATGTCGACCTCGTCCGCGCCCTTGGCGATGGCGTCCGCGGCCTCGAAGGCCTTGGCGGCGGTGGTCATGTAGCCGTTGGGGAAGCCGATGACGGTGCAGACGGGCACGCGGCCCGCGAGGTATTTCTTCGCGCCCGGGACGTGGCAGGGCGGTATGCAGACGGAGGCGCAGCCGTACTTCACGGCCTCGTCGCAGAGCTGGCGGATCTCAGCGCTGCCCGCGTCGGTACGCAGCAGGGTGTGGTCGCAGCGGGAAAGTATTTCTGAAAGCTCCATTTGTCTTTCTCCTTTCGGCGTCGTGGGAATATTATACTACTCCGCGCGAGAATATACAAGCCGGGCCGCGAATATGCTGTTATGACCCGTACAGGAGCGGCGCGGCGCGTCCGCCGCGGCTGTGCGGCATCCGACGATACGGAGGCAAAGGCATGGAAGAGGTCAGGATCAGAAACCTTGCGGAGCTCCGGGGCGTGCTCGCGGCCGCGCCGGTGTTTTCGCACATGAGCCGCGGCGAGCGGTTTTTCATTTTTCCCATTGAGACGCGGCGGCTCTCGGGCGCCGTGGACAGGATAAACGTGGTGGCGCGGCAGTCGCTGCTGGACGCCGTGCCGATAGGGGAGACGGGCTGCCTGCACATAACGGGCGAGCTGCGCTCGTTCAACAACAAGCGCGGCGAGGGCGCGAAGCTGGTGATAACTGTGTTTGCGCGCAGCATCGCCTTTGACGAGGGCGAGGACATAAACCGCGTGGCGCTGACGGGCACGCTGTGCAAGCCGCCGAACCTGCGCATCACGCCCAAGGGCCGGGACATCTGCGACCTGATGCTGGCCGTGAACCGGCGCTGCGGCCGCTCGGACTACCTCCCCTGCATCTGCTGGGGCCGCCGCGCCCGCGACGCCGCCCTGCTCGGCGTCGGCGACCGCCTGAGCCTCTGCGGCCGCATCCAGAGCCGGCCTTACATAAAGGTGATAGACGGCATCCAGGTGGATAAAGTGGCCTTCGAGGTGTCCGTCACCGAGCTGGAGCCGCTAGATCCCTGATGAGCCCGCACCGGCCCGATGGCGAGGCCGCCTTGTCTGTGGCTTGGTGCGGGTGCGCCGATACGCTGGGAGGTGGGCGTTGGCCCCTGCTGCCGTTCGACCCCATTTCTTTGGTGCTTGCCCAAAGAAACGGTGTCGAGCCGCCAAAGAAAAGCGCTTTTTACCCTGGCGTCTCCACCATCCGCGTGAGCGCTGGTGCCTCGGTGGTCGGGACGTTCCTCGCCCGACTTGGGGAGGGGGCGGGTGCGGGCCTTTTTCGCCTTTACTTTCTCAGATGCCCGGCCAAAACTCCGCTGGACCAGGCCCACTGGAGGTTGTAGCCGCCGCAGTCGCCGTCGATGTCGAGAACCTCGCCGCAGGCGAAGAGGCGGGGGCAGAGGCGGCTCTCGAGGGTCCAGGGGTCGAACTCGGAGGTGCGTATCCCGCCCGCGGTGACCTGGGCGTTGGCAAAGCCCTCCGTGCCGCGCACGGACAGCTTGAACCGCTTGCAGGCCCCGGCCACGGTCCTCAGCTCGCGCTCCGAGAGCGCCGAGAGCGGCGCGGAGGCTTCGACGTCCGCGTATTTTATCAGCATCCGGCCCAGCCGGTTGTGGACGCTGCCCGTGAGCAGCTCCGAGGCCGGGAGCTCCGGGGCTGTTTTCACCCGGTTTTGCAGGTGCGCGAGCACCTCCTCCGAAGTGTAGTCGCGCAGGAAGTCTATTTCGAGCTCCATCTTCGCGTCGCCCGCCTCGGAGACCGCGCGGGAAACGTCGAAGGCCGCCGGACCGGAGACGCCCGTCTCCGTGAAGAGCAATTCGCCGCAGCTTGACGCCAGCAGTCTGCCGCGCGAGAGGACGCGGAGGGCACAGTCGGCCTTGATGCCCTTGAGCGAGCGCGGATACATGGGCTCCGTCGTTATCTGCACCAGCGCGGGGCGCAGGGCCGTGCGGGTGTGGCCGAGGGCCTTCAAGAGCTCGTAGCCGTCACGGCCTCCGCCCAGCTTCTCGCCCGCGAGGCCGCCGCAGGCGACGACGACGGCGTCAAAGCTCCGCTTGTCGCCGCTCTCGGTGGTCACGGAGTAGCCGGAGCCCGCGCGACGGAGCTCCCGCACGCGGTCGCCCGCGATGAGCTCCACGCCCGCGGCGTCCAGGGCCTGACGCAGCACGTCCACGACGCTGTTGGCCGAGTTCGAGAGCGGATAGACCCGCCCGCCCCACTCCTCGCGCGCGAGGAGGCCGAGGCCGCGGAAGAAGTCTAGCGCCGCCTCGCTCGGGAAGGCCTCGAGCGCGGGACGGACGAAGTCCGGGGCCTCGCCGTGGTAGTTCGACGGCCCGGCCCCGGTGTTGGTGAGGTTGCAGCGGCCGTTGCCGGTGGCCATGAGCTTGCGGCCCACGCGGGCCTGCCGCTCGTAGAGCGTCACCTCATGCCCCAGCCGCGCCGCGGTGAGCGCCGCCGTCATGCCGGAGGCGCCCGCGCCTATGACCGCGGCTCTCACTGCTCGTAGATGCCGCCGCCGATGAACTCGCGGACCAGCGAGTCGGGCGCGACAAGGGCGTTGTCGATGTGGCCGAAGAGCTGGATGGCCGGGAGCACCTGCTTGAGCTCCTCATAGCGCTCGATGCCCTCGGGGATGGAGGAGAAGAGCTCCGTGGCGATGTGGTTCATGACCGGCAGCTCGTACTCGAGCGCGGTGTCCAGCATGAGGTTGGCCTTGTTCTTGAAGGGGCTGATGTAGAGCTTCTCGCCGCGGCGGACGTTGGCCCACATGGCTATGGTCTTGGCCGGGTCGTAGGCGCGGAAGAGCTTGTCGCGCACCGTGCGGCGCACGAGGCGCATCCAGGTGCCCTTGAACACCACGCTGCCCTCGAACTCGACGTTGGAGCGCGCGGAGATGTAGAGCTTGAAGGCCTCCGGGTGCTTTGCGGTGATGTCGTCGTTCAGTGCGTGGATGCCCTCGAAGATGACGATCTCGTCCTTTTTGAGCTTGAGCGACTTGGAGGGCTCGAGCACGCGCATCTGGCGGGCGAACTCGTACTTCGGCACGAGTATCCTCTCGCCGCGCGCGAGCTTGGTGAAGTGCTCGTTGAGGAGGTCCATGTCCATGCACTTGGGGCTCTCGAAGTCGATGTCGCCCTCCTTGGTGCGCGGCGCGGTGGCGGGGTCGACGGTGCGGAAGTAGTTGTCCATGCTGATGGTGTAGGTCCTTATCCCGCGCTTGGTTAGCTCCTCCTCGATCTTCTGCGCCGTGGTCGTCTTGCCGCTGCCGGAGGGGCCGGAGAGCAGGACGATGGGGCTGGCCTTGAGGTTGTCCGCTATCATGTCCGCCGCGCCGCTGATCTTCTCGGCGTACCTCGCGTCGCAGTCGGCGAGGAAGCCCTTGGGGTCGGCCACGGTGCGGTAGTTTATCTCCTTCAAGCTAAACGCCATAGAACTCACCTATCCTTTCCTTCCCGGCGGCAAAGCCGGGGGCGGCGTTTATGTATTCCTGGGGGTATTTGGGTGCGATGAAGCGCTTTATCTGCCTGCCGTCGGCGGAGACGAGCTTGGTGGAGCCGCCCGCGCCCATGGCGATGATGGAGCAGAGCTCCTCCATTATGCAGATGTTGTAGAGGTTCTCCGTGCCGGGTTTTGCCCAGCCGACGTTCTCAAAGCCGCCGGCCATGTTCTTCTGGCGGTAGAGGTAGTAGGGCTCGTATCCGCTGCCGCGCAGGCGGGCCATCGCCTCGTCGAGCATCGCGCGCACCTCGTCCGCCTCGGGCAGGCCCCTGCCTGCGAGCGTGAGGCCGGAGCCGCGCTTGAGGCTTAGCGTGTGCACGGTTATATTCTCCGGCGCGAGGGCGAGCACCTCGTCCAGCGTGCGGGAGAAGCCCTCCGGCGTGTCAGTGGGCAGACCGGCGATGAGGTCCATGTTGACCTCGAGCCCTCCGCACCTTCGCACGAGGGCGAGCGCGTCCACGATGTCCTGCGCCGTGTGGCGGCGGCCTATGGCCTCGAGGACGGAGTCCGACATGGTCTGCGGGTTCACGCTGACCCGGCCCACGCCGTGGGCGCGGAGCGTCTCCAGCTTGTCGAGGCTTATCGTGTCCGGCCGCCCGGCCTCGACGGTGTATTCCCGCAGGGCCGAGAGGTCGAACTCGCGCTCAAGCTTGGTGCAGAGCCGCTCGAGCTGAGCGGCCGAGAGCGTGGTGGGCGTGCCGCCGCCCATGTAGATGGAGACCGGGCGGAGCCCGGCGCGGCGCACCTCGGCGGCCGTGGCCTCGATGTCCAGCATCAGCGCGTCCATGAAGGGCTCGATGAGCTTCATGCTCTTTTCCACCGACTGGCTGACAAAGCTGCAATAGGCGCAGCGCGTGGGGCAAAATGGAATGCCGACGTAGAGGCAGACGTCCCGCTCGCCCAGGCTCCGCTCTGCCTTCTGCGCCGCGAGGGCGGAGTCGAGGCAGAGCTGGGCGCGCTCCTCGGAGACGAAATATTCGCGCTTGAAGCGGCTCTTGGCCGCGCGGGGGGAGAGCCCCTCGCGCAGATAGCCGTCCATGAGCTTGGCCGGGCGCACGCCGGAGAGACTGCCCCATTCGGGCTTCGGCAGCCCGGAGGCGAGCGCGGCGCGGTAAAAGGCGAGCTTCACGATGCGGTTGGTGTACCCCACCGTCTCAAACTCGCCCGTGAGGCGGGAATTTTCCACCTGGGCGCGGGCGCGATAGCCCACGCCGCCGCGCACGAGCAGGGCGGAGCAGACGGTATACCGTCCGCCCCGCTTGACCGTGAGCTCGCAGCGGTCGCCGGAGGGAGGGCCCTCCGGGTACTCCGGCTTTTCGCCGGGGAAGAGCATGAGCAGGGTCTGTTCCGCCGCATAGCGGCAGTCGTGACCCGAAAAATAGAGCTTCATTACACCACCGTCATGAGCAGCTCGCCGGCCTTGACAGCGCGGCCGGGCTCGATGAACACCTCGCCGACCTTGCCGTCCGTCAGCGCGACGACGCTGGTCTCCATCTTCATGGCCTCGATTATGGCGACGACCTGGTTCACCTTGACCTCGTCGCCGGGCTTTACGCTGACCTTGGAGACCATGCCGGGGATGGAGGCGCCGATCTGGCTCTTGTCGTTGGGGTCGGCCATGGTGACCTTGCGGGCCGTGTCGGGCGCCTTGGGGTCGGGCACGGCGACCTCGCGGCGGGAGCCGTTGAGCTCAAACTGCACGGTGCGCGTGCCGTCCTCGTTCCTGTCGCCGAGGCCGAGGTATTTGATGACGAGGGTCTTGCCGTCCTCGATGTTTATCTGTGTGGTCTCGCCGACGGCCATGCCGTTGAAGAACACATGGCTGCCCATGCGCATGATGTAGCCGTACTCCTTGCGGTGCGTGAAGTAGTCCTGGAGTACCTTCGGGTACATGGCGTAGGAGATGAGGCCGCGGCGGGTGGGCTCGGGAGTGTACTTCTGCACCTCGGTGCGCACGACATCCCAGTCCACGGGCGGCAGCAGCTCGCCGGGGCGGCAGGTGATGGGCTTCTCGCCCTTGAGCACCACGCGCTGCAGGTCCTCCGGGAAGCCGCAGGGCGGCTGGCCCATCATGCCCTTGAAGTAGCTCACGACGCTGTCCGGGAAGGCGAGGCTCTCGCCGCGCTCGACTATGTTCTCGGGCGTGAGGTCGTTCTGCACCATGAAGATGGCGAGGTCGCCGACCATCTTGGAGCTGGGCGTGACCTTGATGATGTCGCCGAGCATGTCGTTGACGGTGCGGTACATTTCCTTGACGTCGTCAAAGCGGTGGCCGAGGCCGAGGGCGTCGACCTGGGGCTGGAGGTTGGTGTACTGGCCGCCGGGTATCTCGTAGCGGTAGATGTCCGTGACCGGCACGCGCAGGCCCTTGTCAAAGCTGGCGTAGCGCTCGCGGATGTCGCTCCAGTAGTCGGAGAGCTTCTGCAGTCCGACGGGGTCGAGCCCGGTGTCGCGCTCCGTACCGCGCAGAGCCTCGACCAGGGAGTTGATGCTCGGCTGGCTCGTGAGGCTGGAGAGGGGGCCGATGGCGCAGTCCACGATGTCCACGCCCGCCTCGGCGGCGAGGAGGTAGGAGGCTATCTGGTTGTCCGTGGTGTTGTGCGTGTGCAGGTGGATGGGGATGCCGATCTCCTGCTTGAGCGTGGAGATGAGCTTCTTCGCACCGTAGGGCTTGAGGAGGCCGGACATGTCCTTTATGCAGAGCGTGTGCGCGCCGCGGCGCTCCAGCTCCTTGGCGAAGTCGACGTAGTACTTGAGCGTGTATTTGTCGCGCTTGGGGTCGAGGATGTCGCCCGTGTAGCAGACCGTGGCCTCGAGCAGCTTGCCGGTCTTGAGCACGGCCTCCATGGCCGTCTCCATGCTCGGTATCCAGTTGAGCGAGTCAAAGACGCGGAAGATGTCGATGCCCGCCTTGGCGCTCTCCTCGATGAAGGCGTTCACGAGGTTATCCGGATAGCTCGCATAGCCGACGAGGTTAGAGCCGCGCAGGAGCATCTGGAAGGGGATGTTCGGTATCTTCTCGCGCAGCATGACGAGGCGCTCCCAGGGGGACTCGTAGAGGAAGCGATAGGCCGTGTCGAAGGTCGCGCCGCCCCACATCTCGAGGGAGAAGCAGTCGGCGAGGACGTCCGCCGTGCCCTCGGCGCCCTTGACCATGTCGCGGGTGCGCATGCGGGTGGAGAGCAGGCTCTGGTGCGCGTCGCGCATCGTGGTGTCGGTCACGAGCAGCTTCTTCTGCTCGAGCACCCACTTGCTGACGGCCTCGGGGCCCTTGGTGTCCAGCAGGTGCTTGAGACCCATCTCCGCGGTGACCTCGCGCGAGGGCTTGGGATAGCGCGGGGCGGGGTATTCGCGGCGCTCGGCGTCCGGGTTCTGCACCTGGAGGTTCGCGATGTACCTGAGCACGCGCGTGGCGCGGTCGCGGCTCTCCTCGATGTCGAAGAGCTCCGGCGTCTCGTCTATGAACTTGGTGTGGCACTTGCCGTTTATGAAGGTGGGGTGGTTGAGGATGTTGGTGACGAAGGAGATGTTCGTCTTGACGCCCCTGACGTGCTCCTCGTTGATGGCGCGGCGCGCCTTGCGGCAGACGGCCTCAAAGGTGCGGTCCCAGCTCGTGACCTTGACGAGCAGGGAGTCGTAGTAGGGGCTTATCTCAGCGCCCGCGGCCGCGTTGCCGCCGTCGAGGCGGACGCCGAAGCCGCCGCCGGAGCGGTAGGAGACGATCTTGCCGTTGTCGGGGGCGAAGTTGTTCTTCGGGTCCTCGGTGGTGACGCGGCACTGGATGGAGTAGCCGTCCACGCGGAGGTCGCTCTGCTTGGCGAGGCCGATCTCCGGGTGGGAGAGCGGCGCGCCGCCCGCGATGAGTATCTGCGCGCGCACGATGTCGATGCCGGTGACCATCTCGGTGACGGTGTGCTCGACCTGGATGCGCGGGTTCATCTCGATGAAGTAGTGGTTGCCGCTCTTGTCCACGAGGAACTCGACGGTGCCGGCGTTCACATAGTGCACCGCCTCGGCGATCTTGACGGCGTCGGCGTGGAGCTTCTCGCGCACCTCGGGCGCTACGCTCCAGGCCGGGGCGAACTCGACGACCTTCTGATAGCGCCGCTGGAGGGAGCAGTCGCGCTCGCCCAGGTGGCGGACGCAGCCGTGCTCGTCGGCGAGGATCTGCACCTCGATGTGCTTGGGCTCGACGAGGTACTTCTCCATGAAGATGCTGTCGTCGCCGAAAGCCTTGCGGGCCTCGTTCGAGACCAGCTCAAAGGCCGGGGCCACGTCCTCGGGCTTCTCGCAAAGGCGCATGCCGCGCCCGCCGCCGCCCGCGGCGGCCTTGAGGATGACGGGGAAGCCGAACTCCTTGGCCTTGGCAAGCGCCTCGTCGGCGTCCTTCAGCGGCTCGCGCGTGCCGGGGATGACGGGCACGCCGCAGGCCACGGCTATCTTCTTGGCCTCGAGCTTGTCGCCCATCTTGGCGAGCACGCTGCTCGGGGGGCCTATGAACTTTATCCCGGCGTCCTCGCAGGCCTTGGCAAAGGCCGCGTTCTCGGAAAGGAAGCCGTAGCCCGGGTGGATGGCGTCCACGCCGCGCTTTTTCGCCAGCGCTATTATCTCGTCGATGGCGAGGTACGCGCCGAGGGGGCTCAGGTGCTCGCCGATGAGATAGGCCTCGTCCGCCTTGGTGCGGAAGAGGTTCATCGTGTCCTCCTTGGAGTAGATGGCTAGGGCGCGGATGTCGAGGTCATAGCAGGCGCGGAAGATGCGTATCGCTATCTCGCCGCGGTTCGCGGCCATGACTTTTTCAAAGGGTCTCTGAAGCATTGGTCGTCTCCTTATATATCTAGAATCTTAAGTTTTTCCTGTCTGTAAAAGGCGCCGCGGAGGGTCACTCTCCCCTGGCCAGCTCCTTGGAGCGCCTCTTGTTGGCCCGGAACCCGGCCTTCACGGCCTCGGGGAGGCCGAGCTCGCACATGGCCTTTATCGCGGCCTCGGTGGTGCCCTTCTTGGAGGTGATGCGCCGGCGGAGCTCCTCGGGCGGGACGTCCTCGGCCTCCAGCTGCCGCGCCGCGCCGATGAGCGTCTGGCGCGCGAGCATCGCGGCCTTTTCCGGGGCCATGCCGTCCTCTATCGCCGCGTCGCGCAGCGCCTCTATGAGCAGGTACACATACGCCGCGCCGCTGCCCGAGAGGGCCGCCACGTCGTCGATCTCGCTCTCGTCTATCTTCACGGCCACGCCGCCGCAGGCAAAGATGCCGACGACCTTTTCCACGTCCGCGTCCGTCGCCGTTTTGCCGGGGGCCACGCCGGAGGCGCCGCAGCCGACGGACATCGCGATGTTCGGCATGACGCGCACGACCCTCGCCTGGGGGAAGGCCGCCTCGACCGTCTCCGTGCCGATGCCGGCCATGATGGTCACCACCAGCGTGCCCGGGGCGATGAAGTCCCGGTACACCGGCGCGGCCTCGGGGAAGCTCTGGGGCTTCACGGCGACGACCACCGTGTCGGCCTCGCGTATAGCCTCGGGCGCCGAGGGCACGGCGCCGTACATCGCCTGGACCTCGCCCGTGCTCTTCGGGTTGCGCGGGTTCACGACGAGGATGTCCCCGCCCGGCACCCCGTGCCGCACGAGGCCGCCGATTATGGCCCGCGCCATGCTGCCGCTGCCTATGAATGCTGTCTTTCCCATGCTGACGCCTCCCTTACGGACGCACCTGGCCGGTGCCCAGCACCAGGTACTTGTAGCTCGTTATCTCCTCAAGGCCGAGCGGGCCGCGGGCGTGGAGCTTCTGCGTCGAGATGCCGAGCTCCGCGCCGAAGCCGAACTCGAAGCCGTCCGTGAAGCGCGTGGAGGCGTTCCAGTCCACGACGGCGGCGTCCACGTTGCGCAGGAAGTAGTCGGCGTTCGCCTTGTCGGCCGTGACTATGCACTCCGTATGCTTGGTGCCGTAGCGGTTTATGTGCTCGACGGCGGCCTTGACGTCGGGGACGACCTTGACGGCCATGGCGAGGCGGAGATATTCGTCCGCCCAGTCGGCCTCGGTGGCCGGTATCATGCCCTCAGTGTAGCGCGCCGCGGCCTCGTCGCCGTGGAGCTCCACGTTCTTGTCCGTGAGCGCCTTCAGGAGCGACTTGAGGTGCTCCTCAGCCCAGTCCTCCTGCACCAGCAGGGTCTCGGCGGCGTTGCAGACGCCGGTGCGCTGGGTCTTGGCGTTTATGACTATGGCCTCGGCCATCGCGTAGTCCGCGCTCTTGTCCACGTAGACGTGGCAGTTGCCGGTGCCGGTCTGCAAGACGGGCACGGTGGAGTTCATAACGGCGTTGTTTATGAGCCGCGCGCCGCCGCGGGGGACGATGAGGTCGATGTACTCCCGCAGCTTGAGCATGCGGTCGACGGTCTCGTGGCTCGGGTCCTCGACCAGGCAGACCGCGTCGGGCGTGACGCCGGAGGCTTCCAGCGACTCGCGCATGACGCGCACCAGCGCCGCGTTCGACTCATAGGCCGAGGAACTGCCGCGCAGGAGCATCGCGCTGCCGGCCTTGAAGGCCAGCGCCGCGGCGTCCACCGTGACGTTCGGCCTCGCCTCGTAGATTATGCCGATGACGCCCATGGGTACGCGGACCTTGCGGATGACGAGCCCGTTGGGGCGGGTCCACTCGTCCATCACGCGCCCGATGGGGTCGGGCAGCGCCGCCACCTGGTCGAGGCCCTCGGCCATGCCGGCTATGCGGTCGGCGTTGAGCATCAGGCGGTCGAGCAGGGACTCGGGCATGCCGCTCTCGCGGCCCTTGGCCATGTCCTTTTCATTGGCCGCGAGGATCTCCGGCGTCTTTTCGACCAGAGCCTTTGCCATGGCACGCAGCGCCTCGTTTTTTCGCTCGGTGCCGAGCTGGGCGACTTCGAGGCTCGCGGCCTTTGCGGCCTTTGCGCTTTCGACGAGTGTTTTCATTCTGTTCCCTCCGTTTCTGTGTAGACCCAGTTGTCCTGGTGCACCACCTCCGGCGGTCGGCCGGGGCAGCGCGCGGCGGCCTCCGCAGAGGAGAGCCCCGCTATGTTTTTCAGCTCGGATGAGCTGTAGTTGACTATGCCGCGCCCCAGCAGCGCCTCGCCGCCGGAGAGCCAGACCCTCACGACGTCGCCGGGGGCAAAGTCGCCCTCCGCGGCGCGCACGCCCGCCGGCAGCAGACTCTTGCCGCGGCGGCAGAGCGCCTCCGCCGCGCCGGGGTCGATGTAGATGTTGCC
>ENA-OPCE01001674-OPCE01001674.1-human-gut-metagenome-genome-assembly--contig:-NODE-1674-length-13180-cov-2.194210_pt1 | contig 13180 bp, 5 predicted proteins | sample MGYA00241247_ERZ501474 | MGnify/ENA primary metagenome ERZ501474 (study PRJEB25962, sample SAMEA2042572) | human gut metagenome | biome: human gut; feature: human-associated habitat; material: faeces... | reverse complement strand
GGTGTATGATCGGATATCATGCTGTATCGGTGATTGCCGATGCCATCATGAAAGATGTGAAGGGATTCGATTATGAACGGGCTTACGAGGCGATGAAGACTACGGCGACTAATCCCAACTATGATTGTCTGCCGGAATATACCGAGTTAGGTTGGGTCCCTTTCGATAAGGAGAAAGAATCGGTATCCAAGAGCCTCGAATATGCCTATGACGATTATTGTATTGCTCAGGTGGCTCAAAAGCTTGGAAAAACCGAAGATTATGAATTTTTCATGAAGCGGGCTTTATCTTATAAAAACCTGATCGATCCCGGGACGAAATATATGCGTGGCCGGGATAGTAAAGGCAACTGGCGCACTCCTTTCGCTCCGATCGCTTATCAAGGTCCGGGATCTGTCAATGGCTGGGGGGATATTACCGAAGGTTTCACCTTACAGTACACCTGGTATGTTCCTCATGATGTGCAGGGGTATATCAATGAAGCCGGAGAAGATTTGCTCCGGGAACGCCTCGATTCGATGTTCGTTACCCAGATGGCCGATAATATCCCCGGAGCACACGATATTCAGGGACGGGTAGGGGCTTACTGGCATGGTAATGAGCCTTGCCATCAGATCCTGTATTTCTATAATTACCTGAAACAACCCTGGAAATGCCAGGAGAAGGTGCGTTATATCATGGATACCTTTTATGGGAATAAGCCGGATGCACTCAGTGGAAATGACGATTGCGGACAGATGTCGGCCTGGTATATATTCAATACCATGGGATTCTATCCGACAGCTCCGTCCAGCAATGTGTATAATCTGGGTTCTCCCGGGCTTGCTGCGGTCGATATGAAGATGAGCAACGGTAAACATCTTCGGATGACTACCAAGAATTGGTCGGCTAAAAATGTGTTTGTGAAAGAAGTATATCTGAACGGGAAGAAGTACGATAAGTCGTATATAACCTATAATGATATTAAGGATGGAGCGGATTTACACTTTGTGATGAGCAGCCGTCCGAATTATAAACGAGGTGTGGCCGAACGGGCGGTCCCTCCCTCTGTTTCAGAAAAACGATAAAAGACAGAGGACGATGAAGATAGTATGGTTGCTTTGTCTGCTGTGCTTGGGAGGCAGTTTAAAGGCTCAGGTATTGTCGGATTCGGTCTCTTGCCGTTTATCGGGCAGAGTGGTCAGCGGAGAGGATGGGAAGCCTCTCCCTGGCGCTCATATTTTTTTAGGGATAAAGCGAATTTTGGTAGCTGTTACAGATTCGCTGGGAAAATTCGATGTCGGGAAATTACCGGCTGGCGAACAGTGGCTGAAAGTCTCTTTTGTCGGTTTCCGGCCGTTGGAACAAAAAGTTGTGTTGGAAGGACATACTGCTGTCGGGGACATTTCCCTGAAAGCACTTATTCTCGACGAAGTGGTGGTATCGGCACGGCCTCCGCTCACTGTGCAGAAAGGAGATACCTTACAGTTCAATGCGGCGGCTGTCCACTTGGCTGAAGATGCCGATCTGGAAAAACTGTTGAAGAAATTGCCGGGTTTCGAGATTGTAGACGGGAAAATTATGGCCCAGGGGCAGGAAGTGAAAAAAATCACCATCGATGGGATGGAATATGCGATCAATGATCCTGCTGCAGCTTTGAAGAATCTTCCGGCTAAACTCGTTGCCCGTATAAAAATGTACGATGATAAAAGTGAGGAGGCTAAATTCTCGGGTTATGACGATGGGAGTAAATCACGTACATTGAATATCGAAACCCGGAATCCCAACCAGATGAAGGTGTTCGGACGCGGCGAACTGGCTTATGGGCTGGAAAAGGTGAAAGATAAATCCTATTCTGCTTCTGTATCGTTGAATTTATTCGACCGGAAACGAAAGATTACTTTTAGCGGAAATGCCGGCCGGATGGCCTTGAACGACTTGCCGGATGCCCGTTACCGGGATGAAGGGAACAAAAATAAGAACCATGGACTTTGGGGTAATTATTCGTCACAGATCAATAAGAAACTGCAGGTGAGCGGAAATTACCGTTGGAACGCGAACGTAAATAATTCTGCTTCCCTTTCCCGTCAGGAATATTTGCCTACCGGGAATTATGAAAGCCGCGTGTACGATAATGAGAGTCATTCGAACTCGGTTAATCAAAGCCATGGAATTAATTTTAGTCTGGATTACAAGATCAATGACAAGAACCGGATCCGGTTCAATCCTGATTTTACTATTTCCCGGGGAAATCAGGAGAGTTTGTCCTGGAATAGCAGTATGGAAAACGGGGATACCTTAAATCGAACAGAAACGAAAGCCATCAATAAAAACGATAGTAAACGGGCAGGAGGTAATTTCTCGTGGATGCATGCTTTTAAAAAGACAGGACGTACCTTGACGTTTCAATTCAGTGGAGGGTATAATGAATCGAATTCCGGCGATTATCAGCATATACACGAGAAAATAACCGAGCGGGGAGATAGTTTGCGTTTTCAGAAAAACGATAATGAACGGATAAACTATTCAATGGGTACCGGATTGTCTTATTCCGAGCCTTTGACGAAGTTTGCGCGTATTAGCTTCAATTATCATTTCCTGACGAGTAAAGATCAGGCGGACCGGCATAGCCTGGCTTACCGGGATGCCGTATTCGAAGAGCTGATCGGGATAGATACGGCCTTAACGAATAAATCGGTCAATAAACAAGTCAGTCAGAATTTCGGGGTAAATTATAATTATCATAAAGAGAAAGTTACGCTGAACGGGGGTGGTTCGTTGCGTCTGATGCAGATGGAAAACCGGAACAGGTTTATCGGGAAACCCGATTCTTTGGTCGGATCCAACTATCTCGATATTTCACCCCGGGCAGAGCTATCCTACCGGATGAGTGAAAAACGGAATGTCAGTGTCAACTACAATGGAAATACTTCTTCTCCGTCGGCCGTGCAATTGCAGGATGTATTGAATGTCAGCAATCCCTTACAAGTATCTAAGGGAAATCCTGGATTGAAAAAGTCTTATTCGCATCATCTTTCGATGAGGTATACCAGTTCGGAACCGATGAATTCCCGGTTTTTCTGGGCTAATTTCGATGTACAGCAGACGATCAATCAGATCTCTTCCAATGTAAAATTTATCGGTAAAGACACCTTGATCGATGGATATTTGGTGTCGAAGGGAGGTTCGTTGACCATGCCGGTGAATTTGAATGGGATGTGGAGTATGAATGTACATACCAATTATTCGATGCCGGTGAAAAAAATCCATTTGGATTTCGGGGGAGATTACAGTTATTCGCATCAACCCTCGATTTACGATGATCAGCAGAATGTCACTCAGATGCATCGGGGACAAATCAGTATCGGCGTCAATACCGACTTATCGGAGAATTTCGACTTTTATTGCCGGCATGCTACAAGCTATTCCCATTCCCGGAATTCATCCACCGGTAAGGCTCAGAATCTCGAAGAGACGGTAATGGCCAATTGCAGGTGGCTTTTCTGGAAAGGTTTTTTTGTGGGAGGAGACTATTTTTATACTTATTATTGGAACAAAACAGGGACAGTGACCATCCAGTCGAATAATCGTCTGAACCTTGAATTGGGTAAGAAATTCGGTAAAAAGAAACAGGCCGAATTGGTATTCCGGGCCAACGATATCTTCCGTGACCGGAGCCAGGTGCACTATTCCGTAACCGATTTGTACACCCGGATGGATAGTTCGACTAGTACGCAGGATTATTATATGCTTTCCTTCTCTTACCGTTTTAACCGGATGGGGGATTAGTAATCAATATATGATATTCGTTTTTTTCTGTCTGCCCTTCCTGGATACCATGGCCAGGATAGAAGTAATCATATAATTTTCGGTAAAAGTAACAATTTCCCCAAGTCTATGAAAAACAAAAGTTAAACGTAGACGTGGCCCCATCGACAATAAAGTCGATCGGTGTTTGAGGGCATCCGGACAGAGGTTCCGGGTAATGCTACTAAGTTTTGGTATAGATAAATGTTTCTTGTTCAAAGAAAAAGTATACTTTTGTCTGTGAGGGTCAAAAATTCGTGGTGTTATGAAGCAAAATGCTTTGTTAGCGAAATCCATAAAGGAGGGGGATGAAGCGGCATTCGAACTTTTCTTTCGGGCAGAATATAATAATGTCGTAACCTTTCTAAATCGGTATCTGAGGAATAGTTTGCTTGCGCAAGATGTTGCTCAGGAATCTTTTATTGCATTGTGGCAAAAAAGAGAACAGATAGATGCTGCAGGGAATATACGGGCATATATTTTTACCATTGCCAGAAACAGGGCTTTAAATGAAATGGCATTGAAAATTAATCAAACCCGGACTGAATGGGAGAAGAACGAGTTGGCAATTGCAATTGAAGCAATGAATGATCCGGATTTGGTGCAGGATATTCAAGCTTTGGAATTAAAGGAGTTGATCAGAAAAGTGTACCTCGAATTACCTGAAAAAGTAGCTGAAAGTTTTATATTAAGCCGGGAATGTGGTTTGAGTTATGAGGAAATTGCTCAAAAAAAAGGAATTACCAAAAAAATAGTGGAATATCGCATTAGAATAGCTTTACAAGTGTTTAAAAAGAGATTGAAAGATTATATGTATTTTTTTCTATTTTGGTAAAATAACTCTATTTTTTCAGGGGAAAAAGCTTGGGGGAATGTATATCATGTAGCTTATTAAAATAAATGGAAAATAATAAACGGGCTGATGACAGATAACAGATTAAAATAGCTGTCTGAAAAGTTTAAAGGTTTATAAATGATGGATAGGAAATTATTGGAAAAATATATCGATGGAATAGCTTCCGGGACAGAAAGAAAGGAAGTTGTAGAATGGATTGTAGAAAGCGAAGAGAATAAACGGGAGTATATCCGGTTAAAGACCCGGGCTGCATTGAAAAATCTTCCATATACTTTGTCTATGGACTCGACCTATGAGGAACGGGTGGCACCAAGGGGAAATAAGCGTAAAGTCACTGTGTGGGGAGTGATTACCAGGGTAGCTGCTATACTTTTCTTTCCTTTGGTATTATATAATGTATTGCAGTTGTTGAACCAAGATACTGAATACGAAAAGATAATTGCAACTATGCCTGATACCGGGTTGTTTACTCAACAAGAAGCTTTAGTCGAATATAAGGTGAATACTGGCGTTAAAGGTTTTGTTACTCTGCCTGACGGAAGTGAAGTGTGGCTGAACAGTGATTCCCGGGTTAGTTTTCCTGCACAGTTCGATACTTTGAATCGGAAGATCCGTTTGGAAGGAGAAGCTTATTTTAAAGTCAAGTCGAATCCCCGGTGGCCGATGTATATTACTTGTAAAAATAATGTGGTAGTGCAGGTTGTCGGAACAGAATTCAATCTGACTACTTATGCTAACGATGATAATATAAAACTCCTTTTGGTATCCGGCAAGTTGGATATCCTCGATCCGAACAACAAGCGGGTGATCAAAGTCCAACAGAATGAAGAAGTCACCATTTATGACTTATCCGAAGCTATCCCGGAAAAAGGGTGTCCGGTCATATATAACAGTATTGCCTGGAAAGAGGGTTTGCTGATTTTTGATAATACCCTCATGTCTGAGGTCGTTAAAAGATTGGAAAGATGGTATGGGGTGCAGATAGAGGTTGAAAATAAAGAATTATTGGCTTATCGTTTTACAGCGACTTTTAAATCGGAATCTTTGGACCGGGTTTTGAATGTATTGAAAATATCGTCCGATATTGATTATCAAATCAATGATACGCTTGTTAGATTAAAATTGTAAAATATTTCATTTTTTTTCAGGGGAGGGGACTGGATGGACTGTATAGTGAATGTAATTTAAAATGTATTTATTATGAACAGAATCCCTCTCAGACAGTTGACTGGACTGTTAGTCGGTTTTATACTACTTTGTTGTATGGGTGATTTACAGGCTATACCCAGAGGAAAAATGTTTTCAGGAAGTGAGCAACGAGTGTTGCAGGTTGAACTTCATATGAAAGATCAACCCTTGAAATCGGTTTTTAATGAGATACAACGGCAAACCGATTATACCTTCGTTTACAATAATTCGTTGGTGGATGTAAACAGAAAAGTTTCTATCGATGTAAAAGCCGATTTGAAAGAAGTTCTACATCAGCTCTTGTCCGGACTGAAATTGAGTTTTCAGATCATAGGCGAGCAGATTATTATTTCTCCGTCTTCGTTTAAAACCAAATCACCACAAGAAGAAGAGAAAAATTGGGTAAGAGGAGTCGTATATAGTGAGTCTGACGGTTCACCTTTACCCGGTGTGGTGATTCGGTCGAAAACTACTCCGGCAGCAGTCACCACTGATGTCGATGGACGTTTTGAAATCGAGGAAGCAGTAGGGGGAATACTGGTATTTTCTTTTTTGGGGATGGAGACCCTGGAAGTACAAATTGACGATGAATCGGAGTTAGTTATACGTTTGAAAGAAGAACTTACAGAATTGGACGAGGTGATCGTTACCGGGTATCAGACTATTTCGCGGGAAAGAGCTGCTGGTTCGTTTACTGTTATCAATCAAAAAGATATCCAGCATAAACTGCAAACCGGCATTATGAATCGTTTGGAGGGAATGGTTGCCGGACTGACTTCCTATAAAGGAAAACTTCAGATTCGAGGAACTTCTACGATTTCAGGAAATGAAACTCCATTATATGTAGTAGACGGTGTTCCGTATGAAGGTAGTCTTGAAGCGATAAATCCTTCTGATATTGTGAATGTTACCTTGTTGAAAGATGCTAGCGCCGCTTCAATTTATGGGGCGAGGTCTGCCAATGGAGTTATTGTTATCACCACTCGTAGTGGAGCGGATGCTCCTACCCGTGTGTCTTATAACGGTTCGATAAAACTGACTCCGCTGCCGGATACAGATTATTATAACCTGATGAGTAGTTCGGAGTTTGTCGATTTTCAGCAAGAACTTTTTAATCTGAATCCGGGGACCCGTCCTGCCGGATATTACGTAAACGAAGTCAGGGATCTTTTGTTTGATCGAAAGGAAAACCTGATTAGCGAAGAAGAATTGGAAAAACAGTTGAATGTATACAGGGAGAGAGATCGTCGCCAACAGGTGATAGATGAGTTTTTGCGGGTACCTGCCATTGTCCATCAGCATAATTTATCGGTGTATGGTGGAGTGAAAAAATATAATTATGCTCTTTCTTTCAATTATATGAAAAATCTGCCTTATGAGAAAGCACAAAGTGATGAAAGGATCGGTTTTAACCTGAAAAATACGTTTCATTTTTTTGATTGGTTGAAAGCGGATTTGGGGGTATTGGGTAGTTTAAAACGGGCCGATTACGATAACGGATTTTCCGGAATGAGTGTGCTGACAGGAAGTAGCAAGGCGTCTTATCTCTTATTGAAAGACGAGGAGGGAAACCAACTACCTTGGTATCAGGCTAAATCTCAGGGAGAATTGGATCGGTTGAATGGGTTAGGCTTATTGGACGAAAGCTATTATCCTTTGGAAGAATTGCATAAGCAAAGATATGAATCAAAAGATTCTTATTTAAATTTGAATTTGAACTTGAATTTGAAAATCATCGAAGGGCTGACTTTAGATTTGAGATATCAGCAGGATTTTGGTTTTGTTTATACCAAAAATCTGTATGATAAAGATTCGTGGTTTGTCAGAAATATGGTGAATAATGCTACGCAGATCATCGATAACGAAATTGTTCAGAATATTCCTGTGGGTGGACAGATTATAGAAAATAGGGGTGATCGGGATTCCTATACTTTAAGAGGACAGTTGAATTTTAATAAGGTGTATAAGGATAAGCATAGTATATCCGTAATTGCCGGTGCGGAAAGAAGGGCGGTGAAGAATTCGTCGACCAAAACCTATAAAGTCGGGTATGATGACCACAGTCTTTCGTATAAAGTGTTGGATGAAAAATTATTGGGAAAGACCCTGACCGGTACAGAAGCTTTAGGTGGGCAATTTACTTATAACTCACAGGGGCAGGGCTTTCATTTTGTAGAAAATAGGTATGTCTCTTTTTATGGGAATGCTTCCTATACTTTTGACGATAAGTTATCACTTACGGCCAGTATGCGCATCGATCAGTCGAACTTGTTCGGAACCGATCCCAAATATCAATATCGTCCGTTATGGTCTGTGGGGGCACAATATCGGTTGTTAGGCCCTGAGCAGGTGTCTTGGATCGATAGACTTGCGTTCAGGGCTACTTATGGAATAAACGGAAATGTGGCCAAAATGAGCGGGCCTTTTTTGACGGTGTCGGACGGTGGGGTAAACGGATGGATTAACGACTATTCATCCTATGTCACTTATCCGCCTAATTCCGGTTTAAGGTGGGAGAAAACAGCTGTAGTCAATATTGGTGTCGACTTTGATTTGTTGCAATCCAGACTAGGAGGGAGTATAGAATTTTATAATAAAAATACAACGGACTTGTTGTATAATAAGACAGGAGATCCTACATATGGATGGAATTCACTGATGGTGAATTATGGAGATATGTATAACCGGGGGGTAGAAATTCATTTGAATACGGTTAATATTGCCGTTAAAGATTTTGTCTGGAAGTCTATGTTGAATTTTAGTTATAATAAAAATAAACTTACCCGTATTGAAAATACCAGAAATGATGCCATTTATTATGTAAATGGTGGCCAGATTCGGGAAGGCCGGCCGATGAATAGTTTGTATAGTGTCAGATGGGCAGGATTGGATGAGCAGGGCCAGCCTCAGGCTTATGATAAGGACGGGAATATAGTAAAATCTTTTGCTGACCTGAAAACAGAGGATCTGGTATATTCGGGAGTTACAACGCCTCCCTATGCCGCTTCTTTATCGAATAGCTTACAGTATAAAGGGATTTCCTTGTCGTTATTGTTCACTTATTATGGTGGGCATGTCATGCGGGGTGTATTCGGCCAGTATTTAGTCGGAACCGGTTATTCAACTAATATGGACAAACTGTCTGCCAATTTCTGGAGAAAACCGGGAGATGAAAATAACCCGGAAACGACTCCTGCTTTTAAACAATCGGCTAATGCAAATATTCAGAATTTATGGAAAGCTGCTGATAAACATATTCAAAAAGCGGACTATATCAAATTGAATGAAATCATTCTGGCGTATCAGTTGCCGGCGAAATGGATTAAAAATACTTTCATTAAAGAGATGAATATGACTTTTCAGGTGCAAAATGTCTGGAAATGGGTTGCTAATGATCAGGGATTGGATCCTGAAGCCTGGACAGGTATTACTTTGTCGCCCTCGAGAGGGGAAAAAGAGCCTGTTAACTATACTTTCGGATTGGCACTTCATTTTTAATTTTTAAAATCTATGATGATGAACACTATAAAATTAATGATGTTTTTACTTTTGGTGGGGATATCCGTTTCATGTGACCGTTTTTTGGATATCAAACCGAAAGGGATTCAGATTCCCGAATACTATGATGATTATCTCCGTTTATTGAATCATAAAGATATGATGTATGCAGATGCTGGATTTGTATCTTATATAACAGACGATATTTTACTAGGAGATAATTCGGTGCCCTTTGGACAGTTTGAACAGGCTCAGGAAGCTTCACAGAATTTGTATGCTTTTGCCCATGGCCCGATTTTCAGTGGCGGAGCTTCCGATGCTTTTTATGAGAAAGCATATAAAAGGATCTATACTTTCAATGTGGTGATCAATAATGTGGGTACCTGTCAGGATGCTACCGAAAAAGAGAAGCAGGCTTTGATTGCTGAGGCGAAGGTATGCAGGGCGTTCGAATATTTATCTTTGGTGAATGTATATGCTAAACATTATGATTCGGTTACGGCAAATAGTGATTTGGGAGTACCGGTTATACTATCTGAAGATATTAATAAAGTATATAAAAGAAATAGTGTACAAGCTGTATACGATCAGATTTTTAAGGATTTGAAGGAGGCTTTACCTTATATTCCCGATGAGGCTGCGACTCCTTTCAGGGCTTCTAAACAATTCTTGTATGCGTTTACTGCGAAACTATACCTTTATATGGGAAAATACGGCGATGCTTTGACCGCTGCTTTGAAGGTAGATCAAGATCAGCTGCAATTGATAGATCTGACAGCGTATAGTATCAATCCGAAAGCGAATGGGATGGGACGGATATGGAATGAAGAGACCGGAGAAGTTTATCCTTTACCGGAAGATAATCCCGAAGCTATTTATGCCCGGTATGGAACGGATTTTCTTTCTTTGTCACGGAATGTGTATGCCAGTGAAGATTTGAAAGCATTGTATCGGCGTGATTTGCCGGCAGGTGCTGTAGATCAGCGCAGAGTACTCAACTATGCCGATGATACCTTTAAATTGTATAATAATACATATCAGTTTCCGGGTAAGAGTATGTGGGTCGCTTATACTCAGCCAAACCTGGGTATGAATAGTACAGAATTTTTTCTGATTCTGGCAGAATGTTATGCCAGATCGGACGAAATGGAACAATGCCTGACGATACTGGATCGCATCCGGGATAAAAGAATAGTTGGAAATGTGCCTTTACCCAGAACTACTGTTCAGGAAGCGTTGAGATTGACTTTGGACGAACGCAGACGGGAGTTTGCCCTTCAGGGAGGCTCCCTAAGACTGGTAGATTTGAAAAGATTAAACCGGGAAGAACCGTTTAAGAAAGATATTTTGCATACCGTCGGGGAATACAGATATTCTTTACCGGCAAATGATGAACGTTATGTTTTACCTCTGCCACCGGCTGTTATCTCTGCTAATCCATCTATTCCTGTGTATCCCAGATAATCGGATTACGGGTAATGACTTTTGAAGTTTAATGGAGTTAATAGGTAAATAATATATGGTTATATTTTGGGTATTATGGATGATCTGTTCGGCTTCTGCTTTGTCCGGACAGGAAAAAAAAGCGCTCGATGAACGGGCGTATGAAGAGTGGTTATACTTGCAGTCGGAGTGTATTTCTCCTGATGGACGATGGGTAGCCTATGAACAGAGAAATAAGATGGGATGTAGGAGAATCGTGATACATGGGGAGTCTGCAACGGATACGATCGTCAGGGGCAGAAATCTGAAATTTAGCCCTGACTCCAAATTTGCCTGTTATGAGTTGTACGATAAGGACAATAAGTCATCGAAACTCAATTATTGGATGAATTTGGAGACAAAAGACACTGCTTTTATTCCGGAGGTGACTTCTGCCTATTTCATTCCGGGAAGAGAGGCCATGTTACATCTGACCAGAAAGGTGACTGATACCACGGTCTTGAATACAGGGATTAAATATCCGCTTACTGACCTGACCTTATTTTCTCTGTCTGCCGGTGATTCTGTTCGGTTTACAAATGTTGTTTCTTACAAATATGCCGGAGATGGAGCTTATCTTCTATTGAGTCAGAAAAAGGATTCCAGTTTATTTGTTTCTGTGTATGATTTAAATAATAAACAACTGAGACGATTGGATCCGGTATATGATGGCAATTTTGACTTTACTGCTGCTTGTTTTAATCCTAAATTGGATAAACTGGCGGTTTTAAAACGGACCATTTCAAAGAAAGATACGATAAAGTCGGTCGTTATCTTCGAACTTCCGAAGTTTAAGCCTTGTGACTCGATTATTCCGGGTTCAGCTCTTTTACCGGAAGGTTTTGGAAAATTGGCTGAAGGGGCTTTGCAATTTTCCGAATCAGGGGATCGGTTATATTTTAAAATCAAAAATTCTGTAAGTGACGTCGGGGATACTACCAGGCAGAAAGTGAAATCGGATTTGTCGATGTGGAAATGGGATGCTCCATATATTCCTACGATGAACCGTCTGCATCCGGATCAGATTCGGAAATCGAAGTTTTGTCAGTATGACCTGAAGAAGAAACGGGTCGTTGTGTTGTCTGATGAGGATATGCCTTATTTTCAGTTTCCTCAGGGAGAAGTTGAAGATCTGACGCTCGGTTTTAATAATCTGAACTACCTAAGAGAAGAGGTATACAAACCGGCCTCTCAGTATGATTCTTATCTGGTGGATATAAAGACAGGAAACAAACAACTTATTCTTCGGAAAAGCTTTTATCTGCCGACCATATCGGTAGATAAAAAATATGTCGTGTGGTTTGAAATTACGGACAGCTGTTGGTATAGTATGGATACCAAGACTTTGACGAAAAAAAATCTGACGGCAGAAATAGACGATATCTTTTATAATGATGAACAGGATATCCCTATGCATGTGACAAATTTCGGACTTGCTGGCTGGACCGATAAGGGGCATACGGTATTGATCCATAGTAAAACGGATCTGTGGGCGATCGATGCTGCCGGGCATGATGCTCCCTGTTGCCTGACTAAGGGAATGGGACGGAAAGCCGGTATCCGGTTCCGCTATATAAAGCGAAAAGATGATGAAAGGTATATAGATTTGAAGGCCAATTTATATCTGGAAGCTTTTCAGCATAGAACCAAAAAATCGGGTTATTATGTGTTGACCCCTACCGGGGATTGTATGCAGTTGGTGTTTAGTGACCATCTGTATAAAAATTTGAAGTTTTCGGAAGATCGGTCACATTGCATCTGGAGAAGACAAAGTTTTACCGAGTATCCTGAGGTATATAAATCCGACAGTCTCTTCACAGAGATTGAAAAACTATCGGTGTCTGATAGTATACAGCAATCCTATCTTTGGGGTACTTCGGAATTAGTGGAATGGGAAAGTTTCGCTAAAGATTCCCTGCAAGGAATTTTGTGTAAACCGGAGAATTTTGATCCTTCCCAGAAGTATCCGATGTTAGTCTATTTTTATGAGAAACGGAGTGATAATCTAAATCGGTATAATATTCCTTCACCGATAGCAACTGTCATTAACTGGTCCTATTGTGTGAGTAACGGATATCTGGTTTTTATCCCGGATGTAGTATTTCGGAAAGGTGAACCGGGGGCCAGTTCGTATGATGCTGTCGTTAGCGGCGTAAAGAGTTTGATTGATCGGTATGATTTTATCGACAAAGACCGGATAGCCTTGAATGGACATAGTTGGGGAGGCTATCAGATTGCTTTTTTGGTAACCAGGACAAATATGTTTAAAGCAGCTGTCTCTGGTGCGCCGGTGGTGAATATGACGAGTGCCTATGGGGGAATCCGTTGGGAATCCGGGAAAAGTCGGATGTTTCAATATGAACAAACTCA
>ENA-OPCE01001671-OPCE01001671.1-human-gut-metagenome-genome-assembly--contig:-NODE-1671-length-13186-cov-2.812657_pt1 | contig 13186 bp, 8 predicted proteins | sample MGYA00241247_ERZ501474 | MGnify/ENA primary metagenome ERZ501474 (study PRJEB25962, sample SAMEA2042572) | human gut metagenome | biome: human gut; feature: human-associated habitat; material: faeces... | reverse complement strand
GGTCGCCGGCCAGCGGATGGCCGTCCAGTTCGATGAGGTAGTCCTTGCCGTCCGTTTCGTCCTTCTGCACGAAGGCGTAGCGCGGCGAATCATTCAAAGAAAAACGTGCGAGTCTCATGCCTGTAAGCCTACTCCTTGGCGGTTCCTTCCGCAGAAGCATCCGTCCAAGGAGCAAGCAGACCGGCCTTCAATCGACCAAAACGCACGTTCGCTGGGATTGCTACTTTTCGGTCCAGGTTTTGTCATACAGCGACTGGCCGCTTTGCGTGTGCATGATGACGCGCAATGATGCCTTGCCGCTGGAGGTCTTGCACATCGAGCCCAGCAGATTCGCGGTGGATTGATAGGTGCTGTCCATAGCATCCAGTGAGGAAGCGGCGGTATCGCCTAGCGAGGCATAGCTGTCGTCGAGCACGTACTCGTACACCAAGGTGTCACCGTCGACACGGTAGTTGAAGGTGATGCCGGTGTCTGCAAACGTATCCGCTTCGGATTCAATGGAGTCCTTGAATTCCAAAGAGTCGACGAAATCCTGAATCGAATCGTACAGCCCATAATCGCCGTCGGTTAGATCGTCATGGGTTTCGCCCAACGTGTCGTCCAGCGCATCGTCAAGATTATCTTGAGCTTTGCTCTTATCGCTGCTATCACCGTTGCCCGAAGAGGACTGACTATAGAAGGAATCGGTTTTCGCCTCATCTATAGCCTTGCTGGCATACGAGGCACCGCCGACGATCAGCGCGATGACCAGTATTACCTGTATCACCATGCCCGCCGCACTGATGATGATGCCGGCGATGGCCAAGCCCTTGCCCTTGCCGCCCTGTTTCTTAATCTGGTTGAGGCCCACGATGCTCAGGATCAGACCGGGGAGTGAGACAAGGAACGAGCAGATAAAACCGGCAATAGCCAGGCCGTTGTACTTCTGGTTCGCTTCAGGCGGCACACTGCCGTAAGAACCAGACCATCCCGGCTGGCCGTTCGGTTGGCCGCCTTGCATATACGGGTTATAGGGCGTTTGCGGAGGCACGGCCCCGCCGCCCGGATATACCGGAGCACTGACGCTGCCGTAGACCGGAGGAACCGATCCGCCTGCCGGAGCCGCCCCCGGATAGGGCGAATTGGGTGCTGCCGGTGCGGGCGCGGGCGCAGCGGCAGGAGTCACTGGTGGCAAAGCCTGCGTAGGCGGTACCGGCTGATTGACCGGCGCAAAAGGCTGGGTGGGCTGCTCGGCAGGTGTAAACGCCTGCGTAGGCTGCTCAACAGGAGTGAACGCCTGAGTGGGCTGTTCGCCCGCTGCGAGTGCTTGGGTTGGAGCATTGTTGGCGGCGGTTCCTGCTTCCCCCGTCATCGCATTTAACGGCTCAGTCGGATTGGCGTCAGCTTGCTGCCACGGCACCTGGCCGTTCGGATTGACATTCGGATCAGTCATGACATGCACTCCTTCAACTGCATCGCACCCCACTTGCGAGATGCGCCCCTCGTCTTACGCGCCACATTGTGCGTTACAGACAACTGTACTCCTCGTGGCGAGCCTTAAGTACCCCAGGAAATTTGGCTTCCCAAAAAACACAAAAGCCTGAAACCGGCTATTGCCTCAGCAATATTCAGTCGGTTTCAGGCTAAATCGTTAATCCTCTGGCGAAACGACGGTCTACTTCTTCAGCAGCGGCGCGACTTGTTCCTCGTAGGCGGTCAGGGCGGTGTCGATCACCTGGTGCATGTCGTAGTACTTGTACGTGCCCAGACGACCGCCGAACACAGTGTTCGGCTCGGCCTTGGCCTTGGCCTCGTACTGGGCGTACAGTGCCTTGTCCGCATCCGTGTTGACCGGGTAGTACGGCTCGTCGCCACGCTCGGCGAAACGGCTGTACTCCTCCCATACCACGGTCCTGTCGGGATTCTGCGAGGCGGCGCGCTCCGGATTGAAGTTCTTGAACTCGATCGCGCGCGTGTACGGCACGTCCGCGTCGGAGAAGTTCATCACCGGGCAGCCGAAATGGTCGCCCTCGTCGTAACGCACCTCCTTGAAGTCGACCGTGCGCCACTTGAGCTCGCCCAGCGAGTAGTCGAAGTAGCGGTCCACCGGGCCCGTGTACACCACCGGCACGCCGGCCGCGGCCAAAGCCGCCTTGTTGTACGGCTGGGACCCGTCGAAGAAGTCGGTCTCCAGGGTCACATGGATGCGCGGATCGTCGATCATGCGCTCCGTCCACGCGGTGTAGCCGTCGGCCGGCAGGCCCTCCCACGTGTCCTTGAAATAGCGGTTGTCGTAGTTGAAGCGCACCGGCAGGCGGTTGATGATGCCCGCTGGCAGGTCCTTCGGATCGGTCTGCCACTGCTTGCCCGTGTAGTTCTTGATGAACGCCTCGTACAGGGGGCGGCCGATCAGCGAAATGCCCTTGTCGTTGAGGTTCTGGGGATCCTTGCCCGCCAGCTCGCCGGCCTGCTCGGCCACGAGCGCCTTGGCTTCGGCGGGCGTGTAGTGCGCGCGGAAGAACTGGTTGATGGTGCCCAGGTTGATCGGCAGGGGGTAGACCTCGCCGTCGTGCGTGGCGTACACGCGGTGCACGTAGGAGGTGAAGCTCGTGAAACGGTTCACGTAATCCCACACGCGCCTGTTGGACGTGTGGAACAGGTGCGCGCCGTACTTGTGGATCTCCGCGCCGGTCTCCTCGTCCATGTAGCTGTACGCGTTGCCGCCGATGTGGTCGCGCACGTCGATGATCTCCACGCGCACGCCGAGCCTCTCCACGGCCTGCTGGGCCACGGTCAGGCCGAACAGGCCCGCGCCCACGACCACCAGATCGGGATATTCCACCGCTTCAGTCATAAGAACAACCTTCCGAACTTAAAACAAACACACAATATTCGTGTGCGATTCCTCATCAAGCATACCCGTCCGCTCTCCTTAACGCGGGATGCTCATGGGGAAGCGGCATTTTGACGTTTGATTTCCCTGTGTCGCTGGTCGTGGGGCTGGCTGCTTCACGGATCATGGCATGGTCTGTGTGGTTCGTGCGCGGCCTGTGGCGCGGGTTGCGCTGCGGTTCGTGCGGCTTGCGGCGCGGTTCGGTCCGGGCATGGTGTACACTGGTCTTTGCCTCCGCGTGGCGGTACGTCACCCAACTCCCCCAGGGCAGGAATGCAGCAAGGGTAAGTGGCCTCTTCCGGGTGCGTGGAGGTTTTCTTATATCTTCATGCCATTCGCGCATACCGTAGAGCCAATGCCGTATTCTCGATGATTATGACCGACGAATTCAAGCCAATCATCCGAGACCCGCACAAGTCCGCGAATATGCTGGAACAGCCGGTCGCGCCCGTTCCCGTGCCGCAGCCGCCGTCTGATCCGATCGAACAGGTGCTTTCCCCACGTGAAGTGAGCGAAGGGCTTGCCAAAGCCGATCCGCTGACCCGTCATCCGCGCGTGTCGAGCATTATGCTCAGCGTGGTGTTCGGTCTGCTGCTGCTTGCCGCCGCGGTGGGCGTCTGGTGGTTGGGCGTGCGCACGATGGAAGGCCAAAGCTATGAAGACATGGTCTGGTCGAAATTCGATGCGGCCCTGCCGGGATGGCTGGAACCGGTCGTGCATGTTTTCACCATTTCCACCGTTGTAATCGCAACAAGCGCGATTATGTCGATAATCGCCCTCGCCGTACTTATCGTAAGAAAACGATGGCTGTTGATTGCTCAACTGGCGGTATTCGGCGGAATCTGCTTTGCCGCAGCAGAGTTGCTGAAGCCGCTGCTGCCACGTCCGTACTTAATCAATCTGGAATCAAATCCCAATAATTCCGCGCCTTCCGGGCATGTCATACTCGCCGCCGCGGCAGGAATGATCCTACTATGCGCCGTGCCTCGCGTATGCCGTGCGCTCGTTGCCGTGATCGGCTGGCTGTATGCGGTACTCGTCGGATTGTCGGTGATTGCGGGACAGTGGCACCGGCCGACCGACGTGATCATGGCGTTGTTGATCGTCGGCGGAGTGGCAATGATCACGCTTGCCGCGACGTTTGCGAACGGCATGGATGAGCCCGGTTCGCGTGCGTCGTCGCCTTCCGTGCAGATCGTCGGCAGCGTGCTGTTGACGTTCGGCGTGCTCGGCACCCTGTATGGCGCATACATTATTTGGCAGATTCAGCCGGGACTTGCGATGAGTGCGGAATGGACGAATTCCGGTGCGCACCTTTCCACGGTGATTCTGACGGCTTCCGTTGCGTCGTTGGTGTTCGGGCTGGTGTTGACCATGCGTCAGCTGACCGCCTCGCCATTGACGAAACTTGGGCTTGTCGGTGCACCTCCGGCCCCTCCGAAACGCTGACGGCAAAACGTACGATCACGCCGAAAATTTCCGGCACCGGTCGCTCGCGCCACACGGACGGTTTGCCAACTGCATACGGTCAGTGAGTATTATTGCGTTGCAAACGCTAGTAATAAGGAGTGGCTATGGCTACCGGCAGCAAGCTCGTGATTGTGGAGTCTCCCACCAAGGCCAAGAAAATCGGTGGGTATTTGGGCTCCGAATATACGGTGATGGCCTCGGTCGGCCATATTCGAGATCTTGCGCAGCCGAGCCAGGTGCCGGCCGCCGACAAAACCAAATTCGGCAAGTTCGGCGTTGACGTGGAAGACGGATTCAAGCCGTACTACATCGTCGATGGCAACAAGAAGAAAACCGTGTCCGAGCTGAAAAGCGCGTTGAAAAAAGCCGACACCCTGTACCTCGCAACCGATGAGGATCGCGAGGGAGAGGCCATCGCCTGGCATCTGGTACAGACGCTCAAGCCGAAAGTGCCGGTTAAGCGCATGGTGTTCCACGAAATCACGAAGGAAGCCATCAAAGCGTCGCTTGACAATACTCGCGACGTTGACGACGACATGGTCGACGCCCAGGAAACCCGCCGTATTCTGGACCGCCTGTACGGCTATGAGCTTTCTCCGGTGCTGTGGCGCAAGGTTGGGCCGGGTCTTTCCGCGGGCCGTGTGCAGTCCGTCGCCACGCGTTTGATCGTGGAGCGCGAGCGCGAGCGTATGGCGTTCGTGCGTGCCCCGTATTGGGATGTCACCGCAACGTTGGAGGCGCCGGATGCCGATGGCAATAATGTTGCGTTCGAGTCTCGTATGGTGTCGTTGGGTGGCCGTCGTTTGGCTGGTTCCAAGGATTTCGGCGCCGATGGCAAGCTGACTGCGGCCGGTGCGAAGGATCAGGTCGTGCAGTTGGACGAGGCGCAGGCTTCCGCGATTGCGCAGGCATTGGAATTTGCAACGTTTACTGTCGCGTCGATGGAAACCAAGCCGTACCGTCGCCGTCCGGTTCCACCGTTTACCACGTCCACCTTGCAGCAGACCGCCGGCAATCGTCTCGGCATGAGCTCGCGTCAGACCATGCGTGCTGCGCAAGGATTGTACGAAAACGGCTATATCACCTACATGCGTACCGATTCGGTGACGCTGTCGCAAGAGGCGATCGCAGCCGCACGCGAAGCGGTCGTCAAGCATTTCGGCGAAAACTATCTGTCGGACGCGCCGAAACAATATGCCACAAAGACGGCAGGCGCGCAGGAAGCCCACGAATGCATCAGGCCGGCGGGCGCGAAATTCCGTGACCCTGCGGAAATCGCAAGCAAAGTGCCGGCCGACCAGCTCAAACTGTACACGCTGATCTGGCAGCGCACGCTTGCCTGCCAGATGGCAGACGCAACCGGTTCCACGGCGACCGTGCGACTGTCCGCGTCGACCGAATCGAATGGGGAAGCCATGTTCCAGGCTTCCGGCACTGTCATCGAATTCCCTGGCTTTATGAAGGCGACCGGTGAAGGCCGCCGCGCATCCGCCGAATCGAAGAAGGGCGATGCTGCTGGAAGCGTTGAACAGGCTGCGCAATCCGGTAAATCCAGCAAAGCGGATAAGAAGTCGGATGACAATGTGTCGCTTCCGCCGATGAATCCGGGCGATGCGCTCGCCGCGGTGGCGGTTGGTGCCGACGGACACGAAACTCAGCCTCCGGCGCGTTACACCGAAGCGTCGCTCGTGAAAACGTTGGAACAGAAGGAAATCGGCCGCCCGTCCACGTATGCGAGCATTATTTCCACGATCATCGATCGCGGGTACGTGTATGAGCGCGGTCGTGCGTTGATTCCGTCGTGGCTCGCGTTCTCCGTGGTCAAATTGCTGGAAACGAAGTTCCCGCGGTATGTGGATTACGAGTTCACTGCCGATATGGAAAGCGGTCTTGACCAGATTGCGAGCGGTCAGGAGACCGGCAGGAATTGGCTGACCCGCTTCTATTTCGGTTCCGGTGAGGGTGCCGCGCAGTCTGCGGACGAGGCGCATGCCGGCTTGCAGCAGCAGGTCGCGCAGTTGGGTGAAATCGACGCTCGCGAGATCAATACGATCGAGATCGGCGACGGTTTGCATGTGCGCGTCGGTCGATATGGCCCGTATTTGGAGGATATGAACCATCTGGATGATGAGGGCAATCCGAAGCGTGCCTCGCTGCCGGATACGCTCGCTCCGGATGAGCTGACGGTGGAAGTCGGTCATGATTTGATCGAGAACCATTCCGGCGGTCCGCGCGCTCTTGGCGTCGATCCGGTTTCCGGAGGCACCGTTGAAGTGCGTAATGGTCGTTTCGGGCCGTATGTTGCGCTGGTGATGCCTTCTGCCGATGCCGGCGATGCTGGTGGTGCTGCCGAGGGTGCTAGTGAGAAGCCGAAGCGCGGCAAGGGTGCGAAGAAAGCCGCTGCCGATCGCCCGAAGATGGCGTCGTTGTTCAAGACGATGAGTCCGGAATCGTTGACGTTGGATGATGCGTTGCGTCTGCTGAGCTTGCCGCGTGAAGTCGGTTCGTATGAAGAGGTGGATGCGCAGACCGGTGAAGTGCAGACGGTTACCGTGCAAGCCAATAATGGTCGTTACGGTCCGTATTTGACGAAGACCGGTGCCGATGGCAAGTCGGATACGCGTTCGCTTGCTTCGGAAGATGAGATTTTCACGGTTGATTTGGATAAGGCGAAGGAACTGTTCGCCCAGCCGAAGTATGGCCGTGGGCGTGGCCGTGGCGCTGCGAAGCCGCCGCTGCGCGAATTGGGCGTCGATCCGGAAACGCAGAAGCAGGTGACCATCAAGGAAGGCTTCTACGGCGCGTATATCACCGATGGTGAGACGAATCGTACGTTGCCGAAGCAGTATGCTCCTGAGTCGATCGAACCGGCCGAGGCGTTCCGTTTGCTGGCTGAGAAGCGTGCGCAGGGCCCGTCGAAAAGGCGTGGACGTAAGACCGCCGCCGGCAAGGGCGGGGCTAAGAAGGCTGGTGCTGCCAAGGCTTCTAAGACTTCCAAGGCGGCTTCCGTCGATAAGGCTCGTGCCGATCGCCGTGCCAAGGTGCGCGAGTTGGCCGATAAGGGTTGGGCCAACACCCGTATCGCCAAGGAGATCGGTTCCACGCCGACCACGGTGAAGGCCGATGTGGAATGGCTTGCCGCCAACGAAGGCTACACCCGTCCTGCCGTAGTTCCCGCCCGGTGATGAACAGTCCGGTGGACTGTTCGTAGCAGTGAGCAGCGGTAGCGTTGCGAACGCCGCAATGTAGAGTGATGAATATGCAAGGCATATTCATCTCCTTTGAAGGTGTAGACGGCGTCGGCAAAACCACGCAGGTTGAACGGTTGCGTGCGTACGTTGAGGCGCAGGGGCGCGAATGCGTGGTCACGCGCGAGCCAGGCGGTACTGTGCTTGGCGTGGCGATTCGCGAGTTGCTGCTTGGCGGCGTGGAAGGTTCCGACGCGGATATTGCTCCGCGTGCGGAGGCGTTGCTGTTCGCCGCCGACCGTGCCCAGCATGTTGCCGAGGTGATTCGCCCTGCACTGGAACGCGGTGCCGTGGTAATTACCGATCGGTACCTTGATTCTTCTCTTGCATACCAGGCTGGCGGCCGCGAATTGACGGCAGGTGAAATCCGCGACTTAAGTATGTGGGCAACGTGCGAGCTATTGCCGAATCGCACGTATCTGCTGGATCTTGACCCTGTGCAATCGCATGCACGATTACAGCATGATGAAGATCGCATGGAATCTGCAGGAAACGATTTCCAACGTCGTACACGACAGGCGTTTCTTGACTTGGCAAAGGCGGAATCGCAACGTTTCCGCGTGATTGATGCCAGCCAATCCATCGATGAAGTATGGTCGCATGTTCAAGACGATTTTGCGCAAATCAGCCAAACGAAAACTTTCCAATCGGAGGCCGCCCAGTGAGCGTGTGGGATTCGATCGTCGGCCAGCAGCAGGTTGTCGAACAACTCAAAGCCATCGCAAGTGGCGATCCGAAAGCCATTGCGCAATCCTGGTTAATTTGCGGTCCTCCGGGATCGGGTCGTTCCAATGTGGCGCGCGCGTTTGCTGCGGCGTTGGAGAGCCCCGATCATGGTCTTGGCGACGAGCCGACCAAAGCCGCGCAGCAGGTGCTTGCCGGCACTCACCCCGACGTGACCGTGCTGGCCACCAACAAAGTGACCATCGGCATCGACGAGGTGCGAAACATCATCACTACGTCCGAGCAGATGCCAAGCACTGCGCCGTGGCGCATCATCATTATCGAAGATGTCGATCGCATGCTGGAACGCACCACCAACGTGTTGCTCAAGGAGATTGAGGAGCCGAGTGAGCATACGATTTGGCTCTTGTGTGCGCCGAGTGCGCAGGACGTGTTGCCGACGATTCGCTCGCGCACTCGCATCGTCAATCTTGCCGTGCCCTCCACGCAGGCGGTGGCTGCATTTCTGGAGCAAAATGGCGGATTCGAGCCGAAAATCGCGGTGCGTGCCGCACGTCTTGCAGAAGGGCATATCGGCATCGCGCGCTTGTATGCGAAGAATGAGCAGGTGATGTCTGACCGCGACGAGCTGATTGTGGGCGTGCTTGGATTGCGTCGCGCGTCGGATGCGGTGCTGCTTGCCGGCAATCTTATCGACAATGCGAAGGCGCAGGCCGAAGCGGAGGTGAAGGTCAAAGCGGCAGAGGCGGAAGCTGATTTTCGCAGAGTCAATGGGCTTGGGGCGAAGGATCGTATTCCTCCGAAGCTGCGTGGCGCATACAATGCGATTGCCAAAAAAGACGAGCTGAAGCGACAGACCACGCGCCTTACGCGTGACGTGCTCGACCGTGCGTTGAACTCGATTGCCAGTATTTACCGTGATGTGGCTGTGTTGCAGAACAATGCCGAAGATTCGGTTGGCTTGATTAATTTGGAGAATCGTTCGTCGATCACCGATCTGTCGGTGCGGCTTACGCGTGGGGGAGCGGTGCGGCGGCTGGAGGATATTGCCGTTGCGCGTCGCCGTCTGGCCGGCAATGGCAATCCTGTGCTGGTCTTTGAAGCTCTCTTCTGCTCCCTCATCGCCAGCTAGGGCTAGCGGCGTTGGCACATACTGTTTTCCGAGGGCGGATTCTTCCAGCGGGTGGGAAAATGGTTGTTTGGCTGTATGATTCTGGCTTGCTATCGTGCGATAACTGCCGGCAAAATTGCAAAAATTGCGATTTAGCGCTGGCAGTTGGTGGATTCGCGGACGATGAGTTGCGGCGCGAGTGAGATGTGCGCGGGGCTGCCGGGGGCGTCGTTGAGTAGGCGTAGCGCTTCGGAGACGATTTGTTTGAACGGCGGGCGCACGCTGGTCAGCGCCGGCATGGTGGTGCGTGCAATCGGCGAATCGTTGTAGCCAACCACCAGCACATCTTGAGGCACGTGAAGCCCGAGCGAATGCAACGCCACCATCACACCGAATGCGATCGCATCGTCGGCGCACACCACTGCCTCCGGCTGCACGAGCGGCTCGGAAAACAGTCGCATGGCGCAGTCGAATCCGCGCTGCACGCTACGGTCTCCGAACTTGTTCCATTCGGTTTCGGTGGCAAGATGGTGCGCTCGCATCTGCGTGTGGAACATGGCGAACAGTTCCGCCGATTCGAAGGAGATTTCCTTGCCGGCCATGTATGCCACGGATGCGATGCCACGTTCGGCCAAATGCCTGATCACGATTTCCATGGCGGCGTTTTCGTCGATGCTCACCATGGATGTGCGGGATGAGCATCGACGGCCGCCCACCTGCACAATCGGCAATGTGGAGGCGTAATGTTCAAGTTCCTCGGAAAGGTAGGCTCCCCAGGCGGGCAGTACGATCAGCCCGTCAACATGGCGGTCCACCAACGATTCGATGCGTTGGATCTGCGTGGCCTGATCGCCGCCGATGCCGAGCAGCAGTTGCTGCGAATCCACGTCGATGACGGGTTCGATTTCGTCAAGCAGTTGCGCGCAGAACGGGTCGGTGGCGGTTGGAATCACCAGTCCGATGGTGTTGGTGACGGTGCTGCGCAATGCGCTCGCCGCATAATTGACCGAATAGTTGAGGTGTGCCGCGGCGGCTCTCACACGTCGTGCGATGTCGTCGTCTTTGGTGCGTTTTCCGGAAAGCACACGGGAGACGGTGGCGATGGAGACGTTGGCCAGCGCGGCGACGTTCGTGATTGAACTGTTCGTCGAAGTAGCCGAAGCCGAGGCGTTGTCGGTTGTGCGTGCCATGCTCTCCTCCCAAAATCATTCGAAGTATTGGATTATTCGAATTGCTGCCGTGTCTCAATCGCGTATTCAGGAATAAAACAGCCACCCGTCGAATGCGGCAGGTGGCTGAAGCAAGTATCGCAATCATGCATATGGAATTGCGATCGCATTGCGATTTCATAACTGAAGATTGTTGAATATCTTGCGAAATCCTCGAAAATCTTCAGAAAAGAAGATCACTCGGCGTTGACGAGGATGTTCAGCAGGTTGTCTGCCACGGTTTCGTCGTCGGCACCCTGCACATCGATGACCACGGAATCGCCCTGCTTGATGCCCAGGCCCATGATGGACAGGATGGAGCCTGCCGGAACCGGGTTGCCGCCTTCCTTGGCGATGGTGACGGTGCAGCCGGAAGCGGTGACGGCCTGGGAGAACTGTGCGGCCGGACGAGCGTGGATACCGACGGGATCGTTGATGACGGTGGTGCGGGTTGCCATGATGGACACTCCTTTGAGTCGTTATTGTTGATTGTTTTCTGTTGTGTTATTTGAAAGTCGTGCTGCTTGCCGAGCGAAATGCATCGGTGCGCCGCTGGTGATTACTATAGCACTTTTTCCACGAAACGCAGAAAACGTTTACTGGTTGTGTGTTGCGGTTTAAAGCGTGTATACTGTGGGCAGGCTGAAAATGATTTACCGGCAAAGACGGTGGAAATCATTGCGGTAACTCAACGCGCAAGGCAGGCGCGGAAATCACAAGAACACGTTCGGCTCGCGTTCCTTTCGCGAGCAAACAACAAACGCAAACGACAAAACAAGGAAACAGGTCAAAGGAGTTCACATGATCATAAAGGGTGTTGGCATTGGTCGCGGCGTTGCAGTCGGCCCGGTCATCCGTATGGCGCAGCCGCTGCCGGAACCGTCGGACGCCCCGCGTGCGGAAGGCATTGCCGCCGAAAGCGAAATCGCCCGCGTGGAAAAGTCCCTCGCACTGGTGAACGCCGACCTGAACCGTCGCGCCGAAGAGGCCGCCAATGGTGACGAAGGCGCCAAGCAGGCCGCTCCGATTCTGCAGGCCATCGCCATGTTCGCTTCCGATCCGTCGCTGGCCGAATCCATCAAGGGGCTGATCCAGCAGGGCAAGACCGCCGAACGCGCGGTGCTCGAAGGCTTCGCCGCGGTGGAAGACATGTTCCGCGCCATCGGTGGATATCAGGCCGAGCGTGCCGCCGATCTGCATGATGTCGGCCAGCGCGTGATCGCCGACCTTATGGGCGCTCCCGCACCGGGCCTGCCGCAGAGCGAAACCCCGTTCGTGCTCGTTGCCGAAGATCTTTCCCCTGCCGACACCGCGGCGCTCGACATGAGCAAGACCCTCGCCATCGTCACTTCGCAGGGCGGCCCGACCTCGCACACCGCCATCCTGGCCCGTGCCCGCGGCATCGTGGCGGTTGTTTCCGCAGCCGAAGCCGAGAATCTGACCGACGGCACCACCGTGGTCGTCAATGCGGCCAAGGGCGAACTGGTCGTCATTTCCCGTTCCGGCGAAATCGTCATTACGGAAAACGGCCGCGAACGCGAACGCCACAAGGTTCCGTACGGCGCCACGTTGCTCGTGATGCCCGACCAGGAAATCAAGGCCGGCCAGATGCTCGCCAACTGGGATCCGATGACGCGTCCGATTATCACGGAATACGCCGGTACGATTAAGTTCGAAAACGTCGTTGAAAACGTGACCGTGATGAATCAGGTCGACGAAGTGACGGGCCTTTCCAGCCTCGTCGTCATTGACCCGAAGCGCTCCACCACGACCGCCAAGGGCAAGTCCCAGAACGCCGGCATCCTGCGTCCGTTGGTTCACCTCATTGACGAAAACGGCAATGAAGTGAAGATCCCGGGCACGGACCATGCCGTGACGATTCAGCTGCCTGTCGGCGCCTTCGTGGTTGTCCGTGACGGCCAGCAGATCGGCATGGGTGAGGTTCTCGCCCGCATCCCGGTCGAATCGCAGAAGACCCGAGACATTACCGGCGGTCTGCCGCGCGTTGCCGAACTCTTTGAAGCCCGCAGCCCGAAGGATGCCGGCATGCTCGCCGAAGTGACGGGCACGGTGACCTTTGGCAAGGAAACGAAGGGCAAGCAGCGCCTGATCATCACCTGCAACGACGGCGTCGCCCACGAAACGCTGATCAGTAAGGACAAGACGGTTCTTGTCCATGATGGTCAGGTCGTTCAGAAGGGTGAAGAAGTGGTTGACGGTCCGGTCGATCCGCACGACATCCTCCGCCTGCTCGGCATCGAGGAGCTCGCCCGCTACATCGTCGACGAAGTGCAGGACGTTTATCGTCTGCAGGGTGTGAAGATCAACGACAAGCACATTGAAGTTATCGTCCGCCAGATGCTGCGCCGCGTCCAGATCACCGATCCGGGCGACACGCACTTCATCACCGGCGAACAGGTCGAACGCTCCGAAATGCTCGACGAGAACGATCGCGTCGTCGCTCAGGGCCTGCGCCCCGCCAGCTACGACAACGTCCTCCTCGGCATTACGAAGGCCTCGCTTTCCACGGACAGCTTCATCTCGGCCGCTTCGTTCCAGGAAACGACGCGCGTCCTTACGGAAGCCGCCATCA
>ENA-OPCE01001667-OPCE01001667.1-human-gut-metagenome-genome-assembly--contig:-NODE-1667-length-13210-cov-3.338274_pt1 | contig 13210 bp, 7 predicted proteins | sample MGYA00241247_ERZ501474 | MGnify/ENA primary metagenome ERZ501474 (study PRJEB25962, sample SAMEA2042572) | human gut metagenome | biome: human gut; feature: human-associated habitat; material: faeces... | reverse complement strand
TGGCAGCCGGGATGAGCACGTGAACCGTGGCCTCCCAACGCGTAAGGCCCATGGCCAAGCATGCGTCGCGCTGGTGCTGGGGCACGTCCTCGAGCGCCTGCTGGATAACGCGCACCAGAATCGGGATATTGAACATGGTGAGCGCCACGGCACCGGAAATGATCGAGTACTTCCAACCGAAGTTCACGGAGAACACGAGGAAGCCGAACATGCCAACGACGATGGACGGCAGCGAGGACAGGGTCTCGATGGCCGTGCTCGCAATCGCGGTGATAGGGCCGTCCGGAGCGTACTCGGTGAGGAACACCGCGGCCCCAAGGCTCACCGGCACCGAGATCAGCAGCGTGATGACAAGCAGGTAGAAGGAGTCGAACAGCTGATAGGCAACGCCGCCGGCCGCGCCGTTGGAACGGCTCGGCTGCGTGAGGAAGCCCGGGGTCAGCAGGGTGGAGAGGCCCTCGTAGAGGATATAGGCCACCATCGACACGACGATGAGCATGACGAAGCACGCGATGCCGGTCAGGACGGCGGTGGCGATGCGGTCGCCGCGCTGGGCGCGCAGGATGTGGCCCTCGTCGATGGCGAGCGGGCGGGGTGCACCGGAAGCAGGTGCCTGAGTGGTGGTGCGCTTATCAGCCACGGGACTTCGCCCCCTTCTTGCCAATCATATGGATGATCAGGATAAAGACGAGCGACATGCCCATCAGCAACAGGCCGAGAGACCACAGCACGTCCTTCTGCACCGAGCCGTCGGCGTAGATCGCCATGCTGGTGGTGAGGGTCGTGGTGATGGTCGAGGCCGGAGACAGCAAAGACAGCGGTATGACCTCGGCACCACCGATAACCATGCGGACCGCGAGCGTCTCGCCAAAGGCGCGCGTCATGCCGAGGATGACCGCGGTCATGAGGGAGGGCATCGCGGACTTGATCACGACGTGGCGAATGGTCTGCCAGCGCGTGTATCCGAGCGCGAGCGAACCCTGACGATAGCCATCGGGCACGGCGCGCAGGGCGTCCATGGAAAGTGTGGTCACCGTCGGCAAGATCATGATGGCCAGCACGACGGCGCCGGGCAGGATGCCCATGCCGGTCTGCGTGCCGAAGATGGCCTTGCAGGCGGCGACGACCACGTGGAAGCCGATGAGGCCGAACACGACGGAGGGAATACCCACGAGCAGCTCGACGAGCGGCTGGAAGATCTTCTTGCCGAAGTCCGGGCGAATCTCGACCGCAAAGATCGCCGACCCGATGGCGATGGGCAGCGCGATGGCGGTCGACAGCAGCGTGACCGCGAACGACGTGACGATGAGCGGCAACGCCCCGGTCTGCGGCAGACCGGTCTCGGGATCTATGTTGGCAAGGCTCCAATCGGTCCCGGTGAAGAAGCCGACGAGGTCCACGCCGTCCTTGAAGAAGGTGGAGAGGCCCTTTTGCGCGACCATGACGATAAGCGCGAGGACCAGCAATGTCACGAGCGCGACGCACGCGCCCGTGACACCAAAACCGACCTTCTCAAGGTTGCGCTTGGGCATCTGTTTTGCCATGACGCACCTTTCGAAAGGATATGTGAAGAGGGTCTTACTTCTCGGTGACGACGCCGTTCGCGTCCTTCACCACGGCCATCTTGGAGACCGGGATGAAGCCCTGCTCGGCAACGAGCTCGCCCTGGACGTCATCGGAGAGCATGTACTCGAGGAAAGCCTTGGTGGCGTCATCGGCGTCCTTGGCGCAGTACATGTGCTCGGTGGCCCAAATCGGGAAGGAGTTGTCGAGGACGTTCTCGCTTGCGGGCTCCACGCCGCCGACCTTGATGGCGGTGAACTTGGAATCATCGAAGTGGGAGAAGTCGATGTAGGAGATGGCGTTGTCGGTGGAGCCCATCAGGGTCTGGACGTCGCCGGACTTGTCCTGCTCGGGCTGGGCGGGCTTGTAGGTGTTCTTCTCCTCGCCGAAGACGGCGGCCTCGAAGGTGGCACGGGTACCGGAGCCCTCCTTGCGGTTGACGACGACGATCTCGGCGTCCTCGCCACCGACCTCGCTCCAGTTGGTGATGGTGCCGCCGAAGATGCCCTTGAGCTGCTCGAGGGTCAGGTCATCGACGGTGACGTTCTTGGAGACAATCGGGCCCATACCCACAACGGCGACCTCGTGGTCGACGAGCTTGGCGGCGGCATCGGCGTCGGGGCTGGAATTGCCGAGGAAGTGGAAGTTGTTGCCTTCCCCTTCCCAGGTGAGGGTGTGGCCGCCGCCGTCTATCTTGAAGTGGCCGCTGCCGTTTATGGGAGGGTTGTTGTTGTCACCTCCCGCGGGTATCGTGATGTCGCCGCCCAGCGTGATGAGTGTAGGGGCGTCGGCCGAGGTGCCGCCCGTCTGCAGGGCGGTGAGCAGGGCTTCGTAGGTGGTGACGGTGATACCTTCCGGCACGGGCTCCGTTACCGGATCGTCCTTGCTGCACGAAGCAAAGACTACTGTTGCACATAGCACTAACAAAGAAAAAATCTTTTTCATGTTGTTTTATATTTGATTAATATTCATGGGAAAACAAAAAAGCGCAGAGCGGTTTATGCCCTACGCAGCAAAAATATAATGAAAATTTTGGATGATTGGTGCACGTTTACGCATATCTGCCGTCGAAACGTGCAACACAAGTGTTTTTTTGTGGATTTATTGTATGTTGGAACAAGCTGTATCACCAAATATACAACAGCTTGGAGGTGTTATCTATTTTTGTACTCGGTAAAAGATCCCCCTGTTATCTCCCGGAAGATTTTACAGAAATGGCTTTTGTGGGCAAACCCCGAAAGCTCGGCAATCCTCTCCATTGTATAATCCGGATGTTTCGCCATTTGCTCTATGGCGTATTCTACCCGTTTATTGTTCACCCAACGTTTGAAACTCACCCCGTAAGTCGAATTGATGAATACAGATAGTTTCCGTTCCGGGATATGCAGAGCCTCGGCATAGTCGCCCAGCACAACACCCTGCTGGAGATACAATAATAGTTTTGCCATTTCATCTTCCAATTCCTTGTCTCCTTCACTCTCCTTTGCCGGCTGCGACTCTTCCTTCTCCTCTATCGCGGGCAAAGCCTCATAGTAAAGTTTGTATTGGTAGTTGATATACCTCACTCCAAAGTCAAAGTAGTACACTGTAATCACCACCGTGATTATTCCGTCGAATAACGGGGCAGGAAATATACTGAACACCAGAACGGCAATACCGATGCAGGCAGCCTCGTAGAACAACCTCGAAGCCCACCGGAATTCATATTTGTCGGTGTCGGAGAAATAGTTCTCAATCTTGGCTATATAATTCCGTTGCTCACGCCGGAATAAACGGACGTAAATCACGATCTGCGTCAGATAAGTAGCCGCAAATACAGTTCTTAACAAAAGAACCGGATTCGTGATATTCGCTATATACTCATCCACCGAATAGATCCTCACATCAGGAAATAGAAGTATCGTTAATAGATAGAGTCCCACAAAAAACAATGTCGGACAGAGGTGTCGCAAAATATTTCGCCGGCAAACGTATGGTGAATGAAAAAGTATCAGTACGATAAAAGTAAAAAGCGCCGCCTGCAACTGTGCCGCAACGAGCACAGGCATTGCAAATATCTCGGCAACGCTCTCCTGTACCCTGTTGTAAAGGATAAGCGCATTGCACAGAGCCACGATAATCGATGCAATACCCAGGAATCGTTTGGCATTGCGGTAGTGCGGGTTTATCAGCTGTGGGGCTGTTTGAATCAACAGTAGAGCCATCCCCATCGTCAGACAACCGAAGATATTGAAGTAGTATATGATATCCAACATATTATAGTCTGTGTTATCGGTCAAACAACATTCGGACGAGAAATCCACTGTAAGGCTGTTTCATAGACACCTCATCACCGTTTTACCTGTATTCACAGCCAAAGGTACTGTATTTTTTTAGCCATACATCATACTTATACCACATTTTGCACTGATTCAATCCATTCGGGCAGATACTACCTCTTCATTTCTCTGTTCTGTTCCCAATCTCCAATCTTGTGCGACAAGGTTTTCATCGATATTCCGTTAGATTTCACTACTCGCCATCCGGTTCCTTTCGTGGCGGTGCAATGAAATGCATCTGATTACCCCGTCCCTCTCGCTTGATAATGCCTTCGGCTGCAAAAGATTTAAGATCGTCCAATGCAGTATTCTTCAGGCGTCCTGTAAGTTGCGTATAAGTGGCTCTTGTGATGAAGCCATGCTCTCCGATATATTGCAGGACGAGTTTCTCCAGATTGTTTCTGTCCCACTTACGCGAAGTGTTAAAATCGACACACTTTCTACGCTCCAAATCTCCGCGAATACCTACACGCATACTCTTGGAAGCACGGAAATTCACCCCGTTGAAAGCTACGGATTCAGAACGAATATCATTCTTATTTGCGACTAATCGGGAAGCTTTCACTTTGGCTGAAAAGAAGCCGAACTCTCCCAATTCGACGCGGTATCCTTCACCCAGATATTGCAATACATCGTCTTTCAGTTCCATCAGGATACCTTCTATCACTCCTTCCTTAAATCCGGTTCTCTTAGCAACACCACGGATCAATCGTTCTGCCGGAATCGTTCCACTGTAGACAATGTCGGCATACATTGTTTCCGTTTCTCCTTCCTTAGTAGTCAAGGCAGGCTTCTTCTTTAAATTGTAAAAGGCCATAATCTTATTGTTATATTTAAGACTTTTCAGTGCAGAGAATAAAGATTTTCAGTGCAGAGATTTATCATTGTTTATGCACTCGGGTAGTTGTCCGGTTGTAACGGGACAATAGTCACTTTGTAAACAGCTTAATGTCACCTTATAAGGTGATATTTATCAGTGCATAAGGTGACCACCTGTCTTTACAAGGGTAAAAAACAGTAAAGATACAAAATTAATTAGCGGAAAGCAAGAGACGGCACAATAAAGCTCAATATATGATTGTAATATGATTGCAAAATAAAATTCATCTGCCAACTACCGGACATCGGTTTCTCTTTATTTATTCACATAGATTTGTTGATTTCTAAATTATTTCAGTACATTTGCCCGACCTACTTCTATTGCAGAAAGGATGAAAATAGACGAAATACAGTGCATAAAAGAACTACGCAACGGCTCCTACCAGGCTTTTACACAGATTTATGAAGCCTATGCCGACCGACTTTACAGCTTTGTTCTTAAACAACTAAAAAATCGTTCCCTGACACAGGATATTGTTCAGGATACCTTTTTACGCCTATGGGACAACCGTAACCAGTTGAATAGCTTCGGCAATCTGCAAGCCTTTATTTTCACTATTGCCAAACATCAGGTAATCGATTATTTCCGCAAACAAGTCAACGAACTGCAATTCGAAGACTTTATGGAGTATTGCGAGAACCAGGCAACTGACGTATCGCCGGAAGATATCTTATTGTACGACGAATTCCTGCAACAACTTCAACAATCGAAGAAAGTTCTGTCACAACGGGAACACGAGATTTATGAATTAAGCAGGGAGAAACATATCCCCATCAAGCAAATAGCCGAACAACTGGATCTCTCCGAACAAACGGTGAAAAACTATCTGACTTCCGCCCTGAAGATTCTTCGCAGCGAAATGATGAAATATAATATTCTCTTTATTTTCTTCCTGTAACAAGAATAACACTTTCAGTAGGAATAATTAAAACTCCACAAAACTCTACAAACACCTACTATTCCTAACTTTTTCTATGCTCTACAACATAAAAAAAGTCTAGTACTCCCTTTATGTATTTACGTATAACCTATAGAAACACCAATAATATGAGTCCACAATTTAAAAAGTTATATTGCCAGTACATCGAAAAAGGAATCACCTCTTTCGATATTGGAAAGTTCAGAAATGAACTCAACAACATACCTGACGAAGAGTTATGGAATACCATGATAGATATGGAAAACGACACAGTAGAGATAAAGATGCCTCCTATGATGAAAAAGCAAATTCGAAAGGAACTACAACAAATCATTTGGAGACGCCGTTGGCTGCAATATATGAAATATGCTGCCATTATCGCTATCATCCTATCATCCTCTTTTGGGCTTTATACATGGATGAATAACCCGGAAAGTCAAATGGTTGCTGTAACAGTTAAAGCTGGCAGCAAAGCAGAAATGGCTCTCCCTGATGGTACATTTGTACATCTAAATGCGGCTACCAATCTGGAATATGATGTAAACAACTCCAAGCAACGCCTCGTCAAACTATCAGGAGAAGCCTTTTTCGATGTTGCCAAGAATCCCGATTGTCCATTCAAGGTAATAATCAACGATCTGCAAATTGAAGTAGTAGGAACTTCATTCAATGTAAAGACCTATAAAAAAGACATTGTAGAAACATCTTTACTTAGCGGACGAATCAGAATATCAGGTGGTTCACTTCCCCATGAATATACGCTTTCACCTGGACAAAAGGCGACCTATTCCGCTATGGACAAAACACTACGAATAAGCAAAGCGGATGCCCATGTTGAAGCCGGATGGAGAGATAATTACCTCATCTTTGAATCCACACCATTAATTGATGTAATAGCCCAGATAGAACGATGGTATGGGGTGGAAATCAGATTGCATCATAAGCAAATCGCACAAGATTTACTATCGGGATCTTTCCGAAACGAAAGTATACAGAATGTCATAAGATCCTTAAGCATACAATACGGATTTAAGTACGAGATATATAAAGATATAATAACTATTTACTAATTTAAAAGAAAGGAGCTTATGGAAAACACACAGTAGTTAAAATCAAAAAAGAACAACCAAAGAATCGCCCAATCCTTTGGTTGTATGGAAGTCGATAAAATTTTATACATCAAAACATTATCAACTATGAATATCACAAAGTTAACATTTTTATTGAGAAGGAAACTGCGGAACAGCCTTATTTTTAGAAACTTTACCATTTTATCCGCTGCTATAATTTTATTCCCTTCGGGAGTGTTTGCCCAAGAAGGAAATGTGTCCATTCATATCAAAAATGGCACGGTAAAAACTTTCATGAAACAAGTAGAACAGCAAACGAGATATACTTTTGTATACCGGAATCATGTTCTTAACGATCAGACTAAAGTGACAATTAGCTGCACAAAGAAACCTATCAGCGAAGCGCTCTCACAGGTATTTACTCCTTTGAATATATCTTATTCATTTACCAACAACACCATCGTATTGGTAAAGCAGGAGACAGGACAAAGAAGTAATGAAAAGAGAGCGATTAAAGGAACCGTACTAGATGAAAGTAGAATTCCTATTATTGGCGCCAATGTCATGCAAGGAAAAGGAACTGGAGTCATTACAGATATTAACGGAAACTTTACCATTGTAGCAGATCCTAACCAACCACTAACAGTATCTTATATTGGATTTGACTCACAACAAGTGAAAGCCGGCAATAAAAACAATCTGAAAATATATTTGAAAGAAAGTAGCATTGCATTAAATGAGATAGTTGTAGTCGGCTATGGCTCCCAGTCCGAAAAACTAGTAACTACTTCTATCAGTAGCCTGAAAGTGGATGATCTGGACCAAGGCAGTGACTACAATGTAGCTAAAATGCTGCAAGGTCGTACTCCTGGTGTAAATGTAGCCTCTGCCAGCGGTACCCCCGGTGAACAACCGAGTGTACGGGTACGCGGTATTGCATCCATCACAGGTAACAGCACCCCATTGTATGTGGTCGATGGAGTTCCCAGTGAATCAATGCCTATGCTAAACCCCAACGACATCGAACGCATGGACGTATTGAAAGATGCTTCAGCTGCTGCCATCTATGGTTCGCGAGCTAACAACGGTGTTGTCATCATCACCACAAAATCGGGAAACACCAACAGTAAAACACGCGTAAATGCCAGTGTACGCCACAGCCTTGGATGGATTGCCAACGATATACCAATGGCAAATGTAGCAGAATATACTCGTACTATGCAAGCAGCCGTAGATAATTGGAATGTGCAGAAGAAGGATACAAAATCATTCTTTATCCCCGACCAGATTACCGAAACAGACTGGCTCGGACTCATTCAACGTGATATAGCACACTCTACTACGGCATCTATCAATCTCTCGGGAGGTAATGAGAAAACCACCTTTTTCACCTCTGTGGGATTTAACGACCAACAAGGTATCATCCGTACCAGCGGATTCCAGCAAACCAACCTACGGGCAAAATTTACTCATCAGCTGAACAAATGGTTTAAACTGAATCTGAATCTCACAGGATCTTACAGCCGTTTCGATAAAGTGGAAGAGTCATCTACCAGTTTGAAAGTGATTCGTACTGCCCGTGAAGAACAACCATGGATTGGAGCTTATCGGGAAAATGGAGGCTATACAGTGATGTCAACAGAATTATGTCGTCATAATCCCGTTATGCTGATTAATGAAGAAGACTGGACTGTACATAAGAAACAAGGAGTAGCTGCCCTTAGTTTTGATATTACTCCTATCAAAGGACTCAAATACACTCCCTCATTCAGCATATACGGTATTCTTGATGAAGAGAAGAAAACAATTTCAGAGAAACATGACGCACGTTCCAAAAATGCAGGATGGGGTGCACTTAGCGAACAGAAAAATGTAAGTTACCGATATGTTATAGACAATGTAATTTCGTATGAAAATAGTTGGGATAAACTGACTTATTCAGCAATGCTTGGTCACTCATACGAAGAGTATAATTATGAAACTTTTGGGGCTTATAGTGATAATTACGCAAACGGTGCTTATCCTTCTTCCAGCTTCGGTCTGATAAATTCCGGTTCTAACATCTACGCAGGTAGTATCGGATATAATGCATATGCACTCGAATCTTATTTCGGACGTGCCGCCCTGAATTGGGATAATCGCTATATCTTAAATGTAACGATGCGTCGTGACGGTTCTTCACGTTTCTCAAAAGATAAACGTTATGGAACATTTCCTTCTGCTTCTTTCGCGTGGCGGATTATCAACGAACCATTTTTCCCTAAAGGTACGCCACTGAATGACTTAAAGCTACGCGCCAGTTGGGGTAAGACTGGCAGTATGGATGGTATCAGTAACTGGGCAGCTATGTCATTAGTAACTTCGGGAGGAAATTCCTATAATGGTTCATCCGGTTTTAAAATCGGAGCAGATGCTGCGGATCTTATCTGGGAGAAAGCTAATCAGGTGAATGTCGGAATCAACGCAGAGCTATTCAACGGACGACTGGCGCTATCTGTAGACGGATACTATCAAAAGACAAGCGGATTACTTTATAATATCAGTACTCTTGCTACAACAGGATATACTACCCGGACAGCCAATATCGGCTCGCTGGAGAACAAAGGATTGGAAGTGATGGTGAGCGGTAAAATATTCGATGGTCCTTTTAAATGGGAGCTTGCTACTAACCTCTCCTATACAAAAAACAAACTGTTGTCATTGGATGGAGTACTTGATATGAAAATCAACGGCGGTGGTGCCAATACCGGTAAAGTAATGCATGCTTTAATGGTAGGTAAACCGGTTAGTGCTTTCTATATGTTGCGTCAGGATGGTATTTATCAAACCGACCAGGAAGTACCAAGCAAACTCTACGCAAAAGGAGTACGTGCTGGTGATTGTAAGTACTTTGACTACAACAATGACGGAGACATCACAGACGATGACCGCATGTATGTAGGAAAGGTTACACCTGACATTTATGGTGGTATCACTTCGACTATGAACTGGAAAAACTTCGACTTATCCATTTTCTGCCAATTTGCAGCCGGAGGTAAAATCCTGTCAGCATGGAAAGGCTGCGGGGGAACAGAAGGTACGGAACATCTCGGCTTGGCGTCCAGCAGTATCAAAGGTTACAAAAATGGCACACTGGTCGATTCAGAACAATTCTATAACATATCAAAATATGCCGCCAACCATTACTGGAGGGGAGAAGGAACTAGCAACACTGTTCCACGCCCTACTTTGGCAGGCACGTTCACCGGCGGTTTCGGAAACAATCTTGTTTCTACCCGCTATCTGGAAGATGCTTCTTATTTCAAATTCAAAACCATCACATTGGGATATAGCCTTCCTCATTCTCTGTTGTCAAAAATACACGTAACGGGAGCTCGCATCTTTGTTTCTCTCGACAACTTTTTTACACTGACCAAATATTCCGGATATGATCCGGAATTCTCATACGAAAGTAATCCGACAGGCAACAGCTACGGAGCAGATTTCGGAGAACAAGCCACATTAAAGAGTTTTATCATAGGTGCAAGCATTAACTTCTAAAACTAACGATATGAAAAATATAAAACTATTATTCACTCTGGTTTTAATGACCATAACTGTACTCGCCACGAGCTGTTCTGACTGGCTGGACGACATCAGCCCCCGACATGCAATTCCTCAATCAGCCTTGACGGATGATGATCTCGAAAAGCTATTAAATGGAGTATACGCCACTATGGAAAATTATACATTCACTTTCTGGTGGTTGGATGATATACAAGGGGAAAATTTCAAAGCAGGTCCTGGAGGAGGTCAAATTACAGACCCATGTGAAATGTCTCCCTCGTATACCAATCAGGCAATTAACATTCTCTCCTTTTGGAGAAACTCATTTACAACATTGCATCAGGTCAATTTTCTCGTAGAAACTTATGAAGCTTCCGAAAATAAAGAAAGTGCTCTCATGAAAAAAGTAGGTGGTGTCTCTTACTATTTCCGTGCATTTATTTATTATCGTCTGGCCTCTCATTATGGAAATGTCCCCATCCTGCGTAAACGTTCAAAAGAGGTGGTTCCTATCTCTCCGGAAGCTGAAGTATGGACATTCATCGAAGAGGATTTGGGTAAAGCTATCCGCTTACTGTCAAAAGCAAATTCCAAATGGTACGTATCTTCTGACGCAGCAAATGCACTTGCTGCACGTGTAGCTCTTTTCCAGAACAAGATGACGGATGCTGCAAACTATGCAGAAGCAGTATTAGCTAATTCCAGTTTCTCGCTCGCATCCACCGCTATGGATTTCTCTAAAAATTGGGTTGCAGGAAGTTCAAGTCCGGAAATTATATTTGCCTATGTTAATAATTCAAGAGCATCCAGTCCTCTAAACTTCACATTATACGTTAATGACACGGACGGTTCATGGAATTATGCTCCATCTGATTGGTGTTATAGTAGTCTTTTTGCTGATGATAATACTCTTTCACGCAAAGGAGACGTACGGTCAAAAGCCACATTCACCAGCCAAGATGCCAACCGCGTAATCAAATATCCGAATGGGACTTATCAATTGGCGGAAACGTCAGATTATACCTGCACACCGGTAGTAATCTCCCGTATTTCAGAAATGTATCTGGTAAAAGCCGAAGCTCTCGGAAAAATGAACGGAGCCGCCACATTAGTGGAATATATGAAAAAAAGATATACTACCGCTCCAAGTGAAGCAGCAATCAAAGCTCTATCGGACAAAGAATATCAGACATTGATCTTGGACGAACGCCGTCGTGAATTTTATGCTGAAGGCATGCGCTGGCAGGACATCAAACGTACAAATCGCTTAGAATTGCTAGAAACACTTGATGGTCGTACTTATCTGATGTATTATCCGATTCCTCAAGATGAGATTGACATGGCCGGTACGGTAGCCTACCCACAAAATCCCGGATATGCGGGATATACAGGAAATTAATAACAAAACCTTAAATGATTATTATGTGTATGACAACTATTAAAAATAAAGTACGGATATGCCCGTTCATATATATTGTTTGTCTTTTATTATTTGCCGCATGCAGCAACGAAGACAATGCCGGGAAAGACATTCCTTCCGCAACTTTCTCAATCGCTCCCGAAAGAGGGCAAATAGAAGGTGAAATACAATTCACTAACGCATCTTATGGAGGTAGTGGCAACTTTACTTATGTATGGGATTTCGGGGACGGAACGACTTCTACCGAAGAAAGCCCGAAGCACGTGTACAATGAGAAAGGTATATTTGTTGTTAGTTTGACCATAACCGACAGCAGTGGAAGATCGAACCTCTACCGGAAAACAATTGAAATTACCGATAAAGTAGTAGAAAAAGGAGACCTCACATTACTATGGACCTCCTCCACTCATTTAGCCAAGTTAGTTTCCAATTCCGCTGCTCTTTCTCCTGATGAAAAAACGGTTTACATCAATAGTAATGACCACATATTACATAGTTATGATGTAACTTCAGGTATTGAAAAATGGTCATTCGACATGACTGATCCATCTTGGGGAGCGCAGGCAACAGGAGGCTCAAACATGACACCGTCTGTAGATACGGATGGTACAATCTACATTGGCACAGGTGACGGAAGCAATGGTAAACTATTTGCTATCAATCCTGATGGAAATAAGAAATGGATTACCTTCAATGATCCGACTACCGGTTTTTGGAATAAAGGCAACGCCGCCAATGCCAAAATGCGTAGTGTGTCACCAGCATTTGATGATAAATATGTATACTGTGGTAATGGGGGAAGTACCGGTTCAATGATTGCGGTAGACAAAACAACAGGAAACCGTGTTAGCTATTTAACTAACGCAGATGGTACCAGCGGTCCTGCCGGAGGTGTTTATGCAGGTCCTGTTATCTCCAAACAAGGAATGATGTATATCATGTGTACCAACTACGGAATGTTTGGTGTAGCAAAAGCTACTATGGCTAAAGATGACAATACTTTCAGCCCATGGGCATGGAGAGCATTTGACAGTGGTTTGAACAGCGGCTGTCATGCATCAATGGCCATAGACAATGAAGGAAATGTATATGGCATGATTTATACATCTGATCTGACTACTACCATCTATTCCGTTGCCAGTGACGGTAGTGTACGTTGGACTACCCCTATTGAGAATACCGGCAAACAAGATCAGGGAGGAGTCGTTATCGGCACAGATGGCACTGTATATGCCTCATTGAAAAGTCAGGGAGATATGCCTGGCGGAATTGTTGCATTGTCAGCAGGTGGAACTATCAAATGGCAATATGAGATATCAGAAAGTGTTAGCAGTACTCCTGTTATTGATAAGGATGGACATATCTTGTTCGGTACGGAACGTGGTAATTTCTATATCCTTGACGCAAATGGTACTGACGCTATTGCCGTACTTGATGTGGCCGGAGCAATTGCTAACAGCGAAAGTGCTTATGCATCCGAATGGGCTGCAACAC
>ENA-OPCE01001648-OPCE01001648.1-human-gut-metagenome-genome-assembly--contig:-NODE-1648-length-13336-cov-3.117386_pt1 | contig 13336 bp, 11 predicted proteins | sample MGYA00241247_ERZ501474 | MGnify/ENA primary metagenome ERZ501474 (study PRJEB25962, sample SAMEA2042572) | human gut metagenome | biome: human gut; feature: human-associated habitat; material: faeces... | reverse complement strand
CTCTTCCGATCTTTTAAGCGCCCGGCGGGCGCTTTTGCGGCGGCCCTCATCGACCAGTGCGGCCTGCGGGGTTACCGCCATGGCGGTGCCGCCGTAAGCGACAAGCACTGCGGTTTTGTGGTGAACCTGGGCGGTGCCACCTGTGCCGATGTGCTGGCACTGTGTGACGAGGTGCGCGCCATTGTAAAGGAAAAGACCGGCTACGATCTGGAAAAAGAGATCCGGGTCGTGAAATAAGATAGATTCAAAAAGGAGCGGGATCGGATCCATGGAACTGTTGATCGTCAGCGGACTTTCCGGTGCAGGAAAGTCGGTTGCTATGAATGCGCTGGAAGATATCGGTTATTTCTGCATTGACAACATCCCGGCGGCACTTCTGCCCAGCATCACGGCCTTTTCCAAGGCGGGCGATAACCAGCTGGACCGGGTGGCGCTGTGTATGGATGTGCGCGGTTGCCGCACGCGGGAAGAAATCGAACAGGCATTGCAGGAACTGGATGCGCAGAAAAAACCCTATAAGATCCTGTTTCTGGATGCGCCGGATGACGTGCTCATGCGCCGCTACAGCGAGACCCGCCGCCGCCATCCCATCAGCATTGCCGAGGGCATTTCCACCCGGGAGGCCTTTGCAAAGGAACGCAAAATATTGAAGCCTTTGCAGGAGCGTGCAGATTACGTCATCAATACCGCCCTACTTTCTACAGCACAAAACAAAGAACGCATCTGCGATCTTTTTGCAAAAAATGGCGGAGCCAAGGGCGCCATGCGCCTGACCGTGATGTCCTTTGGATTCAAATTCGGCATCCCGCCGGAGGCAGACCTTGTGCTGGATGTGCGCTGCCTGCCCAACCCCTTCTATGTGCCGGGGCTCAAACACAAGACCGGCCTGGATCAGGAAGTGGTGGATTTTGTCATGAGTCACCCGGAGGCAAAGCAGCTGCTGGAACGGTACGAGTTGTTTTTGCAGGTGGCGCTGCCGCTCTATGTCAGGGAAGGCAAGAGCCAGCTGACCATTGCTGTGGGCTGCACCGGTGGCAAGCACCGCTCCATTACTTTTGCGCGCAAGATCGCGGAGTACTGCACATCCCTCGGCTACGAGCCGGGTGTCCAGCACCGCGATGCCATGCGCTGACCAGAATTGAGGAACCACTATGAGCTTTGCATCCCGTGCACGGGAGGAGATCGCACAACGCAGCCTGCAGAAGGACTGCTGCGTGCGTGCGGCAGCGTATGGCTTTGCCTGCTTTGCCAAATATTTTGATAAAGGGGGGCTGGTGCTCCAGACCGAGCAGCCCCACACAGTGCAGCTGGCCCGGGAACTTTTTGCCCGCTGCGGTGTGCAGGGGGACGTTCTGGAAAAGCAGCGCCCCAGCGGCGTACTGTATGAGTTCAACATCCGGGAGCCGGAACAGGTGGCGCGGATGCATGAACTGTTCGGCACCACCGGCAGCGAGCGGGTGTATTCCAAGGAGCCGCCGGAGATCATAGAAAAACCGGCCACCATCAAAAGCCGATCCAAGTTTGACAAAACCTCCGATCTGCAGGAGATCCCCACCATTTTGGCGGTGGAGGAATTGGAGCACACCCGTATTTTGGGCCAAAATCCGTCTACGCCCCGGCAAGAGGAGCCGGAGACGGAAGCGGTGGAGGAGAGCGCCCAAATTCGCCTGGAGGGCTTTGACGACCAGATCGAGAATGTGCCCAATATTGATGAGAATGTGGCGGAGCGGATCTTAGAGGAGCGCCGCCGGGACAAGGTTAACAAATTCCGCCTGTTTGCCCCGGAGGAGGGGCAGGCCCAGGAGGGGCCGCGGCGCATTGTCAAGAGCGATTTTCGCAACGCGGACGAGCGCACCGCCATTTTGGAGCGCCTGTTTGCCCAAAAGACCGCTGTGCAGACCGGCATTGTATTTACCGTGCTGTCCGGGGGGCTGTTGCTCTTCGTGACCCTGCTGCGGGATACGGCGTACCTGCCGTCCTTTTTGGCGTCCAATACCGCGTACTTTATTGCGGTGCTGGTGTTGTACGGCGTGGTGCTGGCGGCCAATATTCCCAATCTGATACAGGGTTTTTCCTTTAAGAACGGCGTGCGCTACGACTTTCCCATTGTCGTGGCGGCCATTCTGGTTGCCGCCCATACGGTACTGCTGTATTTGAACCCGGATCTGCTGGTAGACGGCGGTGCGATCCTGCCCAGTGCGGTGACCTTGTCGTTGTTCCTCAGCGGTATGGGTCGCCGGGCGCTGCTGATCCGGTTGATAGAGAATTTTGAGTTTATCACGGACGGGCAGGAGAAGTACACGGTAGAGACCATTCGCAATGTGGTGGACGCCACCATTATCAGCCGCGGACTGCTTCAGGGCGACCCGGTGCTCAAGAGCAGCGTGCGCACGGACTTTCCCACGGATTATTTAGAGATCGGGTGCAGCAAGGACCCGGCGGATCGGATCGCCGCTACCACCGGCTGCATTATGCTGGGGCTTAGCGGCGCGTTGCTGGTGGCGGTGTCCCTGCTGACCAAGAATTGGGGCATGGGCGTGAATGCCGGTGCCTGCGCCCTTTGTATTTCCCTGCCGGCGGTGTCGTTGCTGGCCAGTAATACAACGGTGCAGGGCGTATCCCGGGCGCTGGCTAAGCGTAAGGCCATGGTCAACGGCTTTGCCGGTGCCGGTACGGTGAATGACGCCGGAGCGTTGGTGATGGAGGCCAACGACCTGTTTGGACCCAAAAGCTGCTCCCTTCATGGAGTAAAGCTGTTTAACGGTGCCAAGATCGACGATGTAATTTTGCAGACCGCCGCGGTGATCATTAAGACGAAAAGCCCGCTGGCGTATGTGTTTGACGACGCGATCGTAGGCAAGCAGTCCATTTTGCCGGAGGTGGACGGGGTGCTGTATGAGGACAAAATGGGCACCTCCGCCTGGATTTATAAAAAGAAAATTTTGGTAGGCAATCGAGATTTGCTGATCAATCACGATATTGCGGTGCCCAAGCAGGCGTACGAGGAGAAATACACCCGCAAAGGGCGCAAGGCGCTGTATTTGGCAGTGGCCGGCAAAATCATGGCCATGTTTATCGTCAGCTATTCCGGCAATACTAAGATGGAGCACGCACTGAAGAAACTTGAAAAAAGCGGCATGACCATTTTACTCCACAGCTGCGATCCGTATATCAATGAGGACAGTGTGGCAGAGCTGTTCCACTTGCCAGCCGGGTATGTGCGGGTGATGAATTCCTCCAGCGGTCGGGTGTTTGAGAAGTACAGCGACCTGCATGTGGAGAAGTCGCCGGCAGACGCGGTGCACGACGGCTCGGCTCTTGGCTTTATCAGCGTGATGCGCGGAGCGGAGACTTTAGAGGATATGCAGACCGTCCTGGCAGTGCTGATCTCCTTTGGCTGCGTCATCGGCTTTGCCGTGGTAGCGCTTCTGGCGGTGATTGGCGGTTACAGTCAGCTGACTACACTGAATATTTTGATTTTCCAAGGGGTATGGAGCCTGTTTGTGCTGCTGATCACGCGACTCAAGCGGCTGGATATTTAAATATTTTTAGGAGGAATACAGTTATGAATTTAGAAGGCACCAAGACGCAGGCCAACCTGATGGCGGCATTTGCCGGCGAGAGCGAGGCTCGCAACAAGTACACGTATTATGCTTCTAAGGCCAAGAAAGACGGCTTTGTGCAGATCTCGCAGTTGTTTACCGAGACGGCCAACAACGAGAAGGAACACGCCAAGATTTGGTTTAAGCTGCTGCATAACGGTTCTGTGCCGGACACAGCCACCAATTTGCAGGACGCTGCCACCGGAGAGAACTACGAGTGGACGGAGATGTATCCCCAGTTTGCCCGTGAGGCACGGGAGGAGGGCTTTGAGGAGATTGCCCGCCTGTTTGAGGCCGTGGCTAAGATCGAGCAGGAGCACGAGCAGCGGTATTTGAAGTTGCTGGAGAATGTGGAGCAGGGATTGGTGTTCAGCCGGGATGGCGACCGGATTTGGAAGTGTTCCAATTGCGGCCACATCGTGGTGGGTAAGTCCGCACCGGAGGTGTGCCCGGTTTGCGCCCATCCCAAGGCCTATTTTGAACTGAAGGCGGAGAATTATTGATCCCTGCCCATATCAAAAGGCGTGACCCATTTCGGGCCACGCCTTTTTTGTATGTACTGGGGCGGCAGATCGCCACAAGATATAAAAAATCCCCTCAAAGCCGGGGCCTTGGGGGGAATATCGGCTTATTCTGTTGGGGTCAGGTTTTTCAGACTCAGATCCAGAATGGGAGCGGAGTGGGTGAGAGCACCGCAGGAGACAAAGTCTACGCCGGTTTCGGCGATCTCCTTCAGCCGGGCCTTGGTCACATTGCCGCTGCACTCGGTCTGGGCACGGCCGTCAATGATTTGGAGCGCCTGCTTCATGGTGGCGGTGTCCATATTGTCCAGCATAATAATATCCGCGCCGGCGTCTACTGCCTCTTGCACTTGATCTAATGTCTCCGTCTCAATCTCAATCTTGCGCACAAAGGGGGCGTAGGCCTTAGCCATTTGAATGGCTTTGGTGACGCTGCCGGCGGCGCCGATGTGGTTGTCCTTGAGCAGTACCCCGTCGGACAAATTGTAACGGTGGTTGGTAGCGCCGCCTACCTTAACGGCGTACTTCTCAAAGGGGCGCATATTGGGTGTGGTCTTGCGGGTGTCCAGCAGCACGGTATTGTAGCCTGCCAGCTCGTCCATATATTCTCTGGTGATGGTGGCAATGCCGCTCATACGCTGGAGGTAGTTCAGCGCCGTGCGCTCGCCGGAGAGAATGGCCTTAATGTCGCCGTACAGGGTGCCTAGCAGCTGACCCTTTTGCACCCGGTCGCCGTCCTGCACCGCGCAGTCAAAGCGGGCGGTATCGTCCAACAGACGGAAGGTGCGGAAGAACACATCCAGCCCGCAGATCACGCCGTCGTCCTTACAGATCAGCTGTGCGCTGCCCTGCTTGTTCACCGGCATCACCGCGTTGGTGGACACATCCTCATCGTTAATATCCTCTTTTAAGGTGCGCAGAATGTAATCATCCACGCATATTTTCATCGTTACACCATTTATCATAGAAAGCCTTGTCCTTTCGCTTAATTTCACCTAAAATCAGGTCTTTGAATTCCTTTTGCCGTCCGGCCTTGTCCGGATAAGACGCCAGGTCGATCTGGGGATCAAAGGCAGGCTTCTCCTCCTTGTCCTTGGCGATCAAATCCGCTGCCCGCTTGGCAAAGACCATGCTCTCCAGCAGGCTGTTGCTGACAGCGGCGCAGTTGATGGCCACAAAGGGGCCGTCCCGGCGGTCACTGGCGTTGTGGATGGACTGGGCGAACAGCTCCTTGCCGGTGCCGGTCTCCCCCAGAATCAGCACGGAGGCACGGGAGGCGGCATAGCTCCGGGCAATCTGGATGGTGCTGCGGATGGCTGGGGAGTCCCCCAGGATATCGTTGAAGGCGTACTTGGCCACCAAGCCCTTTTCGTGCAACTTGAGGCGGATCTTCTGTTCGCTGTTCTGCAGCTGCTTCACGTCCTGAAAGGTGGCCACTACGCCCCGGCGCTGGCCGTCCACCAGGATAGGGATCCGGTTGGTGTTGCACAGGGTCTGGTGGATCTGCATGATCTGGTCCAGCTGCTTCTCGCCGCTCTCCAGCACATCCGGCAGAAGGGTATTGGGCAGGACCGCCTCCACCGGCTGTCCCACGGAATCCGCGGCCCGGCAGCCCATGATCCGCTCTGCCGGAGGATTGAGGACCTGAATCCGGCCGTTTTCATCAATGGCCAGGATGGCGTCATGCGTGAAGTCCAGTACTGCCTGATACATCTCTGATTGAGTCTTAAAGAGGCACTGCTTTTCTGCTTCCTCCACCTGGACACGGCGCAACTGAGTGGCACTCTCCAGTGCATTGAGAATGGTCTCCACGGAATTTTCCACGATCACATGGGGAAGTCCCAACCTTTTGGCCCACGGATCGGTCCAGGCACCGCCCACACTAAACACCGCGCCGTCTTTCAGGGCACGCTCCACGCAGCCCCGGCAGTCGGCAAAGCTTTTGAAGATGTAGTTCTTTGTCTGCACCTCCAGCATCTCACACATCTGCAGAATATCAGAACTCATGGGATCATAGGAAAAAAAAGCAATCAGTCCAGGTGTGTGCAGACCACGCTCCTTCAGCATCCAAAGATAGTCAGAGAGGGAGTTGTTCAGGCTCACGACTTTCAGGTTGGTGACTTCTTCCACGATCCGGCGGGTCCCTTTGCGGGTGATAATGATTTCGGCACCCGCAGCTGCCAGTGTCTGTGCACACTTGACCGTCTCCTGGCGGCCGCTGGCGGCCACCACTACATCAATGTTCTGATAATTCTCCTGTTTGATCAGCATCTCAGCTTTTTCCGCCAACTGTAGGGTCGGGGCCATAACACAGATATCGTTGACATGCTGAACGTCTTTCCAATTCAATATCTCCACATATATACCTCTCTGCTCTACGTTTTGAACGCAGATACGGATGGACCGACTGAAATCTGTCCGCACTACGCGCCAGCGAAGGGATGCACCAGAAAAACGTTGCACTGGGATGGGAGTGATTTTCCCTAAAAGGCTCCCAAGTCCGGGGAAGGACCGGCGTCAGCAGCGAGTGAAACGCCGCTGGTGCCATTCTGTGCCGCTGATCCCTTAGACGCAGGGCTTCGGCTTGTACAGGGACATCAGATGGCTGACGATAGGGGCGTGGACATACTGTTGGAGCAGCAGCACCGCCTCATGGAGTGCATCGTTGTCGATGCCGGTCTCAATGCCCATCTCATGCATCATGTTCAGGGTATCCTCTGTGGCAACATTACCGGCTGCGCCGGGGGCGAAGGGACAGCCGCCCAGGCCGCCGGCCGCGGTTTCAAACTTGTGGACGCCCAGTTGCATGGCGGCCAGGGTGTTGGCCAGAGCCAGGCCCCGGGTGTCGTGGAGATGCATGACGAACTTGTCCGCTCCGAACTGGGCGGTGAGCGCATTCATCAGGTCATAGGTGCGCTTGGGATTGGACATGCCTACCGTGTCGGCAATGGAGATTTCCTTGCAGCCCAGATCCAGGCCGAACTGCACCATTTCCGCCACCCGCTCGGTGCGGATCTCCTCTCCAAAAGGACAGCCCAGAGCGGTAGCCAGAGCCAGGCGGAAGTCGATCTTGTGGCCGTACGCCTGAATCAGGGTCTTGAACTGTTCCATGGATTCCTCCGGCGTCCGGCGGACATTGGCTATGTTGTGAGAGCGGCTGACACTGATGACATAGGTCAGTTCGTTGATGCCGCACTCCACGGCGGTCTCCACGCCCCGGGCGTTGGGGACCAGCGCTACCGTGCGGACGCCGTGCGCCTTCAGCGTATCCCGCACAGCGGCCACAACCTCCTTGGCGTCGGCCATCTGGGGGATGGCTTTGGGGCTGACGAAGGAGACAACCTCCAGCCGCTTGAAGCCGGCCTCTGCCAGCTTCTTGATGATAGCGACCTTGCCCTCAAAGGGAATGATATCATGGACGCTCTGAAAGCCGTCTCTGGGGCAGACTTCGATCAGCTCAATGCGTTTCGGTAGATCCATTGTGAAAAACTCCTTTCCATATTTGCTGATTGGCATGATATTTGTTCGACCTGCGGATATAGTCCGCAGAGGATACGCTTGACCACCGGAGAGTTGCATGGCGTGTCTCATGTAACGGAGACAATGTTTCAAAACGTTACGGCGTACGCCCTATATGAGCCGCGCTGTGCGCATGGCAAAGATGATGGCTGTCATGGTGAACAGAGACACCAAGTGGGTCACTACTACGGCGCTGCAGGCCAGGGCTCCGTCGCCGCCCATCTTGTCTGTGATGATGTAGACATTGACGGCGGCCGGCATGGCGCCGACGATGATCAGGGTGACCAGCTGCTCCGCCGGAAGGCCGGCGGCGATCCCCATGGCAGCCCAGATGGCCGGCATCAGCAACAGCTTGACACCGCAGAGACGCATGAGCAGCGGCAGATCGTTCTTCAGGGCACTGAGACGGATGCTTCCGCCCACCACCAGCAGCGCCATGGTATTGGTGGCGGCCTGGAAATAGCCCAGGCTCTCAGAGACCACGAAGGGCAGCTGGATTTTGAAATAGGCGAAGGGGATGGCTGCAAGCACAGCCAGGATCATGGGGTTTTTCAGAACGTTCAGAAGCACGGTGGACAGGCGGAACCGGCCCTGGCGCTCCTTGACAGTCATCAGAACAACGCCCTGAATATTGTAAAGGGGGATCACCAGCGCCAGGATCAGCGTTGCGCTGGGCACATGGGAGACTCCATAGATATTTCGCAAAAGAGCCGTGCCCAGATAGACGAAATTGCCCCGGTAGGCGGCATGGGAAAAGGCGCTCTGCTTGCTGCGGTCCGGACACAGCAGCCAGCCGGCTGCCCAGGCCAGCGCGAACTGCAGCACCACGCCGCCCGTTGCCACCGCGACATATCTGATGTCAAAGGCGGTGCTGAGATCGCTGGTGGCGATGTCCAGAAACATTTTTCCGGGTAGCAGTACGTAGTACACCAGATTGGTGGTATGGGCAATGTAATTCTCTGTGAAAAACCCCTTGTGGGTGAGAATACAGCCCAGCCCCATGACGATGAAGAGGGGCAGGCTCATATTGAGGCTGAACAGCAGATTCTCCAGCAAAATCGGTTCCTTCTCTCCCGCGGTGTTCAACACCGCGTCAAAATTATTAAGCAATTTTCATGCCGGCTTTTTCAGTGGAGCGGTTCTTCTCCGGGGCCCTGGCAGTTCCCGGATGTCCGGGGTGGCTTCAAACCCAGCTTCTCCAGCTTCCGGTACAGGGTGGAAAGGTGGAGCTCCATCTTTCCGGCGGCTTTTCGAAGGTCCCCGCCGCAGGATGCCACCATGGCGGAGAGGTATTCCCGCTCATAGATATTCATGGCCTGCTGATAGGGCAGAAGGTCCGGAACTGGGCATTCGCTGGTTTTTGGAGAGGATATGCCCGGTGGGATTTCCCGGAAGGCCGCCGCATCGATGATGGAATCCCGGCTCTCCACCATCATCCGCTCCACGGTGTTGCGAAGCTCTCGGACATTGCCCGGCCAGGACCACTGTTCCAGAGCCCGAATCAGAGCGGGCATCAGATGTTTTGTAAAGCCATACTTTTTGTTGAAAAGCTGGACAAAGTACCGGGTCAGTGGGGCGATATCCGCCACTCGTTCCCGCAGAGGCGGCACGTGGATGGTCAATACGTTCAATCGGTAATACAGGTCTGCCCGGAATGCCTTTTCCTCTACCATCTCCCGCAGATTCCGATTGGTGGCGGCAATGATCCGTACGTCGCATTTCTGGATTCGGTTGCTGCCCAGACGCTTGACTTCGCCGGTCTCGATGATCCGCAGCAGTTTGGCCTGGAGTTCCAGAGACATTTCGCCGATCTCATCCAAAAAGATAGTGCCCTTGTCGGCGAACTCGAACAGGCCGATCCTGCCGTCCTTGGAACCGCCGGTAAAGGTGCCCCGTTCGTAACCGAACATCTCCTCTTCCAGTAAAGAGGGGGGGAGAGAGGCGCAGTTGATCGGGATGAAAACCTGATCGGCTCGGTCACTGCGGGCATGGATGTATTTGGCGAACATCTCCTTGCCGCTGCCGGACTCGCCGTACAGAATGACGGTGCTGTCCACCGCGGCTACATGATCGGCATACTCCAGCAGTTTCACCATGGCATCACTCTCCGCGATGATCATGGATGGAGTTTTGTCAGTGCCCTGCATGAAGCGAATGACGTTGCGGACGTTGTCCCGCTCCTGGTCGAACTTCTCCAGCAAGGTGTACAGCTCCTCCTCATCCCAGCTGTATGTAGGGACGTATTGCAGCTCCCCGTCCGGGCCGAAGTGAGGCCGGGACAGGGCAAGCACCTGTCGGCCGGAGGCGGTCAGCGTGTGGTTGCTGAGACACTCCTGCTTTGTTTCCAACGTCTTGATGGAAGAAGCGCTGGTGGCAAAGCAGTAGCCCTTGAGGGTATCATAGATCGAGAGCTGCAGCAGCGTCTCACGGTCGACACCCAAAAGGCGACAGGTGCCGTCGCTGACATAGAGAAAACGGCCCCGGTCATCCGTGACCAGCATGCTGCCGAAGTAGTGCTCCGCCAAGATCTTCAACAACTCATATTCCTTCTGAGCTGCGGGGGTTGAAGCCAGATCCCCGGCCAGATGTGTTTCCGGTCTCTGTACCATGCTGTGGTCAATTCCTTTCTGAAAAATTTGCATTTCGCCGAAATGCGAAAAACAAATTCGCGAATCAGAGAAAATCAGAGGGCATTTTTTCTAATATATCTTGGAAAACGACAAAATTGCAAGGACAATTTAGGCAAAACGGACAATAAATGAATGGCATATCTTTTGCTAAAAAGAAGAGCAGCAAGCCGGACCGGAATCTGCCGGCCGGAAGAGAATTTTAAAGGAGTGAGAATCATGGAAAACAAAAAACTGTCAAATGTCGATCTGGAGAGTACCGACTATGACCCCGCCCAGGTGGGCAATCTGGACCGCCGCCTGGAGGTGGGCAAAAAAGACGCCGTGTTCTTTCACGTGCTGGGGGTGGTGGCCACAGTGATCGCCACCATCTGGATGTACGCCTTCGGAACCGGCGATCCCGCAGAGATGAGGTACTTTCTGGGCATGCCCATGTGGGTGTCTGGCGCAATCGTGATTTATCTGGCCATGTTTGTGGTGGGCATGATCTGGCTGGTCAAATGGGAGGAGTTTCCGCTGACCGCAAGGTTTAAGAAAGACAGTATGAACAAGAAAGAGGGAGGGGAACAAGCATGAGTTATGATCTGGGCGGATTCTCTGTAACCGCGTCCACATCTCGGGTCATGTTGATCATCTTTGCCGTTTACAGCGTTGTTATCGTGGGCTTCGGCTTCTACATCAAATATCAATCCAAAAAGGGCGGTAAAGACGGCCTGGCCTCCTTTCTGACGGGCGGCGGCGGGCTGGGAGCCTTTGCCATCGCCATGATCGCCGCTACAAATTCCATGGCCGGCGGCACCATGGTGGCCGCGCCCGGCCTTGGGTATTCCGTTGGATTCACAGCTGCATTGGTCTATTACGCCGGTTTCCTGACTGCTGCCTATGGCCTGGGCAGCGTGGGGCGCAAAGTGGCGATCCTGCGTGACCGCACCGGTGCCGTCACGTTCCAGCAGCTTTTGGGGCTGCGGTTCCAGTCTAAAAAGGTCGTGGGGGCGCTGGCTATCACCGGAGCTTTCGGCCTGACTTTTTTCGCCGTGGGTCAGATCACCTCCGGCGCCAAGGTCTTCGCCGCTGTCACCGGCTCCAACTCCTACTACTTGGGCATCCTGCTGACCATCGTCATCACTGTGATCTACACCGTCTCCGGAGGGATCAAGTCCATGGCCAAGGTGGCCAGCATTCAAGGTGTCATCATGCTGATTGCCACGTTCTCCATCATCGGTGTTCTGATTGCCGACAACGTGGAAAAGTACGGCAGTGTCCAGGCCGCCATGGAGTATCTGGGCACAGCCTTCCCCGGCGCGATCCAGGCGGACACAGGCTTCACCTTCTGGAACGCCATGGGCACTGCGTTGTTTGCCGGCGTGGGCCTGGGCGCTGTACCCCACGCCCTGTCGGTCACGATGACCTACAACAACCATAAGAAGCTGAAGCAGGGCGTCATCATTTCCTGCTGTGTATTTACTCTGATCCAGGGCATCATGTGCTTCACCGGCCCCCTGACCCGGGCCATTAACCCCGGCCTGGAGACTGCGGACTATACGACCATCTTCAACGCCACCAATCTCCTGCCCTCCTGGATGGGCGGCATCATTTTCTGCGGGATCTTTGCTGCGATCCAGTCCTCTCTCGCGGGGCTGGCCATGGCCGGTGCGTCCATACTGGCCAAGGACTTCGTGGTGGACTGCTGGAAGCCAAACACGCCTCCCAAGACCCAGAGCACCATCAACACCGCATTTGTATTGGGCATCTCCCTGGTGGCGACGTTGATCGCCCTGAAGCCCTCTACCCTGACCCAGTACATGATCAACTTCGCCCTGGCAGCCCTTGCAGCGGCCTGGTACTTCCCTGTTCTGGTGGGCATGTACTGGAAGAAAGCCACAGCAAAGGGAATGTTCGCCTCTACGGTGGGCGGTTTTGCCGCATACGTCATTCTTTATTTCATCTCCGGCGTGATCCCATCCACAAAGGAGTGGTGGGCTGCGGCGCTGGGGGGTGTCCACGCTTTCCTGCCTGCCTGGCTGATCTCTCTGGTGCTGTTGGTGGCTGTCAGCTATGCCACGCAGAAAGAACGGGTCAAGCTGGGATATTTCCAGGTGTTCTTCTGTGAGGACTATGATGAGAAGTATGCCAAGATCGATACATTGAAAGACTAAGAAAGGAAGTAGAGGTATGATCAGGAGCAAGGACAATTTCCTTCAGGTCAGCGACGGCGCCTGGATCTATTTTGAGGACTACGGCAAGGACAAGGGGGAGCCGATCATGATCCTCCATGGCTTTCTCTGCTCGTCCAAATTTTTCTATAAAAATATTGATGCCCTCTCCGCCGATCACCGGCTGGTGCTGATAGACTGGCGGGGGCACGGTTCTTCGTCAAAAACGCTTCAAAATCTCACTATGGACCGCTGTGCCAAGGATGTTCATGAACTCATTGAGTATTTGGGCCTGGAGGATGTGACACTGCTGGGCTGGTCTATGGGCAGCAGTGTGGTGATGGAGTACTACGAGCAGTTCGGCGACGAGCATCTGAAGAAGATCGGCGTCATCGACTCTGCCTTGTACCCTTTTTCGCCGGAGTCCTGGAACAGCCATTCTTTGGCGGGCTTCAACATGGACGCCATGACTGCCACCTTGGAGAACGCGCTCTCCCACCACGATGATTACGCCCGGACGTTTACCCGGCTCTGCTTCCATACACCGCCTTGTCAGGAGGACGAGGACTGGGCCAGTACGGAAATGAAGAAGCTGCCGGTATATATCGCCTTTGCTCTGTATAACGATTTTTTGTTCAAGGATTATACAGAGACTCTCTCCAAGATCGACATTCCCCTCCTGCTGTGCTGTGCGGACAGCCCGGCCATCCCCCGGGGGATCGAAATGGGGCGGTACTATCGGGATTTGGTGAATGGTAATTGCTGCTTCCACGAATTCTTGGATCTGGGACATGTGATGTTCCTGGAGGACCCGGAGCAGTTCAACAAGACCATCCTGAACTTTGTGGAGAATTACACTCGGACATAAAGCCCGCTCACCCGACCCTCACAGAACACAGGCTCCCGGCTACACC
>ENA-OPCE01001638-OPCE01001638.1-human-gut-metagenome-genome-assembly--contig:-NODE-1638-length-13414-cov-2.935699_pt1 | contig 13414 bp, 10 predicted proteins | sample MGYA00241247_ERZ501474 | MGnify/ENA primary metagenome ERZ501474 (study PRJEB25962, sample SAMEA2042572) | human gut metagenome | biome: human gut; feature: human-associated habitat; material: faeces... | reverse complement strand
CCTTTGCGATCGCCATGCCGATGCCGTAAGATGCGCCGGTGATCAGCGCGACCTTGCCGGTCAGGTCAAAGGATTTGGGAGTACACTGTGCCATAATTAAGTCCTCCAATCAGAATTTTGCTTTGCGGGGCGCTGCGCTGCCGGACGATACCTGTAGTCCAACTGCCGCCACGGGAAGCAGCAATTTGGACTGTCCGGCCCTGCGCCCTCTTGTATACTAGAGTAGCATTCTTTATTCCGACTGTCAAGGTGTTTTCTTGGCATAATTACTGCAAATTTTTTCTCATTTTGCTGCGTTTTCGTGAAATCGTCATAAAAACGGGTTTTGCAAAGGCCGGGATTGCTGCTTGTTGCACACAATAGCCCTTCAGCCCAGTTTTTTCTTCTGCTGGTGGGCCAGGATGGGCATGAGCAGGGGCGTGGGAACGAGCTTCTGGGCCGTGGTGGCAAGGCGCATCAGGGTGCTGGGCACGATGATGGTCTTGCGGCGGAGCATCCCGCGCATGGCTTCCTCCACGCAGAGCTCCGGGGTGATGCCCTTGAGGGCGAACACCACGTCGGCGCGGTCGTTGAACTCGGTGTCCACGGGGCCGGGGCAGAGGGCACAGACATAGACCGGGCTGTGCTGCTCCCGCAGCTCCTCAGCCACGCCGCGGGTCAGGCTGACAACGTATGCTTTGGAGGCGTAGTAGCCCGCCATATAGGGCCCGCCCGGCAGCAGGCCCGCCGAGGATGCCACGTTCAGGATGGTGCCGAAGCCCTGGGCTTCCATCTTGCGCAGGGTGAACTTGAACAGCCGGTGCATGGCCAGCACGTTCACCCGCAGCATGGAAAGCTCCTTGCCCGCGTCCGTCTCGGAAAAGGCACCGCAGGCACCAAAGCCCGCGTTGTTGAGGAACAGGTCGATGCGCTCGTCTGCCAGTGCTTCGCACAGGGCGGTGACCTGCGCATCCTGCGCAAGGTCGGCGGGTACGATGCGGCAGAGGGTGCCGTGTTTCGCCCGGAGCTCAGCGGCAAGGGTCTCCAGCCGGTCGCGGCGGCGGGCGGTCAGAATGAGCCGGAAGCCCAGCCGGGCATAGCGGCGGGCAAACTCCCGCCCGATGCCGGAGGACGCGCCGGTGATCCAGACAGTTTTGGTTGACATAAGCATTCTCCTTTTCTGCGGAAACTCCATTGCCTCTATTCTATCACGGCAGCGGGTGAGAATCCATGCAAAAATTCAAGGAAAAGCTGTCCCTTGTTGCCCGGGAAAATTTGGAGTATAATAGACTCAAAGAACAGCGCACTGACGCAGGAGGAAAGAAAAATGAACAAACAGAAAAAAATCGGACTGGCTGTACTTGTTGTTATTTTATTGTATGCGGCTATTTCTGTATTTTTTCAATATCATTATTTTATCGGAACAAAAGTGAATGGTTATTCCTGTGGTTTCCGAAGTGTTTCAAAGACAAAAGAAATGATAAAGGAAGATATCAAAGCCTATAAGATTACAATTAAGGAAAGAAATAAGAAAAAGGAAAGTATTTCATTTTCTCAGGTAAATCTTGCATATAAGGATGATGGAAAGCTTGAGGGAATTAAAGCACAGCAGAAAGGCTATGCATGGATTACTGCATTATTCCAGTCTCAGGATTATAGAGATGCGATTACATTGACAATGGACGATACAGCATTTAATGATACATATAATAATCTCAATGCATTTAATAAAGATATGGTAGTTGCACCGGTTGATGCATATTCTACCTATGATAAAGCTACAAACAGCTATAGTATTGTGCCGGAAGTTTACGGAAATACGGTAAAGAAGAAAAAACTGAAACCACTTTTAAAAGAAGCAATCTTAAATATGGATAAATCCATTGATATAGAAAAAAATGACTGCTATAAAAATCCTGCTTATAAGAAGGATACAAAGGAAGTCGTAGAAGCAAATAAAACGATGAACAAATATGTTCAGGAAACAATTACATACGACTTTGATGATCGTACTGAAGAACTTAAGGGAAAGAAAATCAGCAAATGGCTGTATGAAACAGATAAACACGAGGTTAAAGTTCATAGTGAGATGGCCGCAAAATATATCAAAAAACTTGCTGATAAATACGATACTGTTGGAATAAAACGAAATTTTACGTCCATCTGCGGCAATAAGGTAAGTGTCAGTGGTGGTACTTACGGATGGAGAATTGATCAGAAAGCGGAAACAAAGAACCTTGTTAAAACAATTAAAAAGGGTAAATCTGTTAAGATAAAACCAGAATATGCTCACAGAGCAAAGAGCCGTAAAAAGTTTGATATCGGCAGTACTTATGTAGAAGTAAGCTTAGGTGAGCAGCATATGTGGTTCTACAAAAATGGAAAAACTTTAGTATCCACAGATGTTGTAACTGGTGATATCAGCAAGGGACATGGAACCCCAACAGGAGTTTATTATATTCTTTATAAAACAACAGATTATACTTTAACTGGCCAGGGCTATGCCTCCCATGTAGACTACTGGCTTCCATTTATTCAGATTGGTGTCGGAATCCATGATTCATCCTGGCGTGGAAGTTATGGTGGGGGAATCTTTACATACGACGGTTCTCACGGCTGTGTAAATACACCGAGAAGCGCAGTACAGAAAATTTATAACAATATTGAATCCACCTATCCAGTAGTAGTGCATTGGTAGGAAACTCAAAAGTTATCGCCCACAATAGGAACAACTTTCGCGTACAATCAACCTACATGGAAGTTCAATCCGCACAGCATTACTATGTTGGTTATGTATCCGGTCAAGGAGCAGGTTTACTGCGTGGTGAGCCATTTCTTTTTTGGGAATATCAATGGTGGTGAGCATAGGTTTTGTCTGCTCAGATTCCAGTATGTTATCGATGGAGATAACGGAAGGAATGTAGCCTTTTTTGCGGTGACGCTGCAGACAGTCAAAAACGCCGAGAGCAGTGCTGTCATTTGCACAAAAAATGGCGGAGGGAAGTTCTTCTCGTTGTAAGATAAGTTCCATTGTTTTCATGCCCTCTTCTCTGGTTTGGCTGGTTGGATAAATATTAGAGTAGTCTAAAGGTAAATTATGCGAAATTAAAGATTGATAATAACCAATATATCTCGCCTCATAGGAGCAATCGCCTATGTAGGCGATTTTTTTATGCCCAAGAGAGATGAGATAGTTCATGGCAGTGACGGCGGCAGTTGTTCCGCTGCAGATTACTTCGTCATAATCAAAGTTTGTCGGGTTACGGTCAATTCCTACGATATTGTGATAATGATTTTGTAAAGTGGAAATCAGTTCAGCAGGACATTTTCCAAGAAGGATAATTCCATCAGCGTGGGTGTCTGTTACTGAAAAAGAGGATTTTTCTTTTAACATGGAAGTGACTTCCGGGAGGGTGAGAAACTTTCCGGGAACACATTGCTGACGTAGAAGTTCTTTTTTCAGAGATTCAAAAAGTTCGCTGAAAAATAAATCCTGAGAAAGTGAGGGAAAACGGGTCAGAAAAATATCGAAAGTGAGGGGAGTGGTTTTAATTTGAGGTGCTCCGGATTTTAATGTTTGTGCGGCAGTATTTGGTGTGTAGCTGATTTTCTGTGCAGCAGCCCAGATACGTGCCTCTAGTTCTGGATTTTTGCATTTATAATCTGGCTGATTTAAGACTCTTGAAACGGTGGATACTGAAGTACCGGCTCGGTGGGCAATTTCTTTTAATGACATAAAAACCTCCTGATAACGTTATCAAAAATATTTTGAAAAATAAATTATAAAATCATGTATACATGAAAAAATTATAAAAAAAACAAGAAAAAAAGTCAATATTATGAGATAGAAAACGTTATCAAAAAATCGTGTTGTTGTTAAATGTATTTTCACATAAGATAAATACAACACATGTGAGAGGAAAAACAAGCTGATGTCAGACAGAAAAAATAACACAGAGATAAGTAAAAATCAGCACTTAACCAAAGATAGACGGAAAGGATATAAAAAATGCTGATAGATAATTAGAACAGGGAAAGGATGTTGATTCGATATGAAAAGAAGCATAAAGAGATGGAATCTAAAAAAGATTTTTGTGATAGCCGGAGTCGCAGCAATGGTAGCAGGGCTTGCAGGATGCGGCGGAACGAAAAAAGATGCTGATAAAACAACAGAAATTAATGTGGGATATTTTAATAATGTAACACATGCACAGGCTCTTTATATGAAAGCACAGGGAACTCTCGACAAAGCATTTGATGGAAAAGCAAAAGTGAAATGGACTTCTTTTAACGCAGGACCATCGGAGGTAGAGGCATTATTTTCAGGAGATATTGATATCGGATACATTGGACCAGTTCCGGCAATCAGTGCAAATGTTAAGTCAAAAGGAGATGTCAGTATTATATCAGGAGCGTCTCAGGCAGGAGCAGAACTGGTAAAGGCACCGGGTTCAGAGATTGAGTCAGCAAAAGATTTGGACGGAAAAACAGTAGCCATTCCGCAAATTGGAAATACACAGCATTTGTGCCTGTTAAAACTTCTTTCTGATAATGGGTTAAAGACAGTAGAGGAAGGCGGAACAGTCACTGTTACCGCTGTAGAAAATGCGGATATTCAGAATATGATGGATCAGGGAAATATAGATGCGGCGCTTGTACCAGAACCGTGGGGTTCTACACTTGTGAAAAATGGTGCGGAGATTGTGTTAGATTACAATGGAGTCTACATGGAAGGTAATTATCCGGTAGCGGTGGTTGTTGTAAGAAATGAGTTTTTAAAAGAGCATCCTGATTTAGTGAAAGAATTTTTAAAGCAGCATGAAGCGGCAACGGATGAAATTAATCAAAATGCAGATGAGGCGGCAAAAATTATTAATGACGAGATTAATGCGGCAACAGGTAAATCATTAAGTGAGGACATTTTACAGACGGCATTCCAGAAATTAACCATTTCAACAGAGGTAAATAAAGATGCAGTGGATGATTTTGCAGCAATTTCCCTTGAACAAAAATTCATTGACCAGAAACCTTCCGATGACTTTATTACGGAAGTAAAATAATTTTAATCATCCAGAAATTATAGTACCTATTGCGTATATCAGACATTTAAAAGGAGACAGAGCATGGCATTAATATTAGAAAATGTGGGAAAGACTTTTGAAAATACGGGTCGGGCCACTTTAAAAAATATAAATCTTGAAATACAGCCGGGAGAATTCCTTTGTGTAGTTGGTAAAAGCGGATGTGGTAAAAGTACACTGCTTAACCTGATTGCAGGATTAGAAGCTCCGACAGAAGGAAGAATTCTTTTAAACGGAAAAGAAGTAAAAGGCCCAGGTTCAGAACGGACAGTGATGTTTCAGGAACATGCTCTGTTTCCGTGGCTGAATGTTATCCAAAATATAAAGTTTGGAATGAAAATAAATGGAGTTCCGAAGGAAGAACAGGAAATACGGGCAGAAAAATATTTGAAGATGATGCAGTTAGAACAATATAAAGACTACGCAATACATCAGCTCTCTGGCGGAATGCGTCAGAGGGTGGCCCTGGCGAGAGCATTTACGATGGACTCAGATATCCTTTTGATGGATGAACCATTTTCTGCACTTGATAAACAGACATCCAATCATTTAAGAAAAGAATTACAGGACATTTGGATGCAGACACACAAGACAATATTTTTTATTACACATAGCGTTGAAGAAGCGGTATATCTTGGTGACAAAGTAGTGGTAATGTCAGGAGAAAATGGCGGCATCAGAAATATTGTGCCAATTAATCTGGAAAGACCAAGACATGTCTATGATGAAGCATTTATCGCATATCGCCATAAAATATTAGAAGAGATACAGGGAGGGGATTATTAATGAAAAAAATAAGAAAATCCAATATAGCAGGGGAAATCCTGTTCCTTTTTGGAATCATTATTTTGTGGCAGATATTCTATGTGGCAGGTGTTGACGGACTTGGAATATGGAAAGCATATGCAATGCCATCCCCAGTCGGTGTGTGGAATTCCTTTGTGGAAATGATGAAGCAGGGAACATTACTTGCTGCAATTGGAAACAGTCTTCTCCGAGGTGCGATTGGATACATTCTTTCACTTATAATCGGAGCAGTAATCGGAATATTAATCAATCATTTTTCATTTTTACATAGGAACTTAAGACCACTGATTATGGGAATCCAGACATTACCAAGCATCTGCTGGGTACCATTTTCTATCTTGTGGTTTGGACTTACACAAACAGCAATAATTTTCGTAGTAATCATGGGATCGGCATTCAGCATGGCAATCGCTGTAGACAATGCAATATTAAATGTACCTCCAATTTATAAAAAAGCAGCCCTTACAATGGGCGCAAACCAGAAACAGATTTATTGGAAAGTCATATTTCCGGCAAGCTTCCCTGAATTAATATCGGGAATGAAACAGGGATGGTCATTTGCGTGGAGAGCGTTGATGAGCGGTGAAGTAATGACAACATCCATTGGGCTTGGACAGACGTTGATGACAGGACGAAATCTGGCAGATATTAACCAGGTTATGTTAGTAATGGTTGTCATTGTAGTGGTGGGAATCCTCATTGACCAAGTGGTGTTCTATAACGTAGAAAAGAGGGTGCTGAAGAAGAGAGGACTGTGATTTGAGTTAAACCAAATAGACAAGGCAGACGCCCGCTGGAAGAGAGAAGATACCCTATATTTATAAAATTTACAGAATCTAATTTGTGGGATTGTGAATAAACAGAAACCTCAAAGCCCCTACCTATATTTTATGTTATACTAAATACAGTTTACGAAAACAGAGGGGTTAGAAATGAACATATTACTAGTAGATGATGAGCGTTTAGCCGTAGAGGTTATGAACCGCATGATTGACAAGGAAAAATACGGTTTTTCTACAATTTACAAAGCCTTAAGCATGAAACAGGCACAGCAGATCTGCGAGGAGACGGATATTGATATTATTATCTGTGATATCGAGATGCCGCGTGGAAGTGGGTTGGATTTTGTGCAGTGGCTTTTGGATACAGGTAGAAATCCGATTGTTATTTTCCTTACCAGTCATGCGGTTTTTTCGTATGCACAGCAGGCAGTTTCCTTAGGGGTACAGGATTATCTGTTAAAGCCGGTGGAGCCGGAAGATATGAACCAGGCTTTGGAGAAGGCAATACGAAATGCAAAGAGTAGGAAGAAAAGTATTCTGAAGGAGGAGAAGATACGAAAATTAAATGAGGGAGTACAATCCGCCGAAAAGAATGTGGAGAAGGTGAAAACTTATATTGAAACGCATTTTAAGGAGGAGCTGACACGGGAATCGCTTGCTTCAGAGGTGTTTATGAATCCAGATTATCTGTCAAAATTATTTAAGAAAAATACGGGAAGTTCCCTGATGGATTATGTAACGAAGGTGCGGATAGAGCGGGCCAAAGAGCTGCTGGAAAGAACGGTTCTTACAATATCGGAAATTGCAATTGAGACGGGGTATTCTAACACAGCATATTTTACAAAGATGTTTAAGAAATATACAAATGGAGTTACGCCGAGAGAATATAGAAAGGGACTAGGCGGATGAAAAACAGGAAATTATTTTTTAAGCGATTTGTAATGGGAATTGTCATTTTTTTTATGGCTGTTTTTGAATTGCAAATGATTTGGGGAAGTGTTTACATTTCAAAGACAGTGACGAAGGAAAGAAGGAATTCTTATGCTTCGGCACTTGAAATTTATAGCAGTAATTTAGAACAGCAGTTAAAGCAGATTGATGATTTTTTATTGCAGTCTGTCATGATAGAAAATGATGCCAGAAGTATTTTGGAAAGTACGACGGAACTAAATCAGTATCTTGCGGAAGTCCGGATGAGGGATACTTTTGATGAAGAACTCAGCCAGTTGAAAATGCTGTTAGGAGTGATGTGGTACGGAAAGACGGCCAATGTGACAAAAAAGGTTATTCGGATGCGTCGTGGACAAAATAATGCATCGGTTATTTCAAAATGGATTGCGGCAAATACAGAGGGTCTTTTGAAAAAAGTAAAAGAAAATGCATATGTGGACTGGTTTGTATATGAGGTGGAAGGTTCACAGATTCTTGTGAGAATTTTAAATAACCGGGAAACGTACATGATAGGATGGCTGGACATTTCCCAGATATTTCAGGAGTTTGAAAAGACACTTTCTGATGTAAAAGAGGAAAAAATATTTTTAAAAGCAGGAAATGAGACGGCATTTCAGGATAAAATACAGTCGGATAAAATAGAGACAGAAAAAGGGTATCAGATTATAGAACCACAGAATTCGCATCAGGTTGCCCTCTGTCTTGCATTGAAGCAGAATGGATTTTATCAGAAAATGACAAATCTTTCGATTGTAGTTCCACTGGTTTTAATTGTATCAGGAATATTGATTATGCTGTTCTCTTTTGTGATGGCAAAATATTTTATCCGTCCTATGGATGATCTTCGAAATGCAATGATAAAGATGCAGGAGGGAGATTTGGAAGTCCGCCTGAATCAGCAAAATCTTTTTTATGAATTTCAGCTTCTAAACCGTAATTTTGACCGGATGGCAGAGAAAATAAAAGAATTAAAGATTGAGGTGTATGAGAATCAGTTAGAAAAGCAAAATGTGGAAATGCAATACCTGAAACATCAGATAAAACCACATTTTCTGACGAATTGTTTAAATACGATAAAGAACCTTTTATTCTTGGAAGAGTATGAGAAAGCGGAACAATTTACCCTGTTATTAGGAAAAAATATACGTTATGATTTATCTGAAAAAACGGAGGTAACTTTAGAAGAAGAAATAAATCATATAAAAAATTATATTGCGTTATCCGAGATTCGATATGGAAACCAGCTTAAGCTGCATCTTGATATACAGGAAACTCTATTCGAGTGCAAGATTCCAGCAATGTTAATACAGACATTTGTGGAGAATTCAGTAAAACATGAGATGAGTCCGGAAGAAGTTCTTCATATCTGGGTGAAAGTCTGGGAAGAGAAAGAAAGGCTTCATATAACCGTAGAGGATAGCGGACAGGGATTTGAGGAAGAAATTCTTGAAAAATTAAAAAACGGCGAGTCGGTCATGCATAATGGAATGGAACATTTCGGGATTTCTAATGTAAAGCGCAGACTAAATATTATATATGGAGATGCGGCAGAGATTCATTTTTCTAATGAGGAAAATAGAGCAAAGGAAAATAAGGCAAAAGTAACAATAGAACTACCAGCAAGTGAGGACTTAAATAGGGCAAAAGCAGAAATAAAATTGCCAGCGAATAAGGGATTAAATAAAACGAACGCAGAAATAGACCTCTCAGCGAATAAAGGATTAAATAAAATAGAATTTTTTGCAGAACAGGCAGAATGGAATAATATCGATAAAAATGAATGTGATGACACAAGTAGACAATTAGCCATAAAAGGAGAGGAGGCAGATGAAAGTGAATCAGAAAAATAAAACCAGAATTGGAATCAGCCTTTTATGTGCAATTATTCTTTTAACTGGCTGCCATATTACGCCCAATAAAAAACAGGACGGGGAGAAAAAGAAGTATCCAAAGCTTGTTGTCGTATATTCCGATGCATATGGAGAAGATAGCAGCTTTTCTCAGGTACAGGAAGAAATCAATAAAATTACGAGAAAAAAACTGGGAGTGGAAGTAGAATTCCACCTTATTTCAGACAGTAATTACAGCGATGCGGTGGAGCTGATGCTGACAAGTGGGGAACAGGTTGACATTCTCTGGGGGTCAAATTCTCTTTTTGTAAAGGCGTATGTAAACAGGCAGCTCTGTGATCTGGAACCGCTTTTAAAGGAAAATGGAAAAGACATTATCGATGCGGTCGGCTGGAAATATATTAATTGCTGCAGGATTGGTGGTACTCTTTACGGGCTTCCTAATAACAGAGACTTTGCCGCTGGCTGGGATTCTTATGCTTTGCGGAAAGACATTTTGAATAAATATAATATCAAGGCCAGCGATATTAAAAATATCAAAGACCTAGAGAAAGTTTTTGATCTGGTTCTGGAAAAAGAAAATGGAGTCGTGCCGCTTGCCTGTACCGGTTCTCTCTTTGGTAATTTTTCTCTTGCAGATGGCATCAACAGCCTGGTTTCAGGCGGGCATGAAAACTATGGGCAGGAAGATGAAGTTGTTGATATATTTGAGACAGAAGAATATAAAAACAGATTAAAACAAGTGCGTAAATGGTATTTGAAAGGTTACATGGGCGATAATATTTTAGAAAATACAAGCACGATTACAGAAATGATAAGGAACGGGGAGGCATTTGCAGAAACTGTAAAAAATAAGCCGGGAATGAAGATGCAGGAAAGTCTGAAATGTGAGCGTGAAATGGAAATCGTACAGTTTGGCCAGCCTGCAATCAGTTATAACAGTATGGCGGCTTTTCCGTGGATGATAACGAAAAATAGTATCTCTCCAGAGTTATCTATGAAACTGCTCAATTTATTTTACAGTGATGAAGATATTATGAATCTGCTGGCATATGGAATCGAAGGCATTGACTATGTGGAGACAGAAGATGGACATATTCGTGCACCCGAAGGCAAAAAGGGCAATCCATATTATGGAGGTTCATGGCGTCTGCCAAATCAGTTTATAACAAAAGTATGGGAGGGCAATCCGCTTAATGTTTGGGATCAGGTAAAACAATATAATGAAGATGCATTACATTCCTGCGAGATTGGATTTAACTTTAATGTATTTCCTGTCGCACAAAAATATTTGAAATTACAGGAAATTTATGATTCCTATGAACCAATCCTTGAAAGCGGCCTTGTAAATCCGGAAAATGGATTGAAGCAGATGCTCGAAGAACTCAAGCAAAATGGACTAGACGAAGTAATCGCGGAAAAACGCAGACAGTTTGAATCGTGGAAAAAACAGCAAGAATAAATGGGGATTATGTCGGAATAGTATAAAAACGAGCCGGTTTTGTTATATTTTTGTGCGGAGTACATTGATATGATAAAAGTACAATTTTCATATAAGAAGGAGGAGGACGTATGAAAAAATTATTAAGATCGGTGTTCGTTTTTGTACTGGCATTTTCACTTGTTTTGGGTACAGGGGCATTTACTAATGTAGGAACAATTAATGTAAATGCAGCGACAGCACAGGTAAAAATTACACCGAACAGCAAAACTATTTATGTTGGAAAGACCACAAAGCTTAAGGTGAAAAAGAAAGCGAAAAAAGCAAAGCTGACCTGGAAGAGTTCCAATAAGAGAGTTGCAACAGTAAATAAAAAGGGTGTAGTTACTGGACGTGCAGCCGGAAAAGCAACCATTCAGCTTAAAATGAAAGTTGGAAAGAAAGTTTATAGAGGAAAGAGCAAAATTACAGTAAAACCAATCCTTGTAAAAAGCATTTCCACAAGTGCAGCAGAAAAATCTATGAAGCCGGGAGAAAAGTATTCTCTCAGAGTTTCTGTTTCTCCATCAGATGCAACAAATAAGTCTCTGAAATATTCTTCTTCTAATACAGCAGTAGCAAGTGTAGACGGGGCAGGAATCGTGACAGCGAAAAAAGGTGGAAAAGCTACTATTTATGTAGAGACAAAAGATGGAAGCAACAAAAAGATTCAGGTAAAAGTAAGCGTATCTTATTCCAGCGCAAATACAGGAAAAGTTCGTACCGTTGTAACAACAGACGGTGAAGTTGATGATATGGATTCCTTTATGCGTCTTATGTTGTATTCTAACGAAATGGACATTGCAGGCCTCATCCTTTCAAGCTCCACTTATCATTATGCAGGTGGAACAATGAAAGACGGCACTGTTGTAAAACCTTATCGTTGGACAGGAACAAAATGGGCTTCTGAAGTTCTTGATAATTATGCAAAGGTATATCCAAATCTTCGTGCAAATGCAAAAGGATATCCAGAACCAGATTACCTTAAGAGCATTTTAAAAATCGGAAATATCAAAAATGTAGGTGACATGGAAGAATCCACAGATGGTTCTAACTTCTTAAAAGATATTCTTTTAGATAATGACAACCGTACATTATACATCCAGACATGGGGTGGAACAAACACAACGGCAAGAGCTTTATACGATATTGAACAGCAGTATAAAGACAAAGAAAACTGGAAGGAAATCTACAACAAAGTTTGTGACAAAGCAGTAATTTACATCATTCTTAACCAGGATGATACATTCAGCAAATATATTGCAAAGAACTGGCCAGACATTAAGATTATCCAGGATGGCGGGAACTTCTGGCGTTTTGCATATATGTGGAAGAGAGTAGATGCAAGCTTAACAACAAGATTACAGGGTAAATGGTATTATAACAATATCGCTAAAGGGCACGGTGCTTTACTTTCCGGTTACCATCTGATGGGTGACGGAACAATCTTAGATGGCGAGCTTGATAACGAACAGAGAGGTTCTGAGGAATATCTTATTAACAATCCAAACTACAATCGTTACGACTTTATCTCCGAGGGAGATTCCCCATCATTTTTCTATCTGTTAGACACAGGCTTAAGAAGTATGGAAGACCCTACATACGGCGGCTGGGGCGGACGTTTCGGCGTAGACACAGATGGTAACTACAGAAATATCGTATCCGATAAATTTAATGGAAAAGATGACACAACCTATACTTTAACAAGATGGTTTGATGATATCCAGGACGACTTCGCAGCAAGAGCTGACTGGTGTATTTCCAGCGATTACAGCAAGTCTAACCATAGACCAACGGTCAAAGTAAGAGAAGGTATCGACTTAACAGCAAAACCAGGTGAGAGAATCAAACTTCATGCAGACGCAACAGACCCTGATGGAGATAGATTAGATTATAACTGGTGGCAGTATTATGAAGCAGATACTTACAGCGGCTCCGAAGACGGAGAAATCTCAATGGTTGGAAAAGAATCTGACACAATGAGCTTCGTAGTTCCTGAAGATGCACAGGACGGAGATACAATCCATATGGTAATCACAGTAAAAGATGACGGTGCACATAACATGACTCATTATCAGCGTGTAATCGTTAAAGTACAGGGAAGACAGGAAATCAACAAACTTTTCCTTGAATTACCAGAAGAAAAAGATGCAAATGCAATCGAAACTGGTTCATATTCTGGATGGTCCAACCCATACGCATTCACGATTACTGCAAAAGCATCCAATAAAGATGGACAGGCCATTGCAAATAAAACAATGACATGGGAAAGCAGCGATGAAGCTGTTGGAACTATTAGCAGCAAGGGTGTATTTACACCGAAGAAAGCTGGAAAGACAACGATTACGGCAACTGCCAATGATGGAAGTGGGAAGACTGCAACCATAGAATTGACGGTAGTTGAGAAATAGTAATTTGCCGTAGGCAAAACAGACGCCCGCTGGAAGATAAAAATAAAGCATATTTGTGACTTTAGTCGCTGCA
>ENA-OPCE01001636-OPCE01001636.1-human-gut-metagenome-genome-assembly--contig:-NODE-1636-length-13424-cov-2.181988_pt1 | contig 13424 bp, 10 predicted proteins | sample MGYA00241247_ERZ501474 | MGnify/ENA primary metagenome ERZ501474 (study PRJEB25962, sample SAMEA2042572) | human gut metagenome | biome: human gut; feature: human-associated habitat; material: faeces... | reverse complement strand
ATCGGACAAATTATTGAAAAAGAGCTCCATCGCCAAGAACGCTCGGTCACATGGTTCGCAAGACGACTCTATTGCGATCGAACTAATGTATATAATATATTTAGAAGACAGAGCTTAGATACAGAACTGTTGTTACGTATATCCATTATATTAGAATACAATTTCTTCCAAATATATTCTGATATATATAACAACAGAACATAGAAATATCTTCTACAACCTTGTATATAAAACAGCAACAATTAAAAGGATATTTATGTTTAAAGAGCATGTATCTTTGCAAAGTTTTTTAAGACAACCAAAGTATATGACTAAAAAGATTACACATTAAAAACAAAAAAGATGAAACAATTTAGAATTTTAAGTATGTTGATGATTGTGCTTATATCAAGCCTGTCATTTGTATCATGTGGAGATGATGATGATGAAACGTCTGGTGATTTCAGTGCCAGCATAGCAGGAGTTTATACAGGTAAACTCAAAGTTGGAACTAATGTTACAGCTGATGCATATGTAGTCACTGTTACCAAAGTATCTTCTTCTGTAGTAAAAGTTACCGCTGACTTCTACACAGATAACGGTAGTGAAAATTACAATGTTACTAAAGAAGGCAATCAATACATTCTTTCAAGCGAAAGCTCATCTGGTATCAACATAACTGTTACAGGTAAAGCAATGACTATAAGTTTCCTTAATAATGCAGGAAGTATGACCACTTTTACCGGAACTCGTGATTAAAGCCCACCAATCTTTACAGTAAAAGTAGAAATTCAGTAAAGGTTACAAATATCCCAAAGCCGTAATTTCCCTTTTCTTGAAAATGAGAAATTACGGCTTTTATAAATAAAAGCTATGAAAATTGTATATAACACTATTCTCTTTACATTACTATTTCTAGCCACAAGCTGTGATCATTCGGAGAAAATCGATGATATAAAACTTGAAATTTCACAAAACATCTTCCGCAACATCGACAATAACGGAGGGAAAATAACTGTTGCTATCACATCTAATTCTGAATGGATCATCGCAAATTCAGCTGATTGGTGCATACCAGACAAATATCAAGGAGAAGGAAACGATATACTTACTATAAAAATTCTAGCTAACACCAAACATGCAAACAGACAAACTAATCTAATCATATCCGCCCAAGGGATAAACCAAACAATCAAGATTTCACAACAAAAAGGAGAAGTTAATCCAGATTTAGATAAAATACACTATCAATTACCCGTTATTTTCCATGTTCTTTATCAAAACGAAAATGACATAAATCAATATATAAAAGAAGACCATTTAAAAGATGTATTAGTGCGAGCTAACCATTTCTATCAATCTGAAAAGTGTGGAATTGATATAAATCTCGAATTTGTATTAGCAACCAAAGATAAGAATGGAACCACATTACCAGAACCTGGAGTAGAAAGAGTGCCATTTAATGAGCTTCCTATTGATTGCGAAAAGTTTATGAGAGATAATACAGGAAAATATACATCTTTACTATGGGAACCCAATGAATACATTAACATAATGGTATATCCTTTTACGGATTCGCAGATTTTAGGCATATCTACATTTCCATATAGTTTAAAGGACTTTTTTTTAGAAGGGACTCAACAGGTATCAGCTTCGTGGATCACTTTAGAGAATTTGAGTTTCCCATATTGTATATCGATCAATAGTTCATATATTTATGAGCAAAGTACAGATGAAAGAATTAATCAAAACGATGCTGCAATAACATTAGCACACGAACTCGGACACTATTTAGGATTACGTCATGTATTCTCAGAAGGAGGGACCACTTCAATGTGTACCGATACTGATTATTGCAAAGATACTCCCAGTTATAACCGTAGTGAGTATGAACAATGGCTTAACAATTTGGATAAGCAGAATAAATATCAATTAAAAGATTTAGCTAAACGATATAGCTGTGAAAAAGGAGAATATGAAGCACACAACATTATGGACTATGCATATTGCTTTTATAATGAAATAACTTTAGAACAACGAAAAAGAATACGCCATATCTTAAACTATAGCCCACTGATTCCAGGTCCCAAAGAAAGCAGAATAGATACCAGAGGCGTACAAGGCAGATTGAATTTGCCAATATGTATAATGAAATAACATAATCAGGTAAAACGGGGCAGCAAGTATTTCATCGACTGTTCCTCCATAGTAGTCAAATGTCAGGAATTTGACAATAACTAATTATCCGTTTTCTACATCACAATACAAAACTTTTATACAGGATAACTTGTTATTACAATATAACCAAACATCATGAAACGATGCTACTGACATTTTTAAACATACTGGCCACCATCATTGGCGTAATCAGCTTATTGATTGTAACCTATGGAGTATTCGTAGGATTCATCGCTTTTCTCCGTAACGAATTCAAACGGATCAACGGAACCTATACCATCAATAATGTCCGGCAGCTGAGAGCTGATTTCGGCAGTTACCTCTTATTGGGATTAGAATTTCTAATTGCATCAGACATACTAAAGACCGTAGTAGACCCGACTTTAGACGAACTGGCTATTTTAGGAGGTGTAGTTATAGTAAGAACTGTATTATCAGTCTTTCTGAATAAAGAAATAAAAGAACTAGCCGAAGAAGAAAATTCAAAAAGCACATAAATAGATTGGAATAAATAAAAAATGTATTACTTTTGCATGAATTCTTAATGACCTATGGTATGGAATATATCAATGAATTTCACAATGACTGAAATTCCAAAGAATATAAAGGACACGATATGAAAAAGAACTTACTATTATTACTTTGCTTGTTTTGTCTGGTCAATGTTTGCCATGCAAAAGCGAAAGACACTTTTACCGTTTTCCAATTAAACCTGTGGCATGGATGTACTAAAGTACCCAACGGAGATCAAGGCATTATTGATGTACTGGATCAGATGGATGCGGATGTCGTTTTTCTGTGCGAAATCAGAGACGGAAAACAGTTTATCCCTCATGTGATCGAAGAGCTGGAGAAGAGAGGAAAACATTACTATGGTGAAACGTTTGATCTTGCAATCGGTGTTTTGAGTAAATTCAAGCCGGACAGTTGGACCAAATGCTGCATCGTACCTGGTGACGAAGGTCGTGCTATGGTGAAAATGGTTGCAACAATCGAAGGCCAACCCGTATCTTTCTATTCTTGTCATTTGGACTACCGGCATTATCAATGCTATATGCCACGTGGATATAATGGTACTACCTGGAAGAAAATGGATAAGCCGATAACGGATGAAGAAGAAGTCTTGAAAGCAAACAGACAGTCTTTCCGGGATGAAACCATCCGTGCTTTTATTCAGGAAGTACAATCTGACATTCAACAAGGCCGCCCGATAATCATGGGAGGAGATTTTAATGAGCCCTCTCATTTAGACTGGCAGGCAGATACAAAGGATTTGTGGGATCATAATGGGGCTGTCATTCATTGGGACTGCTCAATGATGTTGAGCAAAGCAGGATTCAAAGATACATATCGCGAAAAATATCCCAATACAGTTCGATATCCCGGTTTTACATTCCCAGCCGGAAACAAACTCGCAGAAGAGGCTAAACTGGAAAAGTTGGCTTGGGCGCCTGAGGCAGACGAACGTGACCGGATTGATTTCATTTATTATTATCCATTGGAGTCGATGCTTTCCATGAAGAATAGTAAGTTGGTAGGTCCCTCCGAAACAGTTGTCCGGGGAAAAATAACAGAAAACGATTCTAAAGATAAGATTCTGACGCCTTCTTGTATTTGGCCCAGCGACCATAAAGGTAATCTTGCTACATTTAAGATTCGGAAGAAACGGTAATAGTATATTGAGTAGGGTGACTTTCATCGTGCGTCACCCTAAAATTCCAAAGCTTCAAATCAGAGAATTCTCTTCCTTCTCTATCATCTTATCATAATACGCAATGCGTGCGGCACACTCCCGAATAGTCACCTCGCGCAATGCTTCCGTTCGTGCCAGCATATATTCGTATTGTTCTTCACTGACAGTGAATAGTCGGTTGTACCGAGCTTCGATATACGCCCGACATAATTTATCAAACGCTTCTCTATCTTCGGGAGTATTAACTGGAAATACATTCGCGAAACCTCGTGAACGGCTTTTAGCCATCGGGCCCAACACTTCCAATTTATGGGATTTAGGGCGAGTGCCACTATGGACAAGCATATACGTCTTGTAGTAACGTTCGCAAGCTTGATGTAAAAAGAATGAACCTAATTTATATTCTTTTTCCACTTGAGCCAATTTTCCATGTCTTAATAATCCCCCTGCCATGTCGAAACATCCTGCATATTCTTCCTCCGCATATTGCTTTATTTCCCGATACGGCAACTTCTCCGGTTTGCCAATCTGAAACGTGCCGTCATCATATAACAGAATGCCGTCTCTTAAGGCCTCATAAAAGAAATAATGTTTCCTTCGGATAGCCCGATTAAAAGTTGTCGTGCTTTCAACAATGATCTGAGGTGGTGCAGGATGTCTCCTTCCTTCCATTCGTTTATCATACCTAGGAACAACAAAGGCGTTCGCATGATTCTCCGCTTTAATAGCATCGCCCGTATCACATATCACCAGAATATCAAGGTCGCTTTGGTAGTAAGTAAGTCCACCTCGTTCGTCGTATGTTTCATCCCAAATGACATATTCTCCACGTGCATAACTCCCATAGAGGATAATCATACGTACATTCACAAGGTACTGCAATATCAGTTCTTGCAGCACTGCCAACTCTTCCTGTGTGCGTTTGGGCAAACGCTTTATTGATCTTTTCATAATGACAATCATCTATTCTTAACCGCAAAGATAACTTAAATCAGTGTATTAATGATTGTATTGAAACGCTTTTTTCAAGACTTTGATAGTGTGTTATACTAAGAAATGGCATGTCTGCTATTTTTCATTCCATTGATTCTAGTACTTACTCCCATCAACTCTTGTACTTCATCTTGCAGTTTCTCGTACTTCATACTTCCAACTCAAGTACTTCAAACTCTCAACTCCAGTACTTTACTTCTTACATTCTTGTACATCATTTTCCCTCTTCAAGTACTTCAATCGTTACACTCCTCTGCCTCATTTCCTTTCACTTTTCGTTCTTTTCTCTTTGTATTTCTGTTCTTTCGCACTCACATATGTATACTATTTGCACCATTAAAAAGTCCTTTATTCCCTACTGACACTGACAACTGCCACTTTAGCGTTTCTTTAATAATAACATTTCTTTTTCCGTTTGCATACATTACTAATTATCAACACATTATAAACATATAAAATATTAATTCCATGCACACTCTGTCAGTATGGAGCATTTAGTGGCAGTACTTTTCCATTCATTCATTTGTAAATATATACACTACAACAAATATGAATAACCGGACGAAGGTAGGAATACAATTTCAACAGCGTTGAATAGGCTTCTTTCTTCCAGTGATGACAAAGTTATTAGTAAACTATGATTAATTCAAGTTTCGCAAGTTACTTTTGCGTTATCCAAACTATCTTAATTCCCCTCCCTCCTGGGAGGAGACTTAAGATACTACCGACTTTTTAGTCACTCCCAATTGAGATACTACTGTTTGTCAATAATATAAAGAATTTGCGGAACTTCAGTGATTAAGAGTTATTTAAAGGCATTTTAATTTACATACTCATCCATTCCTCTTGGATGTATTCTCTGTAAAGAGGCCTTAAGGTGTCAGTTGTCAGTAGTGTCAGTAGATTTACTTTTCTGTAGGGATAGCACAACAATTAAAATCCTGATAATCAATCAAGAGATCATCTTTTTTATTTTTTCAGTCTTCTGCCGTTCCACCCTGCATTTACTGACATAAAAATTGTTAATCTCCCGGGGAATATCGTAAATATATGATACAAACAAGTTTTTCACCAGTCTATAAGAATGAAAACAAATAATAGAAAAAGCCAGATTAAACCACCTGTTGATTTGCAACAAATGAGCTATCGTTCATTCCCGGACAACTTATCGATTAGGACAGCATCGATATCTTTTGCCAATTCTTGATAGGTCGCCAAAGGATCATCTGTATATACAGCACGAATAATCCCCTCCTTGTCTGTTATCAATATACGGGGAATGGTATGGGAAGCAAAAAGCGAAAAGACAGCATCATCATTCTGAGCGGAAAAAGGCAAGGTAAACGAATGTTTTTCCCAATAGGCTTGTACTTCAGAGCCCGATTCCGAACGGCTGATACAAGACAATAATACATCCGGATTCTCTTTATATGTATCATAAACTTTCTGAATAACCGGAAGTTCTTTCTGACAATCCGGACAATCCGTATGAAAAAAGACAATCACTCCAACCTTCCCGCTAAATGACTGCGTATTCAACATTCCCCCATCACTCATCTCTACCGAAAACTGAGGAAGGGCGTCACCGGCAACAAGAGCAAAGTCTCCCCTATCATCATCATCGTCCGTGATACAGGAAGAAAAAACTGCCAGAACGATACATAGCAATATCACCACTTTGCTTCTTATTTCCACTTTCATATCTTTCTTCGTTAGTTATGCAACTCCCAAAAGCTCTACCTCAAATACCAATGTCGAAAAAGCCGGAATCGGACCGGATGAACGGGTTCCGTATCCCATCGTGTAAGGTATATAGATGATCCATTTATCTCCCGCACGCATCCGTTGGAGCGCCAGTTGCCAACCATCTATTACATCGCAGAGGCGGAAAGCTTCCGGACAATTACGTTCATAAGAATTATCGAACACCCGACCGTTAATCAGACTCCCTTTATAATGAACGGTAACAATACTCCGCACATTAGGAAAAACAGTCCCCGTACCAGTCTCCAAAACCTTATAATAGATGCCACAAGGCAAGGCATAAACACCTTCCTGCGATGACAATTCTTTCAAGAACTCCAAATTCGTCTCTTTATATTCTTGCTTTCTTCCCATAAATACATGATTTGAATATACAAAAGTAAGCAGATTTAAGAGAAATCTTCCATAAAAACTGTATATTTGTTTGTTGAATCATAAAAACTCATCGCTATGGGACAAATTAAAACCAGATGCAGCACTGCTGCCGGACTATTCTTGATTCTTTTGACAGTAATTGCGGGATTTTCGTCCTGTAAAAGTAATCAGAAAGACATTATTCCTTCTGCCGAATACGCTCCATACGTCAATGCTTATACGGGAGGAGTGATTTCGCAAAACTCAACGATACGCATAGAGCTGACACAGGACCAGCCGATGGTAGACCTGAATCAGGAACTGAAAGACAATCCGTTCAGTTTCTCTCCTTCATTGAAAGGAAAAACGTATTGGGTCAGCAACAATACCATTGAATTTGTCCCCGAAGAAGGGGCACTGAAACCAGGCGCCTTTTACGAAGGAACCTTCCACCTGGGAGATTTCGTCGATGTAGACAAAAAGCTGGAAGAATTCAACTTCTCCTTCCGCGTGCAGGAACGAAACTTTAGTATTCATACCGATCCGATAACCGTCACAGCCACCCAGCCCGACCAAGTGACCGTAACGGGTGAAATACGTTTCAGCGATGTAGTGAAAAAAGAGGAAGTAGAGAAAATGCTCACAGCCGGAAGCGAAAAGAACAAAAGCTATCCGATTGAAATCACCCAGACAGATCACCCGACCCGATACGCATTCAGCATCAGTCAGATAACCAAAGAAGCGGAAGATTACCAACTGGAAATTACCGCCAAAGGCAATCCGGCAGGCATCGACCGTACCCAAAACGAAAGTATTCTGATCCCGGCAAAGAACAGTTTCCGCTTCCTGTCCGCCGTACGCATCGACCAACCGGAAAACGGAATTGAAATCATATTCTCCGACCCTGTATCCAACACACAGGATTTGAAAGGACTCATCGACGTTCCGGAAGTTTCTTCCTCTATTTTCCAGATCAAAGAAAATAAAGTATTCGTTTACTTCGAAACCGGCAAACTGAACAAACTGACGCTGAATATCCATGAAGGAATAAGAAACAGCCAGGACAAACCGCTGGGCACTTCCCACTCCATCTCATTCAGTGAACTGAACCTGAAACCGCAGGTAGAAATGGCTACTTCCGCCGCTATCCTGCCCGATTCAAAAAGTCTGATCATCCCCTTCCGTGCCGTCAATCTATATGCGGTGGATTTGAGCGTGATCCGTATTTTCGAAAACAACGTATTGATGTTCATGCAGAACAACTCACTCTCCTCAGCCAATGAATTGCGACGTTCGGGACGACTGGTTTATAAGAAGACATTGTGGCTGGCGAAAGATTCTTCCAAAGATGTGCACCGCTGGGAAGACTATTCGATAGACCTTGCCGGATTGATTCATCAGGAGCCGGGAGCCATTTACCGTGTCATCCTCTCGTTCCGTCAGGAATACTCCGCTTATCCTTGCGGGGGAAGTGAAAACAAGGAAATGCAGTTTGCGGACAACAAGTCTTCCGACAACCTGACCAAAGTCAGCGGAGAGACATTGTCGGAAGACGATGAAGCAGTATGGGACACTCCGGAAACATACTATTATTATAATGGCAGCGTACCGATGGACTGGAGTCAGTACCGATGGACAGAACGGGATAACCCCTGCCATCCGTCCTACTATATGAATTCCGACCGGATAGCCGCCTGCAATATCCTTGCCTCCAATCTGGGAATGATTGTGAAACGTAATTCACTGAATAAATTGTGGATTGCAGTAAATAACATTTTGGATACGAAACCGGTAGCGAAAGCACAAGTGACGATTTATAACTTCCAGCTTCAGCCGATTGGAAAGGGAGAGACGAACGGTGAAGCTGGTAGAAATCACTCCGAAGGGAGTTCCTTTCATAGCGGTGGCCGAAGCGGACAAGCAAAAGGCGTATGTACGCGTGGTCGATGGCGAGGAGCAGTCGGTCAGCCGGTTCGATGTGGGAGGAAAAGACATTCAGAAAGGTCTGAAAGGATTTATCTATGGCGAGAGAGGCGTATGGCGTCCGGGAGATACACTGCATATTTCTTTCATGCTGGAAGACCGTGAGAAACGTATTCCGGACAAACATCCGGTAGCATTGGAGATTTACAATCCAAGAGGACAGTTCTATACCAAAATGATCTCTACCCAGGGGACAAACGGATTCTATACATTTGCCGTGCCCACGCAAGCCGACGATCCCACCGGATTATGGAATGCCTACGTGAAAGTAGGAGGAACCGCTTTCCACAAGAGTCTGCGCATCGAAACCATCAAGCCGAACCGTCTGAAGATTACGCTGGCTTTGCCAACCATCCTTCAGGCTTCGAGCAAAGACGTATATGCCCCGCTTACTTCTTCATGGCTGACGGGAGCCACCGCATCGCGACTGAAAGCAAAGGTCGAAATGTCCTTATCGAAAGTCAATACGCAGTTCAAGAACTACGGACAATACCTGTTCAACAATCCGGCAACGGACTTTACGACCGTCCGGGCGGATGTGTTCAACGGGGTACTGGATGCGGAAGGAAGAGCAGGCGTCAACATACAGCTTCCGGTAGCAACGGGGGCTCCGGGTATGCTGAATGCAACGTTCACCACTCGTGTCTTCGAACCGGGAGGAGATGCAAGCATCTACTCGCAGACTGTTCCCTTCTCTCCGTTCACATCGTATGTGGGCATCAATCTGAACCAGCCGAAAGGAAAGTATATCGAAACAGACAAAGATCATGTGTTTGACATCGTGACGGTCAACGATCAGGGACAGCCGGTGAACCGTTCCAATCTGGAATATAAAATCTACCGGATCAGCTGGAGCTGGTGGTGGGAAAACGGTGAAGAGTCTTTCGGAACTTACATCAACAACAGTTCCATCACTCCCGTTGCCAGTGGTAACCTGCAGACCACAGGAGGAAAAACCTCCTTCAAGTTCCGCATCAATTATCCGGATTGGGGACGCTATCTGGTGTACGTGAAAGACCGTGAAAGCGGACACGCCACCGGAGGAACCGTCTACATCGACTGGCCCGACTGGCGCGGACGTTCGAACAAGACAGACCCGAGCGGCATCAAGATGCTCGCTTTCTCACTGGACAAAGATTCTTATGAGATAGGAGAAACAGCCACGGCAATCATTCCCGCAGCCGCCGGAGGACGTGCACTGGTATCCCTCGAAAACGGTTCGACCGTCTTGCAGCAGCAATGGCTCGAAGTGTCCGATCAGGGAGATACGAAACTCACCTTCAAGATTACACCGGAAATGGCTCCGAATGTTTATCTGCATATCAGCCTGTTGCAGCCTCATGCGCAGACAGTCAATGATCTGCCGATCCGTATGTACGGCATTGCTCCGGTATTTGTGACCAACCGTCAGACGATTCTGCAACCGCAGATCAAGATGCCGGAAGTGCTGCGTCCGGAAACTGACTTTAACGTGACTGTCAGCGAGAAAAGCGGAAAACCGATGACTTATACACTGGCGATTGTGGATGACGGTCTGCTCGATCTGACTAACTTCAAGACGCCCGACCCGTGGAACGAGTTTTATGCACGCGAGGCTCTCGGCATCCGTACATGGGATATGTACGACGATGTGCTGGGTGCTTCCAGCGGACGTTACAGTTCATTGTTCAGCACGGGTGGAGATGCCTCGCTGAAACCGGCAGATGCCAAAGCCAACCGTTTCAAACCGGTGGTCAAATTTATCGGTCCTTTCTATCTTGCGAAAGGCAAGCAACAGACACATACGTTGAAGCTTCCGATGTATGTGGGTTCTGTACGTGCGATGGTAGTTGCCGGACAGGACGGCGCTTACGGAAATGCGGAAAAGACTGCATTTGTGCGGACACCGCTCATGCTGTTGTCTACTCTGCCCCGTGTATTGAGTACGCAGGAAGAAATTACCGTTCCGGTAAATGTATTCGCTATGGAGAACCAAGTGAAGAACGTGACCGTATCGCTGGAAGCATCCGGCGCAGGCGTACAGATCACGGGCAATCGCCAGCAGTCACTCACTTTTGACCAGCCGGGTGACCAACTGGCATACTTCACTCTGAAAACAGGCAGCAAAACCGGAAAGGCAACCATCCACCTGACGGCAAGCGGCAACGGACAGCAGACAAAAGAAACGATCGAAATAGAAGTCCGGAATCCGAATCCGGTGGTTACCTTACGCAACAGCCAATGGATAGAAGCCGGTCAGGAGGCCGAACTGTCATACACACTGGCAGGTTCTTCTTCGGCTAACAATCAGGTGCAACTGGAAGTCTCCCGCATTCCGTCGGTAGACATCAGCCGTAGATTCGACTTCTTATACAACTATCAGCACCATTGTACGGAACAGTTGACTTCCAAGGCTTTGCCTCTTCTGTTTGTCGGTCAATTCAAAACAATAGATAAGATAGAAGCCGAAAAGATAAAGACAAATATACAGGAAGCTATCCGGCAGATTTATGGTCGTCAACTCCCCAATGGCGGATTTGTATATTGGCCGGGAAATGCTGTTGCCGACGAATGGATCAGTTCTTATGCAGGAATGTTCCTGACACTGGCACAAGAAAAAGGATACGCCGTTCATTCGAATGTACTGAACAAGTGGAAGCGTTTCCAACGTGCTGCCGCACAGAACTGGCGGATGCCGCAGGATGCAAGCGGCTGGCAACAATGGCAGTCGGAATTGCAACAGGCTTTCCGTTTATATACGCTTGCATTGGCAGGAGCACCGGAATATGGGGCCATGAACCGGATGAAAGAACAGGCAGGATTATCCATTCAGGCTAAATGGAGACTGGCAGCAACCTATGCACTGACCGGAAAGATGAAACCGGCTGAAGAACTGGTGTATAATGCGGAAACAACAGTAAGCCCCTACTCTTCCATGAATCAGATTTACGGTTCCTCCGACCGTGATGAAGCTATGATTCTGGAAACACTGATCCTGATGAACCGGGAACGGGATGCTTTGCAGCAGGCAAAAGTCGTTTCAAAGAATCTGTCACAAGAGGAGTGGTTCAGTACACAATCCACCGCTTTTGCTCTTATGGCAATGGGACGTCTGGCTGAAAAGCTGTCAGGCACATTGGATTTCGTATGGACATGGAACGACAAACAACAACCTGCCGTGAAATCGGCTAAAGCTGTGTTTGAAAAGGAAATCGCCACTACTCCCAAATCCGGTATGATTGCTGTGAAGAATCAAGGAAAAGGAGCGCTTAGCGTTGACCTTATCACACGCACACAGTTGTTGAACGATACATTACCGGCCATCAGCGACAATCTTCGCATGGATATAAGATATGCCAACCTGAACGGTACACCGATCTCTGTCAATGATATTATACAGGGAACTGACTTTATGGCTATCACCTCCATATCCAATATTAGCGGAACTTCCGATTACACCAATCTGGCACTGACGCATATCATACCGTCCGGCTGGGAAATATATAACGAAAGAATGGTTGCCCCCGAAACGGAAAGCGGAGCAGCCGATGGTTCCGGTAAATCCGTCAGCAAATATAATTATCTGGATATACGCGATGACAGGGTATTAACTTATTTCAATTTGCGTCGTGGTGAAACGAAAGTGTTCACTGTCAGACTACAAGCAACTTATGCAGGTAACTTTATTTTTCCTGCCGTTCAATGTGAAGCAATGTATGATGTAAACGTACAGGCACGCAGCAAAGCGGGAAGAACAACTGTCAGTCGATAAATTTCAGGCACGGATTACACGGTCCTACTCGTTAACCAAAAACGAGGAATCCGTGTAATCCGTGCCTAATTATTTCGTACCTAATCATTTGTCACAAAGATATGTCTCTTAGCTTTTAACATTTAAATGAATCCTATATATAAATTCTTCAAACGATTATCTGTTACTAAGAAAGTAATGACAATAAGCATTGCTCTTTTAATGATAGGATACATCTTTTGCCTTCCCTGGCAACTGTTTCATGTACCCTACTCTACCGTCGTGACTGATCGAAACGAAGAATTACTGGGAGCACGTATTGCTTCGGATGGTCAATGGCGGTTTCCTCCCCGAAAGACAACACCCGAGAAAATCAAACAATGCCTTATTACCTTTGAAGATAAACACTTTTACCACCATTGGGGAGTTAATCCGTTATCTACCGGAAGGGCACTCTATCAGAATTTAAAGAATAAACGTGTTGTAAGCGGAGGCAGTACCCTTACCATGCAGACCATTCGGTTGGCTCGGAACAAGCCGCGTACATTCAAGGAAAAGCTGATTGAAATGGTATGGGCCACCCGTTTGGAATTTCGTAAATCTAAGAAAGAGATACTGTCACTTTACATTTCACATGCCCCCTTCGGAGGAAACGTAGTAGGACTGGATGCGGCCGCCTGGCGATACTTCGGACATTCGGCTGAAGAACTATCATGGGCAGAATCGGCCATGTTGGCTGTACTCCCCAAC
>ENA-OPCE01001621-OPCE01001621.1-human-gut-metagenome-genome-assembly--contig:-NODE-1621-length-13546-cov-2.181899_pt1 | contig 13546 bp, 7 predicted proteins | sample MGYA00241247_ERZ501474 | MGnify/ENA primary metagenome ERZ501474 (study PRJEB25962, sample SAMEA2042572) | human gut metagenome | biome: human gut; feature: human-associated habitat; material: faeces... | reverse complement strand
GGGAGTACTGATCACATTGATATGCTCATTGTGAGCATTGATAATTTCTTTTACAATGGAAAGCCCAATCCCGGAACCGGTTTTATCCATACCTCTTGAAGAGTCTGTCTTATAAAAACGCTGCCAGATTTTATTAATATTATCATGGGAAATACCAATTCCATTGTCTTTGACAACGCAGAATAATTTGCCACGATTGTTGTATAGTCTGATAATAATTTCAGAATCATTAAAACTAAATTTAATGGCGTTATCAATGAGATTATATATAACCTGTTCAATCTTACCTTTATCGGCATTAACAGTAGTTTTCTTTGCTTCATTAACAATAGTTAATTTAATATTTTTCTTTGAGCTCATTCCTTCTAGAGTTTCTATAGAACTATGAATGAGTTCAAGAACATCGAAGTCTTCTAAAATAAGTTCAGGACCTTTGTTGCTCCAAACATTTAAATCTCTTAGACCATTGGTTAAATGCTCCAGTCGGTTTGCTTCAGACAAAACAATCCCAAGATATTTATTTTGCATTTCAGGAGGAATGGTTCCATCCATAATAGCTTCAATGTAACCTTTTATTGAAGTAAGTGGAGAACGAAAATCATGAGAAATATTTGATATAAATTTCTGTTGATATTCATTGCTGTCTCTTAACTGACTTGCCATATAATTTAGAGAAGTGGCAACATCTCCTATTTCATCGTCTGAATAAATTTTTATAGGTTCAAAATCAAAATTACCTTGAGCATATTGCATTGCAGCAGTTCTAATATCCTTTAATGGTGCATAAATAAACCATACAAAATTAAAGAAAATAATTAACGACAATAATAAAATTATAAAATATGTTAAATAAAAAATCTTTGTTATGGTGTAACTTGAAGATTTTATTGATGCTGTGGAAACATGTACAAGCATATAACCGTAAGGGCTTGATGAACCGGATTTAATCGGGTGGACAACATGAAGCATGTCGGTTTTAAAAATGTTGTACATATTGCTAATCTGATAATGACCTCCGTTCTGGTAATCTGAAGGGTCAAAGTTTGAAATAATAATTGACTTTGAAGAGTCAGAATTTAAATCAGAGCCATCACTTGAATACTTTAAGTTAAAATCAGAGCCTAAAATCCAAACTTCTGCATTTAAAACTTTATTAAAATCTTCTACATATGGTTCAAAATCAGTAATATCTGAAATTGAATATTTGCAATCGTCTGCAATATTTTTGGAGGCAACAGTAGCGTAGTTGTATAATTGAGACGCTGTAGTTTCAACCAAATGATTGTAGGTTATATTTGTTGACCAATAGGTAATAATAAGCATACCTAAAATCGCAAATGAAATATAACCAATAAAAAATTTCTCAAGAATAGAATCTTTCATAGTAATCTCCAATTTGTAAATAGCAACATAATCTTTATTTGTTATAATGGCGGGTCACAATGTCCTTTACCCACTCATGAGCAAGCTCATGTGGGCTTAGACCTTTTGACCCTAGAATCTTGATAAATTATGCTTTGCTGTGTACTTCAAATTTGTAGCCGATACCCCATACAGTGGAAAGAGCCCATGTGTCGCTGTCGTGAATTTTTTCACGAATTCTTTTAATGTGTACATCGACAGTTCTGGTGTCTCCGGCATATTCATATCCCCAGATATTGTCTAATAACTGTTCTCTTGTAAATACCTGATTTGGAGAGGAAGCAAGGAAATATAAAAGTTCAATTTCCTTAGGTGCCATTTCAAGAGTTTCACCTTTATAAACTACTTCATAATTAGAAAGGTTAACTGTAAGGTCTGGGAATTTAACGACTTCAGCTCCACCGGTAGTAGTAGAAGTTGTCTGGTTTGCGCGACGTAAAAGAGCTTTGACTCTTGCGACGAGTTCCTTAGAATCGAATGGTTTAATCATATAGTCATCTGCTCCAAGTTCCAATCCAAGAACCTTATCAAAAACTTCTGTTTTGGCAGAAAGCATAATAATTGGTACATTTGACTCCATTCTTATTTCACGGCATACCTGATAGCCGTCTTTTCCGGGAAGCATAATGTCTAACAAAACAACATCAGGCATATATTCCTTAAATGCTGTGATTGCAGACTGTCCGTCATGCTCAATACGGGTATCAAAACACTCTTTTGTCAAATAAAGAGAGATTAATTCTGCAATATGTTCATCATCATCTACTATTAAAATTTTCTGTTTACTAACCATAATATCCTCCAATTATACATATACAAGTGTTTTTTTTAAGTTATATGCATGATAAATGTAACATCTATAAATGAACAAACATTGTATATACTTTTATTTAAATGTAACAACAGTAGCTCCGGCACCGCCTTCGCCATGCTCGCCGTTTCTGTATGATTTTACATAACTCAGATTTTTCAAATGATTCTGGATAGCACTTCTAAGAGCACCGGTCCCCTTTCCATGAATTATGTAAACCTGAGGCAAATGTGCTATATAAGCGTCATCTAAATATTTGTCTAATTCAAATATAGCTTCATCTACAGTTTTGCCAATTAAATTTAATTCCATTTTTACGTTTTTAGCCTTGTCCATTTTTATCTTACCTGTGTTGCTTCGGACAAGACCAGGTGCTTTTACATCAGGCTCATCTAGAATCTCTAAATCAGAAATGTTAACCTTGGAATTTAAAATACCCATTTGTACATTAACGTCTCCATTGGCATTTGGTAAAGTAGAAATCGTTCCTTTTAAATTAAGACTAAGAACCTTAACTCCTGTTCCGATTTTAAATTCAGAAGGCTTGTGCTTTTTCTTTGCAGCGGAAGCTTTCATGGAAAGACCGCTTTGGTTTTCCTTTAATTTGCTACCGAGTTTGCTTCTGGATTTTTCCATAGCCTTTGTATTATGAGATTTAGAGCCCTGATTAATTGTTCTTATTGACTCGTCAGCTAATTCTTTTGCATCCTTTAAAATATCAACCGCTTCTTCACGGGCTTTAGTAATAATTTTTTCACGTTGTTCATCTAAACGTTTATTTTTTAATTCATAATCCCGCTTTAATGATTTAATTTGTGATTTATAGGCTGCAATTTCCTCACGGTCTTTTTCAATTGTAAGTTTGCTCTCTTCTAATTTTGCAATGACATCTTCAAATTTTTCATTTTCTGAATCAATACGTTTCTTTGCATCATCAATAATGTAATCAGGAAGTCCGAGCTTTGAAGAAATGGCAAAAGCATTACTTTTTCCGGGAATTCCAATTAACAGTTTATATGTTGGACGAAGAGTCTCAACATTAAATTCGCAGCAGGCATTTTCTACACCGTCAGTAGAAAGGGCAAATAACTTCAATTCACTATAATGTGTTGTTGCCATTGTGCGTGTTCCGATATTTTTTAAGAATGACAAAATGGAAATTCCAAGAGCAGCACCTTCTACAGGGTCAGTTCCCGCGCCTAATTCATCAAACAAAACGAGAGAATTTTCGTCAGCTTCGTTTAAAATATTTACAGTATTTACCATGTGGGCAGAGAAAGTACTAAGACTTTGTTCAATACTTTGTTCATCACCGATGTCGGCAAATACCTCATTAAATACAGCTAACATACTTCCTTCAAATGCAGGAATGTGAAGACCGGACTGTCCCATTAATGTAAGTAAACCTACAGTTTTTAAAGAAACTGTTTTACCACCGGTATTTGGTCCGGTTACTATTAATAAAGTAAAATCTTTTCCTAAATGTATATCAATAGGAACTACTTTATGTGGGTCAAGCAATGGATGACGTCCCTGTTTAATATTAATTTGCTTATTATTACTAAATATAGGTTCACTTGCTTTCATATTCTTAGCAAGTATAGCCCTTGCAAATATAAAATCGAGTTCAGCAAGAGTATCCATATCTGTTTTTAATTCGTATAAATGCTCAGCACATAAAATGCTTAAATTTGCTAAAATAACCTGAATTTCATCAGCTTCTTTTGATGCAAGTTCACGAAGTGTATTATTCAAATTGACAACCGCCATAGGCTCAATAAAAAGAGTAGAGCCTGTTGAAGACTGGTCATGTATCATGCCGGGAACTGCACTGCGGTATTCCTGCTTGACCGGTACACAGTAGCGACCGTCACGCATTGTAATTAATGCATCCTGCAAATAAGTACGCCCTGACTGAGAATTAATTATTGAATTCAATTGAGAATGAATTCTATCATTAGTAATCTTTATCTGTCGACGGATATTTTTCAAATTAGCTGAAGCGTCATCGGCTATCTCATCTTCTGAAAGAATAAAACCTGTAATTTCAGAATTTAAGTTTGACAAAGGTTCAATGCTGTCAAATAATTGGTCAAGACTGTTGGGTTCACCATCTGAATCTTCTTTACGTGCAAATGCTTTTATGCGTAAGGCAATTTTTAACAAAGAACTGATTTTTAAAAGCTCTCCGGCACCAAGTGCACTGCCAATTTCAAGTCTTTTAAGACTTGCACTTATATCATGTAATCCGGAAAATGATACGCTTCCCTTTTGCCACACGAGTGATAGAGCGTCAGCAGTTTCCTTTTGTAATTTTTTTATTTTATTTAAATCTGATATCGGCTCAAGCTTGCGACATTTTTCTTTTCCAAGCTCAGAGCACGCACAATCTGAAAGTCTGTCTATAATTTTGTTATATTCAAGAGTTTTTAAGACCTTTTTGTTCATGATAATACTCCAATTCTTGTATTTAAATTCATAATCAATTATAATAAAGAACAGTTGCAAGGTAAAGGGAAAAATGCCTTAGTAAAATTAGTGTAGTGGCCATTTGGCTTAGAAAGAGGAAGAAATGAAATATATTGAAGCATTGAGAGAAGGCGAAAGGATTCAGGAAATTTATTTATGTAAACAAAAGAATGTCGCAATGACAAAGACAGGTAAAGAATATGAGAATGTAATCCTTCAGGATAAGACAGGTTCTTTGGATGCCAAAATATGGGATCCAAGATCAATGGGAATAGATGATTTTGATGCATTAGATTACGTCGAAGTAAGTGGTGACGTAACTGTATTTAATGGTCAGACACAGTTATCGATTAAAAGAGCAAGAAAGGCAAAAGAGGGAGAATATGATCCTTCTGATTATTTGCCTGTTTCAGATAAGAATCTTGATGATATGTTTAATGAATTATTAGGATTTATTTCAAAAGTTGAGAATACATACTATAAGCAGTTACTTAGCAAATTATTTATAGAAAATCAGGAATTTGCTAAAGCATTTAAAAATCATTCAGCAGCAAAAAGTGTTCATCATGGATTTATTGGTGGCTTACTTGAGCATACAGTTTCAGTAACAAGATTGTGTGAATTCTACACAAAGCAGTATCCAATGTTAAATAAGGATTTGCTTATAACTGCAGCAATTTGTCATGATATTGGAAAAGTATATGAATTATCTTCATTCCCATTAAATGACTACACAGATGTAGGACAACTTTTAGGTCACATAGTTATGGGCTCAGAAATGGTAGGAGATATTGCCAGAACAATTAGTGGATTTCCAAAAATTCAGTTAGTGGAATTAAAGCACTGTATTTTGGCTCATCACGGAGAACTTGAATATGGTTCACCAAAGAAACCGGCATTAGTTGAAGCTATGGCTCTTAATTTCGCAGATAATACAGATGCTAAGATGGAAACAATGGCAGAATTGTTTAAGGCTAATGCAAATAAGTCTTCAGATGAATGGTTAGGTTATAACCGCTTACTGGAAACAAATATCAGAAAGACAAGCGAGTAAAGGAATATTCATGGTTAAAAAGAACGACATTATAGATTTAACAATTGAAGATTTAGGAGTAAACGGAGAGGGTATAGGCAAGGTTGATGGCTATACTCTCTTTGTTAAAGATGGGGTAATTGGTGATGAAGTTACTGTCAAAGTAATGAAGGCGAATAAAAATTTTGGATTTGCAAGACTTATGGAGATTAATAAACCATCAAAAGATAGAGTGACTCCGCGTTGTAGTGTGGCAAGACAGTGTGGTGGATGTCAGATTCAGTGCTTAAGTTATGAAGAACAGCTTAAGTTCAAGCAGAATAAAGTGTATAACAATCTTGTACGAATTGGTGGACAGGATGACTTTGTAATGAAAGATATAATAGGGATGGAGGAACCATTTAATTATAGAAACAAAGCACAGTTTCCTGTGGGCATAGATAAAGAAGGAAATATTGTTTCAGGATTTTATGCCGGAAGGACACATTCAATTATTGGAATTGACAGTTGTGATTTAGGACTTAAATTAGATGGCAGAGACATTAATAAAGAAGTTATGGATATTGTGAAAAAATTCATGACTAAATATCAGATTGAACCATACAACGAGGTTACGCATAAAGGATTAGTGCGTCATGTCCTTATAAGAATAGGTGCAAAAACAAAACAGATAATGGTATGCATCATTATAAATGGTAGAAAGTTACCAAATAAAGATGAATTAGTAGAAAAGTTATGTAAACTAGAAGGTATGCACAGTGTGTCCTTAAATGTTAATACAAATAAGAGCAATGTAATTTTGGGTAGCAAAATTATAAACTTGTATGGACCGGGATATATCGAAGATTATATTGGAGATGTTAAATTTAGAATTTCGCCATTGTCATTTTTCCAGGTAAATCCGGTTCAGACAGAAAAATTATATAATAAGGCATTGGAATATGCTGATTTGTCGGGAAATGAAATTGTATGGGATTTATATTGTGGAATCGGAAGCATTTCCTTATTTCTCGCAAAGAAGGCAAAGAAAGTGCTAGGTGTAGAAATTGTACCTGAAGCAATTGAAGATGCAAGATTAAATGCAAAAATAAATAAAATAGATAATTCGGAATTTTTCGTAGGAGCAGCAGAAGATGTTGTTACAGAGTATTTTTCTAAACACGAAAATGAAGCTGAGTGTAAACCGGATGTTATAGTTGTTGACCCTCCGCGAAAAGGGTGTGATGAAAAATTATTGTCTACAATTGTAAAAATGAATCCAAAGCGTGTTGTGTATGTAAGTTGTGACAGTGCAACACTTGCAAGGGATGTAAAATGGCTTAGCGAGAATGGATATAAATTAAAGGAAGCAACGCCATGCGATATGTTTGGTCAAACCGTTCATGTGGAGACGGTGTGCTTGCTCAGCCGAAAAGAACCTAACTAAGGGGCAGGTAATGCTAGATAAAGATTTGGCAGAAATATATGACTATAAAGGCCAAAAGTTAGAGGCTGACATTTTGATATGTACCCCTTTTACTGGACATCCAATGAAAGGGATATATATCATTTTGTACAGTTTCTAAATAAAAACAGAATCTAAAATACATATGTGTTCATTGAGAAAGATTTAGTGCTACAATAAAAGAAAAACTGAAAGGCTGAAAAATGAAAATAAAACTATTACATACTTTAAAAAATTATGATAGAAAAAATCTTATAAAAGATATAATTGCCGGAATTATAATAATGGCCGTGTCTATTCCTATATCAATGGGATATGCTCAGATTGCGGGATTGCCGGCAGTTTATGGAATATATGGTTCAGTATTTCCGATACTTGCATTTGCACTTTTTTCCACATCACCGCAATTTATTTTTGGAGTAGATGCGGCCCCGGCGGCCATTGCGGGAGCAGCACTGGCGAGTCTTGGAATTGAGAGCGGCAGTGCAGATGCTCTGCGGTATATCCCAGTTATCGCATTATTTGTCGGTTTGTGGCTGCTTTTATTTTATTTTTTGAAAGCAGGCAAGCTTGTTACATTTATTTCGACTCCGGTTATGGGCGGATTTATCAGTGGGATTGCGTTGACGATTATTTTGATGCAGATTCCTAAAATCATGGGTGGCAAGTCTGGTTCGGGTGAACTCCCCGAATTATTGAAGCACTTATATGAGACAGCACAGCATATTAACTGGGTGTCAGTAGCATTAGGTGTCGGCGCATTGGCAATTCTTATTATTTCTAAAAAGGTTATGCCTAAGTTTCCGATGGCGGTTGTGATTATGGCATTAGGAATGATTGCAACAATGGTATTCCATGTAGACAGGTACGGAGTTACTTTGTTAGCAAAAGTTGAGCAAGGACTTCCTAAGTTTATTTTACCAGACATTTTCTATGTGGAGTTAAGCCACGCGGCAGGCAGAGGCCTGATGATTGCAGTTGTTGTTATGGCAGAAACTTTGCTTTCTGAGAATAATTTTGCAGCAAAAAATGGTTACAAAATTGATGATAATAAAGAAATTTTAGCCTGTGCAGCAGGAAATATTATCTCTGCGTTTACAGGAAGCTGCCCGGTAAATGGAAGTATTTCCAGAACTTCGATGAATGAGCAATTTGGCGGAAAGACGCAGGCAGTTTCGATTACAGCAGCGGTTACAATGGTGGCAGTTCTGCTTTTTGCCGCGGGCTTTATCGGATATTTGCCTGTTCCGGTACTGACAGCTATAGTCATTTCGGCGCTGATGAATGTTGTGGAATGGCATTTGGCAGTGCGATTATTTAAGGTAAGCCGCAAAGAATTTTATATATTTGTGGCTGCCTGTATGGCGGTATTATTCCTGGGAACTATTTACGGTGTAATTATTGGAATAATTCTTTCCTTTGTTGCAGTTGTTATCCGTGAGACAAATCCACCAAGGGCATTTCTTGGAGGGATACCTGGAAGAGATGGATTTTATGATTTGAATAAAAATCACTATGCACATCCGATTGAAAATACAGTGATTTACCGCTTTAATGCAAGCCTGTTCTTTGCAAATAGCAAGCTGTTTCAGGAAGATATTGAAAATCATTTAAAAGAGGATACGAAAACGGTAATTGTGGATGCGGGAACAATCACGAATATTGATATTACAGCGGCAGATACGCTTCTTATGCTGAAAAATAATTTGGAGAAAAAAGGAATTGCTTTCTATATCACAGAACATATGCAGGGACTTAACACACAGCTTCACAATTTGGGAATGGGATCTTTGATTGAAGAAGGCTGTGTCAGACGAACAATTACGGCGGCTCTTTTAGATTCTGGATTACAAAAGCCATTTCCATTAGAAGGAGTTCCGGCAGATTTGCAGGAAAACTTAAAAGAGTTACAGGAAAATGCAGAAAAAGCATTGTCGGCACATAAACATAACACAAAAAATATAGAAAAAATTAAAAAGACATTGTGGCTACATACTCTCCCAGCTGAGGAAGAAAATACACTCGAAGAATTTGCATGGGCATTTGGTGATGATACTGTAAATGAGATTGAAAAACGAGTCCATCAGGTCATTTCCCATTTACATCACTGGCCAGAACTTGAAGCAATCTCAGAAATTGGTCTCGCAAGACAGATGAGGGCATGGCATAATCTCGGAGTTATTGATGAGGATGAGGTACTTCGGAGGATGGAGCTTCATTTAGATGAACTTTCAGCAAATCTTGAAGAAGACAAGAACAAACAGCTTATCTTCCAAATGATTGAAAAACGCCGCCAGCATCTCGAAATGGAATTAAAACAGGAAAATCCAGAAATCTGGCAGAAGTTAGTAGAAAGCCGCGAACATTTAGAAAGAAGACTCGAAAAACAGAATCCAGAAGCAGCAAAAAGGTTACACGAATTGGAAGAAAAATTTCTGGGTTAGTTAGACAAACAGACGAAAATCGAAGCAACATCTCTGTGGCTGTAGTCGCAGCGAGAGGAAGTCTTCTATGAAAAGCCCCTCATTAAAAGTTATTGATTTTGACTCCGTTGTAAAAAACACAAAAGTCGCAAAATCAATAATTTTAATGAGGGACCTTTCTAACGGAGGTTGTTTTCTCACAGCTCTGAAGTCGTAGATTGGGTGAGATGCTGCTTCGATTTTCTGTCTTTGGCTACATTGAAATCAGAAATTTTTTTATAATTTCTGGGGAAGAAGTGGGGAGGGACAGGAGAAGATTAATTTGCTGGGGAGAATGGAAATACACCACAGGGAGGGTCTTCTGCTACAATTCGAAGTGACAGATTACGAGGAAGAAAAACCATCTCAGTTATAAAGAAATATATCCATAAAAAATATTTTGATAATATTTTTATAAATTAAAAAAATATAAGGTCATTTTGAAAAATGATATAGAGAAAAGAAAAAGAATGTTTAAGAAAAATTAATAATATTCTTTTTCTTTTTTAGTGTATAATAAAAATATTAGAGAAGATTTTAAGAGAGAATAAGATGTAGAGAAGTAAATTAACAGGAGGATGAAAAATGTCAGATTCTATATGGAGTGATGGTGGTAGAATACAGATGCCTCAATATGAAAAGCTGACTCGTATCAAAAAAGTAGATGTCACGATTGTCGGAGGAGGATTATGTGGTCTTCTATGTGCGTATTTCTTAAAGGAGGCGGGAGTGGAATGTCTGCTTCTTGAGGGAAGCAGGATAGCCAGTGGAACTGTGAGACATGCGATGGCACAGGTTACATCGCAGCATGGCCTTATATACAGCAGATTGCTGGAAACTTTGGGGGAAGAGAAAGCCCGCATGTACTTTGAAGCGAATGAACTCGCATTGCGTAAGTATCGGGAATTGGCAGCATCTATAGATTGTGATTTTGAGGAGAGAAGTTCCTATATTTATTCAAGAACAGACAAAGAATGCATTGAGAGGGAAGTGCGTGCAGCCAGTCTTCTTGGTATGAAAGCAGAATTTTGTGAGACACCGGAGCTTCCATTTGATACGGCGGGAGCAGTACGTTTTCCGAATCAGGCGCAGATGAATCCTGTAAAGTTTTTATATGGTCTGGTAAAAGATATTGAAAAGTCAGATAAGGTAACTATTTTTGAAGAAATGCCTGTAGATGATTGGATAAATGGAACAACATGGAGCGGACTCTATATAACAATTCCGAAAAATATCATTTGTGCAACACATTTTCCATTTTATAAGAAAGCAGGAGGATATAATAATAAGCTATATCAGAATCGTTCCTATATCATGGCCCTTGATCATGTGCCGGAGCTTCATGGAATGTATGCAGATGCGTCTGATAACGGACTGGCATTGCGAGGATATAAAGATATGATTTTTGTAGGAGGAGCTACCCACAGAGTAGGGCAGGAAGAACGTGATTGGAATGAATTCAGAGAGAAGATTTTATCGTATTATCCAGAGGCAATAGAGCGGGAGCATTGGGAAGTAGAAGATTGTGTGAGTTTGGATGGAATTCCGTATATCGGACCATATTCAGATAAGACCCCGAACATGTATGTTGCTACAGGGTTTAATGGATGGGGAATGACTTCCGCAATGACAGCAGCCATGTTGCTAACTGATGCTATCATAAATGGACAAAAAACAAATGGGGCTACAGAATCTTATCCATGGGGAGAAGTTTTCTATCCGGAAAGAAAGATTGTGCGTTCACAATATTTTGCGAATGTAAAAGAAAATGTAAGAGAGAATATAAAGAGTTTTTTGACCAGAAAAAGTAAAATAAATGATTGACAAATATTTTTAATAGTGCTACCATACACTCGAAACAAAGAAAAGCGATGAGGGAAACGAGTAATATAATCGAAATCATACAGAGAGAGTAACAGTTGCTGAGAGTTATTTATGAGGAAGTATATGAAAACCATTCCTGAGCTGCGATGCGAAAAAGAAATATTTTAAAAGAACTATACAAATTATATGAAGATGTTTCAAGAGAAGCATCCTGATGAATGTTAAGATATTTCACAAGTGTTGCCGTATGCCCGCGTTAAGGGATAGGATTTAATTTAGAGAATCTGAAGTGAAATTATAAGGTGGAACCGTGTATTTAATGCACCCTTAGATTATAGCTATGCTGTAATCTGTGGGTGCTTTTTTGATATAAATTAAAAGTAAGACATGTAGACTTTTTAATCAAATATGTTTTGGTTGTAAGCTGCAGCGGTCTATATTCATTACTATTAATGTTCCCAAATCAGATTCATTCTTATTTTGGAGGTAAAAAGAAATGAAAGTTCTCGAAAAAAATGGACAGGTAATCGAAGGTAATTTTGAAGAAAAAGAAGTAAAAGAAGCGTTTTGGCACACAAGCGCCCATGTATTGGCACAGGCAGTAAAGAGATTATATCCAGATACGAAATGTGCGATTGGACCAGCAATCGATAATGGATTTTACTATGATTTTGATTTCTCTTTCCCATTTACAGAGGAAAATCTTGCAGCAATCGAAAAAGAAATGAAGAAGATTGTAAAGCAGTCTCTGCCATTAGAAGTATTTGAGGTTACAAAAGAAAAAGCCTTAGATTACATGAAAGAAAGACAGGAAGATTACAAAGTAGAAATGATTGAGGAACTTCCAGAAGGAGAGACAATCACATTTTATAAACAGGGTGACTACGAAGAATTCTGTGCAGGCCCTCATGTATCCAATACTTGTGTAATCAAGGCAATTAAGCTCCTTTCTACAGCAGGTGCGTACTGGCGCGGCGATGAAAAGAACAAAATGCTTACAAGAATTTATGGAATTTCTTTCCCAAAAGCTGCTGAGTTAAAAGATTATCTGAATATGCTCGAAGAGGCAAAGAAGAGAGATCACAGAAAGCTTGGAAAAGAACTTGGATTATTTACCATCATGGAAGAAGGTCCGGGATTCCCATTCTTCTTACCAAAGGGAATGATTCTGAAAAATACTCTGATTGATTACTGGAGAAAGATGCATACAAGAGAAGGATACGAAGAAATCTCCACACCAATCCTCTTAAACAGACAGCTTTGGGAAACATCAGGACACTGGGATCATTACAGAGAAAATATGTACACAACAGTAATTGACGACATGGATTTTGCTGTAAAACCAATGAACTGTCCAGGTGGAATGCTTGTTTATAAGATGGAGCCTCGTTCTTACAAAGAACTTCCACTTCGTCTTGGGGAACTTGGCCTTGTGCACCGTCACGAAAAGTCCGGACAGCTTCATGGACTGATGCGTGTAAGATGCTTTACACAGGACGATGCCCATATCTTTATGACAGAGGCGCAGATTGAAAATGAAATCCAGAAAGTCGTAAAATTGATTGATGAAGTATATAAGAAATTTGGATTTACTTATCATGTAGAATTATCCACTCGTCCAGATGATAGCATGGGAACAGAAGAAGAGTGGGAAGTAGCAACAAATGCATTGGAAAATGCAATCAAAGCCATGAATATTCCTTACGAAGTAAATGAGGGAGACGGCGCATTCTATGGTCCAAAACTTGACTTCCATTTACAGGATTCTATCGGAAGAACATGGCAGTGCGGAACAATCCAGCTTGACTTCCAGCTTCCACAGAGATTTGAGGCAGAATATATTGGAGCAGACGGAGAAAAACATCGTCCAATCATGATTCACCGTGTTGTATTTGGTTCTATTGAGCGATTTATCGGAATCTTAATTGAACATTATGCAGGAAAGTTCCCAACATGGTTAGCACCGGTACAGGCAAAAGTTCTTCCTGTATCCGACAAATTTGCAGATTACGCAAAACAGGTTGCTGAAGCACTCAAAGCAAGCGGCGTTCGTGTAGAAGTCGATGACCGCGACGAGAAAC
>ENA-OPCE01001614-OPCE01001614.1-human-gut-metagenome-genome-assembly--contig:-NODE-1614-length-13603-cov-4.034470_pt1 | contig 13603 bp, 10 predicted proteins | sample MGYA00241247_ERZ501474 | MGnify/ENA primary metagenome ERZ501474 (study PRJEB25962, sample SAMEA2042572) | human gut metagenome | biome: human gut; feature: human-associated habitat; material: faeces... | reverse complement strand
AGTCCCCCTCCGGCTACAACCGCCGCTATACCGCCCCCGGCGCATATCAGGACACGCGCCAGCCGCGCCAGAATTATCAGCAGCCCTACGGCGCGCCCAGATATACAAACCAGGGCTATGATTCCCGCCCGTCTTACAGGCAGGATGGCTACGCTCCCGCGCCCAGTCCCTATCGCCAGGCGCAGGAAGCATATATGCAGCAGCAACAGCAGCCCAATCCTTACCGTCAGGATAGCTATATGCAGCAGAATCCTTATAGGCAGGATCCCTACGCGGGCGGCATGGATATGCATGAGGACGCTTACCGCCAGGCTAAGCCCGACAGCTTCTATAAGGACTATAACCCCGCCGCTCCCACGCCCGCAATATCTGAAATGCTTGAAGCGGGCACCTGCGGGGACTGCGAAGGCGTGCTGGAGGTTCTGCCGGACGGTTACGGCTTCCTCCGCAGCGAAAACTATCTGCCCGGTACGCGGGACGTATACGTTTCCATTGCGCAGATACGCCGCTTCAACCTTAAAACAGGCGACATGGTGACCGGCAAGACCCGCCCCTCCAAGGAAGGCGAAAGGTTCTTGGCCCTTCTCTACATAACCGCCATAAACGGCGAGGATCCCGAAAAGGCGCAGCAGCGCAAGCCGTTTGACGAGCTGATACCCATTTTCCCCAACGAACGCCTTACCCTTGAATCAAAGGGCTTGGGGCGCGACCAGAATTTGGCTATCCGCCTTATTGACCTTATTGCCCCCATAGGCAAAGGCCAGCGCGGCATGATAGTGAGCCAGCCCAAGTCCGGCAAGACCACGCTGCTCAAGAACATTGCCCACGGAATATCCACCAACTATCCCGACGTTCACCTGATAGTTCTGTTGATAGACGAGCGCCCGGAGGAAGTTACGGACATGAAGCGCTCCATAAACGGAGAGGTGCTTTATTCCACGTTTGACGAGCTGCCCGAGCATCATACCCGCGTTGCCGAAATGACGCAGGAGCGCGCGATGAGGCTTGTTGAGCAGGGCAAGGACGTTGTTGTACTGCTCGACTCCATAACAAGGCTTGCCCGCGCATACAACCTTACCATACCCACGACCGGACGCACGCTTTCCGGCGGCATGGACCCAGGCGCCCTGCATAAGCCCAAGCGTTTCTTCGGCGCGGCGAGGAACATTGAAAACGGCGGCAGCCTTACAATAATCGCCACGGCGCTTATAGAGACTGGCAGCAGGATGGACGACATAGTCTATGAAGAATTCAAGGGCACCGGCAACATGGAGATTCACCTTGACCGCAAGATGAGCGAAAAGCGCATTTTCCCCGCCATAGACATTTACAAGTCCGGCACAAGGAAAGAGGAGCTGCTGCTGAGCAAGCAGGAGCTTGAAGCGGTGTTCAGCATGCGCAAAACGCTTTCAAGCGGCAATCCGGCCGACGCTACCGAGCAGCTTATCGCCATGATGGAGCGGACGGAGACCAACGAGGAATTTGTCAACAAGCTGAACAACATGAGCAAGGCTTACGAGCGGGACGGTTTTTCCGCAGGAAAAAGAATAAACTGATAACGTATTGCATTTTACCCGGGTGCGGCATGATATGCGCCCGGGCGTTTTTTTAGCATTTATTTAACGGCCATTTTAAGCACGCCCGCGGGACTTATTCAGGGCAAGGCATATCAGCTGCTGCTCGGACTCCGTTTCCTGCGGGTAGGGATAGCTTTTTGCGGCTTTTTCAAATTCGGCCCGTATGCCCTCCGCCCTTGCGGCGTTCTTTTCAAGCAGAAGGGCAAGCGCATACTCGGTTCGCAGCACGGACGGATAACGCCGCATAGACTTCATAAACTTCGCTTGAGCCTTTGTTAGCATGGCTTCAATAGCCTCGCGGCGGGCGACGCCGATAAGCTCAATATATATTCTGTCGCACACCAGCAGGCCGCGATGGATGCCCGCCATACCGCTTTCCGCCGCAAGCATACGCGCCATCAGCGCATCGGCCTGATTGAATTTCTGCTCATCCATCAGCCTGTTGCAGGCAAGCACGCCGCGCACGGCAACAATGCTGTTTTGCATTGACTCCTCGGCAGGTACTCTAAACCATTCCTCCGGCATATCCTTTAGCCGAACACCCCTTGCGCTTTGCCCAACAATGCTCAGCTGCACCCAAAATGCTTCCGCGGCTTCACTGCTTTTTGATATTGCAAGTGCATTGTAGCCGTCGTTATCCACAGCCCCAAGGCGCATGGGTACTCCGTTCATAACGGCCGTAATAAAACCGACGGCCGCAAACAACAAAACAAACGGCGCAGTACGGGAACCGTTCGGGCAAATGAAATAGAGTGCAAGGAACAGCGCGCCGACGGCGGCATTCATTATCGAGCCGCCAAGATTATAGAGTACAAACGGCATTTTGCCATCCTTGATATCGGGCGGCGACATAAGGCATTGTCCGCCCGTGCCGGCAAGGCTTAGCCGCCTGAGCTTCAGCTTCTTGCCGTCCTTTACCCACATGAACGAGAATATGCGGAAGGAGCAGAACCCATACCCGGTCAGCAGACCGAACACAAGATGCCCCGCTTCGTGAACAAGCGTATGGAATATCAGCGTGGCGTACAGCCCTATGAATATTTCTGCGTAGGCAAGTATGCCCAATGATGCCTCCTTATCCGAACCGCTAAGGAATCTTACCATAATAAGGCCGCAAACCGCGCCCGTAAGCACCATAAATACAATGCCTATCAACTGCTGCCATGAGGCTTTTTTGTTCTTATCGGATTTGTTCATGCTCTCTGCCCTTCCGCTTTTTATCGCTTATATATTGATGTACCATATAGTCATTATGGCAATATCCGCAAACATATGTATCACCCACGAACGGTATATGCTTTTGCTCCTGTCGTCAACATAATCGAACAGCAAGCCCCCCAATGCCAAGCCGAGCACGCAAAGGAGCGTAAGCGGCGGCGGGAAGGCTGCGCCGATCATGGCTATATGGTAAACGGCAAATGCGATTGAGCTGAAGGCGTAGGCAAGCTTTTTGGAAATATGCTCCGATAGCTTTATAAACGCAAAATTGCGGAACAGAAATTCCTCCAAAAAGGAATTGCCGAATGAAATATATAATGCCACGGGGAGAAAGCCTTCAACCTTTTGATCAGCCGTGAGCGATGCGACAAGCACGGAATAATCAACCCTTGCTTTTGTCAGCAAATACGCGCCCATAACGGCGGCATATACGCCCGCGCCGAGCAGAAGCAGCCCGAACACGGCCTTTTTGTTGGGCAGGGACAGTCCGCCGAACGCCTTTATGCCGCTGATTTTCATGAATATTAGCGGGATTATAAGAAAAATCGCCGCCTTTATTGCGGATTTGACGAAATATGCAGGCTCAACCACCGTTTCGACAAGCGCCATTACAGCGCAGCATACAACGCTCAGAACAACTATGCCTATCGCTTTTCCCTTATCCATAAACACCTCGTATCGGCCGCCCAAGCTTAGGCGAACTTTGAATTATTTTACCATATATGCGCGGCCGCTATCAACCCTGCGGGCGGGCGGCGGAATTGCGAACGGCGGAGCAGATTAAAGGCGAAACGATTTCCCGTAAGCACGACGTTAGCGAATATTTATTTGTGCTGTAACAGCGCTATGCATTTTACGGATACAAAAAAGCACTTCTTATGAAGTGCTTTTTTGCTTTGGAGGCACCACCCAGAATCGAACTGGGGAATAAAGGTTTTGCAGACCTCTGCCTTACCGCTTGGCTATGGTGCCATATGGAGCGGGAAACGGGGCTCGAACCCGCCACCTCTGCCTTGGCAAGGCAGCGCTCTACCGAATGAGCTATTCCCGCATTGCGCTCTCGCGCTTTGCCGTTCGCCGTGGTGCTTTGTGCTTTCCTCAGCGCGCTCGTATATTCTAACCCAAGAATCCGATTATGTCAAGCACCCAGTTCGAATTTTTTTGCACTTTTTTGGTTTTCATGCCTTATGGGTATCAAAAAAGCCCGTATTGCAGGGCTTTTTCTTGCTAAAAACTCTTTATTCGGCTGCCGGTTCGTTCTCCGTGCCGTCGGTTATCAGCTCGCACACCACCACGCAGCGCTGCTCGCTTGTGCCCGCGGAGCGGTCAAAATCGCCGTAGCAGGTTATCAGCGTCATCTTCGCCGTGTCGCTCTCCATATCCATAACGCTTTCGGGATAATCGTTGTACGGATAGAAGTCCACGCTCGTAACCCTGAAGTACAGCACGCTGCCGTCCTCCCGCTCGATGGCTACCTTCTGCCCTTCTTCCATGTTCCACAGCACGCTGAAGCGGCCTATCTTGCCCTTCCAGCTTTTGTGCCCGTTCACCAGCGCGTTGCCCTGCTCCCCGGGTGCGGGGCCGGGCTCGTACCATGCCGCCACGTCCGGATCCTCAATGGTGTCCATCTGGCCCTTCTTGTCGCCCTTCTCTATAAGCCCAACGGGGTAAACCTCCGCCATGACCTGCGCATCAATGAAATATATGACCTTTGGCGCGCTGCGCGTATATTGATACGGCGTGGGCGTGGGCTCCGCGGTGGGCGCGGGCGTCTCGCTCGGATTCGGCGCTGCAGTGGGCGTTGGCACGGCCGTTGGCGTGATGCTCGGCTGCGGCGGGTCAACATAGTCGCTTATCAGCACATATTGGCGAATTATCAGCGCCACGCCGCCTATCAGCAGCGCCGCGCTTATGCAATAAAGTATGATATCCAGCGGTGTAAGCCGCTTTTTCTTCTTCGGTGCGTTCTTTTCCATGGCCTGATTATAGCATTACGGCACCCGCTTGGCAATTTATACTTTGAACTTTGGCGTAAAGTTTGTTTTTGCTTAACATTTTGCCATAAATATGGTATACTGTTTCGTCTAATAAGTAATTTTCTTTAGGAGTTGACTATGGATACCAGGAACGACATTGCACTTGCCATATCCGCCGCAACGGGCATGGATGCCGCGGAGCTTTTGAGCTATATAGAAATTCCGCCGGACAGCAGCATGGGGGACTATGCCTTCCCCTGCTTCCGCCTGGCTAAGGCCATGCGCAAGGCCCCCGCGGCAATAGCTGCGGAGCTGAAGGATAAGCTTGCCCTGCCCGCGGGCATAACCCGCGCGGAGGTTGCTGGCGGCTACCTTAACTTCTTTGAGGACAGGGCCGGCGCAGCCGCAGCAACGATAATGCGCGTGCTTAACGAAGGCGAAAATTACGGCCACAGCAGCGAAGGACAGGGCAAAAACGTTTGCGTGGAGTTTTCCTCCATCAATATTGCAAAGCCCTTCCATATAGGCCATTTGCCCTCCACAGCCATAGGCAACAGCCTTAACAGGATATATAAGGCGCTGGGATACAATACCATTGCCATAAACCACCTTGGCGACTGGGGAACGCAGTTCGGCAAGATGATAGTTGCTTACAAAAAATGGGGCGGCGGAAAGCCGATCGAGGAATCAACAGTTCGGGAGCTTGTCAAGCTTTATGTCCGCTTCCATGAGGAAGCCGAAAAGGATGAAAGCCTTAACGACGAAGCCCGCGCATGGTTCAGGAAAATAGAGCAGGGCGACGCGGAAGCGGTCGACCTTTGGCAGCGGATGAAAACGCTCACGCTCAAGGAAGTTGGCGAAGTATATAAGCTTCTCGGCGTGGAGTTCGACAGCTACAACGGCGAAAGCTTTTATGAGGACAAGATGCAGGCCGTAATAGACGAGTTGGACGCTAAGGGCCTTCTCAAAACCGACAAGGGCGCAAAGATAGTTGACCTCTCTGAATACAACATGCCCCCCTGCATAATAGTAAAGTCCGACGGGGCAACCCTTTACGCCACGCGCGACCTTGCCGCCGCAATATACCGCAAGAATACATATGACTTTGTTAAGAGCATATACGTTGTTGCATATCAGCAGAACCTGCATTTCCAGCAGTTCTTTAAGGTACTGGAGCTGATGGGAAAAACCTGGGTCAAGGACTGCGTGCATGTCAATTTCGGCATGGTATCCATGGAGGAAGGCACGCTTTCCACCCGCCACGGCAACGTGGTGTATCTGGAAGATGTTCTGAACGCCTCAATAGAAAAAACGCTCGATATAATCAAAGAAAAGAGCCCCGATCTTGAGGATAAGGAGGCCGCCGCGCGCGCCGTTGGCGTTGGCGCGGTAGTTTGGGGAATACTCTACAACAGCCGCATAAAGGATACCAGCTTCTCCTGGAGCAAGATGCTCAATTTCGACGGCGAGACCGGCCCCTATGCGCAGTATACCCATGCGCGCTGCTGCTCCGTGCTGAGGAAAGCTAACGGCTACGATAAGGCCAATGTGGACTGCTCCCTGCTTTCAGGCGAGGCTGAGACAGCCCTTATCAAGGCCATTGCCGCCTTCCCCGAAACCGTTAAGGCCGCGGCCGAAAAGTATGAACCGTATCTCATCTCCCGCGAGGTGATAGACGTTTGCTCCTGCTTCAATAAGTTCTATTATGACTGCCGCATAATGGACGACGACCCCGCCGTGCGCAACGCCCGCCTTGCCCTTTGCGATGCGGCGCGCATATGCATAAAGAACGGGCTGTACCTTATAGGCCTTGAAGCGCCCGAAAGAATGTAATTTTTAACATAAAGGAGAAATACTATGCTTGATATTAAGCTTGTACGCAATAACCCTGAGCTTGTGAAGGAAAACATACGCAAAAAGTTTCAGGATGAAAAGCTCGTTATGGTGGATGAAGTCGTTGCCATGGATAAGGAATGGCGCGAGGATCACACCCGCGGGGACGTGCTGCGCAACCAGCGCAACGTGCTTTCCAAGCAGATAGGCGGCATGATGGCCCGCGGAGAGCGCGACAAGGCCGAGGAGACCAAGAAAGAGGTTAAGGCCATGCAGGACGAGATGGCCGCCCTGGAAGCGCGCGAAGCGGAACTGGAGGCCGAAATCCGCAAGCGTATGCTGGTAATTCCCAACATAATAGATGAATCCGTACCCATCGGCAAGGACGACAGCGAGAACGTGGAGCGCGAACGCTTCGGCGAACCCGTCGTACCGGATTACGAAATACCCTACCATGTGGACATAATGGAAAAGGTGAACGGCATTGATATAGACGCCGCCCGCCGCGTGAGCGGAAACGGCTTCTATTACCTCAAGGGGGACATTGCACGCCTGCACAGCGCCATATTGAGCTACGCGCGCGACTTTATGATAAACAAGGGCTTCACCTATTGCGTGCCCCCTTTCATGATCCGCAGCGGCGTTGTAAGCGGCGTAATGAGCTTTGCCGAAATGGAAGGCATGATGTATAAGATAGAAAACGAGGACCTTTACCTTATCGGCACCAGCGAGCACAGCATGATAGGCAGCTTTATAGATACCTTTATAGATGAAGATACCCTGCCCCGCACGCTTACCAGCTACTCCCCCTGCTTCCGCAAGGAAGTCGGCGCGCACGGCATAGAGGAGCGCGGCGTATACAGAGTGCATCAGTTTGAAAAGCAGGAAATGATAGTAGTCTGCAAGCCGGAGGACAGCATGGCCTGGTTCGATAAGCTTTGGAGCTACACCGTGGAGTTCTTCCGCAGCCTGGATATCCCCGTGCGCACGCTTGAGTGCTGCTCCGGCGATTTGGCGGATCTTAAAGTGAAAAGCGTTGACGTGGAGGCATGGAGCCCGCGTCAGCAGAAATATTTCGAGGTCGGCTCCTGCTCCAACCTTGGCGACGCGCAGGCAAGGCGCCTTGGCATCCGCATAAAGAACAAGGAAAAAGGCAACTACTTTGCCCATACACTTAACAATACCGTTGTCGCGCCCCCGCGCACGCTTATCGCCTTCCTTGAAAACAATCTCAAGGCGGACGGCACCATAGCCATACCCGAACCGCTGCGCATGTATATGGGCGGCAAAAGCGTTATTGAATAACGAAACCGGTGTTTTGGCTGAATAGCTGAGTTTTTACCATGCGCGCAACCCGATGCAACCGCTCGTTGCGCGCATTTTTTTAATTGCAAAGCAGAGTGTATTGCGCAACCGTGCTCCCGTGCGCTATGCTTAGGCCACAGAAAAGTTCAGGAGGATATTACGATGAATATCGAAATAGCAAACAGGCTGGTGCAGCTCAGGAAGCAGCACGGCTATTCTCAGGAGGAGCTTGCGGCAAAGCTTGGCCTTTCCCGCCAGGCCGTGAGCAAATGGGAGCGCGCGGAGGCCTCGCCCGACACGGACAACCTTATAATGCTCAGCCGCGTATACGGCGTAAGCCTTGACGAACTGCTCAAGACCGATGAACCCATACCCGAGCCGGAGCCTGACAAGGGCGTGAAGGTCACCATAAACGGTAAGCCGCTGCGCTTTAATAAGGACGACGGTTTTTTCTTCAGCTATGGTGACGATGATGAAAACAGCGGCAGCACCGTTGACGCCGATTCCCATGTTACCGCCCGCGGCAATCTGGTAATAGAGCCGAATGAAAAGTCCGTTTGGCAGGAATTCCCCTTCCCCATATTCGTGGCGATACTCTATCTCGGCCTTGGCTTTGCGTTCGGCCTTTGGCATCCGGGTTGGATACTTTTCCTGACCATACCGGCGTATTATTCAATAGTCGGCTGGTTCTCCGGCCGCCGCAGGCATTGTTTCCTGCGCGCCTTCCCCTATACCATATTGGTCGCCATAGCTTTCCTGTGCATGGGCTGCATATGGGGTCTTTGGCATCCGGGCTGGATACTGTTCCTGACCATCCCCATGTACTATGCCATTGTGAAGCCCATTGACCGCGCGTACAGGCGTAAGCACGGTATAAGCGCAATAGAGATAGAGCGCGACGACGATGACATAGACGACGATTGATGCATAACAACTCAACGGCGGGTGCTGAAAGGCATCCGCTTTTTATATGATATCAGCACATGTTATATTGTATGCCTGTGTTCTTCGTTTGTTTTATGCGGATACATGGGGTTTTTGTCTGAATTTGTCGAAATACTTTATTTATTAAGCGATGAGTTATATAATTTATAAGCAAAGCTAAAAAACTTTTTATAGCAGGAGACAGCATAAAAATGGGAAGCCAACGCGCCCTGCCTAAAATTACGGAAGTGTTTCCTTACTGGCAGGATATCAATTCTACGGACCGCCTTGCAATGGCACGACAAGTCCAATACCATGCGCTGCCGCGAGGCAAAATTTTCTGCATAAACGATGCCATCACAGTATCCTCATTGTATGTTATAAGCGGCGAAGTGCGCTATTATACCATCAGTGCCGATGGGCGAGACACAATGCTTTACCGACTGCACAGGGGCCAATACACAAGCTTCCTTGAAACCAAGCTGTATACCAACCCAAACTATTCGCTCACCATGCAGGCCGAGCAGCCCAGCGAGGTTTACGCCATTTCCCCGATCATGTCCAAATATCTATGCGAACATTATCCATCCGCCCTAAAATTTGAACGCGAAGTATTCTATGATCGCAGCGCATTTGTTATGGCGTCGCTCCAGCGTATGCTTTCCGTAAGCAGCGAGCAGCGCCTTGCAATGTTCCTGCTGGAGGAGATAAAGCGCAACGGCAGCCGCACGCTCACACTTACTCAGGAACAGATGGGCCGCTATGTCGGCACGCACCGCGAGATGATATCCCGCATGATGAACGTTTTCGCCCGGCATGGCATAGTCCGTCTCAGTCGCGGTCAGGTAGAGGTGCTGAAGCCTGAGGCGCTGAAGGAACTGGCCCGGTAGCGCATTACAGATTGCGTATGCGCACCTCCGTCACCCGGCCGATTATGTCTGCCTCTTCCCGGGGAACGATCATTGGTTCGTATTTTGTATTCGCAGGAATTAGCATAAGCGTATCGCCTATCGTTTTTACCTTGCGCAGCAATACTTCTTCGCCTATGCGCACAACCGCTATGCGCCCGTTTTCAACGCTTGGCTGCATCCGTACCAGCACCAGCGCGCCTTCGGGTATGAACTCGCCTTCCATGCAGTCTCCCTCCACCTGCATGTAAAAGTATTCGCCGGCAACGGTCTCGTTCGCCGCAACCGGAATGTATTCCTCTATATTTTCATCAGCCAATATGGGCAGCCCCGCATGCACCCTGCCCACGAGCGGCACTCCCACGCTGTCCTCAATTTTCATAAGGCGGGGCGATATAGTCGTGCGGGATTTGAAAAGCGGCGTTACCATCGCGCTTTCGCGGCAAAGGATATAATCCGCGCTGACGTCAAAAAAATCGCACAGCTTCATAAGCATTTCGTTCGGCAGGGCCACCCTGCCCGTTTCATATTTGCAAACAGCCGCCTTCTGCACCCCAAGCACGCTGCCCAACTCCTCCTGGGAAAGGTGCTTCGCTTTTCTTAGTTCCTTTAATCTGTTCATGCGGCCCTCCAATTTTGTTTTTTATATTGTATCTTATAGAGAAATGCTTTGCAAGCATTATTTTGTTCATGTTTTTGCAAAAAAGTTCCAAAAACCGCTTGACAGTATCCTCATCGGATATTATAATGGGTTCACGGTCGAAAAAGACCGCAGAATTTCCCAATAAGCCACCGTGAACGGTTCCCATCCGATTTCCAAAACGGATATACGGCGGCTTAGCGGAGCAGCGGAGGTACGCAATGAATTACTTTGGTTTGTTCTTCTCTTTCATGATCCCCAGCATCATTTTGGGCTTTATGATAGCCGCCGCCTGCATTCAGGAAAGGGCTATCCATCGCCGCCGTGCGCAGCATAAGCAGGCCGCGCCGCACAAGGAAGCTAACGTGCGCTGCTATTCCCCTTCGGCAAAGCCGCAGCATAATAATGCTGTCAAGTCCGATAAGTCAAAGCTTTATATATACGATATGAACGCGGCATAATGCCGCCCCGCTTAGCATTGTTATCTTCCGCGCGGAACCGAATCCCCTCGCGGTGATAAAATAAAATAATATTATATGTGCCTACCGAAACGGCGCCCCGACGCAGGGCGCTGTTTTGGCGTGCAAAAAAATTATTGACAAACGATAATTTCAATGCTATCATATCGCCATAAATTATCGCAAAACGATAATGTGGAGGTTTCTATGAAGCATAACAAAGCTGCTCTGTACGCATTGTGCGCATTGGCCGCGCTGGGCGCTGCCGCGGCAATATTGCTAAGCGGCGCGGATATTGCCCGCGTGCTGCTGTGTTACCCGCTTGAGTTTACAGGTAAGGCGCTCAGGAGCCTTTCCCTTGCCGGCGGCGCACTGAATGTGCTTGCAATTGCGCTGTATGCCGCAATAAGCCTTATCCCCGCCGTGCTGGCGCTTATATTCGCCCGGAAACGCGGCCATGCCAAGGCGGACTGCATACTGTACATATTGAGCGTTGTGCTGTTCGCCGCGCTGTACCTGGCAATAAATCCCGGCCTGCTGCGCTATGTTTTCAGCGCCGATATGCTCACCATCGTCGCGTCGTATCAGGTTGCCTTGGGCATATTGAATTCGCTGATATATTCGCTTGTGCTCTGCTATGCGGTGCTGCGCATAATTGACCGCCTTGCTTCGGGCGGCACGGAAGAGTTCCGGCGCAAAGCTCGGGATGCCCGTGAAGCCGAGCTTCTCGCCTTCGGTGAGCGTATCGCCGATGTGGAGCTGGCCGTGGTTGTAGATGCCGATGATGTCGCCTGCAACGGCGTCCGTCATCACGACGCGGTCCTGAGCCATGAAGGTCAGGGCGTTCGGGATCTTCATGTCGCGGTTCTCGCGCACGTGGAAGACCTTCATGCCCTGCGAATAGCGGCCCGAGCAGACGCGGAAGAACGCAATGCGGTCGCGGTGACGCGGGTCCATGTTGGCCTGGATCTTGAAGACGAAGCCCGAGAACGGCGCCTCGGTCGGTTCGATCTTGCGAACGCCGGCATCACGCGGCTGCGGAGGCGGAGCCCACTGCACGAGAGCGTCAAGAACGTCCTGCACGCCGAAGTTGTTCACACCGGAACCGAAGAAGACGGGGCTCTGCTCGCCCGCAAGGAACTTCTCGATGTCGAACGGTTCGGTCGCACCCTGAACGAGTTCGACGGACTCGCGCACGTACGGCATTTCCATCGGGAAGAGACGGTCAAGCTCGGGATTGTCGAGCCCTTCGATCATCTCCTGATCACGCGAGAGACGCTCATCGCCGGCCGTAAAGCGCACAAGACGGTTCTTCAGCAGCGAGAAGACGCCGCGGAAGGTCTTGCCCATGCCGATGGGCCAGGTGATGGGCACGCACTGGAGCTTGAGCACGTTCTCGATTTCGCCGATCACGTCGAGCGGATCGCGCACTTCGCGGTCGAGCTTGTTGATGAACGTGATGATCGGCGTCTTGCGCATGCGGCAGACTTCGAGAAGCTTGATTGTCTGGGCTTCCACGCCCTTGGCGGCATCGATCACCATCACGGCGGCGTCGACGGCGGTCAGCACTCGGTACGTGTCTTCAGAGAAGTCCTCATGGCCCGGGGTGTCGAGCAGGTTGATGACGTGATTGTCATAGTGGAACTGCATCACCGAACTCGTCACGGAAATGCCGCGCTGCTTTTCGACTTCCATCCAGTCGGACGTGGCGTGACGGGCGGCCTTACGGCCCTTGACGGCACCGGCCATCTGAATGGCGCCGCCGAACAGAAGGAGCTTTTCCGTGAGCGTCGTCTTGCCGGCGTCAGGATGGGAAATGATGGCAAAGGTGCGGCGCATTTCGACGTCGCTGACCAATGCGGGGTTGGGACTCGTCATAACAGAGAACGTTCTCTTAACGTAAATTCAATGAAAATCGGCTCTTCCGCCGAACTGTCCGACGGAAAAGCCGATCATTTTAACAGAGAGCGGAGGGTGCTTCAGCCGAATTCCGGCCGGAACCTCTACCTGCGGAGCTTGGCAAACGCAGCGGCCATGGCGCCCTGCGATGGCGCGGCGGAGCGGGTGTCCCGACGGGCTGCGGGCGCCTGCCTGCGCGCCCCCTCGCTGCGCATGCTGAGGCTGATGCGCTGGCGTGCAAGGTCCACCTCGAGAACCCTGACCTTGACGATGTCGCCCACCTTCACCACGTCGCGCGGATCGGACACGCGCCGATCGGCCAGATGAGAGATGTGCACAAGACCGTCCTGATGCACGCCGACGTCCACGAAGGCGCCAAAGGCGGCCACGTTGGTCACCACTCCCTCGAGCACCATGCCGGGCTGCAGGTCCTTCATCTCCTTGATGCCGTCGGCGAACTTCGCCGTGCGGAATTCGGGACGGGGATCACGACCGGGCTTCAGAAGTTCGCCAAGAATGTCCGTCACGGTCGGAATGCCGAAGTGCTCGTCCACGAAGTCGCGGGCATGGAGCGAACGAAGCACCGCCGCATTGCCGATCAGCGCCTTGATGTCCAGCCCCGTCTTCTTCAGGATGCGAAGCACAACGGGATAGGCCTCGGGATGCACGGCGGAGGCGTCAAGCGGATCGTCGCCGTCGGGAATGCGAAGGAAGCCCGCCGCCTGCTCGAAGGTCTTGGCGCCCAGCCTGGGCACGGCCAGAAGATCGCGACGGGTGCGGAAGGCGCCGTTGGCGCTGCGGAAGCTGACAATGGCGTTGGCGCGTGCGGGCGAAAGGCCGGCAACGCGGCACAGAAGCGCGGAGC
>ENA-OPCE01001599-OPCE01001599.1-human-gut-metagenome-genome-assembly--contig:-NODE-1599-length-13727-cov-6.613444_pt1 | contig 13727 bp, 9 predicted proteins | sample MGYA00241247_ERZ501474 | MGnify/ENA primary metagenome ERZ501474 (study PRJEB25962, sample SAMEA2042572) | human gut metagenome | biome: human gut; feature: human-associated habitat; material: faeces... | reverse complement strand
AACGCGGCTCCTACCACAGAAGGGGATACCTCCATTCTACGGGCGGACAGCTATCAGGAGCTGGTCAATGTGCTCATCTACATGGTCAGCACCGGGGCGGAGAACGGCACCATCCGTCTGAAGATGGAGCCGGAGCTGCTGGAGGAGGTGTTCCAGGAGGCCCTGACCCACCTGGACCGGAAGGCCAAGGAGCACACCATCACCGTGGAGCTGCCCGACGACATGCTCATGGCCAAAATGGACGCCCGCCTGATCGTGCAGGTGGTCATCAACACCGTCAACAACGCCATCAAATACACGCCCCCCGGCTCCCATGTCCAGGTGTCCGCCCGGAAGCGGGGTGAGAGCGTGGAGGTGCGCATCGCCGACGACGGCCCCGGCATCTCGGACGAGGCCAAGGCCAAGCTGTTCGACATGTTTTACACAGCCAACAACGCCCGGGGCGACGGGCGGCGGGGCCTGGGGCTGGGCCTGTCCCTGTGCCGCTCCATTGTGCAGGCCCACGGCGGCACCGTCCGGGCGAAAAACGACGGGGGCCTGGTCATTGAGCTGGCCCTGCCCTGTGAGGAGGAAGAAGAACATGAGTAAGCTGCTGATTGTGGAGGACGACAAGGAGATCGCCATGCTGGAGCGGGACTACCTGGAGCTCTCCGGCTTTGAGACAAAGGTGGTGGACGACGGAAACCAGGCGGCGGAGCTGGCCCTCACCGGGGAATATGACCTCATTTTGCTGGACCTCATGCTGCCGGGGCTGAGCGGCGAGGAGGTGCTGCCGAAGCTGCGGGGGATACCGGTCATCGTGATGAGCGCCAAGGCGAGCGTGGACAGCAAAGTGGAGCTTCTCCTCGGCGGCGCAGCGGACTATGTTACCAAGCCCTTTGTCATGCGGGAGCTGCTGGCGCGCATCGTGGCGGCGCTGCGCTCGCCCGCGGCGGCGGAGCCGGAGGCGCTGAGCTTTGGGGCGCTTCGGCTGGACACCGGCGCGCGCACGGTGAGCTGCGGCGAAAACGAGGTGCGGCTCACGCGCACGGAATACGCCATATTGAAGCTGCTCATGTCTAACCCCGGCCAGGTGGTGACCCGCTCCGTCATCCTCGAGCGCATCGCCGAGGACACGCCGGACTGCACTGAGAGCTCGCTCAAGATACACATCAGCCACCTGCGCCGCAAGCTGCGCGAGGCCGGCGCCGGGGACTGCATCGAGGCCGTCTGGGGCATCGGTTTCAGGCTGAGGGAGGGTTGACGAAATCTTTACCCTTTCGTTAACCGCTTTCTTTACGCGGCGGTGCTATGCTCGGTCCCGTAAAGGAGGCAAGTCAACATGGACTATGTTTTAAGCACAGACAACCTTGTCAAGAGCTATGGCCAGGCCCGGGCTCTCAGCGGGCTGAGCATGCACGTTCCGAAGGGCGCCATCTACGGCATCGTGGGCCGCAACGGCGCGGGCAAGACCACGCTCATCCGCCTCATCTGCGGGCTTCAGCGGCCGACCTCGGGCACTTACAGCATCTACGGCCGGGAGTTCACCAGCCGCGACATCCGGCTCTCCCGCCGCCGCATGGGCGCGGTGGTGGAGACGCCGAGCATCTATCTCGACATGAGCGCGCGGGAGAATCTCAGGCAGCAGTACCGCGTCCTCGGCCTGCCGAGCTTTGAGGGCATCGACGAGCTGCTCGCGCTCGTGGGCCTTGCGGACACGGGCAAAAAGAAGGCGCGGAACTTCTCCCTAGGCATGAAGCAGCGGCTCGGCATCGCCGTGGCGCTCTGCGGCGGGCCGGATTTCCTCATCCTCGACGAGCCGGTGAACGGCCTCGACCCGGAGGGCATAATCGAGATGCGCGAGCTCATACTGCGGCTCAACCGCGAGAGGCAGATAACCGTGCTCATCTCCAGCCACATCCTCGACGAGCTCGCCCGCCTCGCCACGCACTACGGCTTCATCGACGGCGGGCGCATGGTGCGCGAGATGAGCGCCGAGGAGCTGGAGGCCGCCTGCCGCAAGTGCATGCGCCTGGAGGTCACGGACACCGGCGCGCTCGCCCGCGTGCTCGATGCCATGGGCGCCGACTACCGCGTCCTCTCCGAGAGCACCGCCGACGTATATGAGCGGCTCAACGTCTCCAGGCTCGCCGCCGCCCTTGCACAAGAGGGCTGCGAGCTCGTCTCGGTCAAGGAGCGGGACGAGAGCCTCGAGAGCTTCTACATCTCCATCGTGGGAGGAGGTGCGCGCCATGTGTGACCTCTTCATCGCGGGCTTCAACCGCCTTTGGCGCAGCCGGGTGTTCCAGATATGCTGCCTTGTCTCGTTCGCCGCAAACGTCTTCGTCATGCTGGCCACGTACAGGCAGGTGCTGAACTATACGGAGCTCGGCCTTGAGCATAGCATAACGCTCGACAGCGTGTTCTACGGGCTCGTTCCGGTGCTCGGCGTCATGTGCGCCGCGTTCGTGAGCCTGTTCATTGGCACGGAGCACTCCGACGGCGTGATGCGGAACATGCTGGTCGTGGGCCGTGCGCGCTGGGAGATATACCTTGCAAATTACGCGGTATGCTTTGTCGGCACCGCCGCGTTCCTGGTCTGCTGGTTCCTCGGCGGGCTGGTGGGCATACCCCTCATCGGCGTCTGGCAGGATGTGAACGGCATGCTGCTGAGCTGCGCCGTGCTGCTGCTGTGCGCGGCGTCCTTTACGGGCATCTTCTGCCTTTTGAGCATGCTCTGCACCAACCGCGCGGTGGCGGCGGTCATTGCGGTGCTGCTGGCCGTCGCGCTGCTCATGCTCGCGAGTGTCATGCTCAACGCGCTCAATCAGCCGGAGTTCCAGCAGGGCATGGTGATGACCGAGGCGGGGCTGGAGCTCTCGGAGCCGACGCCGAACCCAAGCTATGTGGGCGGCATGAAGAGGGAGGTGTTCCAGTTCCTCTCCGACACGCTGCCGAGCGGGCAGAGCATCAGCGTGTGCAGCTACGAGCTGGAGCGGCCCGTGCTCTCGCTGGTCTCGTCGGTCGTCATCGCGGTGCTGACCTCGGCGGCGGGCGTGGTATTTTTCAAACGTAAAGATTTGAGATAAGGAGGCGCGCGATGCTCCCATGGCTGCTGTGCGCGGCGCTGGCCGCCGCGGTGCTTATACTCTGCGTCCGGCTCTGGCTGCTGCACATGGCCATGGATGAGCTGCGCGCCCAGCTCCCGGAGCTGCTGGGCGAGGATACGAACGTGCTGCTCAACACACCGAGCCGCGACAAACACGCGCGCGCCCTTGCCGCGGCGCTCAATCGCGAGCTGCGCGAGCTGCGTCGGCTGCGGTGGAAGTACATGAGCGGCGACCGGGAGCTCAAGGAGGCCGTGACGAACATCTCGCACGACCTGCGCACGCCGCTGACGGCCATCTGCGGCTATCTGGAGCTGCTCGAGCGCGAGGACAAGAGCGAAGCGGCGGCGCGGTATCTCGAGTACATCGGCGAGCGGGCGGAGGCGATGCGGCGGCTGACGGAGGAGCTCTTCTGCTACTCGGTCATCCTCGCGCCGGAGTCGGCGCCGGAGCTGGAGCGCGGGGACCTGCGCGCGGTGCTGGAAAAGAGCCTCGCCGGGGCGTATCCCAAGCTGATGGAGCGCGGCATCGCGCCCGAGGTGGATATGCCGGACGCGCCGGTGTACTGCATGATGAACGAGGCGGCGGCCTCGCGCGTGTTCGGGAATGTGCTCTCGAACGCGGTGAAATACTCCTCCGGCGACCTTGCGGTGCGCCTGACGGCCGACGGCGAGGCGGAGTTTGCAAATACAGCCCCTGGCCTGGACGACGTGCAGGTGGGGCGGCTCTTCGAGCGCTTCTTCACTGTGGAGGCGGCCCGCGGCTCGACCGGCCTAGGTCTCTCCATCGCCCGAACGCTCATGGAACAGATGGGCGGCACCGTTTCCGCACGCCTGAGCGGCGGTAAACTCGTGCTCCGCCTGAGCTTCCGCCGCGCGTGAGCGCGTTTGAAAGTTTCGCCCGCCTTTTCAAAGGCGGCGGGGTGCAGGGGCAGAGCCCCTGCCCGCGCTCCGCAGAGCGCGGAACTCTCCTTGTGCTTCATAAAGCGCAGGAGGGGGTCTAAGGGAGAACCCTCGCCGGGGGTTCCCCCTTTTCTTTATGCTTGGGTTTGTACGTGTGCGCCGATACGTTGGGAGGGGGTCGTTGGCCTGTCCTGCCTTTCGACCCCATTTCTTTGGTGCTTGCCCAAAGAAACGGTGTCGAGCCGCCAAAGAAAAGCGCTTTTTTACCCCGGCGGCTCCACCATCCGCGTGAGCGCTACCTGTAGGTAGTAGGAACGTTCCTCGCCCGACTTGGGGCTGGGGGCTGATGGGATTTTTTGGTGCGCACGCACAAGCGTAAAGAAAAAGGGGAACCCTTTTTACGGGTTCCCCATGAAGTCTTTGAAAATACGGCGAGACTGCTAAGCTTGGGGCGGGTCGTCGGAGTCGTCGTCCTTGACCCACTGCTCCTCGATGCGCTTCTGGCGGCGTTTGAGGGCCAGGTGCTGTCTCTCGCGGACGCGGTCGGAGAGGCGCTCCCAGGCCTCCGGGCCGGCGTCCCAGCGCAGCCACAGCCAGCCGCGCCGCAGCTGGCGCACTATCAGCCACACCGCGCAGATGACCGGCAGCAGCGCCGTCAGCACGATGGCTATCAGCAGCGCCGCAAGCGTGTCCTCCGTCAGGCGCGCCGCGTTCTCCCAGTACGGGAACGCCACTCCCGCCGTCTGCATCGACCGCGTGCCGTAGGCGCGCACGACCTTCAATATGCTCAGCGGGCTGAACCGGCCCGTGTTCTGCACCACCTGCGCACCCTGGAAGCCCTCGGTCGCGAGGCCAAGCGTGAAGCCCGAGATGGGCTCCGCGCACACAAGCTCGTAGCAGCTCACGCCGCCGCTCCCCGTTCCCAGCAGGCTCTGGAGGGCATCCAGGTGCAGGAACACCTGACCCGTCGTCGCCGTGTAGCTCTTCTCGGTGGACTTGTCGCTCTCGATGGCGACCACGCCCGCGACCACGAAGGGCTTGTTGTTGATGACCACCGTCATGCCCGCGAGGTCGTAGCTGCCGAAGATCTGCCAGGCCAGCTTCTCGTCGAGCACCACGCGGTCGTGCATCAGGTCGTTCTCGTCAAAGTAGCCGCCGGAGCGCAGCGTCAGCTGGTGGAAACTGAACCAGTCCCCGCCCACGCCCGTGGCCGCGACGGTGGCCTTGCCCTTGTTGCCCTCCACCGTCAGCTCGCCGGAGCCGCTGTAAGCGTCCTGCCACAGCGGCGGCGCGCCGTCCTTGGCCTCCAGCGACACGTCCAGCAGTTTGCCGTTTATCGTGGAGCGGAAGGTGTATATGTCCGCGATGCTCTTCTCCTTCCCTACCGGGAAAAACACGGAGACCTGGGCATAGCGCTGCTCGCCCTCGCCCTCGTAGCGCTCCGCCGCCTGCTGGGTCAGCAGCTGGCCCGAGCGCGCCGAGTAGACAAAGCACAGCACGCAGCAGGCAGCGGTCAGCGCGAGGCAGACGATCAGCAGCGCGATCTTGCCGCGGCTGAGCTGCGGCCGCCGCAGGCGCACGGCGGGGAGGTTTATTTTCGGCTTTGTTATGCTCTTTTTCTGCTTAAGTCCGCTTATCTTCATCCCTTATCAGTCCGGAAGGCGCACGAGCATGCCATCCTCGACCGGCTTAGTCGCCGTGGTGAGGACCATGTCGTAGGCCGAGAGGCCGCCGGAGACGGCCGTGTTCACGTCGTCCTTTGCAAGCTCGGTCACGTCCACGCGGGTCGCGACGAAGCGGTTGCCGAGCGGGCTGCTCTTCGCCACGATGACCAGCACGAAGCTGCCGTTGGAGTCAGAGCGGATGGCGCTGTTCGGCACGATGGTGTCGTAATTCTGGCTGCGCTGGCCGATCGAGATGGACACCTGCGTGCCGCTCTCGATCTCGCTGCCGGTGACGTCAAACACCAGCTGCTTGCCGGGGGCGCTGCCCTGCTGGCTCTGGGTGTCCGAGCGGATGCCCACCAGCTTGCCCTGCATGTCGGAGCCGCCCCAGTAGCCCGTGGTGATCTCCGCCGCGTCGCCTATCGTGACCTTCTGGGCCTGCTCATTGGTGACGCTCATGGACACGGTGTAGCCGCGGTCCGGGACCTCGATGGTCATGACGGCGTTGGCCGGGTCGGTGTTGTTGCCGGCGGAGACATTGATGTCCTTGACCACGCCGTTGACCTCGGAGACGATCTGGCCGCCGGTGACGTTGCCGTTTTCGTCCTTCTGGCCGCCGCTGAGCTGGGCGATCTGGTCTTTGAGGTTCTGTATCTGCTTGGCCATGCGGGAGAGCTCCAGGTTGTCCAGCTTGGAGGTCTTGACCAGGGTCTCGAGTGCGGTCTCGGCGCTCACGACCTCGTCCTTCGCCGCGTCGTAGGTGGTCTTTTTGGCGCTGATCTCGTCGTACTCGGCCTTCATGTCCTCCATATAGCGCTGGGCCTCTTTGACCCTCTGATTGAGCTCCGCGTTCTGCGGCTGCGCCTGCTTGAGGGCCTTGTCATAGGCCTCCACGGCCTTGTCATAGGCGTCCTTCGCGGCGACGATGGCGTCGTAGCCGGAGGCCACGTCCTTGAGCGCCTGGCTGGGCAGAGCGCTTACGAGCGGTGCATAGGTGGAGCTGCTAATATCAACCTTGTCAATACCAAGGCTGGCCCTCTCGGCCGCGGTGCTCTCAGAATAAGTTACAAAGTAGTCCTTTACGCTGCCCTCGGAGGCCGAGAAGGCGCCGGAGATGGCCTTGGCATAGGCGTCGGCATTGCCGTATCGCCCGTTGCGGGCAGCTGCGTCCGAAGCGAGCTGACTTACAAAGCTCAGCTCCTTGGCATAGCGTATGGTACTGGAATCATAGGCCAGCTTGGCCTCGTTGGCGGCGGTCTTGAGGGAATCGAGCGAGTCGGCGCCGGTACCTTCGACGTAGCCGCCGGCGGCCTCGAGCTGGTCGGAGAGGCGCTGGTGCTCGTCCTGGGCGGCCTCGTAGCGCAGCTTGGCGAGCTCGACCTCCTCCGCCGTGCAGACGTTGGCATCGCGCTTGGCTATGGCCTCCTGCAGCTTCTCCTGCGCACGGGTGACTTCGCTGCTGCCGCCGCCCATGTTGATGAGCTTCTGCTGGTAGGAGTACTGCGCGTCGTCCAGCTGGGTCTGGAGGTCCTTGAGCTCGCTGCCCTCGCCCGCGGCGAGGAGTATCAGCACGTCGCCCACCTTGACCTGCTGCCCGCGCGACACGAGCACGGACTGCACCTTGCGCGAGGTGCTGGTCTTGACCTCATAGGTCTCCTTGGCCGAAATTGTGCCGGTGCCGCGGATCTGAGTCGTGATGGCGCCGGACTGGACATACTGCACCGCCGCCTCGGGCAGGGAGGCGTTCATTATCGTGTTGGAGAAAAAAGTCAGAACGAGCATGACCGCCAAAAATATGATGGCGACGTTCTTGACCCAGCCCCTGTTTTTGACTTTCTGCTCAGTCATCTTGCAATTTCCTCCGTCTTTCGTATAGCTTCATGGGCTCAACCCTTTACCGAGCCCTGGGTGGCGATGCCTTCGACCAGGTATTCCTCGCCGTGGAGGAACAGCAGCAGCGTGGGCACCATGTATATCGTGGCTATGGCGAAGGCCAGGCCGACCTCGCCGGTGTTTATCGTGGAGAGGTACACGGAGAGCGGCTGCTTCTCGGCGTCGGGCAGCAGGACTATCGGCTGCTCGACCATGTTCCAATAGTCGATAAACACGAGTATCGCGATGGAATACAGCGCCGCGCGGCACTGGGGCATGCAGACCCGGGAGAACACCTGCCACTCGCCCGCGCCGTCGATCTTGGCGGCCTCTATGAGCGAGTACGGTATCCTGCGCATGAACTTGGTGAGCAGGAACACCGAGAAGGGCGCGAAGGCGCCCGGCAGGACTATGGCCCAGCGGGTATTGAGGATGTGCAGCCACTGGGAGACAAGGTAGTTCGGCACCAGCGTGACCTGATAGGGCATCAGCATGAGGATGACGTAGAAGAAGAATATCGCCGCCCTCACCTTGCCGCGCCAGCGCGTGAAGCCGTAGGCCGCTATGGAGGCTATGGCCACCTGGAACACCACGATGGGCACGACCAGGATGACCGAGTTCCAGAACTTGAGCAGGTAGTCCGGGCTCTTCAAAAGCACGGTTATGTACTGGTCAAGCGAGACCTTGTCCGGGATGAACTTGAGGTTGACCTTCTCGGAGATGTAGGTCTTGCCGCCGGTGGAGGCGGCGTTCTGGAAGATGACGCCGTAGTTTGCGCTTATCTCCGACTGCGTCATGAAGGAGTTCGAGATGGTCAGCAGCGTGGGCAGCAGGAAGATGACCGCCATCACGGCGCAGACGACGAAGATGACGCCGCGGGAGAAGTATTTCTTTTTCCTCATCCCTCCACGTCCTTTCCGAACCAGTCCTCAACCTTGAACAGGACGGCGATGATGACGACCATGGCAATGGCCATGACCACCGCGGCGGAGGACATCTTCTGAAAGTCCAGGGAGTTGAAGGTGTTGTTCATGAAGTGCTGAAGCATGTACAAACTGCTCACCGGGTAGCCGCCCGTCATGAGATACACCTCGCGGAAGACCTTGAAGGAGCTGATGAGCGAGAGTATCGTGACGAAGAGCACCGTCGGCGAGAGGTAGCGCAGCTTGATCGCGAAGAACTTGTACGTCTCGCTCGCGCCCTCGACATCCGCGACCTCGAGCAGCTCCCGCGGGATGTTCGCCAGCGAGGACATGAAGAGGATCATGTTGTAGCCGAGGTTCTTCCAGAGGAAGAGCGTGAGTATGACGATCTGGCCGTATTCGGACTTTATCCAGTCTATCTTGGCGATGCCGAAGAGGGCCGTGAACTCGTTTATGACGCCGTTGTTGCTGAAGAGCACCTGCCAGATGAGCACTACGGAGGCCACGGGGACCATCATGGGGCTCAGGAAGAAGGTGCGGAACTGGCTCTTGAGCGGTATCCTCGCCTCCAGCAGCATGGCGAGCCCCAGCGAGAGGATGACCGCCAGCGGCACCGCGAGGGCCGAGAACGTGGCCGTGTTCTTGGCCGCGTCCCGGAAGGCCGAGTTCTGAAAGAGCGCGATGAAGTTGTCCAGGAACACGAACTCCGGATTTATGGAGTTGCGTATCACGGAGTAGTACACCACGACGCAGAAGGGCAGGACGAAGAAGATGAGGACCCCTAGCACGCTGGGGCCGATGAAACAGAGGCTCAACGCCAGATCTTTGAGCTTTCTGCTCCTGCGCTCCGCTGTCAGGCGCTCGTGCCTGCGTGCCAAGGATCTCATTCTCCTTCATCCCTCCCGGATCTTTTGGTTCGGCTGTCTTTCTGTATTATACTACTTAAGACAGCAAAGCTCAACCTTAAATATCACAATTTGTGCGGTTTATTTCGACAAAATATACACTATCTTGTATCTATTTTGTTTCTTTAGTGTCACCTTTGCTCGTTGACGTAGATGGACACGCGGTTCTGGATAGTGGCGGCGACATCCTGGGCGGTCTTTTCGCCGGAGAAGTAGTAGGCCACTTCCTCGTTGATTATGTCGTTGATCTGGCTGGTGTTGTAGTCGGCGACCATGCTGGTGTTGTTGATGAGGTCGGTGATGAGGTCGGCGTTCTCCTGGGTGAAGATTATCTCCTTCTCCTCGCCGGTGACCTGGTCGTAGCTGTAGTAGCTCTCGCCGACCATGCTCTGGATGTTCTCCTCACAGAGCTCGCGGTTGGTGCAGAAGCCGTAGGTGTAGTTCTCCTGGTACTCGCGGGTGAGCAGGGTGCGCACAAAGCTCCAGGCCGCGTCCTGATTCTTGCAGGTGGAGGCGATGGCGAGGCCGGTGCCGTTCATGTTGAACACCGCGCCGGATCCCGGCACGTCGGGGAAGCCCTTGAGGGCCATGTCGCCGTTGAACATCTCGGAGTAGTAGTTGTAGGAATACGGGTCGGAGAGCGAGAGCGTCACCAGCAGCTGGCGGCCCTCCTTGATGCGGTAGGCGTCGCTGTCCTCGTTGGTCCACTCGTGGTGCTCCCAGTCGAAGGTCTCGGGGAAGCGGTTGGCGAACTCCATGAGGGAGATGAAATCGTCGGAGTCGAAGCTGCACTCGCCGGTGGTCCAGTCCACGAAGCGGGAGAGGTTCAGCATGCAGATGCGGGAGAACACGTCGTTCCTGGTGGTACCGAGGCTGAAGAGCTCGCAGCCCTCCGGCATCTGGTCGAGAGCGGCGTACATCTCTTCATAGGTCCAGCCGGGTTCGGTGCCGACGATGGAGGCCGGGCCGGCGATGGTGGTGATATAGAAGCTGCTGGTGATCTCATAGAGCTTGCCGTCCTGGCTGAGCGCGTTGAACACGGGCTCCATCACGCCCGCGCGGCCGCCCAGCTCCTCGTCCGCGTCTATGAAGGGCCATAGGTCCGCGAGCAGGCCCTTGGCGCCGAAGGTCTCGATGGGCAGGCCGTCGGTCACCATGATGTCGGGCACCGCGCCGGAGCCTATCTCGGTGATGAGCTTGGTGTAGCCGGCGGAATAGTCGTCCTCGGTGTTGAACTCGGAGTAGTCGCGCACCTCTATGCGGTAGTCGCTGCTCTTGCGGTTGAAGTCGAGGATCTGGTTCTTGATGTCATAGCCCAGGTAGACGCAGGCGAGGGTCAGGGTGGTCTTCTGCGGCACCTGGTCGTAGGGGGTCTTGGTCAGGGTGATGAAATAGGTCGTCGCGCCGTCGCCGGTGTTGGAATACTCGCTGGAGAGGCAGACGATGTTGCCCTCCTCGGTTATGTAGGGGGAGGTCAGGTTGTTGGAGTTCACGTCGCAGTTTATCCAGGTGACCAGCTTCTCCTCGCTGCCGTCGGCCAGCTTGTAGCCGTAGAAGCTCTCGCCCTTGTTGTAGCAGAAGTCGTAGCCGCCGCCGGAGGGACGGGCGCTGTAGGCGTCGGTGGGCAGGCTGGCCGTGGCCTCGCCGAGCTGCATCGCCGCGGTGTCCACGGGGCGCAGGTCGAAGGCGGCATAGTCCTCGCCGTAGACCAGGGCCGCGACGCTGCCGTTGCCGAGGGTGACGAAGTTCGAGATGCCGTTGGACAGGTCGGAGGTGTCTATGCTGCCCTTCAGGCTGCCGTCGGCGTTGAGGACGTAGATGGCGTTGCCGTTGGCCATGAGCACGGCCTCGCCCGTGCCGGAGACGGCAAAGGCGGAAACATAGAAGTAGTCCTCGCTCTCGATGAGGCTGGAGAGCTCCGCGCAGAACGTCTGAGCGCCGGAGGCGTCAAAGACGCGGAGGTTGTATTTTTCTACATACTGATAGTCCATGGGCTGGCCGGACGTGTCCGGCGCAGGCGCGTCCACGGAGATGTCGCTGGAGGTCGCGGCCAGAGGCGCTCCGGTGGCGACAGGGGTGTCCTCCGCCGTGGTGTTGCCGCCGTCCCCGCCGTCCTCGCCGTAGACGGGGATGGAGTAATAGACGTTCTCAACAACGGCCACGCCGCCGTTGGGAACGGAACACAGGTTGTTTATCCAGAAACTGCCGCCCTCGGCCTCCTCGGGGAATTCGGGCGCGGTGTAGGCCTCCATGCGCTTGAAGTCCGTGCCGTCAAGGTTGACGGTGAACATGGCGGGCTCGGTGCGGGTATAGGTGTACTCCTCCATGACGGGGTTGCCCTCCTCGTCGAGGATGGGGTTGCCGTTCTCGTCATAGCTCGGGTACTCCTCCACGATCTCCTCGCCCTCTACCTCGCCGGCGACGTAGATGAGGCCGCCGGAGACCACGGTGTTGTAGACATAGCCTATGTCGCTTCCCAGCTCCGTGTAGGTCGGGACGTAGGTGTATTCCGGCGTCTCGGTGTCGGTTTTGCCGTCTCCGCCTCCGCAGGCGGAGAGCAGGCCGAACACCATGGCCAGAGCCATGATAAGGCAGAGCGTTTTCTTCATTTTCATCTTCTTGTCCTCCATAACATATTGTCAGCCCAATTCACTGAAAAAGGCCGAAACTTGCCTGTTGAGCGCCGCGGCGGTCTCCTCGGCGGAGGCCTCCCCGGCAAAATACGGCGCGGCGGCCGTGTCTATGAGCTCCGCGAGCCCGGCGGGCAATGTCCTTGCGCAGGTGCCGGCGGCGTCTATCGCGCGGTAGAGCAGCGTGGCATCGGCCTCGCTCATGCCGTCTCGCATCGCGTGCGTGATGAGCGCGTCGAGCCGCTCCATCACGATGGGCAGCCCGGTATCGCCGGAGGCCGCGTTTGCCTTGACCAGCTCGCGCACCAGCCGCCAGGCGGCGTCCGTGTGCGCGCAGCCGGAGCTTATCGCGAGCTCCGCTCCCACGGCCTTTGCTGCCGTGAAGCCGCCCTCAGCCCCGGGCAGGCCCGTGAGCGCCGCGCCGGAAAAGAGCTCCGTGAGCCCCCAGGTCGCAGATGGGCTCCTCAGCTCGGTGCGCAGCAAAAGCTGCCGCCCGGCATGTATGCGCTCGCTGCTCTGCTCCCCCTCGGGCAGATAGTCCTCCGGGTCTGCTGCGCTCTCCGCTGGGAAGGCGGCGCAGAAGTCCAGCAGCGCGGCGAAGTCACCGCCGTCAAAGCGGCCCTTGCCCTCGGCCCAGTCTATGTACCGGTCCGGCTCCGCCCCGACCAGCGAGAGCAGCAGTTCCGGCCCCGTCGCGCCGTACTCGAAGAGCTCGCGCCCCGTGCCCCGCGCGGCGAGCGCGGCGTCGTAGCTCAGCGCCGCGTTCAATCCCGCCGGGCCGAAGGCGGTCAGCACCGAAAAGCGCGTTGGAAGCGTGTAAAGCCCGCCGTCCGTCTCAAAGGCCGCGAGCACGGGCTTGACCAGCGCGTTTTTGAGCTCCGCGTCGCCCTCGAGCAGGGCGCCGAGCTCTGCGAGCCGCCCCCGTGCCGCCGCGGCGGCGGTGGAGACACCGGAGCAGTTTAGTATGTCACCCGCCCTCCCGGCGAGGAGGTCGGCCTCGAAGCGGCGTCGGCCCTCCCCGGGCTCGGCGTCGCTGGAATAGCGCGAGTAGTCCCGGACCGTGACGCAATACTCCGTCTCCGCGCGGTTGAACTCCACTATGCAGCGGAGCGAGGTGTCGTCCAGGTCGAGGCAGGCGTAGGTCAGCGCAGTCCTGCGCGGGGCCTCGCTCTCCGGCGTGCGTCTGACGACGGTCATATAGGCCGCGGTGTTCTCGGAGCCGACGCAGACATAGCCGCTCTCAGTCTCGAAGGCGGCGCGGACGGAGCCGGGCAGGATGCCCATCGCCGCAAGGTCGAGCATCTCGGCGGTTATGCCGCCCGCGGGCTCCCAGCCGTAGAGCATGCAGCCGTCTATATAGGCCGCGGCAAAGCCGCCCACGGCCCCGCAGGAGACGCCCGCCTCGCCCGTGCCGAGCAGCCGGAGCTCCGGTCCGCGCTTGCCCTCCGGGTCAAGGTAGTAGAAGCGCGCCTGGCCGTCAAAGCCCCTGCCGAAGACGTAGACGTTCCCGTCCCCGGCGAGGTAGAGGTCCTCCACGCGTGCGAGCTCGCGGTCATAGCGCAGCCAGTTTATGCGGCCCGCGGTGTCGCGCATAAGCAGTATATTGTTGGACGCGGCGGCGTATATCCGCCCCCGGGCGTCTATGGCGAAGTGTTCGACGGTGAAATAGCTCCAGCCGCCGCGGGAGTCGCCGTTGATGAGCGTGCGCGAGGCCTCGCTGCCGTCGGCGTTGAAGATGCGCATCA
>ENA-OPCE01001589-OPCE01001589.1-human-gut-metagenome-genome-assembly--contig:-NODE-1589-length-13807-cov-2.243019_pt1 | contig 13807 bp, 7 predicted proteins | sample MGYA00241247_ERZ501474 | MGnify/ENA primary metagenome ERZ501474 (study PRJEB25962, sample SAMEA2042572) | human gut metagenome | biome: human gut; feature: human-associated habitat; material: faeces... | reverse complement strand
CAGCAAAGGATAAAAACCGAATTTTCCGTCTTCCCCCAAAGCAAAAGCATAAGATAATGTATCCGCTCCCCGCAATACGGTCGTTTCCACCCGCTTTCCTTTATTGGCGGCGAGCAAATCCGAAAATTCATCGTAGAAACGAAAAGTATGTCCGTTGACAGACAGAATCTTATCCCCTTTTCGCATACCTGCATCATAAGCCACAGAATAATCCCCGAAGTCCTGTATCTCGATTCCATCGACCGGGATACGGGGAGTAAGCAGCGGATTCAGCTTGAAACTCTTGGACGATAATTCCAACAGCGTAGCAATAAAGTCATCCGGAATATCCAAAGAAACTTGCTCTCCATTGCGCAATACCTGAATGGTCTTGGAACGATTGAACAATATTTCGGGAAGCACATCGTCAAAACGGACCACTTCTTTATTGTCGAGAGCAACGATAATATCACCGTTTCGCATTCCGATATTTTTGAAGACGCTGTCGCATACCACTCCGTAAGTGACGTTTTTTGCAGGAAGATAGGTCTCCCCCCAGGTGAATAGAATACCGATATAAATGACAAAAGCCAGTAAGACGTTCACCAATACCCCGCCCAACATAATCAGCAAGCGTTGCCAGGCCGGTTTAGCCCGGAATTCCCAAGGCTGAGCCGGTTGTTTCATCTGCTCGGTATCCATCGATTCATCGATCATTCCGGCGATCTTCACATATCCACCCAACGGCAACCAACCGACTCCATACTCGGTCTCTCCCTTTTTAAATTTAAATAAAGAGAACCAGGGATTAAAAAACATATAAAACTTTTCTACCCGGGTCTTAAACAACTTCGCAAACAAAAAGTGTCCGAATTCGTGGAACAAAACCAGGATAGAAAGACTCAAGACAAATTGTACTATTTTTATAAAAATATCCATGATATGAGGTAAAAAGTAAAAGGTTAAAGTTAAAAGACTATAAGCTAGAAAGCTATAGAGGAGGTATTTTGGGGGATACATTTTTCCTGGCGATTTCACGGGTCAGGCGATCGGTTTCCATATAATCCTCCAAAGTCGGTTTCTTTAGGAAATCTACTTGTTGCATTGTTTTTTCGATCAGATCGGACATACCGGTGAAAGACAGGCGCCCTTGCAGGAAGGCAGCCACAGCGACTTCATTGGCCGCATTCAGGATACAGGGCATGTTTCCGCCTTGCCGCATAGCCTCGTAAGCCAATCCAAGGTTACGAAAGGTTTTCTCGTCAGGCTGTTCGAAAGTCAGGGAATGACATACCTTGAAATCCAAACGTCCGAAATCAGCTGTAGTCCGTTCGGGGAAAGTCAGGGCATACTGAATCGGCAGCCGCATATCCGGCACTCCGAGCTGGGCTTTCACGCAGCCATCCGTAAACTGCACCATCGAATGAACGATAGATTGGGGATGCACCACCACTTCGATTTGTTCGGGTTTCATGCCGAACAACCATTTGGCTTCGATCACTTCAAACCCTTTGTTCATCATAGAAGCCGAATCGATCGTCACCTTAGCACCCATATGCCAGTTAGGGTGTTTCAAAGCATCGGCAGGAGTCACCTTTTCCAAAAAAGCCCGGTCTTTTCCCCGGAAAGGACCTCCGGAAGCGGTCAAAATCAGTTTTTCGGCTTTACTCCGGCTCTCTCCGGCCAAACACTGGAAGATGGCAGAATGTTCCGAATCGACAGGCAGAATAGCTACCCGATGTTCTGCGACCGATTCGTTGACCAATTCTCCGGCTACGACCAGAGTCTCTTTGTTAGCCAAAGCAATATTTTTTCCGGCTTTAATGGCATTTACCGTCGGGATTAAACCGCTGTATCCGACTAAAGCTGTCACCACCAGATCGACGTCTGCAAAAGTCACGATCTGGGCAAGCGCATCGGCTCCGGCAAATACTTTTATATCTTCATGTTGTAAGGCATCGCGCAGAAGCGGATATTTCTCCTCATTGGCAATCACCACACTATCCGGGTGGAATTTCAATGCCTGTTCGATCAATAAATCGACATGATTATTGGCTGTCAGCACTTCAACACTGAACCGTTCGGGATTGGCTTCCACCACTTCCAGCGTCTGTGTTCCGATCGATCCTGTCGAACCTAATATCGCAATCTTTCTCATATATTCATTCTTCCAAACCGAAATTGCCGAAACAACTTCCGGTTATTGATTCTTTATTTACACTTAATAAAATTCTCCGGGTTGAGCGGATTCCCTGCCCGCCACAATTCAAAATGCAAATGGGGGCCGCTGGACTCCTCTCCGGTATTTCCCACTACCCCCAGGACCTCTCCGGCCCTGACATAATCTCCCTGTTTTTTCAATAGGATAGAATTGTGTTTGTATACAGAAATCAGGTCGTTGGTATGTTGCACCTGGATCACATATCCGGTCTTCACCGTCCAATCGGTAAAAATCACGACCGCAGCCACCTTAGCATTGGCTTTCGCCACAATATCAGTGCCGTAATGCCGTTTCTTCTCATCGAAGCTTTGGGTTACAATTCCTTCCACAGGCGGAAAAAAATGATAATAATCGTGGTTTTGTTCTTTCATTCCCAGCGATAGATTAAAGCGTTCACGCTCTTCGATAGCAGCCCGGAATTCATTTTCCTGTTCGCTGATCTGAAATCGGATGGTATCGTTCCGGTAGCGCGCCGTATCCTCCCGCGAACGTTCGAGGGAAGTGGTATCTCCCCCATTCAAAACCAACCGGATGGATTTGAAAAAGCGGTCTCTCTTCAGCAATTCATTCTCCAGCGAATCTACCCGGAGCGCATTTTGGGCGATCATCTGCCGCATATTTCCATCCGGATAGCCAGGAATAAATTCCCGCAAGTCGGTGAAAGCTATCAATAAAATGGTCAGAACGACCAAAATTACCGCCAGCACACTCAATGCAGTCAATACATGCAACTGGGACAATCTGAAATTGAACACCTCCTCATAAGAAGTCTCGTTAATGACAGAAAGTTTATATTTATATTTCAGACGATCCCAAAGTCTTACTTTTTCTTTAGCCATGCCCCGATTTTTTAGCTTCCAAAATTACAACAAAAAAATCAATGTCGCAATGACCGATCGTTTATAACTCATCAAAAGCAATGTATCGTTAAGCCACACTTCAGGATAACCTTCTACTCTGACAGGGAGAGGTTGTTCTATATTCACTCCATTATCGGGAGAGTAATTTAAATATTTGGCTCCATTGAGATCGATAATATCAAAAGAAGAATTTTTTTTATTTGAACAGAAGATTGCAAGTTGACATATTCCCCCGGCCCTTTTCCATTCTTTCCAATTTGATAAAGAAAATTACCCGAAGAATGGTATTATTATATTAAAGAAAGAAAAAAGTACCAATTAATACTGATGATTTTGGCTTCTTTCTTTTATATTTTTACATTAATAATTGATTATAGTATTGAAGAATATGGCTATGCAACTATTCTTCGATACACTATTTCTAATTAGGTATATTGAATAAAACGGTGTATTTTATAATTATTCTCTTTATTGGACATGTTTTTTTCAGTTAAAAGAGCCGTGACCGAAACCGCCTTTTTAGTCGTCACAACAGATAACCCGAACTGCCGTATACGCAGTTAATCACGATTGGTTTTCCCCACCCACATACATGGATTTATATTCGAACACTTTCAGTCCGAATTCGGGTAATACCGCCATGATATGGTCGAAAATGTCGGCCTGGACTTTTTCATAGGTCACCCACTCCTGAATAGCCGAGAAGCAATAAATCTGGATGGGCATACCGGTCGGGCCGGGTTGTAATTGGCGGACCATATGTGTCATATTCGTATTGATATCGGGATTAGCTTCGATCCATGCATCCATATAATAACGGAATATACCGATATTGGTCAGCTTACGCTCATCCAGAATCGTAATTTTATCTTTATTGATATCTCCCAGTTTAGCAACCATCTGATCGATATAATCTTTCAGGAAGGCCGAAGAAGCAAATTTTACGACTTCGTCATGACTCAAAAAATGAACCGAATCGATATCGATATTGATACTCCGCATAATTCTCCGTCCCGGCGATTCCTGCATTCCCCGCCAGTTGGTGAAAGATTCCGACACCAACTGATAAGTGGGTACCATCGAAATAGTCATATCCCAATTCTGCACTTTGACGGTGTACAGATTCACTTCCAACACAACTCCATTGGCATTATTCTTATCCATCTGAATCCAGTCGCCGATGCGGATCATATTATTGGAAGTCAGCTGGATTCCGGCAACGAATCCCAGGATCGAATCCTTGAAGATCAAAAGCAGCACCGCGGCAAAAGCACTCAAACCGACAATCAGGTGTTCCGGCGATTTATTCACCAGCACACTGACGACGGTAATCACCACAACCGTATACAAAAACACCTTGATCAACTGGATAAAAAAAGTAATCGGACGATTTTTCGAAACCGGATAGCTCTCATAAATCTTGTTGATCGCATTCAATAAAGAAGTAATGATAAACAGGGTGACGATAATCAACCAGATATCTACCAGGCGCCGAAGGACATATTTATATTCCCAGGTAATAAAAGTGAGAACGATATAAGCTGTAAAAGGAGGGATCAGGGAAGCCAATTTTCGGAAAAAACCCTGATCGTAGAGGATATCGTCCCAAGTACTTTTGGTCTTTCCTACAACTTTTTTCAAGAGTTTGGAGAGCCATTTCCTGGAAATAATATAAATCAGAATGGCAACGGTAATCGTTATCGCCATTTTTATTAGAGTGCTTTCGTCATCTGTCATTCCGACTTTTTCAGTCCAGGCGGATACCCGATGCAAAAAAGAAACAGAGTCTCTCATAAGTATGATATGTTAAAATATTGTTTATGCTCAATCTGAGCTTTTTACAGGCATAGCGGTCCCTTATTAAATTTAAGTTAAACCCCTTATTGTATTTATATTTGATCGTAAATAAAGCTACTTTTGTTTCGAATCATAAAAATTTAACTATGAAAAGACTATTTATTTTAATTACATTTTCCTGTTTATTATTCCTGCAAGGAAGTTTTGCACAGGTCGATCTTCAGGCCCCGCTTCCTCAAGATCCGAATATTGTAACGGGAAAGCTCCCCAACGGTATAGTGTATTACCTGCGTCACAATGAAGAACCCAAAGGCAGAGCGAGTTTCTACATCATACGTAATGCCGGAGCCCTGCTCGAAAACGATGAACAAGACGGTCTGGCCCACTTCCTGGAACACATGGCCTTTCAGGGAACCAAGAATTTCCCTGGGAAAGGTATCATCACCTCTCTGGAAAAGCACGGAGTTTCTTTCGGCCGTAACATCAATGCTTACACTGCACAAAATGAAACGGTCTACAATCTGAGCGATGTACCGACAAACAGCGAATCTCTGTTAGACACCTGCCTGTTGATTCTGCACGACTGGTCTTACTATCTTACCCTGGAAGACGACGAAATCGATGCTGAGCGCGGAGTGATCACCGAAGAATGGAGAACCCGCCGGACACCGCAATTCCGGATTCAAAAACAGATGTTCCCGGTACTTTTCAAAGATTCAAAATACGCCATTCGGGACGTTATCGGTAATTTAGATGTAATCAAAAATTTCAAATACCAGACTATCCGTGATTTTTATCATGAATGGTACCGGACAGACCTGGAAGCCATAGCAATCGTCGGCGATTTCGATGTAGCTAAAATGGAACAAAAAGTAAAAGAATTGTTCAGTAAAATCCCTGCTGTAGAAAATCCGACTCCCCGTCCTTTCTACGAAATTCCCGAACACGACGAGATGTATTATTGCCTGGCAACCGACAAAGAAGTACAGCAATCTTCTATTCAGATCGTGACCCTGTTACCCGGTACTCCGGCAACAGAAAAGAATAAATTGGCTTATTTTAAAGATAACATAATCAACTCTTTCTACAATCAGATGGCCGGAGCACGGATCAGCGAAATGATGCAGAAAGGTAATCCTCCCTTTATCAACGGAGGTTTCGGATTCGGTGGTTTTGTGAGAGGTTATAATGCTTATAACATCAACACAACGGCCAAACCCAACGAAGAAGACGTTGCCCTGGAAGCCATCTTAACCGAAAATGAAAGAATCCGGCGGTTCGGTTTCACCCCGAGTGAACTGGAACGGGTAAAAACCAATATGCTGGTCGGCCTGGAATCGGCTTATAAAGAAAAAGACAAAACCGGTAACGAAAGTTATATCGAGGAAATGCAAGCGAATTTCCTGGAACAGGAACCGATCGTAGATTTCGATTTCTATTACAATGCTGTCAAACAAATTATTCCGACCATTACCGTAGAAGAGGTATCTGCACGGGCTAAAGAGTGGAATACCGATAAAAACCGTACAGTAGTCGTTTCCGGTCCGTCAGAGAATGCCAAGCACCTGACCCGGGAAGAAGTAACCGCTATTATGGATAAGGTTGCTAAAAAAGAGATCGAACCCTATCGCGACGAAGTAACCGATGCAACATTGATCAGCGAAGAATTACCGGGTTCAAAAATCGTTTCTACCAAGAAACTTCCCTTATTCGATGCAGAAGAATGGACACTGGCCAATGGAGCGAAAGTAGTCTTCCGTAAAGCAGATTACGAAAAAGATGCCGTATCACTGACTTCTTACAGCAAAGGAGGAACTTCACTTTACGATATAGACATGCTTCCTTCCGCCAATAACGCTGCTGCATTTGTAGGAGCTTACGGTTTAGGAGATTTCGATGCAACCACTTTAAGAAAAATCCTGACCGGGAAGATGGCTTCCTGCGGAGTTTCTATCAACGGTTTGTCGGAATCTGTCAGCGGTAGCTCTACACCTCAGGATTTCGAAACCATGCTTCAATTGTTGTATCTGCGTTTCGAAAAACCCCGTTTCGACAAGGAAGCCCATGAAGCTATGATGAGCCGCAACAGGGCCTCTATCGCCAATATGGAGAAGAATCCGCAGAAAATCATGAAAGATTCGATTAGTCTGATCATGAGTAACTACAATCCGCGTACTCTGCTCTTCAACGAAAAATACCTGGATCAGATCAGTATCGAAAAGATCGAACAGGTTTATCGCGACCGGATTAAAGATGCCAGCGATTTCACCTTCTTCATCGTAGGTAATATCGATGCAGAAACGGTAAAACCATTGGTAGAAAAATACATCGGTTCATAACTTGGATTGGTAGAAATTAAAGCAATTCCTTCAGCATATTTTTTTAATCGTTTACAGGTTGCCTCGTTGCCATTAACAACAGCAATTACAATATTATCAGTTTCCGCATCCAACATATACACTCCGATGGCATCCCCTTGCTCCCACTTACTATCCAAACTGACACGTGTAGCAAAACGATCGGTACCGGATTGTATGGTTTCCAACTTTTTTTCACCCAAAGCATTGGAAGCCAATTCGTCCACCTCGCTGCATGCAGCCGCCAATGTGGAAGCGGCCGCTGCAAAGAATAAGTATCTAAGTTTCATACTATTAAATTATTAAGTTTGTAATTTCTATTGTTTCTTCCATTAATTTCTATTACTTATCTCATTTTTTATCAAGGCAACCACCGCGTATCACCTGCACGGTTAATTACAATAGGTGAAGAACTGTCCTTGATGGTAAGGTCTCCATTGTCCGGATCAACAAAAAGTTCCGCTGCCGTGATATCCAAATCCGTTGCATTCATCTTGGCACCACCCAATGCATAGTCCTTTGTCGTATAGTTATTGGAGAAATGAGTGGTAGTATTAGCACCCGCCACATATAAGTCTCCCGAAGGTGACGCAAGCACCATACCTTCAATGGTAAGTTCGGAACCAACTGCAGAGCTGATGTTAATCAATCGCTTGTTGAGACTATAGTTATAGATTGTAATATTCTTGAATTCCAACTGTATAGGCTTATCCACATAAGGCGCATAGAAAAGATTGCCCCAACCGAATCCTGCCGTTCCGTCATTATCACGACTGAAAGTACAGTTACGGAACACCGCCTTATCTATCTGGTCGTACGATGTCGGGTCGTTGAACGAACGTAAATCTACCAAACCGTAACTACCCGTCTGCCATCCGCATTTGTCAAAACGGCAACCTTCTACTTCAAAGTTCATAATATGCTTACTGGTTGCTTGCTGATGACGCCAGAATCCACGGGTCAACCCGATGAAGTCACAGTTGACAAAGCTGACGCTCTCAAGAGTAAACGATTTATCGGCATTCATAAAGTATTTATTGTTGGAAGCATGCTGGAACTCAATATTCTCAAATTCCAATGATGTAATATACGAACCCTCCGCAATCTTCCACCAATCATCCAGAATCACTTTCGGCTTGACTCCATCACTGCTGCCCACCAAACGGAAACCTTTGGCAAGCTCGAACGGAGTGACGCGATAAGAAGAACCGGCAGGCAGATAATATTCCGTTCCTTCGGGAACTTCAGGGTTGAGGTCGTTTTCCTGCAACATGGCAGACAAGTCATCCGACGGCCCCACAGGTATGGAAGAAGCCGACGGCCCTGCGGTACGAAGCGTCACCGAGTTGTAAGGTTTATCATACTTACGAGGTTTGTTGGTATCATACACATTGACGGTATAAAGCGTATTCTTTGTCAACCCCTCAATCTCGGCATAGCCCTGCAACATTTCATCAATAGTAAGATAACGGCTGACACCCGGCAGCGTTGTATCCATCATCGGCATGACACTGATACTGTCCACCGGGTCTTGTTGATAGTTTTTCTTCCAGCGGATGACAGCCGACGTTTCGGTAATTTCCGTCTTGGAAACATCTTCGAGCAAACGCGTGAATTCCGGACGTTTCTCGGTAGATGCCGTGGCATAGCTCCACTGTGAATTGTTGACCGCATCGGCAGCATTGCTGCGTACACGGATATAGTAGGTGGTTCCATAAGGAATATCATCTACAAACAACTGAGGCACCGTAGTCTCTTGCGCCATGAACAGATTGTTGTGATACTGGTCCAGGTAGTACTCTACGGTATAAGAAACCGCATCATTCACCTCGTACCACACAAGGCTGATAGAGTTTCCTGTCACTTCAGGCTCGTCCAACACGAAACGGGGCTGAAAGAGGTCGTCTATCTTATTGTATTTATCATCCGTACAGCCGGTAAGCAGCGCCCCACACAGCAATACGGGCGATGCGGCCATTATCAGTTTATGGAATAATTTTATCATAACTTTCTTCTTTTTGCTGTTATTAATATCCGTAATAGTTTTGAATCAGTCCTCGGTGGTCGGTAATGACTTTAGAAGGATAGGGACAGAGGTAACGCAGAGGATCGGTAGGCTTTACCGTCTGCTCATTGTTTTGATTGATGAAGCCTCGGAAACTCCAATAGATTTCGCTCGCGGCCTCATACTGTTGCGTCTCCTGATTAAGTACCCGCCATGCAATGGCATACTCTTTCATCTCGTAACCGGCAGGACGCCCTACTTCCGGACCGTATTCATCAATACCTACAATATCAAGAACCTTGCGTTCGGGATGTTCAGAATCTTCCACACTCTGATAGTAGATACGTTCAGGCACTTTATCCACACCCGGAACGGCAGTACCATTGGCAACCAACCCCCAATCAATCATCTGGTTGTAAAGATTGTAAATAACCTCACCGTATTTATTCCAACGGGCAAGGTCGTACTTACGGATTCCTTCACCGCCAAACTCCCACTTGCGTTCGTCCATTATGGCTTGAAAAAAGTCCTGTTCATTGGTGAGCGCGGCTACATAAGCATCTACCTTTTCTGCATGAAGAGAAGAGTCGAACGCACGGCGCCGCACACGTTTCAAAGCTTCCTGAGCATCATCACGCGGACCATAAAGTTCGTTTACGGCTTCGGCATACATCAGCAGTACATCTGCAAAGCGCATACGTACATTGTTAATTCCCGTATCGGAACCGCTGGTAGCACCCAAAGGAGCCTGCATATAGAGTTTAGACCATTTGGCGGCGCCCATCCCTGCAATTCCCATATCATATTCCTGATTGAGATTTTTGTCGTATTTGTAAGGAACGCAAGTCATGTCACGGCGCAAATCGTCTTTATCGAATGAAAATACGTACGTACCACAAAAGGTTACATAATTACGGGCGCTTCCATACTCATGGCTGCCTTCGGCAATCGTTACGCCGATGTTATAGCCAAAACGGCTGCTTATGCTTTTCAACATAGGTACGGCAAAGATTACATCATCGTTATTAGCAGTTTTCCAGTTACATTCATTCACCCACAAATCTTTAAAGCTCTGGTTCAAATCGTGTTTCCCCTCTTTGATAACCTTGCCTAAGTAGGTTATGGCGATTTGATAATAGTGTTCAAAATTGTCTCCACGTTCCATATAACCCACATTAGCCGGATTATCCTTATCGGCACGCAACGCCCAGCCACCGCGATAAAGAGCAAGCTGCCCTATAAGTGCCTGGCAATATTCGCGTGAAGCGCGCTCTACGCCATAATCCAAATCGGCCGCGTACTTCATCATCGGCTCTGCGGCAATAAGGTCATCGATAAGAAATTCCAATATCTTATCACGATTGGTTGTACCGCGGCTAAAGAAATCATCGGTAGACCGCGTAGCCTCTGTAACAAACACCACATCTCCCCATGTACGGATCAAATCGAGGTAGAACATGGCACGAAGCGTTTTCACTTCACCATACATTTGCTGCGTTTCGGTAGGTCCGTCTTTTGACACCTCTTCCGACCAAAGGGGAGACTCCTCGACAGATTGCAGGAAGTCATTGGCATAGTTGATTACATAGTACAAATTGTTCCAAGTACTGTTCAGCGTTCCCCAAGTGGGGCGCGAATCGAAACAACCGATATCCGAACCGGCAGAATTGACTGTGCTGTTCTTAAAGGATGACATCTCCACATCGGTATTCGTATTAAGACCGCTTGCAAGGTTACTGCCGTAAAGCCCGTCTTCCGTCATGGAGGAGTAAATGCGGGTCATCAGCGATTTCATTTCTTCCTCAGAGGAGAACACATATTCCGGAGTAAAGCCTGATGCAGGAGTCACATCCAGAAAATCATTGCAGGATGACAAGGAAAGCATAGAACCTGCGATGAATGCATATAATATTTTCTTATTCATTGTTCCTTCGTTTTTAGATTCAATTAAAAGGTTAACTGCGCACCAAAAGTATATGTACGGCTACGCGGATAACGGTTGTTATCGATATTCGGCGTAAGTCCGGTAGCGATGTCCACTTCCGGGTCGTAACCGCTATAACCGGTGATAGTGAACAGATTGCTGCCTGCCACATAGAAACGAACTTTATTCAGACCGGCTTTCTTTGTCCACTCCTGAGGTAAAGTATAACCAAGCGTAGCAGAGTTGAGACGTAAGAACGAACCGTCTACTACCGCATAGGACATGCTGATAGGCTTACCGATAGAGGTGGGATTCCACATCGTAGCATTCTTATTGAACTCGGCAAGAAGTTCCGGACTGTAACGAATTTCATTACCCATATCATCGAAGTTACGCCAACGCTTGTCCGAAGCTACCTCCATACCGAAATTGTTCTCGTGGTTGTCGGCCCATGTAGTAAGCATCACTTTATTGGCATTGAATACATCAAAGTCATACATGAAGTTGAAGAACATACTGAGATCAAATCCTTTATATGTGGCGTTCAGGCCAAAACCACCCGAGAACTTCGGAGTAGTATTACCGATAACCGTACGATCCGCCTCTGTCAGTTGATAAGGATTGGAACTGTTCGGGTCTACGGGAGTCAACTTCTTGAACTTGGCATTACCGGGACGCGGAGTGTCTGAAAGCGGGCTTGAATCTACCACACCTTCTTTCAGCTTCCATGTGCGCGATTTGGAATCGAAATATTCAAAGTCTTCCACTTTATAAAAACCGTCATTGACATATCCGTAAATCAAACCGCTGGTTCCGCCTACATAAGCGCGGTAATCGTCAGCGTTCATCACACTCTTATTCCAACCGGAAGTAAGTATCCACTCTTTCTCTCCGCTCGCCAGTTTATCAATCTTATTTTTATTATGACCGATGTTGAAAGTCGCGTTCAACGAGAAATCTTTTGTCTCGACGATGTAAGCATTCAATTGAAGCTCAATACCTTTGTTGGATGTTTGTCCCACATTTGTCATCAGCTTGGTGTAGCCCGTATAGCCGGGGATGTCCGAAGGAACCAACAGGTCTTTCACCGTATTCCAATAGATATCTACCGTACCGCTAAGACGTTCTTTGAAGAAACCGAAATCGAAACCCAAGTTACGGGTAACGGTCGTTTCCCATTTCACATTAGGATTGTAGACGTACTTGGTATTGTAGAACTGATAATAATAGTGGCTCATCTCTCCCCAGCCGGCAGGTGTCTTGCTGCTTACTCCGTAAAGCTTTTGATATAAATCGGCATCAATGCGGTCATTACCGGACGTACCGTAACTCAAACGTAATTTCAAATTGGATATCCATGTAACATCCTGCATAAAGCCCTCGTTAGAAAGACGCCATGCCAATGCTCCTGCGGGGAAAAATCCCCAGCGATTATTGGCTGCGAACTTAGACGAACCGTCGGCACGGAGTGTAAATGTAGCCAGATACTTATCCTTATATCCGTAGTTGATACGACCGAAGAAAGAGGAAATACGTGAAGGAGAATCCGCCTTTGAGGAATTCTCATAAGGCGTACCGAGCGACAAATTGTCAAACGCCTTCTCCGCGGTTGTATTCTCCGGAAAATAACGTGTGGAATACGTTTTCGTAGTTGTTTGCTGGTTCTTGATTTCCTGTCCTAACATCAGGCGGATATCATGCGCATCATCATCTAAAGTAAAATTATAGTTCAAGACGTTGGTCAACTGCCATTTGGTTCCTTGCTTCATCATCCATTCCGCCATGGGTTGGTTGTTGTTGTTCTTGGCATTTTTGGTTCCCATCCCCCAGAACTTACGCTGTTCTTCCGTATTATTTTCAAAACCAAATTCGTTACGCAAAGTCAGTCCTTTCGCAATATCCCATGTCAAGGCTCCCATAGTATTAAGCGATTTATTGATTCGCTTCTTATAGTTCTTCTCGGATTCCTCCTTCGGATTGAAACGTACGATTTCTTCCAATTGGTCGGGATCGAAATAAGTATCGTCTTCGGGTAAAGTCATATATTCGTCCAGCCCTTCGGTAGGAGCCTGACGCAGAGCATCCAGCAAACTGACACCTTCCGTACCCGAACCGTCCACTTCTTTGTGCAACAGGCGCGTACGGTATTCCATCGTAAGAAACTTGAAAGGCTTGAAATTAAAGGAAGCATTCAGGTTATTTTGCTTCAATCCATTACCTACCATTACACTGGGTTGGTCTTGATGAATAAACGCCAGTTTATACTTTGCTTTTTCAGTACCTCCATTTACGCTCAAATCAAGATAAGAAGCCACGGGATGGGTTCCGAACACTTCATCCTGCCAGTCCGTACCGGGATCTCCCTGATAAATATAATGCTCGTAGGCATGACCATATTTATTGTTGAAGTCAGTCGGATTGGAACTTTTCTGACGGGCATTTTCATATTGCATCAGTACAAATTCATAAGGGTCCATCACGTCCAGTTTATTGGAGAGTGTTTTAGTTTGTATATATGTATTCAAGCTGATAGACACACGTCCCTCTGTCGGATTCTTGGTCGATACCAAAATAACGCCATTAGCACCGCGAGCGCCGTAAATAGCGGTAGAAGCAGCATCCTTCAATACCTCGATAGACTCTATATCCGTAGGCGGAACATCA
>ENA-OPCE01001581-OPCE01001581.1-human-gut-metagenome-genome-assembly--contig:-NODE-1581-length-13861-cov-4.730914_pt1 | contig 13861 bp, 9 predicted proteins | sample MGYA00241247_ERZ501474 | MGnify/ENA primary metagenome ERZ501474 (study PRJEB25962, sample SAMEA2042572) | human gut metagenome | biome: human gut; feature: human-associated habitat; material: faeces... | reverse complement strand
CCGCATCTTCGCCTCCGACATCGACCCCAGGGCCGTGGAGATCTCCCGCGCCAACGCCAAGCGCGCCGGCGTGGAGGGCCTCATCGACTTCTCCGTCGCGGACGCGAGGGAGTTTTCCCGCGCCACGGAGCGGGGCGTCATCGTCACGAACCCGCCCTACGGCGAGAGGCTGATGGAAAAGCGCGAGGCCGAGCAGCTCTACGCCGACTTCGGCCGGGCGCTCGCCAAGGTCCCCGGCTGGGACCTCTATCTGCTCAGCTCCCACACGGAGCTCGAGCGCAGCCTGGGCCGCGCCGCCGACAAACGGCGCAGGCTCTACAACGGCATGATAAGATGTGAGCTTTACATATATAAAAATGGGGGAAGCCGCAGATGAAGCATCTCTTTATAGTCAACCCCGTCGCGGGCAAGCAGAAGCCGGAGGACAAGCTGCGGCTCATAAACGAGGCCATAGACCGCCTCCCCGCCGAGCAGCGCGAACGCGACAGCTTTGACATATACGTCACCGAGGCGCCCATGGACGCCTGCCGCCACATCCGCGAGACCGCGGCCGACGGCGCGGAGCTGCGCGTCTACGCCTGCGGCGGCGACGGCACGCTCAACGAGTGCGTGAACGGCGCGGCGGGCCTCCCCAACGCCGCCGTGACCCACTTCCCCTGCGGCACCGGCAATGACTTCATCAAGATGTTCGGCAAGGACAAGGACCGCTTCTTCGACCTCACGGAGCTCATAAACGGCGAGGTCCGCCCCATAGACGTCATAAAATGCAACGGCCGCTACAGCGTGAACATCTGCTCCATGGGCCTCGACGCCCGCGTGGGCACGGACGTGCACAAGTACAGCGGCATGCCCCTCGTCGGCGGCCCGGCGGGCTACGTCGTCTCCCTCGTCGCCAACTATATAAAGGGCATCACCACCACCATGACCGCCCGGACCGAGGGTCTCACCTGCGGGCCGGAGCTCAACCTCGTCTGCGTCTGCAACGGCCGCTTCTACGGCGGCGGCTTCAACCCCACCAACGACGCCCGGCCCGACGACGGCTACATGGACGTGCTCATCGTCTCCGGCGTCTCCCGCCTCACCATCGCCGGCGCGCTGATGAAATACGCCACCGGCAAGTACCGCGCCTATTCGCAGTACATAACCTTCGTCCGCACCCGCCACCTCGAGATAGACGCCGCCGAGGACGAGGTCATCAACGTCGACGGCGAGGCGGAGTACGGCAAACACGTGGTCTTTGACCTCGTCCCCGGGGGCGTGAACTTCCTTTTCCCCAGAAATATGCCTTTTTTCAACTGACCCCGCGCCGGGCACACCGTTCCAGTCTCGATGTTAACAAAAAATTCTCAACTTTTTATATAATACTCCTTGACATTTTTCAGAATTGTGTTATGTTTATAAGCGGGTTAGCACTCAGGGTGTTTGAGTGCTAACCCGCTAAAGCTGTGTTAAATAAAACTTAGGAGGTAATATATAATGAAACTCACGCCTTTGGCCGACAGGGTCGTGCTCAAGCAGAAGGAAGCCGAGGAGAAGACCAAGAGCGGCATCATCCTCGCCTCTTCCGCGCAGGAGAAGCCCGAGCTCTATGAAGTCATCGAGGTTGGCCCCGGCGGAATGGTGGACGGCAACGAGGTCGTCATGTCCGTGAAGAAGGGCCAGACCGTGCTGGTCGGCAAGTACAGCGGCACCAAGGTCAAGATAGACGAGGAAGAGCTCACGATAGTCAAGCAGGGCGACATCCTTGCGATAGTTGAGTAATTGTTTGGAGGGAATTACAATGGCAAAGCAGATCATATATGGTGAAGAGGCCCGCAAGGCCATCGAGCGCGGCGTGAACCAGCTCGCCGACACCGTGAAGATAACCCTCGGCCCCAAGGGCAGGAACGTCGTCCTGGGCAAGAAGTTCGGCTCCCCGCTGATCACCAACGACGGCGTGACGATAGCCAAGGAGATAGAGCTTGAGGACCCGTTTGAGAACATGGGCGCCCAGCTCATCCGCGAGGTCTCTACCAAGACCAACGACGTGGCCGGCGACGGCACTACCTCCGCCACCCTGCTGGCCCAGAACATGATCCGCGAGGGTCTGAAGAACCTCGCCGCCGGCGCGAACCCGATGGTCATGCGCCGCGGCATCCAGAAGGCCACCGAGGCCGCTGTCGCCGAGATCCGCGCGAACAGCCAGCCGGTCTCCGGCAGCCAGGACATCGCCCGTGTCGGCACCATCTCCTCCGGCGACGAGCTCATCGGCCGCCTGATCGCCGAGGCCATGGAGAAGGTCAGCCAGAACGGCGTCATCACCGTTGAGGAGAGCAAGACCGCCGAGACCTACAGCGAGGTCGTCGAGGGCATGCAGTTCGACCGCGGCTACATCACCCCCTACATGGTCACCGACAACGAGAAGATGGAAGCCGTCATCGACGACGCCTACATCCTCATCACCGACAAGAAGATCTCCAACATCCAGGAGATCCTGCCCCTGCTCGAGCAGATCGTGCAGGCCGGCAAGAAGCTGCTCATCATCGCCGAGGACGTTGAGGGCGAGGCTCTTGCCACCATCATCCTGAACAAGCTGCGCGGCACCTTCACCTGCGTGTGCGTCAAGGCCCCCGGCTTCGGCGACCGCCGCAAGGAGATGCTGCAGGATATCGCCATCCTGACCGGCGGCACTGTGGTGTCCTCTGATCTGGGTTACGAGCTGAAGGACGCTACCGTCCAGATGCTGGGCCATGCCCGTCAGGTCAAGGTCACCAAGGAGAACACCACCATCGTGGGCGGCGCAGGCGATAAGGATGCCATTGCAGCCCGCATTGCACAGATCCGCAGCCAGATCGAGGCCGCTACCAGCGACTTCGACCGCGAGAAGCTGCAGGAGCGTCTGGCCAAGCTGGCCGGCGGTGTGGCTGTCATCAAGGTCGGTGCTGCTACCGAAGTTGAGATGAAGGACAAGAAGCTGCGCATCGAGGATGCTCTGAACGCAACCAAGGCTGCTGTTCAGGAAGGCGTTGTCGCTGGCGGCGGCACCGCTCCCATCAACGCCATCCCCGCTGTGCGTGAGCTGTGCGACACGCTGGAAGGCGACGAGCGCACCGGTGCCAAGATCGTGCTGAAGGCTCTGGAGGCTCCTCTGCGCCAGATCGCAAAGAACGCCGGCCTGGAGGGCAGCGTCATCATCGACAAGATCATTTCTGCCAACAAGCCCAACTATGGCTTCGACGCGCAGAACGAGGTCTATGTGGATGACATGATCGCCGCCGGTATCGTCGACCCGACCAAGGTCACCCGCTCCGCTCTGGAGAACGCAGCATCCGTTGCTGAGATGGTGCTCACCACCGAGAGCTTGGTGGCGGATTTGCCGGAACCCCCGGCCCCTGCTGCACCTGCCGGTGATATGGGCGGTATGGGCGGCATGTACTAATAGCTGCCTAAAAACCGCATGAATCCTTGATTTTTGGAGCGCGCAAAAGCGGATTTACGCCAAACTTACGCCACTTACGCCAAAAATCAAAGCGCACTATAGGGTAACAAAATCGGCACTCGCTGAAAAGCGGGTGCCGATTTTTTGTGTCTAGGGGATTTGAAAACTCATGAAACCCACTGATGGATTCTGAGAGAGTCAGACAGTCAGCGGCTTTATTGTTGACGAAAAACAAAGGTAGGGATACAATAATAAAAAAGGACGTAAAACCGGAAGGGAGCGTGCCGCCGTGGAAAATCAGAGGGACTTCTGCACAGAATGCCGCAGAGAAACGAGCTACACCCTGAAGAAAATCAAAATCAACCAGACCATCCGGGAAAAGGAGTATACTTTTGAAATCACGGCTGCTTTCTGCAACAAATGCGGCGGCGAAATGGGCTAAAGAAGCATACTGCAACAATGATATAAAAGTAGTTTCTTTTCGTGTGAGGTGAAATCAATGAATGCTGACTATGTTGAAAATATCATTCGAAATATTGATAAGCAATCTTATAAATGTATCTTAGTTGATGGCGCTTGGGGAATTGGTAAGTCCTACATGGTAAGAAAAGCACTGGAGGATATGAAGGATAGGACGTGCTTTATCTCACTTTTTGGAATGGATGATGTTCAAAAAATATACCATGAAGCTTTTTTTCAGTTGGCGTTGCGTACCTCTCGTGGAGGAAAAATTGCAAATGGTGCGAAAGGGGTAGCAAAAGCAGCTGGTAATTTCTGTGCGGAGATAACAAAATTGAACGGTGCGCTTGCACAAGCAATATCTGAACGAGAATTGTTTGCGGTTACGGCGAGCAATTTTAAAAAGAACAGAATTATCGTCATTGACGATTTGGAACGTCGAAAGGCTGGATTGGATTTAGAGGAACTCTTTGGAGTGATTGAGGAACTAAAGCAGTCCAACTATATTAAGGTTATTCTTATTGCCAATTCAAATGAAATTCATGAAAATGAAAGAACTACGTTCAATAAGTACAAAGAAAAAACTATTGATCGTATCTTTGAGGTAACGGAACACTCGGCATCGATTAAGTGGGGGGTGTATGGAATAGATGGAGAATTTATTGATGTCTTTTTGATGCGTCATAAAGCAAAAAATTTGAGAACATTGCAAAAGGCTCAGAATTTTTATAATGATGTGAAACAGTACTGCTTGAAAATAGAAAATGAACAATTTATGAATGAAGTGAAGATGCTCTGCTTTGCTGTTGTTGTAGAAGATGTAGATAAGTTATACTATAAAAACGATTCAACAGAGAAAGAGAATACTAACAGTAGATACCGGAAAGATGGCCATATCTTGAGCGATGATTTAAATGTCCGCCTTGCAAACTATGGATATCTTCAATCTAGTGGCGCATTATTGGATGATATCTACAACTACTTTAAAAGCTCTAAGATGCTTAGTGAAGAAACACTTCAAAAACATTATCAAAAATTTAAGGAAGCCGGTAATAAAGCAAATTATTACAAAACTGATGAGGAGATAGAGACTTACATTCAAAGTTGGAAAGTAAAGTTGAGCGAGGCATCAAATAGTGTGGAACTAACAAGATTTGCAGGTGATTATGACTATTGGTTTCAAGTTTTGGAAAAAGACGATAGTGAACTGGTCGAATGTTACCAAGAACTTCTGAAAGATATGTTTTTGCAAGAAAGTAGAAGTAAAGAAAGAAATCCAGTGGACTATTATAACAGCAATGAATTTCATCGTGCAACAAAAACAGTCCGGGACATATATGATAAAATACTTGAGCAAACGAAAAAAGAAATTATAAAAAGCTATGTTGAAAGCCTTTGTAATAATATAGATGACGAAACGGCATTAAGATATTCATATTGGCTTAGGACGTGGTATACGAGTTCAACACGGATGCGTCGATATGTTGATGAAGTGATTGATCTCTTATATCGAAAAGAAGCATTTCCCATTGATAATATAACGCAGACTAAAATGTCAATCTGCTATAATGTTTTAACTGTTTTATATTTACATGACAAAGAAAAACTTGAGAATCTCTATCATGATTTAAAACCTAGCTTTAGCAAAATGGGAGTAAGACGAACTGATGATCTCTTGAAAGAAATTAGAGAAGATAATTAGTAGGCCAATCATAGTATAAAAACAGCCGCCCAGCGACCTTACGGTCTCGCTGGGCGGCTTATTTTTTGCGTTTCCAGAGCAAATATTCTTCGTAGCGGTGCATCTCGTTTTGTTCTTCTTCGGTCAGGCGCTGGCGCTGTTTGCGGGCTTCGTCCGAGGGGTCGATGTCGGTTAGGCCCAGCAGGTAGTCGGCGGAGGTGCCGTAGAGCTTGCAGATGGCAAGCAACACATCGCTGGGCGGCGAATTGCGTCCCTGCTCCCAAGCGCTGACAGCCCAAACGGTAAGCCCCAGCTTATCCGCAAGGCTTTTTTGGGTGTCATGATAGTTCTTTCGGATCTCTGCCAGTCGCTCTCCAAGCATTATCAATACCACCTTTCCTGTTACTAGTATAGGGAATTCTACTAGTTTTTGACGAAAGACGCATTTAAAATGCTGGACACGATGCAAATAAGTAGTTATAATGCTAGTATAAGGCGGAACTAGTACAAAAATACTACTTCCGCCGCAACGCTAAGGCAAAGCGAGGGAATCCCCGTTGGAACAACTGATCGACTTTCACGCACCGGAAGTGCAGGCGGTGCTGGATACGCTACTAAAAGATAAATCCACCGGTAAAAACATCATCTGGGCGACCGACCCGCCGGAAGAGCTGCAAACGGTAATGTACGAACCTGTCACGGATAGATCCCAGATCACCACCCAGCAGCTCGGGCTGACCCACTACGAGGTGGTGCTGCCCCGGATGATGAAGCAGACCGACACCCAGCAGCAGCGCACCCGCAAAAAAGGCGAGGTGTTCAGCCCCGTATGGGTCTGCAACAAGATGAACAACGCACTGGATGCCGACTGGTTCCATGGGTTGGGGGCAGGAGAGACTGCCGGGCAGTTCACGGTGGAGCTGCCCCAAGGCTGGCAGACGGTGGAGACGCCGGTGCAGTTCCCGGCTTGCGGGGGCAAGACCCCGGCATGGGTGCAGTATGTGCAGAGCCGCCGCTTGGAGGTGACCTGCGGTGAAGCCCCCTTTCTGGCGTCCCGCTACGATGCCGCCACCGGCGAGATGATCCCGGTAGCCCGGCGCATTGGCATTCTGGACCGCAAGCTGCGTGTGGTAAGCGAGAACGCCGCCACAGAGGACGAGTGGCGCAAATATGCCACCCATGCGGTGCAGTCCACCTACGGCTACGAGTATCAGGGAGATAATCTTTTGTTGGCGCGGGTCAACCTGCTGCTGACCTATGCAGAGCACTTGCAAGCCCGCTGGCAGCGCAAACCCACAAAAGATGAGTTACAGCCTATCGCCACCATCATAAGCTGGAACCTGTGGCAAATGGACGGCTTGCACCTGTCCGTGCCCGGCGGGAAGCCCCAGCCGGAGACAGAACAGCTTGACCTCTTTTCCATGTTCGGGGCGGCAGAGCCGCAGCCGCCCACGGTATCCTGCAAAGTGAAAAACTGGCGCAAGGGCAGCCATGGAACGACCCAGAACTTTGAAACCATTCAGGAAGGGAGTACCAGCATGAAGTTTGATTATGTCATCGGAAACCCGCCGTATCAGGAAGTTGATGGAGGTTCAGGCGCAAGCGCAACGCCGGTATATAACAAATTCATTGAGGAAACAAAGACATTGAATCCAACGGCAATGTCTTTTATCATTCCAGCAAAATGGTATTCTGGTGGTAAAGGGTTGGATAAATTTCGAGAGCAGATGTTAAACGACAAACGAATGGCGGTACTCGTTGACTATCCTAACTCGCTGGATGTTTTTCCGAATGTGGATGTTGCTGGTGGTGTATGCTATTTTGTGTGGGCTAAGTCACATGAGGGAAAATGCTACTACATAAATTACCGAGATGGGGTTAAGACATCCGAATACCGCGATTTGAATGAGTTTTCGACATTTATTCGTTATCCAATCGCTGCCGAGATAGTTAAGAAGGTGCGTCTGAAAGGAGAGCAGACGCTTGACACGATAGTTTCCAGCCGAAAGCCGTTTGGTCTTGCTACAAATGTGAAACCGCTCAAAGCAGGAGATATTCAACTGAGATTTAATGGTGGGATAGGCCCATATAAAAGAAGTTTGATTTCTACGGGTATAGAAAATATAGACCGCTATAAAATCATTATTTCATATTTGACGGCAGAACACGCAGGACAGCCCGACAAGAACGGACAATACCGCATTCTCTCGACAATGGAAAAGCAGCCGCCGAAAGTAGTTTGTTCAGAAACGTATCTCGTTGCAGGAGCATTTGACACAGAAGCTGAAGCAGATAACTATATGAGATACCTAAAAACACGATTTGTGCGTTTTTTGATTTCGATTTTGGCGATGACACAGCATATCAGCAAAGGTATGTTTGGTTTTGTTCCTGTTCAGGATTTTTCAAGAGCGTGGACGGATGAAGAACTGTTTTCAAAGTATAAACTAACTTCTGATGAAGTGGCATTCATACAAAGCATTATAAAGGAGATGGCATAATGGCTGGCATAACCCTGCGCACTGCCCGGCAGGTGGTGCCCATGATCTACGCCTATACCACCCCGGAAATTGCCCGGCACAACGGCTGGACGAAGATCGGCTACACCGAGCAGTCGGTGGACAAACGCCTGAAACAGCAGACCCACACCGCCGATGTGCTGTTCCACGAGGAGTGGCGGGGCAATGCCGTCTACGATGACGGCAGCGGCGAGGTGTTCACCGACCACGATTTCCACGCCTACCTCCGCAAGCTGAACGTGGAGAACGACCGCAAAAACGAGTGGTTCCATCTGGATGGGCAGCAGTCCCGGCGGTATTTTCAGGATTTCCGCATGAACCGGGGCCGGGTGCAGCTGGATGCCGCCATCGCCTACACCCTGCGGGAAGAACAGGAAAGGGCTGTCTGCGACACCAAGACCTATTACCAGAGCCACCCCGGCGGAGAATACCTCTGGAACGCCAAGCCCCGCTTTGGCAAGACCCTTTCCGTCTACGATTTCTGCAAGCAGGTCGATGCACAGACGGTGCTCATCGTCACCAACCGCCCTGCCATCGCCAACAGCTGGTACAGCGACTATGTGCGCTTTCTGGGCAGGGAGTCCGGCTATCTGTTTGTCAGCCATGTGGATGCCCTTGCCGGGCAGCCCCATGTGCTGGACGAGCAGAGCTATCTGGATGCCGCCGCACAGGGCGAGGAGCTGTATAAGCGCATTGAGTTCGTCAGCCTGCAGGACATGAAAGGCTCCAAGTATTTCGGCGGCGAGTACGACAAGCTGCGCCACCTGACCGAGCTGAACTGGGATGTGCTGGTCATCGACGAAGCCCATGAGGGCGTGGACACTTACAAGACCGACCTTGCCTTTGACCGTATCCGCCGCAAGTTCACGCTGCACCTGTCCGGCACGCCCTTCAAGGCACTGGCGAACGACAAGTTTGCCGGGGATGCCATCTTCAACTGGACCTACGCCGACGAGCAGGCCGCCAAGCGGAACTGGCAGGGCGCACCGGGGCAGCAGAACCCCTACGCCAATCTCCCCATGCTCAACCTCTACACCTACCAGATGTCCGAGATCATCCGGGACGAAATTCAGCAGGGCGTGGAGATCGACGGCGAAACGCAGGAATTTGCCTTTGACCTGAACGAGTTCTTTAAGGTGAAGCCAAACGGCAGCTTTGAGCACGAAGCTGAGGTAGACCGTTTTCTGGATGCCATGACTACCCAGAACAAATTTCCGTTTTCCACCCCGGAACTGCGTGCCGAACTGAAGCACACTTTCTGGCTGCTGAACCGGGTGGACAGCGCCAGAGCGCTGGCGAAAAAGCTGCAGGCGCACCCGGTGTTCCGGGACTATGAGGTGATCCTAGCCGCCGGTGACGGCAAGCTGGACGACACGGACGAGAACCAGAAGAGCTTTGACCGTGTAAAAGCCGCCATCGCCCACCATGAAAAGACCATTACCCTGTCGGTGGGGCAGCTCACCACCGGTGTCACCATCCCGGAGTGGTCGGCGGTGCTGATGCTCTCCAACCTGAAAAGCCCGGCGCTGTATATGCAGGCAGCATTCCGTGCCCAGAACCCCTGCCTTTTCCACGAAAACGGCACCTTCCGCCGCAAAGAGAACGCCTATGTGTTCGATTTTGACCCCGCCCGCACCCTGCTGATCTACGAGCAGTTCGCCAACGACCTTTCACAGGACACCGCCAGCGGCAAGGGCGACACCGAGGAGCGCAAGGCGCACATCCAGAATCTGCTCAACTTCTTCCCGGTCATCGGCGAGGACGAGGAAGGGGAGATGATCCCGCTGGATGCAGAAAAAGTCCTCAGCATCCCCCGGAAGATCAAGTCCAAAGAAGTGGTGCGGATGGGCTTCCAGAGCAACTTCCTGTTCCAGAACATTTCCAACGTATTCAGTGCGCCGCAGGAGGTGCTGGACATTCTGCAAAACTTCCAGCCCATCAGCGAAGCAAAGGCAAAGCCCATCCAGATCACCCCGGAGACCGGCGCAGACCTCTCCCTGAACGACAAGTGCGAGGTGGATTTGGACGAGGGCTACGTCATCGGCAAGGCAGCGGATGTGTTCGGGGCGAAAATCTACGAAAGCACCCCGGCGCTGGACACCGCCCTGCAAGACCTGACCGATGCCCCGGCTCCTGCCAAAGAAGAGCATCTGGAACCCTTGAAAAAGAGCATCACCAAGGAAATCATCACCCCCATGGTGGAGCAGGCAAAGCAGGAGTATGGGCGGGATCTGAAGCTGTCCGACCAGAAGCGGTTTGAGAGCACCGCCAAAGCCAAGATGGACGTGGCGGTGAACAAGGTGGTGGACAACTACCGCATCGACCAGAGCCAGTTGGAGACCCAGCGCACCCAGCAGCTGCAAAGCTGCACCACCGCCCAGCAGCGCCAGCAGGTGAACCGGGAGTTTGACGCAAAGCAGCAGCAGAGCACCGTCGCCCTGATGGAGACGCTACAATCCACCATCCAGCAGACGGCGCAGGAAATGCAGCAGACCATCGTGCGCACCGTGGAGACCAACCAGAAGGAGCAGGAGAAAAAGGGCTACGAGGACACCGTCCGTGACCATCTCCGGGGCTTTTCTCGCACCATCCCATCCTTCCTCATGGCCTACGGTGACGAGACCGTGACGCTGGCGAATTTTGACCAGATCATCCCGGACAAGGTATTTCAGGAGGTCACCAGCATCACGCTGGAGCAGTTCCGCTTTTTGCGGGACGGCGGACTGTACATCAACCAAGCCACCGGACAGGAGGAGCATTTTGCAGGCCACCTGTTCGACCCGGTGGTGTTTGACGATTCGGTGAAGGAGTTCCTGAGCCTGAAGGTCAAGCTGGCAGATTACTTCGACGAGAGCCGCACCGAGGATATCTTCGATTACATCCCGCCCCAGAAAACCAACCAGATCTTTACCCCCAAGTGGGTGGTGAAAAAGATGGTGGACTTGCTGGAACAGGAAAACCCCGGCTGCTTCGATGACCCCGGCAAGACCTTCCTGGACCCCTACATGAAGTCCGGCCTGTACATTACGGAAATCGTCAAGCGCCTTTACCGCAGCGAGAAGATGCGGCAAGCCTTCCCGGACGATAACGCCCGGCTGGAACATATCTTTGCCAAGCAGGTCTATGGGCTTGCCCCCACTGAGATCATCTACCGCATTGCCATCAGCTACATTCTGGGCTTTGCAAAGGGTCACAGCATCACTGTCCACCATATCCGTCAGGCCGATACGCTGGAATTTGCCAAGGCGGGCACCATGGAAAGGGAACTGGATAAGATTTTCAGAGATTGACAAATAGAATACAGCATAAAACCAAAGGCGGCTGTCTGCATGGGTGCAGATGGCCGCCTTTTTGTGCTATGCCTGTTACAAAAATGAAAGCTGTTGAACGTCCGGCAAATCGTTTTCAGGTGTGGAATGATTGGCTTTTTTCATCATGTTTCCAATGGTTTTTTTGATGGTGGACTTGGTTTCGATCCCTTGCTTGCGCATCTTTGTATCATTGGTGTTTTTTTGAACCGAGCAGATACTGGATTTCAAGATACGATTGTAGAAGTCCATTGCCATGATATTCGTCCGCTCATTTATATCAATCGTGGACTTTCCAGCATATCGCTGAGCGATATTCCGTGCGGTATAAAACATTGATGTTTCATAAATTTTAAGTTTGCTGGCGAAATCTTTTCCATTGCACCGTGAATTTAGGCTGTCTTCAAGAGGAATCAAATTCCCAATAATGCCATTTTCAGGGGAATTTGTATCATCCAAGATATGTTCGATCGTGAAGGCAGCACACTGCTTACTGGCACATTTGTATCGTTCAAGGACTTCCAAAACAACTTGCACACGTTCCTTGTTTCGGTCATCGTCGTAATACCCAGCGTGATGTGACCACCCTAAATTGGAGAATGCTTTGAGAAAGACTTCTTTGCTGGGAAGTTTATTCTTTAACTCTGAGATAAAGCATTCCAATGCGGAGTCGGAGTAGTGGTTTTCGAGAATACTGGAATTTTTGTAAATCGCATTTGTTATTTTGTTCGAATTTTCTTGCCCAATAATGGTATAGCAGATGAAAAAATCATAGAGAAACAGAAGGGTCTCCTCGTACTTCTCTTGGCTGAGGTGACCGAGTTCATATTGATGAATTAGACTTAAAAGGATAGGACGAATTTGTTCTTGCCGATGCTTTTTGAAAAAAGCATATACTTTAAATTCAACATTCGAACAGTTTGCAGATTCCTCAGATTGAGAAGGAGAAAGAAGGCGGTTGTAGTAGATGGACTTCTGATAAATATCGTCAAGAAGCGGAACAGTTGGAATGCCTTTGTTGGAATCACGAATGAGTTTATAATCGCTGATACCTTCCTGAACAGAGGTTCTATATTTGTGGGTTGCATAATGTTTTACAAAGCGTTCGATGTTGTTACCTAAAAGCGATTCGATCTCCGACCAAGTGGTTTTCGCAGTGTCGACATCTCCATCGGGTCTAATGCCTCTTAGAATAAAGTTCTTTAATAGTTCATGCCCTTCCAATGCTGAGCCGCGAGCGTTTAAAATCTCAAAAATCGTGTACGCATCTTCCTCGGAAGATGCGGTAATATCAACATATAGCAGATTGTCCGTTATGGCGGTTCGTAAATTGAGTAGGACTTGAATTGGGGAAAGAGTAGATTCTTCAATATGTTTATAGATGCTGTTTATGAAAAACACAAAGGCAGCTGCGAGATTCTTGTTGTTTTGAGAAAACTGCTTTACAAGTGCTGCGGTTTCAAAACACTTTGCCATATTTGGAGAAATTGAAAAGAGCCCGGTAATAATTCGCTCTAGTGCAATATATTGCTCAGACTTGATGACCATGGCTTCCTGATTTAAATCGTCACGAGTGAACAAATACTGCTTTGTTCCTCGGAATTCGTCGTCAAATTCATAGCAATGAAGGCAAAAGGCTACACTTGCAAGAAAAATTGTTAGGGAAATAATTCGTTGTTGACCATCTACAATTGTAAAATATGAGATGCCGTTTTTGCGGTCGTTCTCTTTGTAAAGAACGATACTTCCGATGAAGTGGGTTGCTTCTTTTCCGGTAGCAACGAGCAAGACATCATCAAATAACTCTTGCCAGTTTCTTTTGTTCCATACATACTGTCGCTGGTTTCGGGGCGTTCCATAACAACGCTTGGTGAAAAGGTCGTAGACGTGTTTGTCATCTGCTTCAAAACTCAATGAAAGTCACCTCTTTTTCAGTGGATGGATTTGACCATTTGCTAATTAAGTTCATTTTAACCCATAAGAGCCAGAAAATCAACATTAACGCTATGATTTGGAAGTTGCGGTTTACAGATGAAAAAACGGAATGGACTGAAAAGCTAATAATATAGAAAAACCAATACTGACTTCTACATAATCGCAAGCGACAGTATGCTAGTGCAGGCTTCATCTAACGGATGCGGTTTACGGGTTTAGGTGTTCCCAATAAACATTCCGCAAAACGAAATGCCGTTTATATGCTGACGAATTGTTGGCTTACGCTACGGAGACTCCTAGGGGGCTTTCCAAATTTCAAAGCCATTTTGTAAACCAGACCGTCAGCTTTCAACTTTGACTTGAAACTGGCGGTTATTTCATAACCTAGATGATTTTCGAGTTCACAACACCATATCAAACAGGATAGGCTACCTTGTTCTCTATCTTTTTGCCAAAGTTTTCAGCGTGTTTTCTTGCACACTGCCGAAAGTGGCGTGTTTTCAAAACTTTTTGTTGACACGGCTCGATTTTTGTGGTAATC
>ENA-OPCE01001576-OPCE01001576.1-human-gut-metagenome-genome-assembly--contig:-NODE-1576-length-13907-cov-3.524762_pt1 | contig 13907 bp, 10 predicted proteins | sample MGYA00241247_ERZ501474 | MGnify/ENA primary metagenome ERZ501474 (study PRJEB25962, sample SAMEA2042572) | human gut metagenome | biome: human gut; feature: human-associated habitat; material: faeces... | reverse complement strand
CGTTTCTGTTTATCGGCGCATCGGTGCTCACTCAGGCGCAGATCACCAAAGCCAAAGGCGATTGGTATTCCAAGGTTGAAGTGGTGGTGTGGATGTGTCCCGATGGCACCAGCCAATCCGTGAACTGCACCGCGGGAACCGCGGCAACGCAGACTCAGATCAATGACTTGCAGAAAACCATTCGCAACGAGCTTGCCGATGATGTATCGCAAATCACTTTTGTAAGCAAGGAAGATTTCTACAACGACACTTTCCTCAAACAATATCCGAACGGTGAATATCAGGGGCGTACGCTCACTGCCGACGATATGCAGGATTCATTGTGGCTGAAACTGAAGAATCCTGAGAAATATCAAGTCGTTTCCGAAGTGCTTTCTGGCAAGGAGGGCGTCGATACTGTCAGTGATCAACGGCAGATTTTTGAGCCGGTGTTCGCAGTGCTGAATCGTGCGACCATTGCAACCGCCGCATTGGCCGCGGTGATGGTGGTCGTCGCCATTATGCTGACCGGTACCACAATTCGCATGTCTGCTGCGTCACGTCGAACCGAAACGGAGATCATGCGTTTGGTGGGTGCTTCGAATTGGACCATTCGGCTGCCATTCATTCTTGAAGGGGCGATCGCATCAATGGTCGGCTCCTTGCTTTCCTGCGTCACTTTATCGGCATTGGTGAAGGTATTTATCACTGATTGGCTTGCGGCCTCCGTGAAATGGATTCCATATGTGAATCAGATGACGGTATTGTGGATTTCGCCGATTTTGGTTGCAGGAGCGGTGCTGTTGTCGGTGATTGCATCCACAGTGTCGTTGCATAGATATTTGAAAGCCTGAGAACATTCCGTTTTGTACGGATTGGATACGTTTATCTGTGTCGCGTTTTAAGCATGGGATGCTATGGTATGGAACCAATGATGGGAGGCAAGTGACCGAATGACAAGCAAGAAAGCTCTAAAACCGGCCGTCGCGGTGTTTGCAACGGGGGCTTTGTGCGCCACGATGGCGATTGCCCCGTTCTCGTCTGCGGTTCCGCAGGCGCAAGCCAATACATACAGCAATCTGGTGAATGCCCAGAATAAGAAGGCTGCCAGCTCTCAGCGTGAAGCCCAGTTGCGTTCACAGCTTTCCGGTGTGAAGTCTGATTTGGCCGACAAGATCGTCGAGCTGGATGAATTGACAAATACGAAAATTCCTGCAGCTCAAGCTGCAGTCGATGAGGCAAATGCTACTGCCGCTTCGGCACAGAGTGAAGCTGATGCTGCGGCTTCCCGTTTGGAGGCCGCGCAAAAAGATAAGGAAAACCTCGAAGCGCAGATTGAACAGACCGGCAAGGATTATGATGACGCGCATGCGGCCGTGGCACAGATGGCTCGTGAAGACCTGCATGGTTCCGATGCATCCACTGTGATGAGCGTGGTGACAGGTTCCACGAGCACTCAGGAATTCATTAATTCCATGCAGTCTCGTGATGCGTTGAGCCGTACCGAAGCCAATGCGGCAAGTGATGCGGCGAATACGTTGAACACGTCGATGAACCGCAGCGAGCGTCTTTCTGCAATCGAGAAGCAGATCGCCAATCTGAAAACCGCAGCTGACGAAAAAGCCGCTTCCGCACAGCAGGCTGCTGCTTCCGCACAGACCCAGCGCGACTCGCTTGACCAGTTGCGTGCAGAAGGCGAACCCCGCCGTGCCGAATTGGAAAGCCAACAGTCGCAGCTGAACGGCAGCGTGGCCAAACAGGCGGCGCAAACGGTTATGTTGCAGTCACAGGGCGATTCCTTCAACCGCCAGTATGCAGCCGAGCAGGCCGCAGCAGCTAATCAAAACAATGGTGGCAATCAAGGGCAGACCCGGCCAGGCAACAACAATACCAATAGTGGCGGCAACAATGTGACGCCTGCTCCTACGCCTACGCCTACTCCTACGCCTGCTCCCGCGCCGAGTACCAATAACAATTCCGGTCAGGGAACCTCCAATGGCGATTACGGCAATGGCTACGTGGCCGGCCAGTGCACGTGGTGGGCGTACGAACGTCGTAGACAGATGGGTATCGGAACCCCCTCGTACTTGGGTAACGGTGGCCAGTGGTACGCTACCGCACCGTCGTATGGTCTTCGCGTGGATCATAGCCCGCAGGTCGGTGCGGCAATCTCCTTCCTGCCCGGTCAGGCTGGTGCCGATGGCTTCTACGGTCATGTGGGTGTGGTGGAAGAGGTGAATGGCAACACCATCACCATTTCCGAAATGAACGCGGCTGGTGGCCCATATGTGGTGTCGTACCGCACACTGTACAACGCGTCCCAGTTCTGGTATGTGCACTGATTCATCAAGAAGCGTTTGAGCTTTCCTTGAGCGTTGTGTCGCGGGAGCGCGCCGCCTGAATCGTTGGGCGGCGCGCTCCCATGATATTGTCGATTGTTGCGTTGCAGAACACTTCTTTGAAGAACCGGAAAGGAGGTCCGACATGGCCAAGGAGCAAGGCGTGAAGCCGATTGCGCAAAACAAGAAGGCACGCCACGACTATGCCATTGAAGACAAGTATGAAGCCGGTCTGGTGTTGACCGGCACTGAGGTGAAGTCGCTTCGAGAAGGCCGCGCATCGCTGGCCGAATCGTTCATTACCATCGACCGTCGCGGTGAAATGTGGCTTGAGGGAGCCAATATTCCCGAATATCTCAACGGAACGTGGAACAATCATGCCCCTAAGCGCAAGCGTAAGCTGTTGCTTCACGCGGCGCAGATCGACAAGCTGGCTCGTCAAAGCCAGGCCAAGGGTTTCACCATCATTCCGCTGAGCCTGTATTTCAAAGACGGTCGAGTCAAGGCGGAAATCGCATTGGCACGAGGCAAGAAGGAATTCGACAAGCGTCAGGCATTGCGCGAGGAGCAAGACAAGCGTGAGGCCTTGCGTGCCATGCGATATGCCAACAAGCAGGTGCGATAAGTGGTAACCGGAAAATTTCCGGTTTCACATACTGATATACAGCGGTGGCCGTAATCTTTTTGTAGCTTGCCCTCTCTAGTGTATGGTTCAGATTCGGTCGAATAGACCGAGCGAGACATAGGAGAAGGATATGGAAGCGAAGAAAAGTCTGAAGGCGGTTGCCGCGTGTGCGCTGAGCGTTGCGATGCTGTTTGCTGGAGCGGCATGCGGCACCAGTGATGGAAGCGACGATGCGGCTTCGTCCGATAGCGGTTCGAAATCGAGCGAACTGACGGGTTATGACGTTTCGTCGGTGCAGAAAGACGATGACATCGCCAAACTGTTGCCCGATTATGTGACGAAGGACGGCAAGCTCACCATCGGCATGGACACGTCGTACGCTCCCGCCGAATTCCTTGCGGAGGACGGCAAGACCCCGGTCGGCTTCGATGTCGATATCGCCAAGGCTTTGGCGCAGGTGTTCGGCCTTGAAGCGGATCCGGAAACCGCGAATTTCGATTCGATCATTCCATCGGTCGGATCCAAGTACGATATCGGCATTTCGTCGTTCACCGTGACCAAGGAACGTTTGGAAGCGGTTGATTTCGTAAGCCATTTTGATGCCGGATCGGCATGGGCCGTGAAGAAGGGCAATCCGAACAAGATCGACACGTCCGATCTGTGCGGCAAGAAGGTGGCCGTGCAGACCGCCACCATGCAGGAGACCGAAGCGAACAAGATAGCCAAGCAATGCGAGGCCGACGGCAAGGATAAGCTTGAAGTGATCTCCAGCAAGCTGCAGACCGATGTGACCACGAACGTTGTCACCGGCAAGGCCGACGTGTTCTATGCCGATTCGCCGGTTGCGGGCTATGCCATCGCGCAAACCGATGGACAGCTGGAAATGCTGGGCAAGGTCGAAGGCGTCGCTCCGGAAGGCATCGTCATCAAAAAAGGCGACAGCCAGATGGATGAGGCCGTACAGAAGGCCGTGCAGAAGCTCATCGACGACGGTACGTATCTGAAGATCCTTAAGTATTGGGGTGTCGAGGACGGTGCCATCGAAACGTCGGAAATCAATACGCCGGGCGCCGAATAATTCCATGATTGAGCCGTCCACGGATCAGACGGTTCAAGGATCGCATGACTGGCGACGTGCTGGGAACAAAGCGGGTTTTGATCATATTGTGATATGGCAAAACCCGCTTTTTCGTAAGGAAAAACGGCATATCGAATAGAGTTTGCGTACTATTAACGTGGCCGTAGCAATCGTTTTCTATGGTGCCTGCAGGACTTCGGTTCGGCCGTATTCATACGGTTGGGAATGAAGAGAGGATCCGCGATGGCTTTCAATAATCTGAGGAAACTCGCTGTTTTTGCACTAAGCGCCGCCATGATCGTTTCGTTGGGTGCGTGCGGCACATCGGAAAAGTCCGATTCCGCGGCTTCCAGTGATTCTGAGTCGTCGTCGAACACCACCGGTTATGACGTTTCCGGCGTGACGAAGGATGACGATATAGCCGCGATGCTGCCGGAATCAGTCACCAAGGACGGCAAGCTCACCGTCGGCATGGACACGTCGTACGCTCCCGCCGAATTCCTTGCGGAGGATGGCAAGACCCCGGTCGGCTTCGATGTTGATATCGCGAAGGCGCTCGCCAATATGTTCGGTCTTGAGGTCGTGCCGCAAACGTCGAATTTCGATTCGATCATTCCGTCGATCGGCACCAAGTACGATATCGGCATTTCGTCGTTCACCATCACGCCCGAGCGTATGGAAGCCGTCGATTTCGTGAGCATGTTCAAGGCCGGTTCCACGTGGGTGGTGAAGAAGGGCAATCCGAACAAGGTCGCCACTTCCGACCTGTGCGGCTTGAAGATCGCGGTGCAGACGGGCACCACGCAGGAAGAGGAAGTCAACGCGGCCGCCAAACAATGCAAGGCCGACGGCAAGTCCGAAGTGCAGATTCTGTCGAATAAGCTGCAGACCGATGTGACCACGAACGTGGCGACGGGCAAGGCCGACGTATTCTATGCTAATTCGCCGGTCGCCGGCTATGCCATCGCGCAAACCGAAGATACGCTAGAAGCCCTCGGCGAGGATGTCGGCGTGACCAAGGAGGCCGTGGCAATCAAAAAGGGCGATTCCGATACCGCCAAGGCGGTGCAGGCCGCACTGCAGAAGCTCATGGATGATGGCACGTATATGAAGATCCTCAAGCATTGGGGCGTGGAGAACGGAGCGATCGACAAAGCCGAAATCAATCCGACTGACCTCGGCTGAACGATCAAACGTAAGGCAGGCATCGCACACGGCGATACTGTTAAGCCGATATGACGGAAGGCATGCGGGTCAAATCCGCGTGTCTTCCGTTTTCGTATATGGATCTTCCGTGATTCGACGGAGCTACATTGCGCGATTCTTGGCTGATACGTAAGGTTTGCGCAATGTAACGTACATGTAGCATTGCGCTCTTATCGTGCCTATTTGAGATACTGAGGTTCTCTGCAACCGAATGGCGTTGAGATTTTCGGTATGGCAATGAAGAGATAAGAAGAAGGATATGCGTACCATGTCTTTGAAGATCAAGTCCGTTGTGACGCTTGCGCTGAGTGCGGCGATGTTGTTTTCCACTGCCGCTTGCGGCACCTCCGATGCGTCCAATTCCGGCGATTCGTCGGATTCGTCGAACACTACCACCGGTTACGATGTCAGCACCATTAAAAAAGATGACGAGCTGGCCAAGCTGGTTCCGTCCGGCGATCTGGTGAAGGACGGCGAGCTTTCCGCCGGTATGGAGCTTTCGTACGCTCCGGCTGAATTCTATGCCGAAGACGGCAAGACTCCGGTCGGCTATGATATCGACATGACCAAAGCCATCGCCAAGACGCTTGGTTTGAAGCCAAACATCGTGTCTTCCATGTTCGACACCATCATTCCTTCCATTGGCTCCAAGTATGATCTGGGCATCACCGCCATGACCATCACCGAAGAGCGTATGCAGTCCGTGGATTTCGTGAGCTACTACCGTGCAGGTTCCACATGGGCCGTGAAGAAGGGCAATCCGAAGAAGCTCGACACTTCCGACATGTGCGGCGCGAAGATCGCGGTGCAGACCGGCACCGTGCAGGAAGAGGAAGCCAACACCATCGCCAAAGGATGCGAGGCCGATAACAAGGCCGAAGTGATGTCGTACAAGCGTCAGGCCGAAGCGGCCACCGCAGTGGCTACGGGCAAGGCCGATGCGTTCTATGCCGATTCTCCGGTCGCCGGCTATGCCATCTCCCAGACCGACGGACAGCTTGAAGCCTTGGGTGACGTCGAAGGTGTGGCCAAGCAGGGCATCGCTGTCAAGAAGGGCAACACCCAGCTTGCTGAAGCCGTGCAGAAGGCCGTACAGAAGCTGATGGACGATGGTACGTATATGAAGATCCTCAAGCATTGGGGTGTGGAATCCGGCGCTCTCGACAAGGCTGAGATCAACCCGACCGATCTCGACTGATTTCATCCCCACTATTTACATCAACAACGGAGGAACTGAAGCATCATGGCGAAGAAACAAATCGACGGCGACGGCCTCGATATTCCGAATCGCATCAAGGCGCTGCCGGTTAAGCGTACGGGCCCGATTGTGGCGGCGGTCGTCGTCGCTCTGCTCGCCGCCATGCTGCTGCAGGGCCTGATTACCAATCCGCGTTTCGAATGGAATGTGGTCTGGAAGTACCTGTTCAACGAGAATGTGCTCGAAGGCATCAAATACACGCTGCTGCTGACGGTCATCTCCATGGGCATCGCCATTATTCTGGCAGTGATTCTGGCCGTAATGCGCAAGTCCATCAATCCGGTGCTGCGTGGCGTGAGCTGGTTCTACATTTGGTTCTTCCGTGGCACCCCTGTGTATACGCAGCTGGTGTTCTGGGGTCTGTTCGCCGTGTTGGTGCCTCGCATCGGCGTGGGTATTCCGTTCACTTCCATTGAATTCTGGAGCATTGACTCGCAGTCCGTCATTACCGCGTTTAACGCGGCATGGCTGGGTCTCGCATTGAACGAAGCGGCATATCTGGCTGAAATCGTGCGTGCGGGTCTTGAAGCCGTCGATCCGGGCCAGACCGAAGCGGCCAAGGCACTGGGCATGAAGCGTTCCATGATCATGCGTCGTGTGGTGCTTCCTCAGGCCATGCGCATCATCATTCCGCCGACCGGCAACGAGTTCATCGGCATGTTGAAGACCACTTCGCTGGTCAACGCCGTGCCGTTCACGCTGGAACTGCAGTTCGCCACCACCGCAATCGCAACCCGACTGTACAAGCCGATTCCGCTGCTGATCGTGGCCTGCATCTGGTACTTGGTGATCACCTCCATTCTGATGGTGCTGCAGTCTCGCCTGGAGAAGCATTTCGGCAAGGGCTTCGATGCGCGACCGGCCGGCGCGCGCGGCAAGCAGCCGCCGCTGCCGGGCCAAACCGAAGGCGAACCGAAAGACGATATCGCCAAGCAGAACGAGGCAACGTTCGCGGGCATGACCGCGTGAGGGGAGTGAGCAATGACTGAACCAACCACCAACGGTGTTGTTCCCGCAGTGAAGGCCACGCAGGTGCATAAGGCTTTCGGTAGCCTGCACGTGCTCAAGGGCGTCGATATGACGGTTATGCCCGGCTCGGTGACGGTGATTCTGGGACCTTCCGGTTCCGGAAAATCCACGTTCCTGCGTTTGATCAACCAGTTGGAAACGCTGACCGGCGGCGAAATCGACGTCGACGGCGAAATGATCGGCTACAAGTACGTCGACAAGGACGGCAAGCAGGTGCTGCAGACCCTGAACGACAAGGAAGTGGCCGAGCAGCGTTCCAAACTGGGCATGGTATTCCAGAGGTTCAACTTGTTCCCGCACATGACGGCGCTCGAAAATGTGATGGAAGCGCCAGTCCACGTCAAGCACATGGATAAAAAGGAAGCCCGCAAGCTTGCCATCGAAGAGCTGAATCGCGTGGGCATGGGCGATCGCCTCGATCACTATCCGGCACAGCTTTCCGGTGGCCAGCAGCAGCGCGTGGCCATCGCCCGTGCGCTTGCCATGAAGCCGGAAATCATGCTGTTCGACGAGCCGACTTCCGCACTCGATCCGGAATTGGTGGGCGAAGTGCTGAACGTCATGCTGTCTTTGGCGAAAGAAGGCATGACCATGGTGGTTGTCACCCACGAAATAGGCTTCGCGCGCGAAGTCGCCGATCAGATCGTATTCATGGACGGCGGTGTTGTTGTGGAACAGGGCGGTCCTGAAATCATCGACAATCCGCAGGAACCACGATTCAAGGACTTCCTGCAGCACGTGCTGTAAATCGCCGCAAGCATAATCGTAAGAATCAGACACCTCTTCGTCGTAAGGATTGCGATCAAGGGAATGGCTGAGAAAATCCCCATGCTGAAAACTGTCAGCATGGGGATTTTTGTGTTCATATATCAAAGGTTCAGCGCGATGAGACGGTTTCGTTTCGAAAATGACACCATTACCCGATAAGCTGAGGTGTTATGTGTGGAATCGTAGGATATGCAGGAAATGTGGAAACCGCGTGCGGCAAGCCGTTGGAAGTGTGCCTCCAAGGCCTCCAGCGTTTGGAATACCGTGGATATGATTCGGCCGGTGTGGCGCTGACCGCGCCCGGCATGGATCATGTGGAAGTGCGTAAGAAGGCGGGGCGTCTCGCCAATCTAATCGAAGACGTGGAACGCAATCCAATGCCGATGGCCACCGTGGGCATCGGCCACACCCGTTGGGCCACCAACGGCGTGCCGAATGACATCAACGCGCATCCGCATACTTCGCGTGACGGCAAGGTCGCCATCATTCATAATGGCATCATCGAAAACGCCTCTCAGCTGCGTCTTGATCTGCAGACGGAAGGTTACCGTTTCTCATCGGAAACCGATACGGAGGTCGCGGCGAAACTGCTAGGCAAAATCAGCGAGAAAATCGTTGAGGAAACCGGCAAGCCTGATCTGTTCAAGGCCGTGCGACGCTTGGCGCGCATGCTGGAAGGCGCGTTCACGATTCTCGCCACCGACTGCCGTCAGCCGGGTATCGTGGTCGGTGCTCGCCATGATTCGCCGCTGGTGGTTGGTCTTGGCGAAGGTGAGAATTTTCTCGGTTCCGATGTGGCCGCGTTCGTCGCCTACACGAAGCGTGCCATGGAAATCGACCAGGATCAGGCCGTGATGGTGTCCGCCGATAAGGTTGTGGTGTCTGATTTCATGGGCAACATCGTGGCCGATCCGAAGATCTATACCGTGGATTGGGATGCTTCCGCGGCCGAAAAGGGCGGTTGGGACTCCTTCATGGACAAGGAGATCCACGAAGGGCCGGCGGCGGTGCAGCGCACGCTGTTGGGACGTCTTGGCAAGGACGGCAATCTCAATCTTGACGAGGTTCGCATCGACGAGCATGATTTCAAGGCGATCGACAAGATTATCGTCATCGCCTGCGGTACCGCCGCCTACGCGGGCATGGTGGCCAAATACGCCATCGAGCATTGGGTGCGTATTCCGGTGGAAGTGGAGCTTGCCCACGAATTCCGTTATCGTGATCCGATTCTCACCCCGCGCACGTTGGTGGTGGCCATTTCGCAGTCCGGTGAAACCATGGACACGCTGATGGCATTGCGTCACGCGCGTGAGCAGGGTTCGAAGGTGCTGGCCATCTGCAACACGCAGGGCGCGTCCATTCCGCGTGAATCCGACGCGGTGCTGTACACGCACGCTGGTCCGGAAGTGGCGGTCGCCTCCACCAAGGCGTTCGTGGCGCAGATTACTGCCGCCTACGTGCTTGGCTTGTATTTGGCGCAGGTCAAGGGCGCGATGTTCCGCGACGAGATCGCGCAGGCGTTGGATTCCCTCAAAGACATGCCTCGCAAGATCCAGTGGGTTCTTGATACGCAGACCAAGACCGTGCATGATGCTGCCGCGCAGATGGTCGATGCGAAGTCCTTCCTGTTCCTGGGCCGTCATGTCGGCTACCCGGTCGCGATGGAAGGCGCGTTGAAATTGAAGGAAATCGCCTACACCTTCACCGAAGGTTTTGCGGCCGGCGAGCTCAAGCACGGTCCGATCGCATTGGTGGACGAAGGCGAACCGGTAGTGTTCATTGTGCCGCCGGCACGTGGCCGCAATGTGCTGCACGCCAAGGTTATTTCCGGTATCGAAGAGGTCAAGGCCCGTGGCGCGTACATTATCGCCGTGGCCGAAGAGAACGACCCCGATGTTGAACGCTATGCGGACGTGGTGTTCTGGCGTCCGGCCTGCCCGACGCTGATGAGCCCGTTGGTGGACGTGGTGCCGCTGCAGCTATTCGCCATGGACATGGCCAAGCTGAAGAATTATGACGTTGACAAGCCTCGTAATCTCGCCAAGTCCGTCACCGTGGAGTAATCGTTCATACGATGCGCCAACAGCGTCAGCAGAAGAGGCATCGTTACGTTCTTGAAGAACCTCGCATTCCGTTCGAATGTGAGGTTCTTTACGAGAACGATGCGATTATCGTGGTTGACAAACCGCATTTTCTCGCCACCACACCGCGCGGCATGTGGTATCGCGAAACCGCGTTGATTCGACTTCGGGAACAGTATGGCGAACCTGATATTGTTCCCGCGCACCGTTTGGACCGACTTACCGCAGGCATCATCGTATTTGTGCGCAAACCGGAATTGCGCGGCGCTTACCAAATGCTGTTCCAGAATCGCAAAACCATCAAAACCTATGAATGTTTGGCGCCACTTGCCCCCGAACAGCGTCCGCAGTACGGAACAATCGTAAGAATCGACAGGCATCAACCCTTTCCGGCAATCCGAGCATCGCATATTTGCAAGGATCGCGGGCGACTTCAGGCGTACGAAATTCCGGAAACCATCAATGCGCAAACGTTGATTGAGCGGGGAAGTACGGTACGTTGCCTCGACGGCAAAGCATATGTGAATTACGTGCTGCACCCGAAAACCGGCAAAACGCACCAGTTGCGTGTGCATATGAATTCGTTGGGATTGCCGATTTTGGGCGATGATTTCTACCCGAATATTGTGCAGCGTTCTTACGATGATTTCTCGCAGCCGTTGGAATTAGTGGCTCGTGAGTTACGTTTCGACGATCCGGTGACGGGAGAGCCTCGTACATTCGTTTCGAAAGTGCCGCTTGGCTGATTAACGGTCTGATCAGCAGGTATTGCTCGCTGAATCAAGATATATAAAAACTGTCCATCGCTGTACTCATATTTGCTCGCATCGCTATGGCGTGTTGAAGTTGCGCGTCCCTATAATCGGACATTTTACATTTCGTGTTATCGAGCGTGATTAGGATGTGCTCTTGTTGTGCTGGCTGGCAAAGGCAAGCCGGCTGGAAAGAACGAGAGAGAATATGAACCATATTTCAAAAGCGCTTCGTGGCGTTGCCGACAAATATAACGGCGTATCACTGATTATCCGCATTATCGTCGGTCTTATCGCGGGTACCGCACTGGCATTGGTTGTTCCGCATATGACGTGGATCGGCGAATTCGGCACCCTGTTCGTAAGCGCATTGAAGGCCGTCGCTCCGATTCTGGTGTTTGTGCTGGTGGCAAGCGCTTTGGCTCAAGGCAATTCCAAGCTTGACGGCCGTTTCGGCACGGTGCTTTTCCTGTATCTGTTCACCACGTTCCTGTCCGCCGTCGTGGCGGTGCTGACGTCTCGCATGTTCCCGCAGACCATATCGTTGGGCGATGCCGCTGACGCCGATGTGGTGCCGCAGGGCTTGAGCGAGGTTGTGCAGACGTTGTTGACCAATATCGTGGCCAATCCGATTCAGGCCATGATCGACGGCAACTACATCTGCATTCTGATGTGGGCTTGCCTGTTCGGTCTTGCCATGAAGGGTATTGCCAATGAAAGCTCCAAGGCGTTCCTTGCCAATGTGGCCGATGGTGTGTCTCAGGTGATTCGTTGGGTCATCAATCTCGCCCCGTTCGGCATTATGGGCTTGGTGTTCACCAGCGTTTCCGAAAACGGCTTGGCGGCCTTCACCGAGTACGGTAGCCTCCTGCTCCTGCTCGTCGGTACCATGCTGCTGATGGTGCTCGTGTTCGGCCCGCTGGTCATTTTCCTGTACCTGCATCGCAACCCGTATCCGCTGGTGTACCGCTGCTTCAAGGAATCCGGCCTGACCGCATTCTTCACGCGTTCTTCTGCTGCGAACATTCCGGTCAACATGCAGCTGTGCGAGAAGCTTGGTCTTGATAAAGACATGTATTCCGTGTCCATTCCGTTGGGCGCAACCATCAACATGAACGGTGCCGCCATCACCATCACCATCATGGCCATGGCCGCCGCCAATACGATGGGCATTCAGATTTCGTTGCCGGCCGCCATTCTGCTGTCTGTGGTGTCGGCGCTCGGCGCATGCGGCGCTTCCGGTGTGGCCGGTGGCTCGCTGCTGCTTATTCCAATGGCCTGCTCGCTGTTCGGCATCAGCAATGACATCGCCATGCAGGTGGTGGGTGTCGGCTTCATCATCGGCGTCATCCAGGATTCCGTGGAGACCTGTCTGAATTCCGCTTCCGACGTGGAGTTTGCGGCAACCGCCGAATATCATGCTTGGCTCAAGCAGGGCCGTCAGCTTCCGGCGTTCATGTATTCCAAGAAGGAACGTCAGCAGCTCGGCATCGAAGCCTGATCTCATTCAGTTTCAGTTTCCGGCTTCTGTATACGAAAAGACGTCTTTTCGATTGTGTTTTGCAACACATCTGAAAGACGTCTTTTTGTTTATGTTGTTTGATTTCTGTGATTTGGACTTGCGGTAATTGTCGTCAAAAGATAAATTTGTTAGGGAAGCTAACAAAAAACAAAGGAGTGGATATGACTCAACGTAGAGCCTATCGTTGGCCGCAGCCGTTGGCTGGACAGCAGGAACGCATCTGGTACGGAGGTGACTACAACCCGGACCAGTGGCCCGAGGAAGTGTGGGATGATGACGTCCGTCTGATGAAGAAGGCGGGCGTGAACCTCGTGTCCGTCGGCATCTTCTCATGGGCGAAGATCGAGACGAGCGAAGGCGTGTACGATTTCGACTGGCTCGACCGCATCATCGACAAGCTGGGAGAGGCCGGCGTCGCCGTGGATTTGGCGTCCGCCACCGCTTCGCCGCCGATGTGGCTCACCCAGGCGCATCCCGAGGTGCTGTGGAAGGACTACCGCGGCGACGTGTGCCAGCCTGGCGCACGCCAGCATTGGAGGCCCACGAGCCCCGGTGTTCCGCGAGTACGCGCTGAAGCTGTGCCGTGCGATGGCCGAGCATTACAAGGGCAACCCGTACGTGGTCGCATGGCATGTGAGCAACGAGTACGGCTGCCACAACCGTTTCGACTATTCCGAGGACGCCGAACATGCGTTCCAGCAGTGGTGCGAGGAACGCTACGGCACCATCGACGCGGTGAACGACGCGTGGGGCACGGCGTTCTGGGCACAGCGCATGAACGACTTCAGTGAGATCGTGCCTCCGCGCTTCATCGGCGACGGCAACTTCATGAACCCGGGCAAGCTGCTCGACTTCAAGCGGTTCAGCTCGGACGCGTTGAAGGCGTTCTACATCGCCGAGCGTGACGCGCTTGCCGAGATCACGCCGGATCTGCCCCTGACCACGAACTTCATGGTGTCCGCGTCCGGTTCGGTGTTGGACTACGACGATTGGGGCGACGAGGTCGATTTCGTGTCGAACGACCATTACTTCATTCCGGGCGAGGCTCACTTGGACGAGCTCGCGTTCTCCGCGAGCCTGGTCGACGGCATCGCGCGCAAGGATCCGTGGTTCCTGATTCCCTGCGCTGAGCCTCTTTGACAGTATATCCTGTCTCATCGGCATCGCAGTGTTCCTGGGCTATACCGCCTATGACACCCAGCGCATCCGGGAGTACTACCACTACTACGCCGGCTATCCGGATATGATGGAGAAGGCGTCCATCTTCTCC
>ENA-OPCE01001561-OPCE01001561.1-human-gut-metagenome-genome-assembly--contig:-NODE-1561-length-14061-cov-2.499143_pt1 | contig 14061 bp, 21 predicted proteins | sample MGYA00241247_ERZ501474 | MGnify/ENA primary metagenome ERZ501474 (study PRJEB25962, sample SAMEA2042572) | human gut metagenome | biome: human gut; feature: human-associated habitat; material: faeces... | reverse complement strand
CCATGTTCGTTATGAAGATGGATATGAAAGCTGGAGTCCTAAAGATGCCTTTGAGAAGGCTTATCACGTGGCTGATACCCCTCTTGACCGTATGTATATCGAATATAATGAGTTGATGGACAAACATAATAAGTTAGTCCTGTTTCTTGGTCGAAAAGATGCTGTTGAAATAGCTGGTAAAAATCAGGTTGCTTTAATGCAGCAACAAAAAATACAGATGCACGACTATCTTATTACCTTGAAATATCGCATTGACTTAATGAAGAAATAAATATTGGCTATACGGTGGTTGAATGTCTGCCGTATAGTTCAAATCGGAACAAAAAAGGAATAAATTATGCAATACATATTAACAGAACAAGAATATAGAGCTTTAACCCCCATTAGTGAGGTAGATAAACTCAAAGAAGACATACATCTTCTGAATGATAAAGTTATGGAGCTTAGTGAACATCCATGTGGAAGTAATGCAGATTATAGAAGTATAACCTTTTATTGCGATGATTGCCCGATTGGTGCATTTGGCACTGGAACTTGCACAAAGAGTCAACAGTATTCTAAATAACTCCTAATTAAATTATGAAACATACAGTAGAAGAAGCGGCTCATTCTTTCGCTGAAAGTAGAAGCAGTGGTAGTTTATTCCCTGCATATTATCAAGGGTTCATTGCTGGTGCAGAATGGCAGTCCATGCAATCACCTTGGATAAGTGTGAAGGAGCGACTGCCAAAAGACTTTAAAACAAAACTAATCCTTTTAAAGAATGGGAAAGTTAGAACTGCTCTATTGGATTCAAATTATTATCCTCACAATAATGAATTTGAAATTATTTATTTTTGGCATGACAGAGAAGCTAATGAGAGTTTTGATTTGGAAGATGTCGTTGCATGGATGCCAATCCCATCTTTTGACGAGATACTCGAAGCGAACAAGGATGTACTTGAACGGATTAAAGAGAAAGGAGATTAGATATGAAAACAGAAGAAGTAAAATTAAAATTATAGAATTAGATGTTGAAGTTCCAGATAAATCAAGTTATAATAAGTTTGACGATTACGACCCTAATTTTAAGAGGTTAATACAAAAAGCTATAGCTTATAATCCTAGAAAAACGAAAAATAAGGGGTAAAACCTTGTTCAACCACAAATTTATATTTAAAAGACTCACATTGATTAGCCCGTTTTGTGTGTGAAACTAAAAATTTCCGCACAAACGGGTTTTTATTTTGGCTGTCAGGTAATTAAGTACCAATAATAAGGAGTAATTATAATAGGATAGATTATCCAACCAAGAGAATAAGGGGTAAAAATGTGGTTTTATATGTAACTACACGGGAGAAAATGTGCGGAATCTCCGGAAACCCATTCGCGGGTTAATGTTTTAATATGAATAATACTATAATATAAATAGTAAAAGTATATAATTACATACTAATATACTATGATAAGATTGTTCAACCACAGCTCTATAAAACTTTGTTCAACCACGGGTATATCTAAGCGGGAAAGGTAAAAGACAGGTTTTTGTTGTATAATTAGCGGCAGCAGGGTAGAAAATTGGTGTAATTTGGCTAATTAGCGTGTTATTTTAGCTAGTTACGCTTATATTATATAATAAGATTGTCCATGTTTTACCGGAATTTCCTAGGAAACTACTTATTTTATACAGGAATATTGTCCATATAGGTGTTTTTATTACTCCAGCATAGGGAAAAACGAGGCTTACCTTGACAGAAGTAACTAGATTATTCTAATTACGGGTGTTTTTATATAGAATTAGGGTGTTTTATTTAATTAGATAGCTAATTTATTTAATTACGTGGCTAATTTTTATTTCAGGCACTTATTTACCTAATTAGAATCTAATTTTCCAACTGCGCGGATAAATTAATTGGCTGTTTTTATTATATATAGTATTATAGACTTTCCTTATAGAATTACAGAATAAATTTATCCGGCGATTTGTTTTCTTATTATATGGCAGTTATTTTTCAGAAAAGAACAGTTACTTTTATCACGGATAGAACATTTATAGGTGTTTCTTTTATTATAATAACAGCAACAGAACGGGAGTTACTTTGAAAGCGGTGTGTGCGGATGGATATTTGGATGGAAGTAACCAAGCGTGTGTGGCATTTCATCTATGGTAGCTCGAATAGACAGCCCCCACCCTTAAATGACTTCGGGCACAGGAAATGGGTCGGGTGGTTGACGTAGGTTAGACAGTGGATTTTAGAACCTGTGTTTTTTACTTTGATAGAAATAAAAGTAACTGCATGATGTGTGGAACGGTGTGGAGTGGTGTGAAAATTGTGGGTTTGTGTGGCATTTGCATATTTGAAAATAAATACTTCGTGTGTGAACGGGTACGTGTGCGGCGTTTTGACGGGTGTGAAATATTTCGTATATTCATTTTGATAAAAAGAACTAAACCGATACGTGTTCCCGAAAACGGTAAACAGGTGAAGGATGCCACGAGCGTTCTGGCAATATATGATATATAATATAAATATTAAATTGAAAAATGTTATAATCATTATTGTCCGGATGGGGGAACGGTAGAGGAGAAAAACCAATTAAATTTTAACTCATGTCTAGAAATTATACGTATAGCTATTACGACCCGTTTGAATATCCCAATGAAACTGAAGCGATGGGTTCGGTGGGAGAAGTATATGCCAGGTCCATAGCGGATGCACACCTTAAGGCTCTTGACATTGTTCCCGTCGAGTGTTGGGAAACGTTACAAGTAGAGGAAATCACCCTGTATTCCATACTGAGTAGTGATTACCCAGATTTCAAAAGTAAGTTCAGACAAAAAATCTTTAATCTATTTCTACGTGGACAATTGCATCTTGTTTCGGATAAATGCTATAAAGTGATAAGAAATCTATGAGTATCTATACTGCAACCTGTAATCAGTGTACAGTATGATGGTTAACAAATTTTAATATAGTTACTTTGAAAAAAATATCTTATTATTTTGTTATCTTGAAAAAAATAACTACTTTTGTATATCGAAATAATGAACATAATATTAAACACTAAAAGACAATAGAAATGGAAAAGAAATTTAATGCAAAATTAGGACGTAGGGTAACTTACAACTTTTATCCTTATAAGAAATTTGTAATTGAGAAAATTAATCCTAACGGAACACTTGATTTAGCAATGGGTACTTGGAAAATATATCACGTTAAAGTTAAAGATGTTTGTAGATAAGCACTGTTTTAAATGAACCAATAGATTACAATTATGAAAACGAAAGCACTGACAGTGGACGATTTGATATTCGAGATTCATAAGGCAAGCCCTACAAATTCCGTTCACACACTCCGGACACTGAATGAGGAAACACTTCTGAAAATCTACCAGTGGGCATGTACGCCCGACCATTCGGTAAAGATTGTCCGTGACGAGAGAATGTACGACAATAAGGGGAATGTGGTTCCCGATGAAATCGAGGACGAGGAACCGGATGTTCTTGAACCGTATGACATGGAATATCTGAAAGACAAGTCCGAAAGCGGTTTCAAGCTGTCACGTACCGAGGAACATTTCATGGTGTGTGTCAGGAAGCTGGAAGACGAGTTGAAACGTCAGAAGGTAAAGTTCGAGTGGTATGGCAGATGGCAGTGCTTCCGTATATACAAGTATGTTTCCGATTCGGAATTTCCTACGTACCGTTATGTAGGGTATGATGTTGACAACAAGGATTTCTTCTATGGTACGGAAGACGAGGATATCGAATACGGACGTGATGTGAAAGCCGTGGTGGAGGCTGCATATAAATGGCAGACTTCGGAATTGATATTGAAACAGAAAAAAGTGAAAACCGATAAAAAGACAAGAAAATGAAAAAGAACATTCATTGCACGATAGGCGGTGTGGAACTGCTTCGTGAAGAGGTGCAAGAATGATTTTAAACTTAATCGGATAATTATTATGAATACAGTTTGTGATTTTATAAGTGGAAGATTCGGGAACAAGGTTCTCATTTCTCCTATAAGAAAATGGTGGGTGAGATTTTGGTATGCAGTATTGTTCATTATAGGTGCTATCCTGTTGGGATTGTTCCTGCAATTAATGACCGCCTTGAGCGATTTTGTAAATCATGTGGTATGGGGATAGGTACGTACACGTTTGAAGTGGATGGAGAGATGATTACGTTTTTCCGTTCACCCAACGGAAGCTATTCGGGAAAATTCAACAGGACGGTGAAACTGGCTAAAATGTTTACAGGACTTGACCTTATGATGAAACGGTACGCTGACAAGGGAGGATTTACAACATTGAACGCCCGGCTGGCGTGTGCGTGCCGGCTTATGCTCCATACGGGCATCTTCGGCGGAAGGTTATATGACTACCGTAAGCCCCTATGACAAGACACGTAAACCGGAGTTCGTGCAGACGTATGGTCTTACCACATTGCTGCCGGAACACGTTATGAGAAAGAAGGGCGGTGTCTATATGAACTTCTTGGGCAAACGTTCCGTAAGAAACACTTTCATTGTGACGGGCGACCTTGCCGACCATGTTGAGAAAATCAAACTTACCGCCCAGCCTCCGGAAACGCTGTTCGAGATAACCGCCCATGAATTTACCAAGTTTATAAAGCGTCATGTGGGTTCTAAGTTCACCCCCAAGGACTTGCGTACTATGAGAGCCAACATCGAGGCATGGAAATCATTCAGCCGGCATAAGGATGAACTGGTAAAGGTAAAAACCAAATCGGCATTCAATGCTTTGGTAAAACAAGTGTGCATAGATGTTTCGGAGAAACTGAACAATACGGCATCGGTATGCAAGACCAGCTATATCGACCCGTACCTTTGGGATTATATGTATGATGTTGCATTTCCGGAAAAACAAAAATGACATGGAAAGATATTTCTTGCGTTCTGACAAGGACAATTTTTGGTTTGTGCTTATATCCGATAAAGTGGAAAGCTATATGTATAAGTTTACAGTAACCGAAAACGAGCCTCCCAAAATGTACCGTTACGTTGGTAACGAGCCGATTGATTTAAGTACATTTTATGAACTAACCGATATAAACCAATTTTCCGAACTCATTATTACTATATACCAGTTTGTGCACCTGTTTAACGCTGCACTATCAATTAACAAATATTAATATAGTTACCTTGAAAAAAGTATCTTACTATTTTGTTATCTTGAAAAAAATAACTACTTTTGTATATCGAAATAAAACGAACGGTCTATGAAGAAAGTTAGAATTAGCATCAGCATGGTTGACAGGAATACCATGTGTAAGGAAAGTGAAATGAACACCAGCGCAAAGAACGAAACCGCTTTCATAAACAGGTGGAGCAAAAAACTCGGTGTATCTAAAGCCGCTTTTGAACAAGCCTATTATGTTGACGGGTTTGAAACTGACGGAATAACATCTGAGGAACGTAAGATGCTCAATGATTTATTGAAGCGAAAAAATTGTGGAGCCGTTACCTTTTGCGATACACGGCATATCAACTGGCAGTCATTCATTAAACTTTATAGTAGGGAACTTTGATTCCCTGCTTACAATTTACCAAATGGGAATACAAGAAACCGTAGATTTGATTTTCATAGGATTCTGCAAGCCCCAGTTTTATAAACGTTCCGTATGGAACAAGGCTGTAAGGATATTGGAGTTCCTATGTGACAACACCGATGGAGCCGTTTTCAGACATGATTTCGGCAATGGCAAACAGAAGTACGACAGTATCGTACCAAGAACAATGGAACAGGTTACAAAGTGGGCGTACCTGTATAAGAATAACGCTCCGGCAACAATTAAAAAAGTATCAAACATTTAATCTCACAAAATTATGGAAACAAAAAAATTCATCAGCACAGTAAAAGGATTCAGAACAAGATTCGGTAAAACTCCCAATGTGGAACTTGAAAGAAAACAGGTTGAAGGCATCGTTGAAAAAATGGGTGGAAAGATTGAAGTGTTCCAGCTTCTCAAGGCAGAGAATCCCGAACTTCTTGATTACGTCAAAGGTGTTCTTGGTATTGTCAAGGTGAAACCGGCGGAAGAACCTAAACCGGCTGCTCCTGTGGTGGAAGAAAAACCCGTTGAGAAGAAAACCAAGGCTAAAAAGTCGGAGGTTCTTGAAGTGGCCCCGTCTGTCAATGGTAAACTATATGAAATTGACACAATCAAGAAAACCTGCCATAAGGTCATAGGTGACTTCTCACAGTTGGCTGATATTGTCGATACGGATGAAATGAGCCTGACAACTTATCAGCGTTATCTGAAAGACCGTTATTTCGGTGAGGATGTGACAATCAAGAAAGGCAAACTTCATTTCCGTGGATACCGTATCTCATGTACCAAGGAAAACGGGTTCATGGTTGAAGACACAACCAAAAAATATAAAGTGGTAGACACACCATTCGAGGGCATCCCTACTCCGGCTGAATTGGGAGATTTTTTTGAAGTTGCACGAGTTGAACATACACCGGAAGAACTGACTGCTGCCATCGAGCGTGGTAAGGAAGCCAAGAAATCCAAGAAGAAAATCGAAGAGGAAACAGTGGTTGAGGAAGAGGAACCGGACTTCGATATCCTGCGTAAGAAAGTTCTTAGTAAAATCACGTGGATACGTAATGGCAAGCTGGCTGACTTTGACCCTATGCTATTCGCGGACATGATTCCCTTTAAACGCTGGCAGAAAAACGTGAAAGCTCTTTTGGACGACCTTTCAAACCGTAAGATACGCTATAAGTCATTCCTTAAGAAACTGGAGGAACTTACCCGTGAGGAAACATTTGAACTTCCCAGTAAGGAACCAAAGTATAAGTTTGTGGGCACTTTGCTTCCGGAGTTTCATAATGTTGACCGGATTGACGGTGATAAGATAATCGTTGACGGTAAGCCTGTTCCGGCTGTTCCTTTCTTGGTTGACTACCTGTTACACTATTGTCCGGAAGCAATGTACCAGCTTATGAAATTTGTCAAGGGTGAAATAACCGCTACCCAGTTGTTGAAGAATCCTATTGACGTGGATAAGAAAGTCGAGTTCAACAAGAAACTTATTGTAAACACTGTGGAGAATGTGAACATAATAAACTGCCTGTTCTCAGCCGTGGATATATATGCTCCGCAGGATATCCTTTGGGAAGGTGTTGAAGTGGGTGATAAGATTCTTATCTTGCTTGACAAGTGGTCTAAGAAAGAGATTACCAACATTGACGAAGAAGGTATATTCTTCGGACGTGAGGTGTTATTGAAAAGTGATAAATGGATAAAACTCGAAGATTAAACAATGAGGGGATTCCCACAGTAGACCTGTCGGGTAATCCCCTGTTCAAAGAGTTCCTAGTAGACATGGCGGTTCTGCCTAAACATGAGTTCATGCGAAGACACAGAATGAGCACTGATTCCTATTGGGAACTTTTCTTCCAATTTGATTTGGACGAGCTTGAGGAGGTTGTCAGAAAATCCTTGTGCTCTTTGTTCACGGAAAAAGGATGTATAAGATTGGATTTGTTCCGTTCCGTGTATATGTTCTATTCTGACAGATTAATAACATTCAATTTAATAAAGTTAGGTTATGAGAAAGATTTTTGCTGTTGCTGCCCTACTAATATTAACGGGCAGTATGTTTGCCCAAACTAAGTGGGCTGCCGAGGACATGGGCAAACTCATGTACGCTCCTATGGATTCCGTCCGTATGTGTCTTGAGGGTGCTTACCATGAGGTGAACGAGTTTAAGGATGATGTGTATTACATCTATTCACGTAGGGATAAGAAAAATGTTCCAGTGATTTTCAGATGTGGAGAAGGACGCGATTCCATTACCCGTGTATGGTCTGTGGAATTTCCATCTCCTGTAAAGAGCAAAGGTTATAAGACCGCTAATCTACGTGAGGCATTTTGGTTTGAATATTGGAAACAAGAATTAAAGAAGTAATACTATGGCACTGAATAACTATACTACAGGAAATCGCCCCGTCAAAGGTAAGGAACTTACAGTCGAGGAAGCAAAGAAACTATTTGCAAATTTCAAAGTAAGCAGTTTAAAGAAAAAGTAATGATTGCACTTACTGTTATATTAGTAATCTTGGCAGCTACCCGTAAGAAACCTTTCTGGAGGTTTATCTTCTGGATGCTTGCTATTTTATCCATTGTATTATGATTGAACTGAGAAGTTTTAATGTTGAACGTATATGGCAGGAAACTGTCATTTGTACCATAGGTAATGAAATTGGTGTTCATAGAAAAGAGTTGGATAAACATACTCCTGCCATACGGGATATGGTTTCCCAAATTGAAACCGACAAGGACAGGAATGTTCCACTTATGTTCTGTAATCACCGTAAGGATGGAGAATTATGGACACCATATCTACAGATAGTCGAGATGTTAATCCGTCTTGGTAAAGCAATCGGTTGTGTGTCGTGGGAAGGTAACTTAAATTCAGAAACAATAATTCATATAGATTATGCCAAAGAAAAAAGTAACTGAGGAACATCTTGAGGAGGTTCAGCTTGAGCAAGTGAAACTTGCCTTGCGCAATAAAATCAATAAGGAGTACGGAAGTGTTCCAGCATTTCTGGAAACCGATTTCGGTAAAAGTCTTGGTGGTATGAAAATACGCCCCTATCTATACGGTACGGGTTCCGTAAATTATACCGTAATCGCTAAACTTTGTACTCATTTTGGTATTGGTAATTTAACCCGTAAAGTAAAAGTAATACGTAAAACGTACTACTATATTAGTAAACCTTAAAAAACGGTCTGTAATCGCTTAAAAACACTGTGTTTATTTCCCCTTAATTTGTAATACTCACTACTTTAAAGTAGTGAGTATTATTTTTTATTCCTATATTTGTAGGCGTAGAAGTTGCAACAAAAATTTTGTAATGTATGAAAAAAGAAAAAACAATTAGAACTTATCAGCGTAAAACTAAGTCGGGTAAGATTACTACTGTGAAATCTCACACGGCTAAGTATGATGCTGCTGCGGAAGTGGCTAAAAAGGCTGCACGTAAGAAAGGGGCTGGTGGCGAACTCAAGACTAGACTTACCAAGATGCCCGACCCGAAACTTGAACTTCAAAATTATCTGGATGAATTGAAGAAGAGCCGTTCCGGAGCTTCCTCCGACACTACCAAGACTAAGAAACCTGCTCCGAAAAAGAAATTGAAGAAACCCGTTGGTGGAGGAATAACCGGACTTGAACCCAAGGAATCTAAAAAGGCTCCTGCCAAGAAACAAAAGAAGACCGCTCCAAAATCTTCCGGGTTATCATCTACTGAATTTAAGGCATGGTATCACGACCCCAAATCCAAAGAAGGGAAAGCTGCTGCCAAAAAGTTGAAGGAACAGGTAGGCGCTGAAAAATACAAGGAGCTTAACAAGAAAGCCAATGACAGCTATTCTTCCCGTGGGCATATTTCACTATTTAAAAGTATCGGTTCTGACAGTACCTCTAAGACCGTTTCAAAGAAAACTTTGAAAAAGCCGGTAGGAGGTGGTATAACAGGATTGGAACCTAAGAAGAAATCTACATCAAGTAAGGCTACTGCAAAAGAAAAAAAGTCTTCTTGGACAAAGACTTCTGATACACCTTTGCGTAAGAAAGGTGATATGGCTGTTGGTTCAATGAACGTAGGTAAACGCTCTATTGATTTAGAGGTTAGACCAACGGATAAAGGCTATGAAGTTTCTATGTATGATAGAAAGGGCAATATTGGTCATTTGGCGAATATCCATATTAAGACACTTTCTGATTTATCTAAACATGTAAAGAGTGAGGTAGACCCTAAAAGAAAACTAACATCTAAATTGATGGATAGCGGAGAAATAGAGTATGGCACTGTGCGTGTAAAATCTAAGAAATTGAAATCTCAGGAGGTTTAATAGGGTTTAGCATTAGGTGTTATTAAACAATTCTGTTATCTTTGCAGGTGAGCATCAGTAAAATGGTGTTCACCTATTTTTGTACCCAATCGGAATGAAATGCAGATTGTATCTTCTAATATAATGACAGCAGACTATGATAGGAAGTCGCGGACACTTACAATGGTATTTGTAAACCGTCCGAGATGGGAATACCAATATTATAATGTTCCTCTTCCTATATGGACCAGATTTGTAAAGTCTGAAAGCAAGGGAGAATATTTTTCCGCAGTAATAAGAGATGTATATCGTTACAGAAGAATTATAAAGTAGAACTAAAAATCGAATCATTATGGCAACAGTAACAAGAGTATTTGAGTTTGACAGTGCACATCGGGTTATGAATGAGAAGGTGAAATGCTTCAATCTTCATGGACACCGTTTTAAAGTGGAAGCCGCTTTTTCCTATATGGAAGTAAAGGAGATAGGCTATGCCGTAGACTTCAAAGAATTGAAACGTATATGTGGCGATTTCATTGACGAGTTTTTAGACCATGCCTGTATTCTCAATCCTATGGATACGGAACTTATTAAATTGTGCCGTTCCAATAAATGGAAAGTATATGAAATGGGACTTGGTATTAAGGCGGATATAAATCCGTCTGCTGAAAATATAGCCGGGGAATTGTTTACCATCTTCCGGAAGTTCTTCACTCCGGCGGAACATGGTATTCAGATTGAAAAGATACGTCTTTATGAAACTCCAAATTGTTGGGTTGAGAGTGACAGCTTTCTGCCTTATTCTAAGGAATGCAATGTTTTTCTCAGCACATGGAGAAATATGAAAGGTGATATGTCTTATGATATAAGAGAAAAGTAATATGCCTGTACGTAGTAAAAAGAAAAAGGAATTAAAAGAACAGGGGTATGTGTTCGAGGCTACTGGTAAGAGTGTTTCCGAAATACATACTGAGGAACTGGTAGGAAAAACCGTGGAGTTTGACGCTCATGATGTGACCGCCAAGATTATGGAATTTGGCAAAGTCCTTACTGGTATTTCCCTGTATTCCTATCAGGAAGATATAGCATACGGAATCATATATTCTGTGATAACTTTTTCGGGTGACGTAAAGACCGTGCTTCTTTCCCGTCAGTCGGGAAAATCCGAGGTTATGGCTTTTGTCATTGATACATTATGTGTTATTCTTCCGGCACTGGCTTCAATCATTCCCGATTTGGAACAGTTTAAGACCGGATTCCGTGTAGGACTTTTCGCTCCGCAATCCGACCAGGTTGTCACTACCTATTCACGTTCACTGACACGACTAAGGTCTGCAAATGCGGATATGGTTCTTACAGACCCCGATATTGACGTATGGCTTGAAAGTGTGGCACGCCTTGAATTGTCAAACGGTTCTTTCCTTGCCGGACAGGTTGCCAGTAAACAATCAAAGATTGAATCAAAGACGTATGATTTGGTTATTGTTGAGGAAGCCCAAGATGTTGACGACCTTATAGTCAGCAAATCTATTGAGCCTATGCTTTCGTCAACCGCAGGTACTCTTATAAAAGTGGGTACAACAGGTATGACAAAGAACCATTTCTATTATGAAATAAAACATAACCGTGAACTGGATAGAAAAGCCCTTGACCCACGCATCCGGCATCATTACGAATATGACTACAAGAAAATTATCATCAGCAGACGTGAACAGTATGAAAAGGACGGAAAGCGGTTCCATCTGAATTATGAAGCCGATATTTACCGTAAGCGTGAACGTTGGGGTGAGGAATCACAGGCGTTCAAACTTGCGTATGCCCTTATTTGGGATATCGAAAGCGGTATGCTTCTTACTGATAAGGAATTTAATGGAATCATAAACCGCAAACTGGGATTTCAGGCCCCCAATGTTACTGACTTTATTGTGGCTGGTTTGGATATTGGTAAATCTCCTGCTGAAACCGTGCTTACCATAGGAAAGTCATGGAAAGACTGGGATGAACCGTTTAAGAATCCATATAAGCAGATATTATGCTGGGCGTGTCTTGGTGGTGCTGATTATGAGGAGCAGCATCATATAATTCTTGATTATATAGCTGAGTTTAATATATCTAAGATATTCGCGGATTATACTGGTGTGGGAAAACCAGTTGTTGACCGACTTATGTATGCTTGTGGTGAATACGTGGATATAACTCCATATACGTTCACTGCACAGAGCAAATCAGACATGTGGTATAACTTCATCTCTGACATTAAGACACGCAGGCTTATAGTTCCTGCTAACAAGGTGGTGAGAGGAACTTCCGAGTATTCCAAATTTGAGGAACAGATGAAAAATTGCCAGAAATATTTCAACGGTTCCTTTATGGTGTGTGAGAAAACGGAAGGTTACTTTGACGATATGGTGGACAGTGCGGCACTTATGTGTCTTGCTGCAAATGAGGAAGAAGTGGTTAAGGAGGAAATGGAAGTGTCCGATAATCCTCTATATGGTGGAATAACTGAAACAATTAACGCAATAAAAAGACATTCGTACTAATGGGAATAAATGTAGGAGGTATGGACCCTACTGGTGGTAGCTACAGTGGTTATCCGGGTTCAAAGTATTGGAATGTGGACAGTCGTCCACTTAGTGAGGCAACCAATGTCTTACGTAGTTTTGTATTGCAGAACATAGTGCAGGATAATAAATGGGAACTTGACAGAATCACCAAATATTATCTGTACTGGAAGTTCTATGACGGAATGCACTATAAGGACTTCAATGACGGTATGCTTTCCTTTAATTATATAAAGGCGTTCATTGATAAGGTCAATATGTTTTTGCTGGGTAATGAGGCTTTCACTTTCCATGTGAAGAGTTTCTATTCCGACCAGATTGACCGTGAACTGGAGAAAATTGCCGAAGAACTTATGATGTACCACTGGGGTAAGTCGAACAAGTTGCAGTTGTCCTATGAGATGTTGCAGATGGGTGGTATAACAGGTGACTGCTGGCTTATGGCTGAATGGATGCCGGAGATTCAGGATAGATATGTGAAAGTATCTGTGCTTGACAGCCGGCAATGTTTTGTGGAATTTGATAACGGAGATTATAATAAGGTGAAATCTTTCTTGGTGCGCCAGCCTTTACAATCCGGACCCGACCAGCCTTATAAGTTGTACGTTATTAAAATGAGTGCGGAAACCGTTGAAACTTGGTATCAGGTAGATGTTAACCTTGAAGAAAGTAACGTAGCCAAGTATAATCATACCGAGGTTCCGAATAAATACGGGTTCATTCCAGTAGTGCATATAAAGAACAAGCCAAACTCTTCCGGCTATTATGGAAAATCTGATGCCAATGATATCCTCAAGATAAACAAGATTTATAATGAGGTGATGCAGCAGTTGAAAGCCGTGATTGATTACCATGTTACTCCGACCACAGTAATTACAGGTGCTTCTGCCAAGTCATTGAAAAAAGGTTTGGGGCAGATATGGTCTGGACTTCCTGCCGAGGCTAACGTATTCAACTTGGGCTTGGATGTTGATTTGTCGGCTGCTGTTAATTTCGCCAAAGACTTGAAAACCGCAATGCACGAATTATCCGATGTTCCGGAAAATGCACTTGGAAAGATTCAGGCTATCAGTAATACTTCCGCAGCAGCATTGCAGATTACTTATCATCCGCTTATACAACAGGCTAACATAAAGGCAATGACCTATGGTGAAGGTATCTCACAAATGAATACCATAATTTTCCGTATTCTTGAGATAGAGGACCCAAACAATAAACGATTAAGACGTATCAAGAAGTTAAGCTCGAACTTCCTCTCTGAGATGATAGTTGAACCTGTGTTTGCTTTCGGTTTCCCCAAAGACAAAATGGATGAATTGCAACGTGCACAAATGGAGTTACAGATGAAACTTGGTTCACGTAGGGAAATCATGGAGCGTATGGGAAAACAAAATATACCGGACTTGCTTAATGAAATCGACGATGATACTGTAACACAAGCAGTATTGCAGGCACGTATAGCCGCACTGACTTCCGGAGGTGATATAGAAGTTTCTGATACGGGTAATGAGGAAGAAACCGATGAAACCCCCAATGAATTTAGTGAGGAACAGGGTAGTGAAGAGTTCTAGGAAGTAATTTTGCAGGTTTTATTTTGTCAATTTAGAAATAATTCCTACTTTTGAACGCTATCAGTAATAA